>Ga0210401_10006204_pt1 | contig 12188 bp, 9 predicted proteins | sample IncBWH32MmetaG_FD_150866 | JGI IMG/M metagenome (GOLD analysis project Ga0210401, IMG submission 150866) | Forest soil microbial communities from Barre Woods Harvard Forest LTER site, Petersham, Massachusetts, United States - Inc-BW-H-32-M | ecosystem: Environmental > Terrestrial > Soil >... | reverse complement strand
CCTCAAGCATGCCGAAGGCATGACGCTGTTCGCGCAGGATCTCTATGGCGGCGCCGATCCCAATTTCCAGATCAAGACCCGCGTCTTCACCGAACTCGCCTGGCATTCGCTGTTCATCCGAAACCTGTTGATCCGGCCGGCGCTGTCCGAGCTCAGGGACTTCGTGCCCGAACTGACCATCATCGACATGCCGAGCTTCCGCGCCGACCCGAAACGTCACGGCGTGCGCTCGGAGAACGTGGTCGCGATCGATTTCGCCCGCAAGATCGTCCTGATCGGCGGGTCTTATTATGCCGGCGAGATGAAGAAATCGGTCTTCACCACGCTGAACTATTATCTGCCCGCCAGAGGCGTGATGCCGATGCATTGCTCGGCCAATGTCGGCCCTGCTGGCGATTCGGCGATCTTTTTCGGCCTGTCCGGGACCGGAAAGACCACCCTGTCGGCCGATCCCAAGCGCACGCTGATCGGCGACGACGAGCACGGCTGGGGCACCGACGGCATCTTCAACTTCGAAGGCGGCTGCTACGCCAAATGCATCAAGCTGTCGGAGGAAGCCGAGCCGGAGATTTATGCGGCGAGCAAGCGCTTCGGCGCCGTGCTCGAGAATGTCGTGCTCGACGAGGATACCAGGATTCCGGATTTCGACGACGGCTCGAAAACCGAGAATACCCGCTCGGCCTATCCGCTCGATTTCATCCCGAACGCCTCGCGCACCGGCCGCGCCGGCCACCCGAAGAATATGGTGATGCTGGCAGCCGACGCCTTCGGCGTGTTGCCGCCGATCGCGAAACTCACGCCGGCGCAGGCGATGTATCACTTCCTGTCCGGCTATACCGCGAAGGTGGCGGGTACCGAACGTGGCCTCGGCTCCGAGCCGCAGCCGGAATTCTCCACCTGCTTCGGTTCGCCCTTCCTGCCGCTCGATCCTTCGATCTACGGCAACATGCTGCGCGAGCTGATCGCCAGGCACAATGTCGATTGCTGGCTGGTCAACACCGGCTGGACCGGCGGCAAATATGGCACCGGCTCCAGGATGCCGATCAAGGTGACCCGGGCGTTGCTGACGGCCGCGCTCGACGGCAGCTTGCGCAATGCGCAATTCCGCACCGACAAATATTTCGGCTTCGCCGTGCCAACCGCCCTGCCGGGCGTACCGACCGAAATCCTCAATCCCGTGAACACCTGGAAGGACAAGGCCGAGTTCGACAAGACCGCGCGCGCGCTGGTCGGCATGTTCCAGAAGAATTTTGCCAAGTTCGAGGCCCAGGTCGACGCCGACGTCCGTGCCGCCGCACCCGATGTGAAACTCGCGGCGGAGTGAGTAGGCGCACCATCACGAACGAAAGGGCGGCTTGGTGGGCCGCCCTTTTTGTTATTTGCGCCGCTTGCGATCGTCCGATCAACCGGTCGCCCCGCGCTGTGCGCCCGAGGCCTGTGGCATGCTTCCGTTCACCGGCACGTTCCAGATATCCCGCGCATATTCGCGGATGGTGCGGTCGGATGAGAACCACGCCATGCGCGCGACGTTGAGGATCGAGGCGCGCGTCCATGCCGGCACCACCTGCCAGCGGGCGTCGATGCCGCGCTGGGCCTCGTAATAGGAATCGAAATCCGCGCTCACCATGTAATGGTCGAGATGGCGAAGCGCATGTGCGATCGATTCAAAGCGGCTCGGATCGTCGGGGGAGAATTCGCCGCTGCCGATCGCGTTGATCGCGCGCGACAGGCCAGGCGAGCGCCGGATCACGTCGCTGGCGTCCAGCCCCTGCTTGCGCCGTACCACCACGTCCATCGCTTCCATGCCGAAGATCGCGATGTTTTCCGCGCCCACATGGTCGCGGATTTCGATATTGGCGCCGTCGAGCGTGCCGATGGTCAGCGCGCCGTTCAGCGCAAGCTTCATGTTGCCCGTGCCGGAGGCTTCCATGCCGGCGGTCGAAATCTGCTCGGAGAGGTCGGCGGCAGGAATGATTACTTCCGCGAGGCTGACATTGTAGTCGGCGAGGAACGCGATCTTCAACCGTCCGGCGATCGCGGAATCTTTGTTCACGATGTCGGCGACATCGTTGATCAATTTGATGATCAGTTTGGCATAGCGATAGCTGGCCGCTGCCTTGCCCGCGAAGACCTTGACGCGCGGCACCCAGTTGGCGTGCGGGTCGTCCTTGATCGCGTGATAGAGCGCAATCGCTTCCAGGATATTGAGCAGCTGCCGCTTATATTCGTGGATGCGCTTGATCTGGACGTCGAACAGCGCGGCCGGATCGACCTTGATGCCGAGACGTTCGCCGATCAGCCGCGACAACGCGAGCTTGTTGTGGTGCTTGACGTTGCGGAACGCTTCCTGGAACGCGTTATCGCTGGCGCGGGCCTCCAGATGCGAAAGCTGCGCGGGATCATCGAGCACGGCCTCGCCGCAGGCTTCGCGCAACAGGTCGGTCAGCTTCGGATTTGCCAGAATCAGCCAGCGGCGGAAGGTGATGCCGTTGGTCTTGTTGGTGATGCGGCCGGGATAAAGATGATTGAGATCGTGGAACACGGTCTCCTTCATCAGGTCGGAATGCATCGCCGAGACGCCGTTGATGCGGTGAGAGCCGACGAACGCCAGTTGACCCATCCGCACGCGTCTGCCGGCCTTCTCGTCGATCAACGAGACCGAGGCGCGGAAATCGACGTCGCCGGGACAGCGTTCATCGGCGAGCGCCAGATGCGCGACATTGATGCGGTAGATGATTTCAAGATGCCGCGGCAGCAGCCGCTCGAATAGTTCGACCGGCCAGGTCTCGAGCGCTTCTGGAAGCAAGGTGTGATTGGTATAGGACAGCGTGTCGACCGTGATCTTCCAGGCATCCTCCCAGCGGATGTTGTTGAGATCAACCAGAATACGCATCAGCTCGGTGACGGCGAGGCTGGGATGGGTATCGTTGAGCTGGACCGCGACTTTGCCGGCGAGGCCGCGGATTTGCCCGTCCGCCGCCAGGTGACGCTTGACGAGATCCTGCAGCGAGGCCGAGACGAAGAAATATTCCTGACGCAGTCTGAGTTCGCGCCCCGCGGGGCTCTCGTCATTTGGATAGAGGAATTTGCAGATCGATTCGGCGCGCGCCTCCTCGGCGCTGGCGCCGAGATAGTCGCCGGTGTTGAAGACGTCGAGCTTTAACGGATCGGGCGAGCGCGCCGACCACAGCCGCAGCGCGTTGACGTGATGGCCGCGCCATCCGACGATCGGGGTGTCGTAGGCGACCGCCTGCACGGTTTCCGCGGGATGCCAGATCGCGCGGTCGCGTCCCTTCGCCCCGACGTGTTCGACGCCGCCGCCGAAGTGCACGTGATAGACCACCTCCGGCCGCTGGAATTCCCAGGGGTTGCCGAAGCTCAGCCATTCGTCGGGATATTCCTGCTGCCAGCCGTGATTGATGATCTGGCGGAACAGACCGAAATCGTAGCGGATACCGTAGCCGATCGCGGGAATCGCCAGCGTCGCCATGCTTTCCATGAAGCAGGCCGCAAGCCGCCCCAGGCCGCCATTGCCGAGCGCCGCATCGGGCTCGCATTTGCGCAATTCGGATAGCCCAACGCCGAGATCGCCGAGTGCTGCCTCGAACACCGCAAGCAGCCCCATATTGTTCAAGGCATCGGTGAACAGACGGCCGATCAGGAATTCGAGCGAGAGGTAGTAGACCCGCTTGCTGCCGGAATCGTAGCTCTGCTTCTCCGCCGTCAGCCAGCGGTGCACGATGCGGTCGCGAAGCGCGAGCGCGGCGGCCTTATACCAGTCGTGCTTGGTCGCCATGCCGGCATCCTTGCCGATGGCGAGCCGCAGTTTGGCGAGGATCGCGCTCTTGATTTCCGCCAGCGCCAGCTCGTCGATGGGCTGACCCGGCGCCGGAAAATTCACGGGGAAAGATGGGTCTGGCAAAGCCGAATCCTGCAACTGGTTACCGGAAATCATACGCGCCTTGCACCGGGACCGAAACCCGCAGGGGGTCTCGGTATGCGGCGCATGCACGGTTTTTATGCAAGGACCGGGCCGATTTTTTGCCCCATGCTGCTCGGAAAGCCCGTGAGAAGGCGGCGGAAACTTGTCGCGAATAATGGTGTCGACAAGTTATGGTCCGCGGAGCGATCCGCGCTGGGCAGAACCGCTAGCAGCGACTTTCGTGAGAGGAAATGATGGCCGTATCCGTTGAATTTGGCCCATGCTGCCTCTGTGGGCGCGGCATCGAAAAGACCGATACCGATCCATGCCGCGTAACTGTCGAGACCGCGACCGGCAAATGGCAGGTATGGATGTGTCACGGCTCGTGCTTTCGCGCCAAGCTGGCCGATCTGCCGGAAGCGCCGGGTCTTTTCGAGCCGGCCCACTTCTGACTGCCAGGGAAAATCAGACGCCAAGGGCAAAACAGTAACGCGGCTGTCGTCGGAACAGATTAAGAACACTTTAGCAAGTCTTTGATATATCATAGTGATTCGGTGTACCGCCAACACAACATCTAGCGTCTATCCGCTCTTTCGAGGACTACATGTCCACCATCGCCTTTGATCAATTCGCGCTCACGCGCATTGCCGACTTCGCCCGCTCGCTGTCACGGCTGCATCGGGCTTCCCGCCGCCAGCTCGTCGACGACGACGCGATCGACCGGGAATTCAACGCCGTCTGCATGTCGGTGTGGGGCTACACCACCGACGACATCAGCGACGATCTGTTCTCCGACGCCGACCACGTCTTTCTCGATTCGCTCGATGAGGCGCATGCGCGCATCTTCGCCGCCGAGGCCGGCTACGACCTCGTCGACGACGAGGGCATGCTGACGGACTGGTGGGGCTATTGCTGGATGATCCTCGCCGAGAAACGCGGCCTGCTGACGGCGGAAAACCGCGCCGCGGCGCGGGCCAGAATCGAGGAGAAATACCGCTCCGCGCCGAATGTGATCGGGGTGATCGTCGGAAGGTAGAGGTTTGCAGGCGTTTCACGTTCTCCGTCATTCCGGGTCTGGCGCTCACGCGCCATCCCGGAATGGCGACTTCAGAACTATAATTTAATTCACTTCCGCCCGTTTGGCGCGCGTTGAAACCATCTTCGGCACCGACGTGACCGGCGGCAGGACGTCGCGCACGATCTCCATCGGCGGCGCTTCATTGGCGATCGCTTCGGCGGCCACCGGCGCTACCTTCATTTCGCCGAGCCGGGCACGCACCTCGGCGGTGAGACCGGGATAGGAGGCGACCGGCGTGAATTCCGGTGCCTGATTGTTGCCGATCTTGATTCCGGAATACGCCACGAGCCCGTCGGTGGTTGCGATCACGTCGCCGGCGCGCAACGAGGTATCGAGCGTTAGATCGACCGGGGCGAGGCCGGCGGCGTTGCGGCCATTGCAGGTGCAATCGGCGCGTAGCGCCTTGCGATAGGCGAACGCATTCTCGCTGTCGGCATAGCGCTCGCCGGCAGTGGTCATGGCGTTGTCGATATGGCTGCCGAAGAAGACCTTGGTGGAGCTCGCTGGACAAAATGCCTGGCACATCTGCACGGGCGTGACGTTGCCGCGCGCCAGCGGAAAATACTTGCCGTCGCAGCTGCGCACGCAAAATGCGGGCCCGCCGCCCGAAGCGAACGGCCGTGATGGCGGCGCGGGCTGGTTCTGGCCAGACGGATCGGCGAAGAAATTCGCCTGCGGTGGGGTTTGGTGCTGCTTCTGGAGACCGCCGAAAAGCAAGTCAAACAGGCCCTGGGCGGACGCACCACGCGGCGCCAGCGCAATGGCGCTGGCGAGGCAAGCGGTCGCAACGAGCATCATGCGGCGCCGCATGCGCTGATAGGTCAACTCTGTACGCAACGCTTACTCCACCCCAACGCCACAAACCCGCCGCGGCAGGCTGTGCCCCGGCGCGATCCACCTTAGTGCGGGATGGTAAACGAGCCATGAGCAAGGGCCGGATCGCGGGGAAGAAAGTGAATGCATTTGTGCCTCTCCCGCGCGTCTTCCCTTTGCCTCTCCCCGCGCGCGGGGAGAGGTCGGCGCACTCGGATCGGCGTTTCACGCCGTCCGAGCACAGGCTCCGCGACGGGTGAGGGAGAGTAGCCACGATCGTGCCGTCGAACATTTGGAGAGAGGCCCCTCACCCCAACCCTCTCCCCGCAAGAGCGGGGCGAGCGAGGGACCGACCGGTTGGATGCCGAAGAGCGAAATCTCTCAATCCTTCAAAAACTCGCTGGCCCTGTACAGCCAGCGAAACGGAAGTCCGGCCTTGGCAAAGGTTTCGCCGGCGCCCTCTTCACGGTCGACCATGGTCATGACAAGAGCGACCTCGGCGCCTGAGTCTCGCGCGGCTTCTACCGCCTTCAGCGCGGACTCGCCGGTGGTGGTGACGTCCTCGATAATCGCCACGCGCTTGCCCTGCAGGCTCTCGTTTTTCGCAAGGCCCTCCACCGCAAGGCGTGCGCCGTGCTCCTTGGGCTTTTTGCGCACGAAGAAAGCCGCGAGCGGATGACCCTTGATCCAGGAGAGCTGCGCGACCGCGCCCGCAAGCGGCACCGCGCCCATCTCCAGCCCCCCGACATAATCAAGACCGTCGTCCTTGAGCGCCTCATAGGTCAGTTCCGCAAGCAACGCGGCGCCTTCCGGGTCGAGCATGGTCGGCTTCAGGTTGAAGTAGAAATTGCTTTTGCGGCCCGAGGCGAGCGTGATTTCGCCGCGCCCGAACGAGCGCTTGCGGATGATCTCGGCGAGGCGGGCGCGCGAAGCTGATTTGGACAAGGCATTCTCTCGGATGGGGAGGCGCAATCTATTCGCAGACGGCCGCACATGCCAGAGCGGAAGCTCGGCCGTCAACAGCGCAAGGCGCGCCAAAGCGGATGATCCAATATTCCGCAACGGTGGTTGTAAGGTGTTGGGGTTCCGGGTTACTGGATACCCGCTTTCGCGGGGTATGACCAAGATGACCATCGAACTTCACACCTGGAACACGCCTAACGGCCGCAAGATCAGCGTCGCGCTGGAAGAAATGGGCCTGCCTTACAAGGTCGTTCCGATCAACATCACCAAGGGCGAGCAGATGGCGCCTGACTTTCTTAGCCTCAGCCCCAACAACAAGATTCCTGCGATCGTCGATCCCGACGGACCGGGGCGAAAGCGCGTCAGCGTGTTCGAGTCGGGTGCGATTCTGCTTTACCTCGGCGAGAAGACCGGCAAATTCCTGCCCGCGTCTCTCATCGAGCGCATTCCGGTCTATGAATGGCTGATGTGGCAGATGGGCGGCTTCGGACCGATGCCCGGGCAGGTGCATCACTTCATCGCGCTCGAGAACGAACAGGACCGTGCCTATGGCTTGAAGCGCTACATGGCCGAGACGCGCCGGCTCTATGGTGTGCTCGACCGTCGGCTCGCCAATCACGAATTCGTCGCGCCCGCGCTTTCGGTCGCCGACTTTGCGATCCTCGGCTGGGCCTGGCGGCATCCGCGCCACAAGGTCGATCTTGCCGACTTCCCCAACGTCAAGCGCTGGTACGAAACGCTGATGGCGCGCCCCGCCGTCAAGCGCGGCATGGAAGCAAAGCTGGATTGAGATTTCCTTCGTCCCATCCCACTGTCGTCGCCCGGCTTGACCGGGCGACGACAGCAGTGCCCTAAGGCGCCTCGTTCCGATTGCCTTGCGCCTCGATCGCACCAACAAACCGCTCGATCGCGTCGCGGAGCGGGCCGGCCAAATCGGGATTTGCAGCGATGCTGTTGGCGTCGTTCGCCGTGCCGAGCAATGGCAATGTGATCGACGCATCCGGCACGAGATGTGCCGACATGGTTTCCAGCGTGACGGTCAGCGCCGCCAGCGCATGCGTTGCTCGCGGCGAGGTATTGATCAGCGCGATCGGCTTGCCGGGAAATGTCTCGCTGCCAACCAGCCAATCGAGCGCATTCTTCATGACGCCGGAGACGCCGCGGGCGTATTCGGGGCTCGAAATCAGGAGTCCGTCGGCGGCTCCGATGATCGCTCGAAACCGGGCGACCTCCGCAGGCAGTCGCTCGGCTTCAAGATCCGAATTGAAGAAGGGAAGATGGCCTATGCCCTCAAACAACGCGATCTCCGCGCCGGATGGTGCAAGGCGACTGGCGGCCTGAAGCACGCAAGTGTTGAGGGAGGCGGCGCGAAGACTGCCGGAAATCGCGATGATCTTCATCGATCCGCAAACCGTCCGACCCATGGTTCACCGACGAAAAAACGTTTCGTCAGCTGGTAGCTGAATCGCTATTCGATGGAAACGACCTCATACAAAAATCGAAACTTTTTCTCGAGGCAGCCCGGGGGGTTGGTTTTGCCGGGGCCGGGGTCGTCCTGACAGAATTTGTCCTTGTTGTCACCGTCAGGAATTTCGCCGTTATCCGCCAACCAACGAACTGTGCGATCTTTGAGGTCGATGAATACGGTTCCTTGTCGAACGTCATCCCTCAATTGCAGAATCTTCACTTTCTCATAGACAGTACTATCGACGGTGAATTTGAAAAAGTAAGCGGAATTTGGAAGTCGTGGTAACTCGATCCAGGAGTTGTCGCTGGTCTTGACAAACTTGCCGTCAACATAGGATCCCTCGTAATAGCCGCGATAGTAGATCGTGTTAGGATCGACAATCGCCTTCTTGTCCAGGATAAGATAGAGAACGAAAACAGAAATGACGAACGACAACGAGTATGCGACTAGCTGATACGCCTCATTGTTCTGTTTCTTTTTTATGTAAGTGCGCAGGACCCATGCAAAAACCAAAACGATGATGAGGCCAGATATCCTGATGTCCTTGGACGCGAGAGTTAGAATTTCGTACAATTGCGACAACCACGCCATGTAGGCCTCCCCCGCATGGAAAACTCATGCTCCTTCAGCGTAGTTGTTGGTTGTTTGACAATCAACCTCTAAGAGCGATGAAGCGGATGCGCCCGGTCAAGGTTTGCGCTCTCGCCGTACGCAGGGACAGGGCACGACGGGGCGAGGGTTGCGGGTTAAAGGCTAATGCGCCTCGTCCCAATTGTCGGCGGCGCGGGCATCGACATGCAGCGGCAGCGAGAGCAGCACCGCCGGGAATGGCGCGTCCTGCATGACGTGCTGCACCACCGGTAACGTCGCGGCCACTTCCTCGTCCGGCACTTCGAAGATCAACTCGTCATGCACCTGCAACAGCATCTGCGCCGAGAGCTTCTTTTCGGCCAACGCGTCTTCCATCCGGATCATGGCGCGGCGGATGATGTCGGCCGCCGTTCCCTGAAGCCGCGCGTTGATCGCGGCGCGCTCGTTGAAAGAACGGATCGAGGCGTTGGACGCCTTGATGTCGGGGTAGTGGCATTTCCGGCCGAACAGCGTCTCGACATAGCCGTGCGCGCGGCAGAAATCCCGCGTCGAATCCATATAGGCGCGGATGCCGGGGAAACGTTCGAAATATTTCTTGATATAGGCGGAAGCCTCCTCGCGCGCGATGCCGAGCTGGTTGGCGAGCCCGAACGCGGAGATGCCGTAGATGATGCCGAAATTGATCGCCTTGGCGCGGCGGCGCACCTCGCCCGGCATATCCTTGACGGGAACGCCGAACATTTCCGACGCGGTCATGGCGTGAATGTCGAGCCCGTCGCGAAAAGCCTGCTTGAGAACCGGAATGTCGGCGATCTCGGCGAGCAACCGCAATTCGATCTGCGAGTAATCGGCTGACACCAGCTTGTGGCCCGGCGTCGCGATAAAGGCGCGGCGGATTTTCCGTCCGTCCTCGGTGCGCACGGGAATGTTCTGCAGATTCGGCTCGTTGGACGACAGCCGCCCGGTGGTGGTTGCCGCCAGCGCATAGGTCGTGTGCACGCGATGGGTTTGCGGATGCACATAGGTCGGCAGCGCGTCGGTGTAGGTCGATTTGAGTTTTGAGACCTGCCGCCATTCCAGAATCTTTTTCGGAAATTCGTGGCCCTGTTCGGCGAGCTCATCGAGGATCTGCGCCGAGGTCGACCACGCCCCGGTCTTGGTCTTGGTGCCGCCCGGAATTGCCATCTTGCCGAACAGGATGTCGCCGATCTGCTTGGGGCTGCCGACATTGACCGGCTCGCCGGCGAGCTCCTGGATCTCGGCCTCGACCCGCGCGGCGGTCTGGGCAAACTCGCCCGACAGGCGCGACAGCACCTGGCGGTCGATAGAAATGCCGCGCCGCTCCATCCGCGCCAGCACCGAGACCAGCGGCCGCTCCAGCGTCTCGTAGACCGAATTCATGCGCTCGGCGACGAGGCGAGGCTTGAGCACCCGCCACAGCCTCAGGATCACGTCGGCGTCCTCGGCCGAATAGGCGGTCGCCCTGTCGATCGCGACCTGATCGAAACTGAGTTTTGCCTTGCCGCTGCCGGTGATCTCGCCATGCGTCATGTTGGCATGGCCGAGCCAGGTCTCGGCGAGCGCATCGAGCCCATGCGCGTTGCGGCCGGCGTCGAGCGCGTAACTCATCAACTGCGCGTCGTCGTGATTGCGAACGGTGATGCCATGTTGCGCCAACATCACGGCGGCGAATTTGACGTCGAATCCGATCTTCAGAATCCCGGCCGATTCCAGCAGTGGCCGCAGCGCTTCCGTCGCGTCCGTGAGCTTGATCTGGTCTGGGGCGAGGCCGGCGGCAAACAGGCCTGAGCCGTCGCCCGACTGCTTGTGGCCGATCGGGATGTAGCAGGCGTCGTTGGGCTTGAGCGCGAGCGCAATGCCGCAGATCTCGGCCCGCATCGGATCGTCCAGGGTTGCCTTTGCCTCAATCGCGAACTGGCCGGCGTCGTGCGCCCGCGCGATCCAGGCGTTGAGGTCGGCGAGCTTGCGAATGGTCTGGTACTTGCTGCGATCGACCGGCGTCCTGCGCGCCTCCTCGGCGCGGGCGGCGGCGAGCGCTTGCGGCGTGCCTTTGAGGCCTGCGGCTTTGTCTTCCCTGCCTCCTCCGGTCTTGCTCGCCGTACTCCCTCTCCCGCTCGCGGGGGAGGGCGGAGCGCTTTCGCTCCCAAAAAGGTCCCCAGCCGGATCGCTCCGGCGCGCCGTTGCCCCGCCACCCGATCCGGCCTTTCCGGCACGCGGGAGAGGCGACCCGCCCTTCATCCCAGCTTCGGCTTCCACGTCCGCCGGATCGATCTGCGAATATTCCGAGACCCGCCGGGTGAGCGAAGAAAATTCCATCGCCTTGAGATACGCGATCAGCTTGCGTGCGTCGGGCTCGTGCACCGCAAGTTCGTCGAGCGGGACGTCGAGCTTGACCTTGTCGTCGAGCAGCACCAGCTGCCGTGAAATGCGGGCCTTCTCGGCATTCTCGATCAGCGCCTCACGCCGCTTCGGTTGCTTGATCTCGCCGGCGCGCTTGAGCAGGGTTTCGAGGTCGCCATATTCGACGATCAGTTGAGCCGCGGTCTTGACGCCGATACCCGGCACGCCCGGCACGTTGTCGGTGGAATCCCCGGCCAGCGCCTGAACCTCGACCACTTTCTCGGGCGGCACACCGAATTTCTCGATCACTTCGGGAATGCCGATGCGGCGGTCCTTCATGGTGTCGAACATCGTCACCTTGTCGGTGACGAGCTGCATCAGGTCCTTGTCCGACGACACGATGGTCGTGGTCGCGCCGCGCTCGCCGGCCTGCCGCGCGTAAGTGGCGATCAGGTCGTCGGCTTCAAAGCCCGTCTGTTCGAGACACGGCAGGTCGAACGCACGCACCGCCTCGCGGATCAGGGCAAATTGCGGAATCAGATCGTCCGGCGCCGGCGGCCGGTGCGCCTTGTAGTCGGGATAGAGCGTGTTGCGGAAGGTCACTTCCGATTTGTCGAACACGATGGCCAGATGCGTCGGCCGATTGTCTGGCGGCATGTCCCGCAACAGCTTCCACAGCATGTTGCAGAAGCCGAGCACGGCATTGACCTGCAAGCCGTCGGATTTGCGGTTCAACGGCGGCAGCGCGTGGTAGGCGCGGAAAATATAGGAGGAACCGTCGACCAGAAAGACGTGATCGCCCTTCTTGAGGGCTTTGGCGGCAACAGGGTTTGGAGCGGCTTTCGCGGAGGTCTTTTCGGACGGCTTTTCGGATGTTTTGGGCATGGCCGAAACTTAAGGATTTTTCCGGCGATTGACACCCTTGGGAACGCGTTGTGCCGGAATTTTTGCGGCCTGAAAGGAGTTCGTCATCGCCCGCGAAGGCGGGCAAT
>Ga0210401_10006203_pt1 | contig 12189 bp, 8 predicted proteins | sample IncBWH32MmetaG_FD_150866 | JGI IMG/M metagenome (GOLD analysis project Ga0210401, IMG submission 150866) | Forest soil microbial communities from Barre Woods Harvard Forest LTER site, Petersham, Massachusetts, United States - Inc-BW-H-32-M | ecosystem: Environmental > Terrestrial > Soil >... | reverse complement strand
GCACCATGCTGCTGGTGGCAACCAGCGTAATATCATCGCCTGGGCGCTTCACATCGGCGACGCCCAGCGGAATCGTGTAATCGTCTTCGGGAACGGGCCCCTTCAGCTTGTACATCATTTTGTCTTCGAAGAAGACCACCGGATTCTCGTCGCGGATTGCCGCTTTCAGAAGGCCTTTCGCGTCATAAGGTGTCGACGGAAGCACAACTTTCAGCCCCGGCACGTGGCTGAACCACGCATGCAGCGATTGCGAGTGCTGCGCCGCCGAACGCCGGGTTGCTCCCAGCGTGGTGCGCATGACCATAGGAACTCGCCAATGCCCGCCCGACATGTAGTGCGCCTTCGCCGCCTGGTTCACCATCTGGTCCATGGTGAGCGTGATAAAGTCGCCGAACATAATGTCGACAACCGGACGCAGGCCCGTCATCGCCGCGCCGACAGCCACTCCCGTAAATCCGGCTTCGGAGATGGGAGTATCCACGACGCGCTTGGCGCCGAATTCCTCGACCAGTCCGGAGAGAACCTTAAAAGGCGTGCCCGCCTCCGCAACATCTTCCCCCAAAATGCAGACGCGTGAGTCGCGGCGCATCTCTTCGGCGAGGGCTTCCCGTACGGCTTGAGCAAATGTGAGTTCGCGCTCAGGCATAGACATGCTTTCCCACTTCGTCAACGCTTGGGTAAGCAGCGTCGATAGCAAACTTCACGGCTGCTTCCATGATGGAGCGCACTTCGGATTTGACTCGTTCCAGCGCGGCCGCATCCGCGTAATTTCGTTCGATCAACCATTTCGCCAGAACCAGGATCGGATCGCGTTCCGTCTTCCAGAGATGCTCTTCCTGCTTAGAGCGGTAATACTCGCGATTGATGTCACCTACGTGATGTCCGCTGTAACGGTAAGTATCGCACTGCAGAAATGCAGGTCCGCCGCCCGAACGGGCACGAGTTACCAGCCGCGTCGCGACTTCGTTCACAACCCGGACATCTTGTCCGTCCACTCTGACCGCCTCAATTCCGAAAGCCGTGGCTCGGCCAAGAATCGTGCCTGCAGTCGTTTCCTGAAAGTGCGTGTATTCGTTGTATTGATTGTTTTCACAAACGTAGATAACGGGCAGCGTCCACAACTGCGCCAGATTCATGACCTCGTAAAGCGATCCCTGCCCCAGCGCCCCTTCGCCGAAAAAGCAAACCGCAACACGATCCGTTCCCAAAGTCTTGGCCGCAAACGCCGCGCCCGTGGCGATGCCCAGGCTGCCGCCCACAATCGCGTTCGCACCGAGATTTCCAGTCGCGGGATCGGCGATGTGCATCGACCCGCCCTTGCCACGGCAGTACCCCGCCTCTTTCCCCAACAATTCGGCGAACATGCGATCCGGCGACGCGCCCTTCGCAAGGCAGTGTCCATGACCGCGGTGAGTGCTGGTGATGTAGTCTTCGACCCGCAGCGCTTCGCAAATCCCCACTGCGATCGCCTCTTCGCCGCTATATAAGTGGGCAAGGCCAGGCATCAACGCGCGAGTGTAGACTTCGTTGACTTGCTCTTCAAACAGGCGAATGCTCACCATCTGGCGGTAAGCGTGCAGCCACTTTTCTTTCTCAGTCGCGCTCCCCTGCGTCGCAACTGGCTTGTCCGTTGCGGTCGTCATATTTTCTTGCCGCCCTTCGTGACCGGCGTGCTCACGCCCGACATAGCGGCCAGCACGTCGAACATGCAGGCAAAGTCATATTTCGTCCAGCCCATGCCGCGGGCAGCGGTCAAAAATTCGTTGCTGGCCGCAGTGGTAGGCAGCGGCACGTCAAGTTGCCGCCCCAAATCCATTGCCAGCACCATGTCTTTCTGCATCATATTCACATCGAACCACGCTTCTTCCGGTTGTTGTAGGACGAACGGCCCACGGTACTGAATCATGGGTGAAGCGATCGCGCTATGAACCAACACATCGACCGCCGTTTCGCGCGAGATACCACTCTTTTCGGCGAGCAGCACGCCTTCGGAAAATGCCATCATCTGCACCGCCAGACTCAGGTTCACTGCGATCTTCATCGACAGTGCCAGCCCGTTATCGCCAACGTGTGTCACCTTGGGTCCGATATCAAGTAGCAAAGGCTTAACTTTCTCGAATGTCTCCCTGCGCCCGCCAACCATCACCGATAGCTTCCCTTCCTGCAGCGTAATCACACTGCCGGAAACCGGCGAGTCCACCATGTCCGCGCCCTTCTCCCGCACCTTGGCGGCAAGCGCGCGACTCACCGTGGGGCTGATGGTGCTCATGTCGATATAGATCTTACCCGCGGTCAATCCTGCCAACATCCCATCCGGGCCTTCGGTGATGGCCGCGATTGCGACGGCGTTCGTCACCATCGCAAAAGTGAAATCGGAGGCCTCCGCCACGGCACGCGGCGAATCCACCCACTTCATTCCTTTTTCCACCAACCACTCTGCCTTGGAGCGCGTGCGGTTGTAACCGGTCACGGTATGCCCCTTGCTCAGCAGTCGGTTCACCATCTGGCTGCCCATCACACCCAAACCGATGAATCCGAGTTTTGCCATCCGCCCGCAACCTCCGAAGTTTTCTACGACTGAAACTTAATTCGTACGTCCGGTCTATGTAGCTTTGGAACTCACCGGCACTGGCTTCCCCGGTGTCAAAGGCTGAGTGTCGGGAAGCGCTTTCGAATCCTCACGCACTTGCTCCAGATGCGAACGCATGGCATCGCGGGCCCTGGCGGGATCGCGCCGTTCCATGGCCTCGAGGATAAGCTTGTGGTGAATCTGCCCGCGCTCCGGCCCGCCTTCGACATTGAAAATCTTCATGCGTTGCTCGCGCAGCAGGCCCACAATGGAATCGATCAGCGAAAGAATCAGCGGATTGCCGGCGGCTTCTGCTAAGGCGAGATGGAAATCAAGATCGGCTTCGATATAGGCTGCAGGATCTTTTTGCGAACGCTCCATGACCGCGACCGCTTCCCGCATGGCTCCAAGATGTTCTTCCTCAATCCGAGTGGCAGCCAGCGCAGCGATACCAGGCTCCAAAATCAAACGCAGTTCCGCAAGATGCGGCGCGCCTTCTTGCTGGCCGATCTTTACCATCAGGTCGAATGACTGCCGCGCAGCTTGCGAAGTTCCGTCGGTGATAAAGGTTCCGCGACCGGAGTACGCTTCCACCAGGCCTTTTTCGCGGAGCGCCTTCACCGCCTCGCGCACCGCCGTTCGGCTTACGCCCAGACGTTGCGCCAGTTCCCGTTCAGCGGGAAGCTGGTCGCCGGGTTTCAGTGTCCCGTTGAGAACTGAGTCTTCAATCTGTTGGACGATCTGCTCGTACAAACGCGAAGTCCGGACCACTTTGTACACAGAGGTTTCTCCCGCACGCTCCAGTCTTGGGGAACTGGCGTTGGTCTGGCTACTATACCGCACGTCCAAAGCTTTGGGCGGCGTTTCTGCGGCGATGAAGAACACTCGTTGCATGATCGGTCTTTAGGTATGGTGGTATGACAGCTAGACGATACACCTGTCTTACTCAGATTGCAAGCTATCTCGGAACCAGCTTCTTTACAGTCAATTCGATTGAGAAAGAAGGTGCCCGAAGTTGATTCATCTGGCTACTCCTGCGACCCAAATCTGAAAATTTGCTTGACTTCATTCGTTAGACAATGGTATGGCTGTCGGACCAGATTAACGGAGGACGTTTCAATGACATCCCGAAGCACCGCTCTGTTTACGGGTCAACCAACGATATTGGCCGCGCGGCTCGCAGTAATTGGTCTCATTCTTAGCCTGATGTGTGCGCCTGCGCCGGCTCAGTCTACCGCTGGTCGCGTGTTGGGCAACGTCACCGACCAGAGCGGCGCCGCTGTCGCCGGAGCAACGGTCGTCGTCACGGACACGCAGCGCGGAACTTCGCGGAGCCTGACTTCCGATGCGGCCGGTGATTACGCCGTTCCCGACCTGGCTCCGGGAACCTACAAGATCCATGTCGAGGCCAAGGGCTTCAAGTCGGTGGAGCGCCCCACCATTACGGTGGAAGTCGCCACCGACGTTCGCGCCGATTTCAGTCTGCAACCGGGAAATGTTTCCGAGGTTGTGACCGTCACGGAAGATATTCCTTTGCTCAACACAACATCGGCGACGTTGGGCGGAACTCTGAGCAATCAGGAAATCAACGACCTCCCGCTGAACGGCCGCAACTACGAAAATCTGCTTCAGCTTCGCCCCGGTGTGATGCGCTATCCCGGCGGCGGTTTTTCAACCACGAGCACCAATGGACTTCGCGCTGAGGACAATGCTTACTTCGTCGAGGGCTTATTCAACAGCGAGCCCTTCTCCGGGCAGGGCATCATCAACGGAGCCGGAATCGCGGGCGATTCCGCGACGATCCTCCCTATCGATGCGATTCAGGAGTTCAACGTGCAGGAGAATGCGGCAGCCGAATACGGATGGAAACCGGGAGCCGTCGTCAACGTTGGACTGAAATCCGGTACAAATACGATTCATGGCAGCGCGTTCGCTTTCGGCCGCGATGGTGCATTGGACGCGCGCAACTACTTCAATGCCGCTCCCGCGGCGAAGACCTCGCGCACGCTCGAACAGTTCGGTGGCAGCTTCGGTGGCGCAATCATCAAAGATAAAGCTTTCTTCTTTGGCGCCTATGAAGGCCAGCGCTACGATGTGGGAAATTCGTATAGCGTGACCACTCCCTCGATGGCCTCATTGCCTGGGGCCGGGAATTGTATTTCTCCTCTCGTCAATGGCGACTGTGGCGGGAGCATTCCGAACGCCATTGATGACTTGCTGGCGAATGGCGTTGCGATCAGTCCCGCCAGTCTGATGATTTCTGGCTGCACTGTCAAAGGGGCCGGAGCTACGGCAGCGGTCGCTTGCGCCGGTACAGGCTTCCCAACGAATAACACCCAGAGCATTAATGTAGTGCAGGGATTTCCAAACGATGTCGGCGTTGACAATGTGATCGGTAAGGTGGACTACAACCTAAATCAACGCAATAACATTAGCGGCTTTTACTTTTACGGCAATAACAATGGGACGGTCGAAGATTTTCCCGAACTGCAACCACAGTGGCGTTCCAAGATTCACACCCGCGCTCAGGTTGGCGGAGGAAATTGGATTTTCACTCCCAACGCGCAATGGGTGAACGAAGCCCGCTTCGGTTATAACCGTCTTTATCAACCGACGTTTCCCGGAGACTTGAACACACCAGCCTCCGCTTATGGCATCAACACCGGCGTGAGCGGACCTTTCACGGGAGGGCTGCCCCGCATCGGCTTTGCCGGAGCTTTCGTTCCCGGCCTTGGCGGTTTCAAATGGCCAAAGTTCCAGGGCCCTGATTCCATCACTCAATTCATCGATCATGTTTCATACACCGTTGGAAAACACGTTTTCAAGTTTGGCGGTGACTTGCACTACGACAAATTCACCGGCGGCGCGTTCGGTAACGCGCGAGGGAGTATCACATTTCTCGGCGGTGTAGCCATTGGAACCGGAGCGGGGTCCACGGCGTTAGAGGATTTCTTCGCCGGCGACCCCTTCAAAGCATCGGTGCAAGTGGGCGATCCTACGCGGAACATTCACAACTGGGCTTACGGTCTTTTCGTACAGGACGATTGGCGCGTTTCCCAGACCCTGACGATCAATTACGGACTGCGCTATGAGTACAACACTGTGATCAAGGAAGAACATAACCTGCTGGGCAATTTCGATCCCAACGCTCCGACCGGGTTGATTCAGGCAGGTGTGAACGGCGTCAGCGGTCCCTACAACCCTGATCACACGAACTTCGCGCCGCGCCTCGGCTTCGCCTGGGACGTAACCGGCAAGGGCAACACCGTCATTCGCGGCGGCGGCGGCCTGATCTATGAAACTGTCAATTGGGAGTCGCTGCTCGCCTTCAACAACGCTTTCGGATTGAACAACGTTCCCACCCAGGGCATCCTCCCCGGCGGCACAATTTCCGCCGGCAATCTGGCGATCCCGCCGATTCTTCCGCAATGGGATAGCGGCACACCCCTGTTTGGCGCGAATGTCAGCACCAGCCCGCTGAACTGCTCAGTTTCCAATCCTTGCCCTATCATGAGTGTAGATCGCAACCTCACCACTCCCTACGTATGGAATTGGACCCTCGGCGTGCAGCACTCCTTCACTCCGAATCTTTCCATGGAGGTTTCCTACGTCGGCAATCACGGATCGAATCTGACGGGCATTCGCGATGCGAACCAGCCACCTGTGGGAAGCGACTTCATTGCTTCCTGCGCCAGCGCCATAGCCAATTCGCCGGACCAGAATTGCCGGCCATATAACGCGAAATTCCCTTATTTCAGCAACATTTTCCGGATGGGCAACGTTTATAAGTCAAACTACAACGGCCTTCAGGCCACGCTGAACTCCCGCAACTATCACGGTCTAAGCATGGTCGCGGGTTATACCTACTCTCATTCCCTTGACGACGTAGGCGCGAACTGGGATTTCGGCTATGGCGCCGGACTTCCGCAAGACTCCACCCACGTTGGCCGGGAATATGCCAGCAGCGACTTCGATATTCGGCATCGCTTAACGCTCTCTCTCACATATGCGCTTCCGGGCAAGAAGGGATACGCGCAAATGATGGAAGGTTGGGAATTGAATTCGATCGTAACCCTTGAGAGCGGGCAACCCTGGGGACCCATTGACCTTGGCACGGATGCCGCAGGAACCGGACCCTTGCCGGTAAGCCCGCCGGCCAATGAGCCAATCCGATGGAGCTTCTACGGCAACCCTTCCGACTTCACATCTGGCCCGAAGGGCATTCCTTTCTTCCCCAGCGCCACCAACGCGGCATGCGCCGCCCAGGCTCTGGCCGTAGACGGAGGAACACCGGGGCCGTCCACAGCATCGCTGAACTCCTTCGGGTGCTATGCGAAGGGCAAGTCGATCATGATCCCGCCTCCGCAGGGCCAATTCGGCAACATGGGCCGCAATACTTTTCGCGATTCAGGATTTCGCAACTTCGATTTCTCGGTGGCCAAGAACTGGCATCTCGGCGAGCGAATCCATGCGCAGTTCCGGGCGGAGTTCTTCAATGTTTTCAATCATCCGAACTTCGCCAATCCATACGGAGGTCAGAATGGATTCGGTCTAAATGATCCTTCCGTCCAACCATTCGGTTGCGGTTGCGCCACGCCTGATGTCGCCGCCGCCAACCCGGTCATCGGATCGGGCGGAAGCCGCGCGGTTCAGTTGGGTTTGAAGTTTACGTTCTAATTGTCAGATTAACTTGAGTAGTGGGGAGAGGCCGGACGCTGATTTCCGTCCGGCCTTTTTTCATAAATGCTCGCACCACGCGAGCGGAAAGAACATGGGCCAGGTGATGAGAATTCAGGTTAGGAAGATTAAGGGCATGAAAAATAGAAAAGAATTTTATCCCGCAACTTTTCTGTTGGCATCGTTAGCAATCATCTCCATCAACTCTATCAACGCCGTTGCGCAGAAAGAAGAGCGGCGAGAGCGCACCATCGACGAAATCCGCGTGGAAGCCATTCATCGCGCGGAAGTGGGGCAATACCCGCTGATCGGGCTCGACCCAGCCGATGTAAAAGAAGCGTTCGAAACCATCCACACCAGCGACAAGGACGAGTGGGCAGCCGGATTCATGCACGTCGCTGATCGTTACTTCAACGAAGCCAAATCCCTGGAAAAATCCGATCCCACGAAAGCGAATGCCGATTACATTCGCGCTTGGAGGATCTATTCGTTCGGACGCTGGCCCATCCCAGCCTCACCGGGCAAACAGCGCTCGTACGAAAGAGCGCTGGAAGCGTTTTTGGCTCACGCGCGCTTCTTCGATCCGCCGCTTGAGATTGTGAAGATTCCTTTCGAAGGCAAAGAGATCACGGGCTACTTACGGCTGCCGAAAAACGCCAAGGGTCCGGTGCCGCTGGTAATCGCAGTGAATGGCCTGGACAGCCGCAAAGAGGATCTCACCGAAAGCTTCAGTGCGATTCTTCCGTTCGGCATTGGCTATCTCGCGGTCGACGGCCCGGGCACCGGGCAGAATCCAATCAAGGCGAGCCCGGCCGCCGACCGCATGCTCTCGCGCGTGCTCGACTACGCACAGTCGCGGCCAGAGGTCGACAAGAACCGCATCGCAATGCACGGCGTGAGCTGGGGAGCGTACTGGGCCGCCAAGATGGCAATCGTCGAGCGTGCGCGCCTGCGCGGCTGCAGCGCGCAGTCTCCGCCGGTGGATAAGTTTTTTCAAAAAGACTTTCTCACCAACAAGCTGCTGGGCAATCGCGAGTATTTGTTCGATCAGGTGCCTGCGCTCATGAGCATCCTCGACAACGTCCACACGCTGGACGAGATGGCCGATTTCATGCCCAAGATGTCGCTCGTGCAGCAGGGATTGCTGGGCAAGCCAATGGCGCCCATGTTGATCATCGCCGGAGTTCTCGACACCCAGGTTCCCATCGAGGACGAATATCTGCTCCTGAACGAGGGCGATGTCCCGAAAGAAGCCTGGATCAATCCCCGCGGCGGGCATCTTGGCCGTCAAGTCGGCGTCTGGCCCGACCCGCTGATCTTTAAACAGGTGATTATTCCGTGGCTGGTGAAAACGCTGCAAGCGCAGTAAGTCAGGGGTCAGGGGTCAGGGGTCAGGGGTCAGGGGTCAGGGGTCGGTGATCAGTGGCCAGTGATCCGTAATCAAAGTAACCGGTCACAGAACCGACGAGATTCGTTCTCGGAAGCTCGCATCAGGAAGATTCATATCAGGGCATGCCTTCAGGCATGCCGTAGAGTCCGCGGTTAGCCCGGCCGCCTTTAGGCGCTGAAGTTTCGGATCGAAGCCCAAGCCGGCGCCTGAAGGCGCGATTGAATTGGAGTGACATGTACGGCATCGCTGAAGCGATGCCCTGATACGAATCAAAACCCGACTTTCAGTAGCAGCCGTTCTCAGTCAGCCATGAACGATCCAATCGTAACCCCAGAATCCGACTCCGCATCCCAGGTACCGCGTCGCAAGCCGCTCTACACCTCCCTCTGGGTGCAGGTACTGGCCGCCATGGCGATTGCGCTCGTGCTCGGATATTTCAGTCCCGCGCGCGCCGTCGCCATGAAGCCGCTCGGCGATGCCTTCATCCGGCTGATTACGATGATCATCACGATCCTCATCTTCTGCACAGTCGTCACTGGAATTGCGGGCATGCAGGATTTGAAGAAAGTTGGCCGGGTCGGAGGCAAAGCTCTTCTTTATTTTGAAATCGTCTCGACCATAGCGCTCGTCATCGGACTGATCGTCGGCAATGTGGTCCGCCCCGGCAGCGGATTCAACGTCAACACGGCCACGCTGGATGCGAAGTCCGTGGCCGAGTACGCCGGTCAGGCCAAGGCCCAGGGTGTCACCGAATTCCTGATGCACATTATTCCTACGACGGTGACCGACGCGTTCGCCAAGGGTGACATCCTGCAGGTGGTTTTCATCTCGATCCTGTTCGGCTTTGCCTTATCCTCGGCTGGCCCGCGCGCCAAGCCGATTGTGTCTTTGTTGGAATCGCTCACCCAGGTTGTCTTCCGCGTGGTGAACATTCTCATGCTATTCGCGCCGATCGGTGCCTTTGGAGCCATGGCATTCACCATCGGCAAATATGGCTTCGCCTCGCTCGGACCGCTCGCCCGGCTGATCGCCACTTTCTGGATCACATCGATTCTTTTCGTCCTGATCGTGCTAGGCGCGATTGCCGCTGTAGCCGGCTTCAGCATCGTAAAATTTCTCCTTCACATCAAAGAAGAAATCCTGCTGGTGCTGGCGACCAGTTCGTCAGAAACCGCTATCCCGACTCTTATGGAGAAGCTGGAAAACCTCGGCTGCTCGCGCTCCCTGGTAGGACTAGTCGTCCCCACCGGCTACACCTTCAATACCGACGGCAGCAGCCTCTACATGACGTTGGCGGCTTTGTTCGTGGCCCAGGCTACCAACACTCACTTAACGTTGTTGGAACAGCTCACGATTTTTTCGGTTGCGACTCTTACCTCGAAAGGCGCCAGCGGCGTGCAGGGAGCGTCGTTCATCGCGCTCGTCGCAACATTATCAGTCGTGCCCACGATTCCAGTGGCGGGGATGGCGCTCATCCTCGGCATCGACCGCTTTATGAGCATGTTCCGCGCGCTGGTGAACATGATCGGCAACGGCGTAGCCACGATCGTGGTGGCGCGCTGGGAGAATGAGTTGGGGCGGGAGGCACTGCGGAGTAGGCTGGCGTAAAGCTGGCACTCGTGAAGGGGGAAACAGGCAGGTCATTCGATGCTGTCGTGGCTGGACTCATCAGTTGAACAGTGCCCTTCGGTCGCCTCCCATCGCCTTATACTTCTATAATGCGATTTGAGGAGCGCGAACTTAAGTCCTATGCCGAACCTGTGACTTCGAACCTGCTCACGGAAGGAGAAGTTTATTTCTCTGTCCAGTTTGCAGACGAGGACATGCTGATTCCGATCTTGGAAGCATGGGTTTTCGCAGGTCGAAAACTTGATCCCAAAGATGTGGAGGGACATCTCTACTTTCAGGACTTGGCGTCGTACCGGCAAGGTATCCGCTACGCCTCTGCCACTGCCGAAAATGCAAGCTTCCAACTAGCGACGGAGAACGGTGCTAAGCACATCTTTGAGTACGATCGCGCCCTCGATCAGCTCATGCTCTGCTCTCTGCGGAGGAAAGCATTCCGTTAGGAGTCCTGTTTCTTCGATTGTTGGTGAAATCTCGCATTAGCTGACAACTCCTGGGCAGCACGCTCATGATCGTTTCAAGCTAGGAGCTGAGCTCTATGACTCGGAAAATTGCTCTCATAACCGGCGCCAACGGCGGCCTCGGCACTCACGTCACAAAAGCCTTTCTGGATGCCGGCTTCACGGTCGTCGGCCTCTCTCCCAAAATCCAGCAGTCCGACTTCGACCATCCAAATTTCATTGCCCTTCCTGCCTCGCTCAACAGCCTCGGCGATGCGAAGAAAGCCGTAGCCAGCGTGATCGACCGCTGCGGCAAGATCGACGTGCTCGCTCATCTTGTCGGCGGTTTCACCGGCGGCCAGACCATCGCCGAAACTGACGACGCCACCTGGCAGCGAATGTTCGATGCGAATCTGAATAGCGCTTTCCACATTCTGCGCGCGGTGATTCCTGAAATGCGCAAGGCCCAGGCAGGACGCATCATCGCCATCGGCAGCCGCCAGGCGCTGGAGCCCGCACCGAAGATCGGTGCCTACAGCGCGTCGAAGGCCGCGCTGGTCTCGCTGATCGAGACCGTAGCGCTCGAAAACAAAGACGCAGGAATCACCGCCAACGTCATCCTGCCCGGCACCATGGACACGCCGGCCAACCGCAAAGATATGCCCACCGCGGACGCCTCCAAATGGGTGCAGCCAGCCTCCGTGGCCAGCCTGGTCGTGTGGCTGGCGGGCGACGCCGGCAAAGACGTCACGGGAGCGGCGATTCCCGTCTATGGCAGCGCACTTTAGGAACTAAGGCTAGCGTCGCGGCCCTCAGTTCACGCCATGAGTTCATGTTGTCATCCTGAGCAAAGCCAAGGACCTACGCATTCTGATTGCAGGGCCTTACTTCAGACGCCCCATTAGAACCAGCCGGGTCCTTCCCACTTTGGGCCAGTAACCCCTTCGTAACCACCCCTGCACAATTTTTGTTGCACGTTAACATTCGTGCAATATCCGGCAACTAACATAGATGCAGGAGTCCTCATGGGTTCGGCGCGGACATCGAAATCGTTGCCGTTGCAAGTCGCGGCCGTCTGCTTTCGCAGGCGCGGCGCAACCGTCGAGTTCCTCCTGGTCAATACCAACGGCGGAAACAAGTGGACCTTCCCCAAAGGTTCGACAGAAGCCCGCCTGTCTCACAGTCAGGCAGCCGAGCGTGAAGCCGCCGAAGAAGCCGGCGCGCTGGGAACCATCGAGCCGCGTCACTTTCATCTCTATGTCCACTCCAAGGGCGTGTTCTGGCAGCCCGGCGGTGTGCAGGAGTTTGTGGTCAAAGCTTTTTTGATGGAAGTCCACCAAACCCGCCGCCCCGACGAAGAGAATCGCAAGCCCATCTGGCTGAATCCGCAAGAAGCCAAGCGGCGGCTCGCCAAGGGCCGCGAGATCAAGTACGCCCACGAACTCGAGGCCGTGATCGATCGCGCGCTTGAGCGAATTCAGTTTCAC
>Ga0210401_10006200_pt1 | contig 12190 bp, 3 predicted proteins | sample IncBWH32MmetaG_FD_150866 | JGI IMG/M metagenome (GOLD analysis project Ga0210401, IMG submission 150866) | Forest soil microbial communities from Barre Woods Harvard Forest LTER site, Petersham, Massachusetts, United States - Inc-BW-H-32-M | ecosystem: Environmental > Terrestrial > Soil >... | reverse complement strand
ACATCCGTTCCACGAGCACGCGAACCACGTGCGCGTCTTGGCCCGTGACGGCAATTTGATTCTCACTCCGGATGGAAACAATCTGGCCGGAATTCTGATGTTCACCACCGACACGTTTCCGGGACAGGCGTTCGATGGAATCTTTTACTTCACTGGTAGAGGACTGAACTGGGATCCGTACGGCCACCACCCTGCACCGAACGTTGCTGGTTTCCCTAGCGATCCTCTCGCATCGCTTCCGTGTCATCCCGACGCCAATGGTTACTACACCGTAAACAGCACGCCCCCGGCGCCGGTCAACGCAGTGAATTATTACGAGTGGTGTCAGGATCACAACAAGCCCGTGCAAGCCTTCCCCTTTGGCGACGTGGCGAGCGGCGGTCCTACGACGCTACCTGATCCCAACATCTTCACCAACGGTCCGTGGTACGGCGGTACGCCGTATCTCGGTCCGGACGCAACCCTGCGCGCTGGAAACCCTGGTTGTGATCTCACCACCAACGCGAACTGCGCGCTTCTGCAGCCCACCAATATTCAGGCTAATCCAGCTAACGAGCGTGGATGGGCCTTTATGTGGCACTCCCACAACGAGCGCGAGATTACGACCAATAACGTTTTCCCCGGCGGCATGCTGATGATGATGCTGGTGGATTCCCGGGAATTTGTGATCGACGAGTCGAACTAACTGAGGAGAATAGCGATGCGATTTACCTATTTCAAAGAAACCCTGAAGAACTCTGTACTCGCAGTGACGATTCTCCTCCTCGGAGTAGCGGCGGCAGCCGGACAGGTGAACTTGACCGCGCAGCCTTCCAGCCTCACGACGCCTGACGGGTCCACTGTTCCTATGTGGGGATACAGCTGCGGAACAGCCGTTTCGGGCCAGATCGGGACTTGCTCTAAGTTGAATCCGACTGCGGCCGGTTGGTCACCGGTGCTCATTACGGTTCCCACGGGGCAGAGCCTGACCATCAACCTGCAGAACCTCCTCACGTTTACGCCGACCGGCAGCACGACCGCGAATACGGTGCCGACATCGCTCGTGATCGTGGGCCAGGTTGGCGGCGGTCTTGGCAAGCCGTCGAGCGTTCCCAGCCCGAGTCACGCCCAACTCGGCGTCACGTGGCCTACCCAGAACACGCCGGGATCCCCGAACCCGACCTTCACTCCTCCGCCTCAGGGAAATCGCGTGCAGTCTTTTGCTACTGAAGTAGCCGAAGGAGCAACGACGCCGCTGACCTGGCCTCTGCTGCGCCCCGGCACATACCTGATCGAGTCTGGCACACATCCATCGATTCAAGTTCCGATGGGACTGTATGGAATTCTCGTAGTCACGACCGCTCCGTCAGGGACGACAGCCGGAACAGCGTACCCGGGAGTAAGCTACAACTCCGAAGTTCCGGTCGAGTTGAGCGAAATCGATCCTGTACAAAACAATAGTGTCAATGCTGCAGTGAACACTGTTGGTTTTAGCGAGACGATGGTTTGGTCCGGACAGCCGGGCCAGTGCGGCAATCCAACATCAACTACCTATCATCAGTGCTATCCACCCGCGGTGAACTACACCCCGCTCTACTACCTCATCAATGGCGTCGCGTTTTCGAAGACGAATCCTTCCGCGTCACTGTTCGCGGCCACGGCTGGCGTCGACGGCACTGGTGCGCCGGTTACGACCGGAATCACGGGTAATGTTCTCGTGCGCCTGGTGAATGCCGGATCTCACATGCACGTCCCCTCGATGGTGGGAGAACAAACGATACCGTCTGGGTTCAATCCGCCTTCAACCACTGCGGTGAACGGCTTTTCGATCGTTGCGGAAGATGGCAATGTGGGGCCAGGCGTTCAGAAGGTACAGAGCGATGTATTCATGGCAGCGGGCAAGACCTACGATGTCATGATCAATGTGCCCGCCAGCGGCTCAACCGGCATCCCGATCTACGACCGCGAACTGAGCCTTTCGGGCAACGCCACCGCGCGCGACGCGGGCATGCTCGCCTACATCGGCGTGAATGGCGCGGGTCTTCCATCTGCGCCCGCCTTCACAGCTGCGGTTGCAATGCCCGACACTTACAACTCCCTCGTTCCGGGACAGACGCTGACCGTATCCGATCCGTCGAAAGGCGTGGTCTCCAATGACACGAACGTGTACGGCGTTCAGCTCCTCACCCTGCCAACCGGAGGCACAGTCAGCCTTGCGGCGAATGGCACGTTTAGTTACACGCCCAACGCCGGCACTACTTCCGATACCTTTACTTACTGCGCGAACGGCTCGGTGACGGGTACCACCTGCTCCTCCGGGGTCACCGCCACTGTGACTCTGGGTGCGGCAACGATTGAGTCCTCTTCGGGTATTACTTGTACAGCTCCGACTTACAACTCGACGATGGCCACGTATCTCGCGGTTAAGACGCCCGGCGTGCTGGTAGGCTGTAAAGATGCTGCCGGCTTTCCTCTTACGTTGGCAACTTCGAGTGTAAAAGCAGTTAGCGGCCTGACTGTCCTGCCGGATGTGAACGGTGGGTTTACCGCAACGGCTACCGGAGCGGGCCCCTACTCGTTCACCTTCCAGGCCCAGAACTCACAGGGGACGCTGAGCGCAGCCCAGACAGCTTCCATCAACTTCCCTGCGGGTAGCGGTCTCACCGTGAATGTTCTGGATGGAAACGACAAGACCACACAAATCAGCGACTATCGCTGGGTCATCGAGGAAGATCGCACGTTCTTTATCAATCCGTCCTGCACGCAGAACCCACCGCCGGCTGGATGCCCGACGGTGAGCATTCCGGGTCAGGGAGTGGCGGGAATCGTTCCCACACTCGGCGTGAATTTCCACACCAGTTATATGCCATTCGTGGCCCAAGGTTGCACGGGCCCGGTTTCATGCGAAGGCGGTCAGACGGTTCTCGGAGCGCCTGCCGTGTGCGATGTCAGCAACGGTGTTTGCCGTCCTGATACAAGCGGGAACGGAGCGACGCCGGTTATGCCCGGTTCGGTCGCCCTTGATCCGACCAAGCGCTACTACATTTCAGTCCTGCCTGGCGATGCAGCGAACCCGTTCTATGCTGCGAGTCCGCAAGGCCATGGCATGGGTGGCGCACCGATCAGTTGTAATCCTCTGCCACCGACAATCACGTGTGCGTTCCCGTCGAAAGTAACGGTGCTCACGCAGCCCTCTCCATATCCGCCGGGTAAACTCTCCGTGTTTGTCTTTGAAGATGATTTCCCGCTTAACGGCGAGCAGGATGGCGGTGGTGGAATCGACGTGTTGTCCCCGAACGAGCCCGGTCTGGGCGGTTTCCAAATCCACCTCTGGGATGCGATGGGTGGAAACGGCGACTTCACCGGACAGATGACTTACGACATGTTCAACCAGCCGCTGACCAACAGCCTGGCAGGAACGCTCGACCCGGTAAGCGGAATCGATGCTTGCCCGGTTTCGGTAAATCCGCGGCAAGGCGTCAATGACCCGACGCAAACCGGCATCACCGGCATGATCGTGACCTGTCCGAAGTATGAGTCAGACGGTGTCACGTTGTCGCCCCTTGCTGGTCAAGCCGTTATCGCTAACCTGATGCCGGGTCGCTGGGGAGTCATCGCAACCCCCGGAGCTGACCGAATCGCACGCGGTGAAGAGTGGCTTCAGACCAACACTCTCGACGGCCAGAAGGCTCACGATGTCTTCACTCGAATCGGCGAACCCTCGTATTTCCAGGAGTTCGGTCCCGCCGGTTACCACGTCAGCATCGGCTTTGCGAATCCCGCGATTATCAACAGTCGCCATACTGCTGTCTGCAACGGTAGCGATCCAAACATCACCGGCACCAATTGCACCAACACCCTGACGGGTAGGGTTGTCGGAGAGCGACTGAGCCGCACACCGGATGAAAGACTTTACGGGAGCGGTTCTCACGATGCCTTCTACTGGTCCCAGTGCTTCGTAAGCTTCGGTGACCCGGATGGCGAGGACTTTGCATTCACCAAGTGCGCCGCCGACGGAACCTTTACCCTTAACAATCTTCCGAACGGCAACTGGAGAGTCACCACGTTCGATCAGTGGAACGATCAACTCGTGGACGGCCTCTCGACTCCTGTGAGCTTGAACGGTGGAAGCACCAACATGGGAGATATCGCCGCGACGCAATGGCAGACCAACCTCTATACCCGGACCTTCGCCGACGATAATGGCGATGGAATTTCTCAGGCAACTGAAGCGGGACTTTCCTTCCTGAACGTCGCCGTGCGGTTGCGCGATGGCAGCCTGGAAAATCTGCTGTTGACCGATCTTACGGGAACCGCCAACTTCAACGAGACCTTCCCTCTCTTCAGCTGGTATACGGTTGAGACCGACACCACTCGTTACAAGAACACGGGAACGCACGTTGTGTATGACGTGGGCGGTCCCGCAGATGGCACGCTGACCACTTGCGGTGGCACTCTGCCCGGAGCTGGATATCCTCCGTGCGGAACCTCCACGATCGGCAAGTTCCTGGCGAACACCGTTGAGCAGGTCTCGGTTCCCGCGAACCTGCGTGTTCCTGGCGCTGTGTATTGTGCGGGTGCCGATTGCACGGGCAAGTCGATTCAGAATGGTCCTTCGAGCAGCGATCTGCCCAGCGTTTGCACGACCTCGAGCACGGGCGCGACAACTTGCTCTACCACGCTCTCCTCGGGCCGTATCGATCCGCCTTGGATAGGAGTGGAAGGTTGGCAAGGTTTCCCTGGCCAGAACAACTTCGTTGAATTTGGCAAGGAACCCTACGCGGTTGGTGAAAATGGCGGAATCAAGGGCCACGTCATCTATGCCTCGACCCGTCCGTTTGATGATCCGCAGATGCTTGTTCAGACCCAGTGGGAACCGCTGGTTCCTCACGTCACGATCAACCTCTACCAGGAAGGCTTCGCCGCTGACGGCGTGACCCCGACTCGGACGCTGGTGGACACAACCCAGACCAGCAGCTGGGATGATTGGGCGCAGGGCTTCCACAAGGATGCCAGCGGAAATACGATCCCGAACATGAACTGCCCGGGTCAGGGCGGTTCCGCCGGGGCCATTCCCGACCTCTTCTTCTTCTCCCTCTTTAACCAACCGAACTATCTCGACTTCTACAACTCGCAGCACGGTGGCGCAGCCATCACTGCGTTGCCCTTCAACTCACAGTTCAAGTGCTATGACGGCATGCACAACTGGAACCAGATTCAGCCAGCGCCCTACGACGGCATGTACCAGTTCCCGAGCGTCACTGGCAGAGATCCGCAAACTGGTAACACGACTGGAACCAACTGCACCATCTGCGTCAAGGACACCGATCCAAGGGACGCCTTCCGCTTTGGCAAAGAAGATATGCTGCCTACCGGCAAGTACGTGGTGGAAGTCGTCGTACCTCCCGGCTTTGAGCTGGTAAAGGAAGAGGACAAGAACATTCTGATTGGCGATAACTTCATCGCGCCGGTCACACAACAGTTCGGCGGTTTGGGGAACATCTTTATTATTCCTGACCAGGCGTCCGTATCGTCTCAGGGATACCCCGGGCCTGGCTACAACGCCAACAGCGCAAACAATCCGACGCAGAGTTTTGGGGCTTCGCCGTCAAATGGAATCGTGCCCGGGTTCGTTCCCGAGCCGGTTTGGCCTTGCGTTGGTGAAACCCGAATTGTTCCCGACTACATCAGCCTCTATCCGCAATCGAAGCAGGTCGCGCCGTTTGCGGGGGCCAGCCGCAATCTCTGTGATCGCAAGGAAGTGACGTTGAGCGATCAGATGGGTGCGATTGCCAAGTTCTACATCTACACCTCAACGCACATCGCCTCCAAGTACACCGGCGGCATTACTGACGACTACACATCCGAGTTCGATCCGTTCTCTCCGCAGTTCGGCGAGAAGTTCTCTCCGCCGGATCTGCCGGTTTCACTCAAGGATTGGACTGGATCCGAAATTTCCCGCACGTATGCCGACCACTGGGGCTCCTACGACGGCATGACTTACTCCACGTGGGAGGTCAATCCGCCGAACCCCACTGGTTATTCCCCAACCATGATGGTGGTTTGCATGAACGATCCGGGCCCGATTCCCGGTCCGGGCGGAACCATGGTTACCGACCCGCAATTCGCACAGGGGTACAGCCAGTTCTGCTACGAACTGCCGTTTATGCCTGGAACAACGCAATACCTCGACACTCCGGTAGTGCCGACCTCGGCGTTCGCAGGCGCAGGCTATAACAATGTCGATTGCTCCTACCCGACCCTAACCCCGGCGATCTCCAGCGTGACTGGCGATGTTGCTGGACCTTGGGTGAGCGCGGCCGGCAAGAGTCTCACGATCAACGCTTTGGGAGACCAGGTGGTTCCGAATTATGCCTACTCCGGACCTTCGGCAACGACCATGCCCTACAACCAGAAGACGATCACCCGGCATTACGGTTTCGGTTTGTCGCAAGGTACCGGTTCCGTAATGATTGGCGGAGTGAAAGCAACGGTGAATTCCGGCGGTTGGAGTGACACGAAAATAACCGTCACCGTGCCTAACGGCGTCCCGACTTGCAATATCCAACAGCAGCAACAGTACGGTGGTCCGAATCCCGCTTCACCCGCGCGCTGCGGTGAACTCGTCGTTATCGCAGGGAACGGCAAACAATCCATCGATGCCGTGACGGTTACGATCGGCGGAAAAATGCCGACCGTTATGGCAGCAGGACAAACCATTCAGTCCGCGATTGATGCCGCCAAACCCGGAGACCTGATCATCGTCCCGGCGGGTACCTATAACGAGCTGCTCTTGATGTGGAAGCCCGTCCGCTTGCAAGGTGTCGGGGCCGCATCGAGCATCATCAATGCCAATACTCATCCGGCGGGCAAGCTCGACAACTGGCGTCGCCAGGTGAATTGCCTGTTTGGGTTGGCGCTCGACGGAACGCCCATCAGCAGTGCCAATAAGTACGATTCGACCGGCGTCTACACTTGCCCGACCAGCCAGCAGTTCCAGGTCGATCGCTTGCCTCTGGAAGCGACCGTCGGTTGGGACGCCACTCTCAATGGCAACCTCGCGGAGTTGTTGCAGGAGCCAACTCTGATGGGAGCGTTGGAAGGCGCAGGAATTACCGTGTTGTCGAAAGGTGTGCGTTTCCCGAGTGGATCACAGCCATTCGGAGCCGATACCTTCCCGACCGGCACCACGCTGTTGACCGCGAACAGTTGCGGTCCTAACGGAGTGGGTTCGAACAATCCGTTCCCGAGCAACTTCTGGTGCAATCCGTCCAGCATCGACGGCTTGGGAATCACCAACAGCTCTCAAGGTGGTGGCGGCATCTTCGTACACGCCTGGGGTCACAACCTGCAGATTGCAAACAACCGGCTCTACAACAACGCTGGAACGCTTTCGGGCGGCATGAATATCGGTCAGGGTGAATTCCCGCCGGCCTATATCCAGGGCAGCGCAACGAACGCGGCTCCTGGCTCCTGCCAGTCATCCGGACCAGTGAACACGGTCCTGCCGTACTGCCATAACTTGAACCTCAACATACACAACAACTACGTATCGTTGAATTCATCGACTGGCGACGAGTTGTTCTCGGCGACTCCGGCAGGCGCGGGTGGCGTTAGCTTCTGCACCGGTTCGGACTTCTACAAATTCAACAACAACTGGGTATGCGGAAACCTGAGCAGCGGCGATGGCGGCGGTATCGGTCACCTTGGCTTCAGCTACAACGGTGACATTGAGCACAACGCCATTCTGTTCAACCAGAGTCTCAACCCGACCATTCCGGCCAACGGCGGCGGAATGATCATCATGGGTGCGCCCGATGTGGATCCGACCTGCGGTGTTCAGACCGACCAGGACTGCGTGGCGACTGCTGGTTCAGTCGGCCCGAGCGACGGCATCGGACCGAATCTGACCATCAATGCCAACCTGATCATGGGCAACGCGGCGGAGGCAGGCACGGGTGGCGGTGTGTCGTTCCAGAACGTCAATGGCTCTGACATCGTTTCGTTCCCGAACACTCCAAGCCGCTGGAACCACGTTACCTTTACCAATAACATCGTGGCAGACAACATTGCCGGATGGGATGGAGCGGGCGTTTCGTTACTCGACGCCCTCAATATCGACATCGTCAATAACACGATTGTGTCGAACTCCACGACAGCTTCGGCAGGAATCCTGTTCACCACGATCGGTGGTCCGCTCGCTAGCCAGCAGGGAACCAACTGCATGACGTCCGCTACGACGTCCTGCCCACAGGTCGGCGGCTTAGTGAGTATCCAGAACAGCGCGGTGTTGGCGTCGAACCTGCCCGGGACGATCACCTGCCCTGCAAACCACTTTGCCCCGGGTACCTCTGCCAAAAACGGATCGTGCAAGTCCGTTTCGTATCCGCTGCTAGCCAACAATGCGTTCTGGCAGAACAGCGCGTACTACATCGGTGTAGGTGCATTGAGCGCGCAATTCCAGCAGAACGTGGTCTCGCTGTACAACGCGTTCAGCTCGACGCTGACACCGACGCAGCCCCAGGCCGGCGCCACGACAGCAAACGGCGGAGGTACCACGATCACAGGTGGAACGGGCGCTTGCATGACCGCGAGTTACTGGGACATCGGTGTTCGCGGTGACACCGGTCCTGGTGTCGCCAGCAACGCTGCGAAGATTCAGCTCGCTCCAATCAACTCGATTCTGACCAATGCTTCGGAGAACGGGCTGGGTTCGAGCAACCTGCTGGGCAGCAATCCGAACTTCGCTAGCCAGTACTGCGACGGAGCGCGCACTCCCCCAGAGTTCGCGGCTTCCGGATTTGCGGTGCCGCCGGGGATTTCGGACGCAACGGTTCCGAATCCGATCTTCAACCTGACTCCAGTGGCAACCGTGGACGAAGGCAACAACTGGATTAACCTGCGCTGGGGACCTCTCTCGTTGTCGAACCCGGTCACCGGCACGACGCTCGGGAATTACTCGATCACGGCAGGTTCGCCGGCGATTGACAAAGCCAACGACACCTTCTCGCCGCCGGCCGACTACTTCGGAACTCGCCGACCGCAGGGTTCAGAACCTGATATCGGAGCGGTGGAATTCATCGAAGCCAATGCTGCGGATATGGATGTCACCCCATCATCCCTGGCGTTCGGCGACGTCCGCCTGAATACCACCAGCCCGTCTCAGTTCGTAACTGTGAATAACACGGGCAGCGCCCAGCTAACGGGTATCAGCGCAACCTTCCCGGCGGGATCTCCGTTTGCCAGGGCAACCGGGGGATTCCTGAGCCAGAACTGCGGTGCGAACCTGGCTGTGGGGTCCAGCTGCAGGATCTACGTGACTTTCCATCCGACCGCGTCGGGGACCGTTAATGCGAATATGACGATCAACTCGAACGACGCCAGCGCGGATGCGGCCACCGACAAAGTGGTCGCACTGAGCGGCACCGGAGTCAAGATCACAGTCACACCAGGGACCTTGGGCTTCGTTACGATCGGAGGCGGTTTCTCGACGGCGGCAACCGTAACCGTGGGTAACGTTGGGCCAGGTGCGATTGCTTTGAACGCGCCAACGATCACTAACGTGACCAACGGCGTCACCTTCAACATATTGAGCAACAATTGCCCGGCGAGTCTGAACGCCGGTGCAAACTGCCAGATCAGGGTGAGGTTCAGTTCGCCAACCGCGTTCACAGTGGGGACGGGATCACTGAACATCAGTGACAACGAGCCAGCAACGGTGACGGTTGGCCTAACGGGCCTTCGGTTGTTCTAAGTTGTACCGAATGCCATTAACTCAGGTAGTAAACGGTGCTGCACGCAGTATTCTGCGAGCAGCACCGTCTTGTTACAGGTGGTACTTAACAGCGGGGTCCGGCAAGAGCGACACCGGAGGTTTGTGAAAATTATGAAGATGCGACGCATAGTCGTTTTGACCGCTGCGGTCCTGGTTTCGCAACTCGCCTTGGCGAAGCTTCCGATGACGAATGATGTTTTCGGCAAGTCGGAAGGCACGCTTGACTTTTGCGCACAAGCGAATCCACGAGACGCGGCGAAATACCAGGAGCGGAAGAAATCGTTGGTACGCGGAGTGTCGGAGAAAGAGGTTGCCGATGCTCGCAAAACGCAGGAATACAAGACCGCCTACGATTGGATTACTGATGAACTTGGCAAGGTACCGAAGGATCAGACGGCAGCGGCATGCAACGCCGTATTGCAGAGCGACAAATAGACAGAGCCATGGCATGATTCCCATGGCAAACTAATGCGGGAACACTTCCGCTGAGTGCGAACGAGGCAAGAGCGCCCGGGAAGAGAGGCCGGGGTACTAGCGAAGCAGGAGGTAGCTTACGTAATGTTACGAACGCTGATCCCAACGCGGTTCATGGTGCTTCTCGCAACCGTCGGCTTTTCCCTTGCGAGTTGCCAGGCGCAGTCGGTGCCAGGTAATCAACCATCTAGCCCCACCACCAAGCCAACAGGGGCAGGCTCTCCATTTCGCAATCAGCCGAGCCGCATGGCGAATCGTGCCCACGCCTACTACGAGTCCGTATGGGGTATTGACGGTCTCAGCGTAAAAGTCTTGGAGTCGGGCGAAATGCTGCGCTTCAGCTACCGTGTTTTGGATCCGGCAAAAGCCAAAGCACTGAACGAAAAAAGAGCCGAACCAGCCCTGATTGAGCCGGATAAAGGCGTCAAACTGGTGATTCCGTCGATGGAAAAGATCGGCCAACTACGACAAAGTGCGACTCCCGAGGCGGGCAAATCCTACTGGATGGCCTTCTCGAATAAGGGCGGGATCGTGAAGCGCGGGGACCGCGTGAACATCGTAATCGGAAACTTTCACGCCGACAGCCTTCAGGTTGAATGACCGGCGCTTCGTTCTGCATCACATCGATAGCAGCAATCCACTAGCCTTCTAAGTTTTGGAGACGGTTGTTGGAAGCCGCTTGTGCGTGATTTCCAGTGGCGGGCCGAGGAATGTTCAACTCTTTTATCTTTTGATAAAGGGAACTTCTCGGCATTCCCAATTTTTTGGCTGCCGCGTCCACCCGTCCCCCCTCGCGAAACAACACTTCTTCGATGTACTTCCGTTGTACTTGTTCCAATGTCCGTGGAATTCCTTCGTGTGGAACAAGGCTAGGACTTGTGCCGAGGTGCAAGTCTTGCTCGGTCAGGTCACGCTTCCCGCTCACCAGAAGAGCGCGTTCAAGTACATTGCGAAGTTCACGGCTGTTTCCCGGCCAGGAATACGATTGCAAAGCAGAGATCGCCCCTTCTGATATCTCAGGCCGCCCCAAATTTAAATCTCTCCCCAACTGTTCAAGGAAGTGGCTTGCCAGAGCTCCGATGTCTTCTACACGTTCGCGCAAGGATGGAACCCTCAACGGGGTGGCACTCATCCGGAAATAAAGGTCGCTCTGGAAGGTGTTGCCCTGCATCAGTCTCGCGCCGTCGTGCTGCGTGCCGCCAATCAGCCTGACATCGGCTGTGCGGTCGTGCGCTTCGCCTGTGCGGCGAATCCGTTTCTTTTCAAGGCTGGTTAGCAATTTAGCCTGTATCTGCAGGTTCACATCGCCGATTTCATCGAGAAAGAGTGTGCCTTTATGGGCGATTTCCATTAACCCGGGTTCGGTTTCCGAAGCATTCGCAGACACGTTCTTCTCAAATCCCAAGAGTTCACTCTCTAGACCATCGCTGGGGAATCGACCGCATTTGAGGTCTACAAAGGCCTCTGGGGCCCGCGCGCTATGGTCATGAAGCCAGCGGGCCAATAGCCCCTTTCCGGTTCCAGGTTCACCCATGATCAGCAAAGAATCGTCGGACGCCGCAACTTTGTTAGCAAGATCTAATAGCTTGCGAATCGCGGGACTCTTACCTACGAACGGGTACACACGATCATTCCCGTGGCTTGCCTGTTCGGCGAAATGTCTACGCCAATTTCGTTGGCTTTCGACCAGGCGTTGCACTAACACCAACAGAGCGGGAAGATCGACGGGCTTAATGACGATCTGGTCCGCGCCTTGCTGAATCGCCTGAACGGTCAAATCTCCTGAACCTTGTCCGGTCAGAATGATAACTGGGATCGACGAGTGGACTGCGCGCAGGCGCATCATCATGTCCGCCGCACTCCCGTCGGGTAGACTGCAAGCCAAGATGGCTAAATCGGGAAGGAAGGTACACGACTGCCTCTGCAGGTGTGTCCAGATTTTTGTGTAAACGACCAGGTTTT
>Ga0210401_10006199_pt1 | contig 12192 bp, 6 predicted proteins | sample IncBWH32MmetaG_FD_150866 | JGI IMG/M metagenome (GOLD analysis project Ga0210401, IMG submission 150866) | Forest soil microbial communities from Barre Woods Harvard Forest LTER site, Petersham, Massachusetts, United States - Inc-BW-H-32-M | ecosystem: Environmental > Terrestrial > Soil >... | reverse complement strand
GTCCAGACGATGTCATTGAAGTCTCCCGAGCAGATGCTTAGGGCATAACGATCCAGAAGCGGCGGAACACGAATCGCCGTTTTTCCTCCATAGGACATCCCATAGAAGCCAATCCGATCCGGGTCGACGAAAGACTGCTGAGATAACCAGTTCAGCACCTGCTGGTGCTGGCCAAGAACGAAGGAGAACATCTCGAGCTTCAATGGATGGCCGAGGTGATAGATAGCACGAAAACGTTCGGCGCCAAAGAAAGGATTCTGCGGGGAGTAAGTCACAAATCCCAGGTTGGTAAGGCTCACGGCGAACTGCCGATAGAATTGGCTGTCAAAACCCGGGTCGGCAACTTCTTGCACCCGGGCTTCCAGCCCGTGCTGGCAGACAACGACGGGACGGCGTTCGCCTGGCTTTAGATCTTTGGGGAGCAGAAGAATCCCGTATTCCTCCACTCCCTCCCAAACATCCATGACCACTTCGTAGCCAAGGAGTCGGGGCGTATTGTAAACGAGACGCGTGCGTGCATTAGGGGGAATGGCCGGGTCGGGCAAACGGCCGAAGATCTCATTCCATATCTCGTCGCGCAACACGTGTGTGGATTCCACCCACCGCTGGGATGAAGAGCTGTCGGCACGCGACCAGAACTCGGCGCGGCGTTCATGCGATTTTTTGGCCAGACCCTGGGTAAACGCCACCATTTGATCGAACTGCGACTGTAACCGCGATTGTGCTTCGGTTCCCTGGCGCGTTCTTTGCGGAGACCTGCCTGAGGCCGCCAACGGGTCGTGCACATTGAGCGCACCCATTAGTGCGGCCAGCACCTCTTCGCAGCCAGGAAGGCCGGTCCCGTTTTCGCGCTCGATCAATTGGAAATGCCGGCCAACGCCGAGGGAATCGAAGATGGGCTGCGCGCGGGCTGCTTCGCGCCGCACCGATTGAATGGGCGGCGTGCTCAAACGTCCCACAGGGGAAGCCATGTTCGAGCGCCCATCCACAGCAGGCGGCGGCCCATTTACTTCGGGTCCTCGGCATGCTTCAACGATCAACGTCCGCGGCGCAACCAGGCTCGCGATCTCGGCGTCTCCAAATTCGCGCAGCAGGCCCCAGACATTACGGTAGATCGGTTCCTCGGAGACATTCTCGCGCTCGTCGAAGTATCCGCTAACAACTGTGGCCTCGATGCGCGCATCCAGAGCGGAGGCGTAAAACGCGATCAAGCCTCCTTCTCCGTACCCCATCACTCCAATCGGCGTCTTTGGCTGCTGAGCCGTAAACCAGTCCACTGCTGCCAGTACTTTCTGCACTTCATAGCCGATGATGTGTCGGCCTAATTCGTAGGCAATGCGATAAATAAACTCGCGGTGTGGCTCGTTGGTCATTCTGATCCCCGGGTTTCCAGAATAGGTATCCTCCCGGTTGATGAGCATAGGAACGAGTACCTGACAGCCATTCTCCGCGAGGCGCCGGGCGAATTGCGCTTTCGCAGGGACACCGTCCACGAGGCCGACAAACATTTCCGGCGTCCAGTCGGCATCGGGGATTGCGATGACGCGTGCCTTCACCAGGCCGGACGGCTCAAGCAGCAAGCCTTCCGCCTGCATTCCACACAGGCCAAAATCGACAGGATCCAATACAGGCCAGCGAACTTCCATTACCGTATAGTTCTGCCCACGGCCGACTTCTGCGGGTTGCCCCGGATGAGCAATAATTTCAACGGCGACGGGCGACACGCGCGGGTCCACCGCGCCCGCTATTTTGCGCAGGTTGTCGCGATGCTGCGCGACGGACTTTTCGTATACCTCAACCGAGTAGTAATCCCAATGCCAGAGGTGGGCTCTCTCCTGCGGAACTTGCTTTGTGCGCTTGCGGAGATACTTGACAATTCCATCTTCCATCTGGAAGACGAGATCTCCTGTCTGCGTCAACGGCGTCGTCCCTGCCAGGGCTGCCGCCGAAGTTCCAGGTGTGGTTGCCCCAGCCGGCGCAGCACCCGCGTTGGCTGCCCAGGAGCACGAGCGAAGCAAACCGGCAGCAGCAAGAGACTTCGCAGATTGAGCAAGGAATTGCCTCCGAATCACGGTTTCTCCTAATCGGTGGGACTAGTGGTTCAGCAACAACCGTCCTGCATTTCCTTCAGTAAGGGCAGTCTTTTGACTGGCCGTCAAATCGGACTCGCGAACCTTCAGCAAAGCTGACTCAAAATAGAAAAACGGGTAGTGAGATCCGAAGACGACTCTATCAGGGCCAGTGGCGGCCAATAACGCCTCCAAGCCCCCAATCCCTTCGTTCTTCGCCATATCGAAATAGACATTCTCCGCTTTGCAAAGTGCAACCACGTCCGGTTCATTGTTTCCGGCCCAGTGCGCGCCGTTCAATAGAACCAGCTTCAACGCGGGCAGCTTGGCAACGAGCGGCCCCAGCGGCCCCGGATCAGTGGGCATTGCCATCATCCACGGAATCTGCGTGCGCGGATCCTCCATGGAGAGCGCAATCTGCACAATCAGACGCCGGCTGGCAGCCAACGTGAGCAGCTTCACGAAATCGCTGTCGGTGAGCGGGTAGCGGTGATAGCTCGGGTATAGACGAATCCCGGGCATGCGATGATCTTCCTGGCATCGCCGCAGATCCTCTTCCCAGTCCGGCGATTTGGGATTGACCACCCCGAAGGGCACCAGGAAACCCTCGCCCTGATCGCTGCACGCAGCAGCGAGCCTTGCATTCACTCCGCTGACATCGCGGCAGAAAAGCGCTTCAAAGCTTCCGGCCCAGGCCTGCCGAACCCCTTTATGCTTCAGCTGCGCCACCAGCTCTTCCGGTGTATCTCCAGAGAGCCTTCGAAACGGCCACTGAAACAAATGCACGTTCGTATCGATCAAGATGCCAGTCCTCTAGCCCGCAAGACAGGTTGCAGCAGGCGGCGAAGGTTGCCGCCTAAAATCATCTTTTTGGCCTCATCGGAAATGTTCGCACCAAGAACCTTTCCTACCTGCGAACCAAAGCTTCGGCCGCCTACGTCACTTCCGTAGACGATTCTCTCCGGCCCCAGCTCGCGAACAGCCATCTCCGTGAAGCCCGCGGTCGGGTCAGAACCTGCAATCTCGGCCCAGATATTTTTGCAATCGCGGATAGCACGGATGCCGAGTTCCCAGTTGCCCCCGGTGTGCATGCAGACAAATTTTCCTTGCGGATGACGCCGCGCCAACTCGACCAGGTCGAAAGGAGTCGAATCACCGGGCCCATTGCCCAACGAATTAGTCCACGTATGCTGGTAGATGGGCACGTCAAGCGCAACGGCTCGCTCCACTATGGGATCGAAAACCGGTGAGTTGCATCGTACATCGGTTTCGATTTCTCCAATGCTTACCATCGGCCCATCGCGGACGCACCGGTCGAATTCTTCGCGGCAAAAGTCAACATTGTCCGGACTGATATATAAGGAACCATAGGCGCGATCGGGAAAGCGCTTTACGGCGCGCATCACACGATCGTTCTCGATGCGCACCTGTTCCGGGCTAGGATGATATTCGCACTCCTCAAAACCCTGTGAGAGGATAACGCGCTCGATGCCGAGCCGGTCCATGTGCCGGATGAGCAATTCGAGCCGATCTTCGGGCGTGTTGCCGGGCATCGCACCCAGGTGGCTATGAACATCCCAGATTCTGAATCGCTTTTCTGGCAGCGCGGAGGACGGTACCTCATAACTTTGTGCGGGCGCCCCAGCTGCAAAAAGGCTCGCAACCATACTCTTTACGACCGTCCGCCGATCCACCGCCATAGGTCGGATCCTACCTGCTGGAAAAGTCAGGAGACCGCCGCCTCGATTGCAGCTCACCTGCGCCTGAGCTTATCGTAACAATCTATAGAGCAATTGCGCGCGGCGGGATCGTAACTTTTTCGGTCAAACCCGGAGGCAACCTGAGCTGCCTCCAGGGCGCGGGAGCTGTGGGTCAAAAGCTCAACTTGGCACCCAGCTGACCGACGCGCGGACCAGCATCTGAGGTGACAGAGCCGAATGCAGTGCCCGTGGCGAAGTTGCCATTGACGACTCCACCGCCGTAAAACTGCGTATGATTGAAGGCATTGAAGAACTCAGCGCGAAACTCGAATGTGACGCGTTCGTAGATTCTGACATCCTTAAGCAGCGCCAGGTTCCAGTTATTCAAACCAGGACCGTGCAGGAATCGGCGAGGCGCATTTCCCTGTTCTCCGAGAGGCTCCTGACTAAAGAGGGAATTGTTGAGAAAAGATTTGCCGTGCCGGGGGTTCTTGTCACCGTAGAACGAAGCGCCCGAGCCAAATTCGAGCACCGGCTCGTCGGTCGACCCGCTAAAGGTTTGGCCTGTGTTGCCCATCAGGGACTGATCATCGGTCTCCGTAATCATGACCGGCACGCCACTGGAAAATTGCGTCAAGCCTGACAGTTTCCAGCCGCGCGTCGCCTGGTTGTCTTTCCTGAAGAGCAGATCGAAGGGCATCTCCCACGTGTAGCTCGCGGCGAAGCTGTGTGGCAGATCAAAGTAAGAGGGTCCCCGGAAGTGATCGTGATCTCCATACGTAAATATCAGATCGCCGAAGCCCGACCCATTGTCGATCGATTTGCTGTACGTGTAGCTGAACAAGGCCGATAAACGAGTCCCGGTCTTGCGCAGCGTGGCCTCAAGCGCGTTATAACTCGAGCTGCCAAGCGCAAGCTCATACTGATTGACGCCGAACTCGGAACCGAAAGGCCCACGTGTACCATTGATGACGTCGCCGCCCACCGGGTGATAAACGCTATTCTCGCCTCCCGGCCCGCAGGTGACACCATCCGTCGTCTGGTCGGGCTGACTGACACTTAAGCAAAGAGCCGGATTGCCCGGGTTGTTGTTGCCGGCCACGATCAGGTGGCGGCCGAACGTGCCAACGTAAGTTACGCTGAAAACCATGTTAGTGGCGAGCTCACGTTGGAACGAGAGATCGACGTGTTCCGCATAAGGAGTTTTGGAAATACGCAGCGGATTGGAGTTGCCGCCGAGGGGCTCATAGAGAGTCCAGTCAATCGAAGACGGATTGACTGGGGGAAGCGGGAACCTCTGGACCAGGCTCACGCCACTGTCGCGGTTAAGAAACGGCTTTTCAAACAGGACCGGGGCGCTGTTGTCATAAAACAGGTGGGTTGGAGGTGCTGAAAAGTTGAAGGTATTTGCACCCTCGACGTTGGTGTAATACATTCCGAATCCGGCGCGGATGCTGCTCTTGCCCTCGTCGCCAAAGATCGAGTGCATCAACCCATCGTCCACATGGGGAGTGTAGGCAAGCGAGATGCGAGGTCCAAAGTTATTAAAACGTGTGAGCGCTCCGCTGCGCCGGGCCACGCCCGCATCGCCCGGAAAGACATATCCCGTGGGTGCGGTGGGGTACTGGGTTGACTGTATGCCGAGTTGCACAACAGGGCTTGCGTTGTGCGCATCTTCCCAAAAAGGATCGACATCCCAGCGCAGCCCAAGGTTCGCGACCAAGTGCTTATTCACTCGCCAGCTGTCCTGTCCGTAGATACCCACATAGTAGTTCCGCAGGTTGAGGACCGCCGGAGTGCCCTGGTAGTAGTAGGCCGGGGCGCCGATCAACATGTCAGCATAATCGACACCTGTCTCTTCGCCCGAAAAACCAAAGGCTCCGTTGCTGGCATTGTTCGGATGGGCAATGTCAACCTTGTCCCAATGGGAGGAGGCTCCAAACTTCAACGTGTGTGAGCCGAGGACCTTAGAAAAATCGTCCTGTACCCCGTACAGGTTGTTGTTCTGGGTAAGAACGGTGTTGGGCGGCCCCAACCCGAAGCTATTGAAGCTTATGGACGGATAATTTTGGTATTGCGGAGCTTCCGTGAAGATTCCGAGATCTTCCGCGCTCGCGAATCCAATGGACTGAGGAGAGGTACCCTGGTGAGCCGAAGAGTCCAGCGAGGAATTGTTGTTTCTCGTCCAATTGCCGTTGAGAACATTCACCGCGGAACTGCCAAACCGTGACGTCAGGCTCACAACATAAAGCTGAGCCTTTCCCTTCGCCGTGGTCGGAAAACCAGGAACCGAACTTCCACCCCATCCGGCGTAGGGAAGGATATTGCTCCATGGATCCGTATGGTAATACCCCGAGATGCTTCCATATTTCGTGTCAGCATCGATGCGGACGCCGCCTTTGTCGTCATTCAGCGTTTCCGGGAACGCCGATGTGATGTAGTAGCCGGCACTCCCTCCGGAAGGCGCGGTCGTCTGAGCCGGGATCAATTTATTGATGAAGGGGGCAACCGGCGACCAGGCTGCCTGGGGAATCTTCGCGTCTGGGAAAACGCATTGCGAGCTCGAAGTACAGCCGCTGGTGTAGTAGGCTTCATTATTCGTCACCGTGTAGCCCAGCCTTTGCGTGAGCAAACTGGCGTAGTATGGGCCACTTACTTTCCCCGCCAGCAGGCTGGCCTCGTCAGAAAAATCACCTGTCGTTTCGGCCGTGGTGGGAACGAATTGTTTCCCCGAGCTTTGTCCGATGGTCTGACGTGTGCTTTGCCAGTCGCCGAAGAAGAAGATCTTGTTCCGCCAAATCGGTCCCCCGAACACGCCACCGAACTGATTCTGCCTGAATTCACCCTTGGTCTTGGTAAGGTAGTCGGCAGCGTTGAAATTGGGGAGACGCAGGAACTCGAAAAGCGAGCCATGAAACTGATTGGTGCCCGATTTCGTGACAACGTTCACGAGACCGCCGCTATAGTTTCCATACTCCGCGTTGGCATCGGCAGTGATGATACGGAACTCGGCGATCGAATCCAGCGTAGGAATGAGAAACGTGCCGCCGCTGTACCCTTCCACTGTATTGGCGCCATTCACCATAAAGCCGTTGTGCGTATTTTGCCCGCCCGAAATGTCGAGCAATCCGTTGTTCAGAGAATTTGCCGGCTGCTCCGCGCCAAACTGTGCCGTCTGAAAGGGGACAACACCCGGCTGCAGAGCAAGCAGATCCGTGTAGGCTCTGCCGTTGAGCGGCAGATTAGTCATTTCCTTTCCGCTGATCACCTCGCCAACCTGAGCCGATTCGGTCTCTACCTGTGCTTCAGTGGAGGTAACCGTGACCTGCTCGGATGTCGAGCCAACCTTCAGCCCCGCATCTGCGCGCAGGGCTGTATCGACATCGATGAGCAAGCCTGTTCTCTCAAACCTCGAGAAACCGGTCTTTGTAAAAGTGACGCTGTAGTGGCCCAAAGGCAGCGCGGGAAACCGGTAGAAGCCTGCCGAATCCGTCTGAACCGTTTGGACGACTCCTGTCTCGATACAGCGGACCTGCACGGTGACGTCCGGTACGACGGCACCCTGGGCATCCTGCACAGTTCCGGAAATACTTCCTGTGGTAACTGCAAGCGCCGGCTTGGCCGTTAGCATGAAAGCCAGGAAGACCACGACCACTGCCGGCCTTACCCAGAATTGGAAACGCTCGCCAAACAGGCTTTTCTGAAGCGCCGTCCGCTTGATGCCCGCCTTGCTCATCAATTGACGGCGTAAGGGCTGCAACAGCGTGCAATGTTCGGCATTCACCGTTTTTCTCCTTTTCAACTTTTACAGAGCTTCAGAAGCGGGATACATCGTTATTGAGTGCCGCGTAGAAAATCACGCGGTATCGGCCCCAAGCTGGCCCAGTAGACCGACGGCGAAGATTCACGCCATTCATGGCGCGGCCCATCCCACAAGATTGCCCATTGACAAGACCCGACACGAGAGCGGCGTTTCGTCAGAGCGAGAGAGAGCCAACACGAACTTGTTGCAAAAAATGAAATAACGCTAAATCTTTATGAAGGGTTTTTAGCAGGCAGATAATGCATTGTCAACATGAATGTTTGGGAAAATTGGATTGATTCCCTGCCGAGAATAGCTTTTCTGAATTAATGTTGCGCCACATTCCGCCTTCTCGCACCCACTTTGTTCCGAATTCAAATAAAGCTCGCTGGATCGGCTTGTTCGGCGATAGAGGCTTCGCCGTCTTCAGCAACGAAGGGCGGGGACATCTCGCTCGAAGAAGCGCGGAATTTGACCAGACCTGATGCTCAGCCATAAGGAGAGGCGCGGCGGAACGCTGACGATCCAGACCGATTAAGTCCTTCCCTGGTCGACGCGCTCTACGTCCCTTCAATCCCCTTCCCGCCCGCGACAAGCTCTCATTCGGTTTGATGGTCTACCCCATGCTGGCGCACGAAAACGGCTCGGCGGAGTGCGGAGGGTCGAGGTACTACGGTTGTCCCGACGTGATCTATGTGATGCGCGTCACGTATGCCTGTATCCGCCGTCACATCAATCCGCGGGCGTCGGCCCTACGATTCGATTGTAAGAACAATCGATCATGACCGAGGGCAACCATGACAGGACTCCAGAAAGCTGTGGAACACGGGAAAACGAGCACACACGAAGACCAGAAGCAGTCGCAGACTGGCTTTCCCTTCAAGAAAATTGTCTACGTTGGCGACCTCTCGGGAGAACCCTCCTACGGGCTGCGCTATACACAAAAGCTGGTCCATGAACGCCATGCGGAGCTTGTGCTGGTGCACTCGCTCGATCCCGTCGTTTATGCATTGCCTGGTGCTGAACTCCGCGATGGCGCCGCCCAGGCAGAGTTGACCGCCATGGAGCACGACCCTCAGCGCCACGGCGCCAACCACGACTCCATGGTGCAGCGCGAGCAAGTTTGCGCGGAAATCCTGGGCGAGGTGAGGCGCCACTCTGCCTCCCTGCTCATTCTCAGCACCGCCGGACAAACAGCCGCCGGCAGGATGGCGCTCGCCACCATGGCGCGGCTTTTGCTGGCGGATACTCCATGTTCTATTTTGACCATCCCGACCCCGGCAGAGTCAGCCGCGTTGCCCCGCTGGATGTGGCAGAACGTGATCGCAGCTACCGATTTTTCTGACGCCGGCATTGCCGCTCTGGACGTCGCGCAACGCATCGCCGGGCGAGGGCTGGTTGTGCTCCACAGTACGCAATGTGGCAAGGAGCAGGAATGCAGTCACTGTATGACGCGACTTCGACTGCTTGCGCCGTTCAACGAGTCGCATACTTTGCCGGTCGAACATCTCGTGGCCTCGGGCGTAGTGAGCACGGCTATCGCTTCTGTGGCGCAGCGAGTGCACCCTGATTTGCTGGTACTGGGTGCACCTCCCGTTGCGATCGACTGCGGCCACCTGGACAACAGCACCGTGTATCGCGCGATCATTGAGTCCCACTGCCCAGTGCTCCTGGTTCCACCCGGGACCAGCCGCGGTGTCGGAACGATCGACAAAGCGGTTTACGCGTGGCTGGAAAAAGTCCGGTGCATCGACGGCCAGCCCCCATTCCAGACGATTGCAAGCAGCAAGCCGAATGCTGGTGATGACCGTCACAGACGGAATCTCGCTGTCAAGTGATCCTGGCAAGAGAAACAATTCCTGGAATCCAGGCGAAACACCTGGGCGCGAAAGGGTTAACCATGACAACTACTATTAGTAGCTCGGCAAAGAAAGAGCACGCGAATCCTCGGCTGGGGTCAGCCGGTCTACGATTCCGATCCATTTTGGTGGCCACGGATTGTTCGCCAACAAGTCAGATCGCGGTAAAGCTGGCCGCTCGCATGGCGAAAGAATCTCACGCCAGGCTTTATGTGCTGCATTCGATACTGCCTGAGCTCTTTGGGGTCGAACTGCGCGGGCCGGTGCCCGAGCTCGCGCTGATGGATCTACAGAATGCCCGCGAGAACCTGCACAAATATGTCGAGCACATCCCTGACCTGCGGACGGTGAAGCACGAGGAAATAGTCTTCCTGGGTGCCGCCAGCGAGGCGATTCAATCTGCGGGGGAATCCAATGGCATTGATTTGCTGGTACTTGGCTCTCATGGCCGGCAAGGACTGGCGAAGCTGACCCTTGGTTCCGTCGCCGAATGGGCCATCGGCCGCCTTACCTATCCCGTGCTGGTGACAGGTCCAATGTGCGACAAAAACCTACGGCCAATACGGTCGATTGTTCTGGCGACAGATCTTTCGCAGGCTTTGAGGCCGGCTCAGTATGCCAGCTCGATAGCGCAGGATTATAACGCCCGGCTGACCGTGTTGAACGTGTTGCCTCATGCGAGCACGACAGACGAGCAAAATCAAATCGAATCGAACACCCGCGAGAAGCTTCATCAACTCATGCCAAGCGACTCTAGAGAGCAGTACACTCTGAATTTCGAGGTGAAAACCGGCGACGTCGCCCCGGCTATCCTGCACTCAGCACAAATGAACAAGGCCAATTTGATCGTCCTGGGAGCAAAGCACAGAGCACCTTTGGCAGATCATGTGCCGCGGACCAAACTTTCGGCGATCATTCGCGGATCGCACTGCCCGGTGCTGGTTGTGCCAGTTCAGTGATTTCGATCGGCCTGGAGTGAATAGACAGGAACAAACCCGAGAGGCCGATCACAACGACCGTGCGCGCGCCGACGAGCTTTTCGAGCCGGTTGGGCTACTAACTCCGGTAAAGGAGAACAACATGAATCCGACGCATTTGTCCTCGATGACGCGGCCAAAGTCCATTCTGGTGGCCACAGATCTGCATGATCTGGATTTCCTGCTTCCCGTGGCGATTGATCAAGCCCGGATGACAGGAGCGATGATCTGGCTGCTCCACGTAATTCCTCCGGAGGCATACGTTTCTATCGAATCCGGCGCCTATCCTTTTGTTGGAAAAGAGAAGGAATACCGCACTGCGGAAGCCGCTCTCGCAAAAGTGGCGTTGGATTTGCGGGAGAAGAATCTGGCTTGTTCCTACGAGGTTCGTCGATTCTACCCCGTGGATGAGATCAAGGGTTTCATTCGCGAACACAGTGTAAAACGCCTGATTGTGGGTACTTCGAGGAGGGGGAAATTAGGCAAGCTTCTGATCGGATCGGTTGCCGAGGAGTTGATACGCAGTTTGGAGATTCCGGTTTGCACAGTGGGTCCGCACTTCAAACCACCTGCTTCGAATCGGCCTCGCCGGATACTCTTTGCCCTCTCGCTGCGCCATCACCCTGAACATTCGCTTAGGTTCGCAGTTGATCTTGCTGCCGGGTTGCCAGCTGAGCTCATCGTGCTCCACGTCACGGAGCAGGATCTTGGGGACGAGGGTCTTGTGGCCGGAGCCCTATCTAAAATCGGCGACTTGTTGCGGCAAATACAGCCCACGCAAGTCGAACCGCACATTCGCATCCGAAGCGGCGAGCCGGCGGAAGAAATAGTCGCCGAGTGTACGACTTTAGAACCCGAGTTGCTCGTCCTAAGTGCATTTCCTGCGTCCCCTGTAAGTGCGCGGTTCCGCACCGGCGTTGCTTACAGGGTGATAGCCCAAGCCCCATGTCCGACCTTCACCCTGCGGAGCGGATCGAAGACACGGCCTGACGGGAACTATCGCGAGTTTTCTGGAGCACAGATTGGATCTTCTTATCCGGGTTGATTCTTCGAACAGTCTGGGAAAATTTGGTCTTGCCAGAGCCTGAATCGGCACCAAGCGGCATCCCGCATGCCAAAGCGCAATGTGAAGCGAGGGGGGCCTCGCTTGTTCTCTGCCACCTGGTATTTGCTCTATAACATCCTCACAGGTGTCTACGTTCACGTTCAATATATGGGAATGTAGCGGTTCTGCTGATCGAACCGCCAGAGAAAGCTCCCGATGCCAACGTTCTCCGAGCGTATGGTCAAAGGAGAGGGTTACAGTGTCTGACCCGGAAAAAAAATGCTCTAGCCGAGGGCACACACTCAGTGGGCGCTGAGGTGAAGGGGCGGCCACATCCGCCGGCAGGCGCGACGACGCCCATTAGTAAAGGCAAGAACATTCAAGTCTCGCCTGCCGTACTCGATGCCGCTCGGACGCCCGACGAAGAACTACTTCTGAAACTGCAAACCGTTTCGAACGGGTTGACGGAAGCTGCCGCTGAAGAGCGGGCACGTACCGTGGGCCCCAATGAGGTAGCGCAGGAGAAGCCGCAAACCTGGCCCATCCGCCTGCTGAAGATCATCCTCAACCCTCTGGTGATCCTGCTTAGCACTCTTTCCGCGGTTTCCTTCGCTACGGGCGACGCGCGGGCGGGCACGGTGATGGCCATGATGGTCGTCTTGAGTGTAGGACTTCGCTTCCTCCAGGAGGCAAGAGCGGATGCAGCGGCAGCCAAGCTCAGGGCCCTGATTCATGTCACT
>Ga0210401_10006196_pt1 | contig 12195 bp, 11 predicted proteins | sample IncBWH32MmetaG_FD_150866 | JGI IMG/M metagenome (GOLD analysis project Ga0210401, IMG submission 150866) | Forest soil microbial communities from Barre Woods Harvard Forest LTER site, Petersham, Massachusetts, United States - Inc-BW-H-32-M | ecosystem: Environmental > Terrestrial > Soil >... | reverse complement strand
GGCGGCCGGATTTTTGCGGCACCGGCCGGATGACAGGCGTTGTCACTGCCTCCCTCGTCCTAAACTAGGGCGTGTACCTATATTACCGCCCGCCTCACGGACCGGCCAATCAACCCGGCGTATAAGATATGCGTTGGCCGTCGAGGATTGTCTCGAGCGTCTTGATGCCGGCGTTGTAGCGGCCTTTATGGCAATCGAGTCCGGCAGCGATCACGCTCATGTTGGCGCCCAACGAGCCTTCTGCGCCGGCCCCTCCCGACACGGAACGGCTGGCGATCGCGTATAGCTGGTTGCAGCGCGCCGCCAGTTGTTTGTCGGCCGGCTGAGCGGTGATCCGGCCGCCCTTGTCGACCGACACGGCAATCTCGACGTTGTTCCTGATGACATGAGCATGCCAGCCGCCGGTGCGGTCGCGTGACAGATCCTTGACGTCGCCGTAACCCCATGCCTCGATCTTGGACTTGATCGCCGCCGCCGGTGAATCCTGGGCAAGGCCTGCCTGCGGGCCGCTCAGACCGGCCAGCATGGAAACCAGGCAGAACGTAAAGAGGTGGTGCTTCATCGGACACCTTCTTCTGAAGATGCTACCGATCAAGCGTGATGGAAATTCCCCTCCGCGATATGACACGCTTTATGCGCTCGGCGTACTCCTCGAGTCTTTCCTGCAGTTTCGGCGAGGCGACGATATTTGCTCGGCGAGAGGTGACCGGCGCTTTTCGAAACTCGACCAATCCGACAACGGCAAATTGGTTGAGCAGGTGCCTCACTGACGTCGGGCTGTAACTCGTTGAAACCAGCAGATACTGAAAGGTTTCGGCTGCTCTCGATGTCTGATCAGCCACGTGAGTATCTGCTGGCCAAGTGCAGAGTGGATGTTGGGCAGATGTCGCCGCTGCCAGTCGGAGAGACGCCTGAGATCGCTTTCGAGCGTCGGGTCCTGGGCATGGCCGGTATCGTACATAGCCTCGGAATACCGGCCGATTATTGATCTTATTCCAGTCCCGGATGCGCGGAATAACGCCTGGCACGCAACGGTAGTAACTTCATCGATCACCTTCTGCGAGCCGGCGTCATGTCGTACAAGGCCAAGCAGATCGCCCTCATTCTGATCCTCGCCGCAAGCCTGGTCGGCTCCGCCGCCCTCCACGCCTGCGACGACCAGTTTCGCGAGGAGTGACTATCCCGGCGCATATCGCCCGAGGTTTGCATGAGCTGGCGCATTGTCGCGACCGTCATCGGCTTCGGCATGCTGGTGAGCCCGGAGCTCGCCGCCGCCCCAGTACCGGCGATGCAGGAAACCCCAGCGCTGCTCGAGCAAGTGCAATCGGGCGCGTTGCCGCCCGTCGGCCAGCGCATTCCCGAGCAACCTCGGATCCTCAGGCGATTCGCCGGCGGCGACGGCCCAGGCCAGCCGGGCGGACAGCTCAACATGCTGGTGGCCGGTGCGCGCGACACGCTCCTGATGACGGTCTACGGCTACACCCGGCTGATCGTGTACGACGACAGGTTCGAGCTGCACCCCGACATCCTGGAAAGCTATGACGTCAAGGACGGCCGCGAGTTCACCTTCAAGCTGCGCGCTGGCCATAAATGGTCGGACGGCCAGCCCTTCACCACCGAGGATTTCCGTTTTTTCTGGGAAGACGTCGCCAACAACAAGGAGCTGTCGCCGTCGGGCCCGCCGGTCGAGCTGCTGGTCGACGGCAAGCCGCCCAAGGTCGACATCATCGACGAACGGACCATCCGCTACACCTGGGACAAGCCCAATCCTTATTTCATCCCGAGCCAGGTGCGCGCCGCTCCGCTCTTCCTGTTCCGCCCGGCGCACTACCTGAAGAAATTCCACATCAGATACACGCCCGAGAAAGAGATCCTGAACTCGGCCAGGGGCGGCGAGCAGGTTGGCCGCTGGGATCGAGATCTACCGCCGCCTGGACGCGATGTACGCCGACGACAACATCGACCTGCCGACGCTCAACCCCTGGGTCAACACTACGCCGTCGCCGGCCCAGCGCTTCGTCTTCGTGCGCAACCCGTACTATCACCGCATCGACGAGAGGGGCCGGCAATTGCCCTACATCGACCGCGTGATCTTCACCGTGGCGACAGCCAATCTCATCCCGGGCAAGGCGGGCCTTGGCGAGGCCGACCTTCAAGTGCGCTATCTCAACATGCGCGACTACACTTTCCTGCAGAAGAGCAGCAAATCGGCGGGCGTCGCCGTGCACCTGTGGGAGGCGGGCGTGGGCTCGCAGATCGCCTTCTATCCCAACCTGAACGCCGACGACGAGCTGTGGCGCAAGCTGATGCGTGACGTGCGCTTCCGCCGGGCCCTGTCGGTGGCGATCGACCGCGACGAGCTGAACCAGGTCGTCTATCTCGGCCTGGCCAAGCCATCGAACAACACCATCATGGAGCGGTCGGAGCTGTTCAAGCCCGAGTACGCGACCAAATGGGCGCAGTACGACCCCAAGCTCGCCAACAAGCTGTTGGACGAGATCGGCCTCACTGAGCGTGATGCGCAGGGCATCCGCCTGCTGCCGGACGGCCGGCCGGCAACCATCGTGGTCGAGTATACGTCTGAAGAGACCGAGGACACCGATACCCTCGAACTGGTCGCCGACTACTGGAAGACTGTGGGCATCGAAATGCTGGCCAAGCCGCAGACACGCGAGACTCTGCGCCGGCGCACCTTCTCGGGCGAGGCGATCATGACCGCCTTCGAGGGCGTCGTGACCACCGTGCCGACCGTCGACACCAGCCCCAAGGAGTTCGCGCCAACGACGAGGGGGGCGCTCCAATGGTCGCGCTGGGGCATGTTCGTCGAATCCAGTGGCAAGCAGGGCGAGAAGTGCGACTTGGAGCGGGCCTGCAAGCTGCTTGACGACTTGAAGGAGTGGGAGACCACGGCGGATCCCGCAGCGCGCCGCAGGGCCTGGGGCGCGATCCTCCAGGCCAACGCCGACGAGGTGTTCTCCATCGGCACCGTGAACGGCATCCGCCAGCCGATCGTCGTCGGGCTGAAGGTGCGTAACGTGCCGAAGGAAGGCTATTACGCCTGGGAGCCCGGGGGATATATCGGGCTCTACCAGCCAGACACGTTCTGGATCGCGCAGTGAGGAGAAAGCATCAAAGGCCAACGGCGGACGTGACGCACACCCACTTGGAACCATGCTAACGAAGGCCGCTTTTGGCCCGGGAGCGAACATCCTTGCGCCGCTGCGTAGAGCCCGTTCATGGGTTCACGGCCTAAGGCGTGGACACATCGTGCGATGCCCCCACCTTCGCGATCCCTCGGTATTTCGGAATTTTGGGGGAAATCGTTTACCCCCCTTGATGGTGCTTACTTATTCGCATCCGCCCGACACTCATGTCCGCGCGCACCGGGCCAGAACGGGTATTTTCGGTCGCTATGGCGCCCGAAAATTCGATCGACCGTCTTAAGTGTGCCCAAAGTACTACTTGACAATTGGCAAAGCCATGCTTAAATACGCTCCAGTCCTTCGTCAGGAGCATCAGCCATGTCCGGTCCTGGACACCCACCCCTCTACAAACCCGAGCACTCCAACCGGCCGGTCAAAACGGGTAGCGGAAATTGCGGAAAATGCGGGAATTGATGAAACGAGGTTTTGAAGTGCAGCCTGTGATTGGCAAATCGCTGGCGGAAACTGCGGAAACTCCCGGCAAATACTTGGCTCGACAAACTGTCCGCAGTCAGCACGTGCTGGCATTTTGCTGGCATCGCAGCCCGTGGTGTCCTGCGGGAAGTGATGTCTCTACTACGGTGCGGCCGCAATGAGCGATGCGATACCCTTCACCGTGATCGGCGGCTTCCTGGGCGCCGGCAAGACGACGTTGCTGAACCGCCTGCTGCGCGGCGCGACCGGCCGGCGGTTCGCGGTGATGGTCAACGATTTCGGCGCCCTCGACATCGACGGACGGCTGGTGGCCGATCACGGCGGCGACACGATCGCGCTCGCCAACGGCTGCCTGTGCTGCACGATCGGCGATTCGCTGGTGACCACGCTTTTGTCGCTGCTGGACCGTCCGGAACGCTTCGATCATATCGTGGTCGAGGCGTCGGGCGTGGCCGATCCCGGCCGCGTCGCCGATCTCGCCGTGCTGGAGCCGCGGCTTGCCCGCGACGGCGTGATCGTCGTGGTCGATGCCGCCGATGTCCGCGAGCGCGCCGCCGACCGTCGCGTCGGCGATACGGTGACGCGCCAGCTTGGCGCGGCCGACCTGCTGGTCCTGAACAAGGTCGACCTCGCCCTTGACCTCGACACCCTGCGCGGCTGGCTGTCGACGCAGTCGGCGGCGCCTGTCCTGGAAGCCCGTCGCGCCGATGTGCCCCTCGACCTGTTGTTCGGGCTGGACCGTCATGGCGGCCCGGCCGGCTGCAGCGCGGCGGACAGCTTCGCGAGCTGGTGCTACGAATGGCCGGAGCCGGTGGACCGTGAGACCGTGCTGGCGATGATGCGCGATGCACCCGGTGTGCTCCGCGCCAAGGGTATCGTGCGCTTCACCGATGCGCCGGCCCGCCGCTCGGTGGTGCATCTCGTGGGGCATCGACTCGATGTCAGCGATGGCGGACCCTGGAACGACAACGCCCCATCGCGGCTGGTGCTGCTGGGTGTGAAGCCCATGCTCAGCCTATCGGTATGACAAATGTCATTTCTCGAAAGAAAACCTAAGCCTACCCAAAGAACTCGTCGGTAGCCCCCAACGCAGTGGGTCAGCTATGTGATCGAAGTCGACGGTGGACACTTGCGGCTTGGTCGAATCGACGCCTAACCTTGGCGGCCGAAGAAGAGTTGTTCCGCTCGACCGACCGGATTGGAAGGCTCCCATGGCGACGCTGAAAATCAACGGTGAACAGAAGACCTTCGACGCGCCGGATGACATGCCGCTGCTCTGGGTCCTGCGTGATGTGCTCGGCATGACCGGCACGAAATTCGGTTGCGGCATCGCGCAATGCGGGGCCTGCACGGTGCATATCGACGGCAAGCCCGTGCGCTCCTGCCTGCTGCCCGTCGGTGCCGTGCGCGACCGCGCCGTCACCACCATCGAGGGCGTCGGCGCCAGTCCGGCCGGCGCGAAGGTGCAGAAGGCCTGGCTCGACCTCGAAGTGATCCAATGCGGCTACTGCCAGTCGGGCCAGATCATGTCCGCTGCGGCGCTGCTTGCGGCCACACCCAATCCGGATGATTCCGACATCGATGCCGCGATGGCGGGAAATATCTGCCGCTGCGGCACCTATGTGCGGATTCGCGCGGCCATCAAGCGCGCTGCTTCCGAACAGTCGTAGGAGGCGATCATGGCTGTTGCGAACAAACTCTCCGAGGGGGCCTCGCGCCGTCACCTGCTGACCAGCGGCCTGGCGGGCGGATTCCTGCTCGCTTTCCATCTTCCCGTGCGCGCCGCCAACGAGCCGGTGCCGATGGCCTATGCGACCGAAGGTCCGTTCGTGCCAAACGCCTTCATCCGCATCGACACTGCCGGCAAGACCACGCTCGTCATGCCGCAGGTCGAGATGGGCCAGGGAATCTATACCGCGGTGGCCATGATCCTCGCCGAGGAGCTCGACGCGGATTACGCCCAGGTGACGCTGCAGCATGCGCCGCCCAGCGACAAACTTTACGCCAATCCCATCTTCGGGCTTCAGGCCACGGGCGGTTCCACTTCGGTTCGCGCTTTCTGGCTGCCGCTGCGCAAGGCCGGCGCCGGCGCGCGCGCCATGCTGGTGCAGGCGGCGGCGCAGCAGTGGCAGGTCGAGCCGGCGAGCTGCACCACGTCGAACGGGCAGGTGATCCACGCGGCCAGCGATCGCAAGCTCGCCTACGGCGCCCTGGCCGAGGCCGCGGGCAAGCTGACGTCACCGAGTGACGTCCCGCTCAAGGATCCGAAGAACTTCACCTTGATCGGCAAGCCGCTGAAACGCTTCGACACGCCGGACAAGACGAACGGCAAGGTCGTCTACGGCATCGACGCGATGCTTCCCGGCATGAAGTTCGCGACCCTGGTGCAATGTCCCGTGTTCGGCGGCAAGGTCGGCAAAGTCGACGACAGCGCGGCCAAAAAGGTAGCGGGCGTGCAGAAGGTGGTCGTGCTCGACGATCTCGTCGCGGTCGTCGGCGATCACATGTGGGCGGCGAAGAAGGGGCTCGATGCCCTGGTCATAACCTGGAACGAAGGGCCGAACGCCAACCTCAGTTCGAAGGACATCTGGGAAGATCTGCGCGCAGCGAGCGCAAAGGACGGCGTCGTCGCGAAGTCCACCGGCGACATCGCCAAAGGCCTGGCGACCGGCGACAGGGTCGACGCCGCCTATGAGCTGCCGTTTCTCGCCCATGCGACGATGGAGCCGCTGAACTGCACGGTTCAGTTCAAGCCCGACGGCTGCGAGATCTGGACCGGCACCCAGATCATGGCGCGGGTTCAGTCGGAGGCGGCCAAGGCCGCCGGCCTGCCTGTCGAGAAAGTGACCGTGAACAACCATCTGATCGGCGGTGGCTTCGGGCGCCGGCTCGAGCCCGACATGGTGGTTGTGGCCGTTCGCATCGCCAAGCAAGTCGATGGCCCGCTGAAGGTCGTGTGGACCCGCGAGGAAGACATCCAGCACGACATCTATCGTCCGGTCTATCGCGACACGATTTCCGCCACCCTGTCGGGCGGCAAGATCGTCGGCTGGAAATATCGCGTCGCCGGTTCGGCGATCGTCGCGCGCTGGCTGCCGCCTGCCTTCCAGAACGGCATCGACTTCGACGCCGTCGATAGCGCCGTCGACATGCCCTACGACATCCCCAACTTCCTGGTCGAATATATGCGGGCCGAGCCGCGCGCCGTGCCGACCGGATGGTGGCGCGGGGTCGGCGCGAACAACAACGTCTTCGCCATCGAATGCTTCATGGACGAGCTGGCGCGCAAGGCCGGCAACGATCCGATCGCCTTCCGTCGCGACATGCTGGGAAATGCGCCTCGCCTGCAGGCAGCACTCGATCTCGTGGCCGAGAAATCCAACTGGGGCCAGACGCTGCCCCCGCGTGTCGGGCGCGGCGTCTGCGTGCAGCCCTCGTTCGGCAGCTTCATCGCGACGGTGGTGGAGGCGGAAGTCGACGATCAGGGCGAAGTGCGCCTGCGTCGCATCACGTCGGCCGTCGATACCGGCATTGCCGTCAACCCTGACACGATCGCGGCCCAGCTGCAGGGCGGCCTGATCTTCGGCCTGACGGCCGCGCTCTGGGGCGAAGTCACCATCGAGAAGGGACGTGTCCAGCAGTCCAACTTCAACAACTATCGCATGCTGCGCATCGACGAGGTGCCGCAGATCGACGTCCACGTCATCAAGAGCGGCGAGTCACCCGGCGGAATCGGCGAGACCGGCGCGACCGCGGGACCACCGGCGTTGCGCAACGCCATCTATGCCGCGACGGGAGTCGCCTTGCGCCGGCTCCCCATCGATCGCGACCTGTTGGCCGTGAGGAAAAAGTCATGAGGCCGGCGGTGCGCCGGGGCCTCGTCGGCGGCGCCGTCGTCGTGGTGGTCGTGGCGGCGGCCGGCCTGTGGTGGCTGCGCGGGCCGGGACCCATGGCCTTCGCCAACGGCCCGAAAGTGGCGCTGGCGGATTATCACGGCGCGGATCCCACCGGCGTTCCGGCTTCGCTCGCCAAGGCAAGCCTTGTCGAGCGCGGCGAATATCTCGCACGGGCGGCGGATTGCATGGTTTGCCACACGGTTCCGGGCGGCAAGGCGTATGCCGGCGGCCTGGCGTTCAAGCTGCCCTTCGGCTCGCTCTATTCGACCAACATCACGCCGGACAAGGAGACCGGCATCGGCGACTACAGCGACCAGCAATTTCTCGACGCGATCCATCGCGGCGTGCGGCGAGACGGCGCGCGGCTTTATCCGGCGATGCCGTTCCTGTCCTACACCTACATCACCGATGCCGATGCGCTGGCGATCAAGGCCTATCTCTTCAGCCTCCCGCCGGTGCGGGCGCCGGCGCCGGCGAACACCCTGATGTTTCCCTTCGATCAGCGCTGGGCCATGACCTTCTGGTCCGCCCTGTTCAATCGCGATCATCGCTTCGAGGCCGACACGGCGAAGAGTCCCGAATGGAACAGGGGCGCCTATCTCGCCGAGGCGCTGGCCCATTGCGGCGAGTGCCATACGCCGCGCAACCTGGCGTTCGCGCTGGATGACCGCCAGAAGTTCGCCGGCGCGGTGGCGGCGGGCTGGCATGCCTACAACATCACCTCGGACAAGGGCACCGGCGTCGGCGCCTGGTCCGACGACCAGCTGATCTCTTATCTTTCGACCGGACACGCCACGGGTCGCGGCACCGCCTCGGGGCCCATGGGCGAGGCCGTGGACGAGAGCTTCAGCCGGATGCCGCCCGAGGATATCCGCGCCTTGGTGGCCTATCTGCGCAGCGTGCCCGCCGTCGCCTCGAGCGAGCCGGCGACGCTGGCGCCGCCGGCTCCGCAATCGCCCAAGACCGGCGGCACCGCGGATGCGCGGGGCAAGATGGTCTTCCAGGGCGCCTGCGTCAGTTGCCACGGCTGGACGGGGGAAAGCCCCTTGGCGCCCTTCGCCACGCTGACCGGCGCGCGGGCCGTCAACGATCCCGGCGCCATCAATGTGGCGCAGATCGTGATTTCCGGGACCAAGCGGCAGACGCCGCCCGATGCGCTTTCCATGCCGGCCTTCGGCAGCGCCTACTCCGATGCGGAGATCGCAGCCGTCGCCAACTACGTCACCGCGCGCTTCGGCAGCACGGGATCCCGGATCACCGAGCAGGACGTGGCGGCGCTGCGAAAGCAAACGTCGCAGTAGGGGAGGCGCATGCCAGGCTCCCGCGAAAGGGAGTGAACGACAGGGCTCGATCGGCCCGGGTCATGGCAACGGCAAGGCACGGCCATGGCTTTGCGCGCGAGGGCGTCCGAGCGCTTTGCGTCGACCGCAGGCGCGCCGCGATCGGGAGAAATTGTGCAGCGATTTCAATGCGGCAAAGCCCGTTTACCCGTCAACTGGTGCTTACTTATTCGCTGGTTGAGCTTTGACCCCGAGAACCGAACGCTTGCGAATTTCCTTATATACCCTGCGGTATTTGTCCAAGTTTCACTTGATTTATCCTTAAGTGTCGCGTAAGATCGCGGCATTGTGGACATGCAGCAGCGGCGGACGCAACGATGGCAACCCTCGATCAGATCAAGAGCGTTCTCTACGGTACCGAAACAGGCAACAGACCCAGCAAGGTTTTCGATGGTGCCGGTACCGCTCGTTATCGTGTTCTTTTCATCCCCTTTTGTGCCTGGGTCGCCGCGGTAGTTCTTGTGATGCCTGTCGTCGTGGCTGCCCAGCAGGCGGGCATCTACAAAGCCGACAAGAAAAGGATTCTCACCGGTATAGAGTCCGTAGAGCGGACTCTTCCGCCGATGGGAGCGTACGGGTTTCCCTCCAACGGCAGCGCGGACAAGTGCATTCTTGCCGAAACAGATCGTTGCATCGGGGACAACCAACCGCTCGACCAGCTACCGCAAGCAACCAGAGCGCCTGTATCGTGGCGGAACTCGAAATCTGGGAACAGCTCTTGAAGGAATCCTATGATGCGGCGCTCGACAAGCTCTCGACGCTCGATCGTCAGCACCCGACGCCGGAGGCCGCCCTTCCCCTGTTCGAGGCCGCGCACCGTGCGTGGCAGGGCTGGGCGGAGGCGGAATGCGTGTTCCAACGGGCGCTCGCAAAAGAGGGTTCAGATCGGTCCTCAATCGGCACTTTCGTGCAAGGTCGTCATGACGGCGCGGCGAGTGCTACATTACCGTTCCTCGATGTAAGGAGGCGCGAGCAGCGCCATGGCCGGCAGGTTGAAGGACAAGGTGGCGATCGTGGTCGGCGCGGGCTCGAGCGGTCCGGGCTGGGGCAACGGCAAGTGCACGGCCGTCACCTTTGCGCGCGAAGGCGCCCGGGTAATGTGCGTCGACCGCAAGCGCGCCGCCGCCGAGGAGACGGCGGGCCTGATCGCGAAGGAAGGCGGCGAGGCCACGACGTTCGAGGCCGATTCCTCGAAGAATGCCGACGTGAAGGCGATGGTCGATGCCTGCCTGGCCAGATGGGGAAGGATCGACGTGCTCGACAACAATGTCGGCATCGGCTCGACCGGCGGCCCGGTCGAACTGAGCGAAGACGAATGGCACCTGGTATTCGACGTCAACGTGAAGAGTTTCTTCCTCACGGCCAAGCATGTGCTGCCAGTCATGGAGAAGCAGGGCAAGGGCGCCATCGTCAATGTGAGCTCGATTGCCTCGATACGCTCGCCCAAGGGCGTTTCCTACATCGCCTACAATGCCAGCAAGGGCGCGGTGAACTCGCTCACCTTGGCGATCGCCTCGCAGTACGCCGACAAGGGCATTCGCTGCAACGCCATCCTGCCCGGCCTGATGCACACGCCGATGATCGACTTTCTCGCCGAGCAGTACGCCAAGGGAGAGAATGATCACAACCAGGCCTACGACAAGATGATCGCCATCCGCGATCGCGCCTCGCCCACAGGCAAGATGGGCACCGGCTGGGACACCGCCAACGCCGCCTTGTTCCTGGCGTCGGACGAAGCGGCCTATGTCAACGGCCACCTGCTGGTGGTCGACGGCGGCATCACCGTCCGCGCGTGAGCACGAAGCGGGAGATGAACGGGCTTGTCAGCACGATCAGGAACAGGCGGAAGAGATGATGGGTCGCCACCATCGCCACCTCGATGCCGAGCGCCAGGCCGATCAGGCTCATTTCGGCGAAGCCGCCCGGCGCGTAGCTCAGCACGGTGGCGTCGAGATTGAGGCCGGTCAGCGCCACCGTGGCCTTGGCGAAGATCACCGCGCAGCCGATCAGGATCACCGCCGCGCCGATCGAGGCGCCCAGCTCCTTGTGAAGCTGGTCGATGGCGGCGCCGACGAAGCGGCAGCCGATGCCGGCGCCCATGACGATCTGCGCGGCGGCCACCAGCTCGCCGGGCGGCTTGGAGTTGGTGAGGCCCGCGAGATGGGCGATGGCGCTCATCAGCATCGGGCCCATCATGAAGCTGGCCGGCAGCCGGAGCAGGCGGCCGACCACGGCGCCGACCACGCCGCAGCCGATCAGCACCGCATAGTCCTTCCAGTCGTTGTTGGTCGGCCCGTGCACCATGGTGAGCACGCTGGTCTGCGCGCCAGCCACCAGCCGGTACCAGACCGGGATGGTGAGCACGACGGTGAGGATGCGCAGCGCATGGGCAAGCGCGATGGCACGCTCCTGGCCGCCCATGGCGCCGCCCATGATGGTCATGTCGTTCAGCCCGCCCGGCATGGCGGCGAAGTAGCAGGTGACCTTGTCCCAGGTGGTGAAGCGGCGGAACCAGAAATAGCCCAGCGTCGCGCCGGTCATGGTCATGCCGGTCAGCACGCAGAGGCTGACGCCCCACTTGCCGAGCTGCTGCACCAGGTCGGGCGTGAAGCCCGAGCCCAGCAGCACGCCCATGATGATGATCATGCCCTGGCGCAACCGCACCTGCATGCCGATGCGCAGGCCGGCGAAGGCGGCGATGGTGGAGAAGACGCAGGCGCCCAGCATCCAGGCGAGCGGCATCTTCAGCCAGTTGAAAACGAAGCCGCCCACCGTGCCGATGGCGATGGCGAGCGCGAGCGGTTTCAGCCCCTCGTGGCCGATGATGTGCTTCTTCTCGGACTTGAAGGGGAGCGCTTTGCTGCTCAAGGATCGAACTGCTCTTTGAGAATCCGCTCCTCGAGATCGTGCTCGGGATCGAACAGCAGGGTGAGGTCGATGTCGGCCGCCTCGGTCACCGTGACCTTGGAGACATTGGCGATCTCGACGGAATCGGCGGCGGCGGCCACCGGGCGCTTGCGCGGATCGAGGATGGTGAACTCGACCTTGGCGTGGCGCGGCAGCAACGCGCCGCGCCAGCGGCGCGGGCGGAAGGCGTTGATCGGCGTCAGGGCCAGCAGGCCCGCGCCCAGCGGCAGGATCGGCCCGTGAGCCGACAGGTTGTAGGCGGTCGAGCCCGCCGGCGTGGCGACCAGGGCGCCGTCGCAATAGAGGTCGGGCAGGCGCTTCATGCCGTCCACCGAGACGGCGATGCGCGCGGTCTGGCGGCTGGAGCGCAGCAGCGACACCTCGTTGATCGCCGTCACCTCGAAGGCGCGGCCG
>Ga0210401_10006195_pt1 | contig 12196 bp, 11 predicted proteins | sample IncBWH32MmetaG_FD_150866 | JGI IMG/M metagenome (GOLD analysis project Ga0210401, IMG submission 150866) | Forest soil microbial communities from Barre Woods Harvard Forest LTER site, Petersham, Massachusetts, United States - Inc-BW-H-32-M | ecosystem: Environmental > Terrestrial > Soil >... | reverse complement strand
CGGCGATCGATGAACATTCTCGCGAATGATGCGTTGGGTCTCCGCCGTCGTCCAGGCGATGTAGCACGGAACTTGCGAATCGTGGTGGGCGACTCGCTTGGTACGGAAACTGAACGGGGTGGGATCCACATCGCCGGGCTGAAGTTCGAACTGAGACCAGTCGATGGTGCGGCCGTCGAGGCGCGGAGGCGTGCCAGTTTTCAGGCGGCAGCCACGCAATCCAAGTTGCTTCAGCGATTCACCAAGCAAAGCTGCCGCAGGCTCTCCCGAACGCCCCGCTGGATACTGCTGTTCTCCGCAGTGAATAAGGCCGTTGAGAAAAGTGCCGGTGGTAATGATGATGGCTGTCGCGCCCACGGTGCGGCCGTCGCGCAGTCTGATTCCCCGGCAAATGCGGTCGTTGGTCGGCGGTCGTTGGTCGGCGGGAAAGGCGCTCATCTCGGCAGGGTTCGCCCACGGCGAACGACCGACGACCAACGACTCTTCGATTATCAGATTTGCCACCTCCGCTTGCTTGATTTTCAGATTCGGCTGCGATTCGAGCAGCTCGCGCATTTTCAGGCGATAGGCTTGCTTGTCGCACTGCGCGCGCGGAGACCAGACGGCCGGACCTCGCGAAGTATTCAGCAGTCGGAACTGAATGCCGACCGCATCCGTAATTTCGCCCATGATACCGCCGAGGGCGTCGACTTCGCGAACCAGATGTCCTTTGGCGATTCCACCGATAGCGGGATTGCACGACATCTGCGCAATCAAGTCGGCGTTCAGCGTAAACAGCGCAGTCTTGAGACCCATGCGGGCTGAGGCCATGGCGGCTTCGCATCCAGCGTGCCCGGCGCCGACCACGACTACGTCGAACTGTTCGGTGAATTGCATCGTCGTAGTCTCTATTCTAGCAATGAAATGCCTGGGCACAGGACCATGCCCACGCGGGGACAGCCGCCCCCGGCTGCCCCCCATGATTAATGCTTAGAATTGCGGGCCGCCGATATCGGTGAACAGAGCTTCCTGCCATTGATCGGACGGAAAGTACCAGTTGCTGGCTCCCGCTTCGTGGTTGTTTCCGCCCGCGCCGTAGGCGATAGTTGCGGTACGCCAGTAGTCCATCCCCAGTTGCAGCAGGGCTCCCGGAGAAATTTTGACCCGGGCTTTCACGATGCACCCTTCGAGGTTGCCGGACGGCAGCGCGGCCCGAGGCGACGCGCTCCAGAAGTGCCAGACGCGATCGGTACGCTGGCCGACCGAGAGCACGACCGCATGACCGATGACGTCGTGAGTCACGGGCATCGGTTCGTGCTCATCCGTGCCAAACCATGGGTTGCGGCGGTAAAGCCCCCCGCGAATTTCGCCATTGTCCTGGTTTAGAACGATATCTTCGCCATTCACCCGGCAAGTGAGTTGGGTTGAGGCGATTTCTACTGTAGCCGTGTCGCGGCCCGGAACGCGGATGTCGGCGATGGCGATTCCCCATAGCAATGCGGATTTGAAGTCGCGCGGCGGTGGGACCGGGTTTACATAGCCAGCTTTATAGCTGACTTCGTCGGGGACGCGCGGGTCATTCGAGACCACGAAAGCGAATGGACTCGAAGCGCTACCTCGCGGCGTGATCACGGTAAAAGTCGAGGTGACACTTTTATGGGGAACGAGTGCCACGATCTCTTCGGCAGAAACAACGGTGAAAGTTGAGCTGCTGCCGCCAAAGACAACCGCTGTTGCCGCTTCTAAATTCTCGCCAGTGATGACAACCCGGGAACCTTCCGGCCCGCTGGTGGGGGAGATTCGGAATACCAGGGGGCGGATCGTTTGCGCAATTGCGACTGCGCAGAGCGTGGAGACTGCTCCACAGGCAAACATCACAATCGCAAGTCGCTTATACATATCAGGGCTGCAGCTATTGGCCCGGCACGGGCGTGGACGCCGCGTTTACATTATCTGCCGGGAATTGTTCTTCACTTACCCGAAACTGCATTGTCATTCACGGCAGTTCCCAGTTTGGGGTCGTTTGCATGCTTTGAGCCGCACTCGTATATTTGAATGTCCGTTACGAGACAGTCCTGGAGGCGCAATCATGAATACTGAGCAATTCTTCGAGCAGTTGGATACGCGGATCGCGAAGTATGACCTGCTTTGCCATCCTTTTTATCAGGCATGGAGTGCGGGCGAGCTCACCCGCGAGGATTTACAGGCATACGCTCGCGATTACTATCACCATGTCGAGGCCTTTCCAATCTACCTGGCCGAGTTGGGCATCCGCCTTGATGAGAGTGAACTTCGTCAGGCTATCCTGACCAACATGGCAGATGAAAAAGGCCTGGCCGATGCTTCAGGCCGAGCATTTAAGCCCCACTCCGAGCTTTGGCTCGACTTTGCCGAAGGCATGGGCGCGAGCCGCGATATGCGCGGGCACACTCCGATTCCCGAGATCATGCATTTGATTTCATTCTTCCACGGAGTGGCAAGCGAGGGCACGCCGGAAGAGGCCCTGTCCGCCTTCTACGCGTACGAATCACAGGTACCAAAGGTCGCGAGGGAAAAAGCGCGTGGACTGCGCGAGATGTACGGCGCCGATGAGACCGTAAACGCTTACTTCACACTGCACACCACTGCGGACGTTTACCACTCGCGGGTTTGGCGCCAGCAGTTGGAGAAACGGTTGGCATCGCATCCGCAGGCGGCCGAGAAAGCACTGGCTGCGGGGGAGAACGCCGCCAAGGCACTGTGGCACGCGCTCGACGGAATCGAGATGCGGCGGACGCAAATGGCGGCCGCATAAGAATTTCTTAAACGAATGAACGATGGAGGACGGGCGTCTCGCCCGTCCATCCGAGCCAGTGATTCGGTAGAATCATTGGCTCTTTCTATTTACAGGGGGACTTTCCTATGGCGAAAGCAATCCCGGTCGGCACCCGCGGAACAGCTGAGGAGACGGTCGAATTCAAGCACACATTAAGCGCGCATCACCCTGAATTGCCGCCGGTTTATTCGACTCCTGACATGATCCGATTGATGGAAACCGCGGCCTTCCACGCTTTGCATCCTTACTGCGAGGGCGACGAAATTACCGTGGGCACAGCGATCAATGTAGAGCACCGGGCGGCTAGCGGCATCGGCGCGATGATTCGTGTAGAGGCAGTGCTGGAGTCGTTCGACGGCAAGTTTTATGTTGTGCGAGTAACTGCCTGGGACGATGTTCAGGAGATTGGCCGGGGGACAGTGGGTCGCGCAGTGGTCAGCGTTGGCAGATTCCTGGAGAAGATGAGGCAGCGCAAGTAATTTCGTGTGCGCATCGTGTTTCGCACTTTGGTACCGCATTCTGGCGTGGCAGCTGAATTACATAGGTTCTTCGCTTCGCTCAGAATGACTGGTTTCAGTTGTACTATGTTCCCGTGCAAAGTCTGTGCCACCGCGTCCTTGACTACATCCGCAAACATGAACTTCTCAAGGCTGGAGATCGGGTCGGGATCGCGGTCTCAGGCGGCGCAGATTCAGTTGCCTTATTCCGTCTGCTGTTCGAATTGCGCAAGGACATTGGCGCGGTACTTTCGGTGGTTCATTTCAATCATCGCTTGCGTGCAACCGATTCAGATAATGACGAAAAGTTCGTCGCCGATCTGGCTCAGCATCATAAGTTGGAACTCCACTGCGGAACTGGCGAAGTGTCAACGTACGCGTCGGAAAAACATTTGAGCTTGGAAACTGCGGCACGAGAAATGCGATATCAGTACTTTCGCGAATTGCTGCGTGAGGGACGGCTAAACCGCATCGCAACCGGGCACACGCTGGACGATCAGGCGGAAACGGTGCTGTTGAAAATCATTCGGGGGGCCGGTGGACGCGGGTTGGCCGCGATCTACCCTAAGCTGCCAGTAGTAAGCTCTCAGCTTCCAGTTGTCAGCTGTCAGCCAACCGCCATCATTCGTCCACTACTCGGAATGCGGCGGGTAGATATTGAGGCTTACCTGCGTTCCTTAGGCCAGAGTTGGCGAGAGGACAAGAGCAATCGCGACTTACGGCACATGCGCAATCGGTTGCGCCATGGAATTTTGCCGCGACTCGAACGAAACTTCAATCCGGCAGTGCGCGAAGCTTTGGCGGAAACCGCCGAGATTGCGCGAGCAGAAGAGGAATACTGGGAAAAAGAAGTGGCCCAAATTCTTCCGCAGGCTTGGCAAGCCGAGGACACAGAAGGAATCCTTAAGATTGCTCCGTTAACAACCCTCCCTCTGGCGCTGCAACGACGCGTGATTCGCGCGGCTACTGAATGCCTCGGATTGAGGCTGGACTTCCGGCACGTAGAGGAAATCGTTGCACAAAGTGCGGATCGTATCGCCACTACTGTGCTGCCGGGTGGCTGGTTGGTTCAGCTGCAAAAGGACGCGTTGCGATTCGCACATCACAGCGGCATACCTGAAAAATTGGAATACGAATACCGACTTTCTGTCCCGGGTTCAGTTGAAGTGCCGGAGACGACATCGCGTTTCGAAGCAGTATTGGTTTCTGGCAGCGGCGTTGAGGGGTATAATCCCGAGGATTTGCTGGATCGAGCATTACTGGCCACAGAATTGACGGTTAGAAGCTGGCACGCTGGAGACCGATTCTGGCCGGCGCACACCAAAGTTGTCAAGAAGATTAAGGAGTTGCTCCAGGAGCGGCACGTAACCGGCCCGGAGCGTAAGCTGTGGCCTGTGATTGTGAGCGGTCAGGATGTGGTTTGGGTTCGAGGTTTTCCGGCGTCGACCCGGTTGCGGCCTGGCAACAACTATGACAAGGCAGTTCTGCTACGCGAAGTCGCGCTGTAGCGACCGGTTTGATTTCGGGGGTCGAGGAGCTCGCTAAAAGCGGACGGGCCAGGCGCCCGTCGCCAGATTGACACACATAGGCAACGCAAAAAACAATGAACGCCAATCCAAAACCTCAGCAGTTACGCATGGTGATTCCCACCGAGCAGATCCAGAAACGCGTACGCGAAATGGCGCGTCAGATCTCCAACGACTATCAGGGGAAAACCATTCACGCACTTGGCCTGCTGGAGAACAGTTTTATTTTCATGGCCGATCTGGTGCGGGTCCTCGAAGTACCGGTCATTTGCCAGTTCATTAAGCCGCGATATCGGCGGGAGCAACAGGACACCCCGGCTGGCTTTCTGGAGATCTTTTTTAGCCACGATCTAGCCTTGGCAGGCCAGCACGTGTTATTGATCGAGGGCCTGGTGCATTCGGGCCTGACCAGCGAGTTCTTAATGAATGACTTGCGAAAACGCGGGGCCGCGTCGGTCAAGCTGGCCACCCTGCTGGACCGGCAATCTGCTCGCAGAGTACAATTACAGCCGGACTACTTCGGCTTTCTAGTGGACGAAGCGTTCCTGGTCGGCTACGGATTAGGAGCATCGGAGCAGACGCATCGCAACCTACCGTATTTGGCAGCGGCAAGCTGAACTTGTGACTTAAGTTACGCCGAGAAGCCCGTCTTTTTTTCCACAAGAAGCGTTAGAATGAGAACGTTGGCAATTTCCTTCATCCAATTCCCGCAACTGGCATCTAATTGTATTAGCGAAGTCCAGGTGCGTTCTTTGGAAGCAGGCGCAATTTTTCCAGGAGTTTCTAGGTGAATTCTACAGTTAAAACCGTGGTGTTCTGGCTGGTGATCGTTCTCTCGGCGTTCTTGCTCTGGCAGGTGGTAAAAGCCGGCGGCGCGGGGCAAAAAGAGAAGGAAGTCAACTTCTCGCAATTCATGACCGATGTGGATCAGGGGAACGTCAAAGACGTCACCATCAACTTGCAAGAAGTTCACGGTCATTTCCAGAACGACGGTTCCAGCTTCCACACTACCGTTCCCACGAATTATCCCGACATGATTAAATTGCTGCGTGACAAGGGCGTGAACATCATCGTCCGAGACGCCAGCAGCGGGAGCTGGCCGAGCTGGCTATTGAATCTGGCGCCGCTCATCTTATTAGCGGCTCTGTGGTTCTTCATGATCCGGCAGATGCAGACTGGCGGCAACAAAGCGCTTTCCTTCGGCAAGAGCCGGGCGCGGCTGCTCTCCATGCAGCAGAAGAAAGTTACGTTCAAAGACGTGGCGGGCGTCGAAGAGGCTAAAGAAGAGCTGCGCGAGATTATTGAGTTCCTCCGCGAGGCGCAGAAATTTCAGAAATTGGGCGGACGCATTCCTAAGGGCGTTTTGCTGGTTGGACCTCCGGGAACCGGCAAGACTCTTCTGGCCAGAGCAGTTGCCGGCGAAGCCAATGTACCGTTCTTTTCTATCTCCGGCTCCGACTTCGTTGAAATGTTCGTCGGCGTAGGCGCGAGCCGGGTACGCGATTTGTTTGAACAGGGCAAGAAGAATGCCCCCTGCATCATCTTTATCGATGAAATCGACGCAGTTGGACGTCACCGCGGCGCGGGCCTTGGCGGCGGACACGACGAGCGCGAGCAAACTCTGAATCAGTTGCTGGTCGAGATGGACGGCTTCGAATCGAACGAAGGCGTCATTCTGATGGCCGCTACGAACCGTCCCGATGTGCTTGATCCGGCGCTGTTGCGGCCTGGCCGCTTTGATCGTCGCGTGGTAGTGCATCGCCCAGATGTGCGCGGACGTGAAGAGATTCTCCGCGTGCATACCCGCAAAATTCCCCTAGCCGACGACGTTGATCTCTCCGTGTTAGCACGCGGCACACCGGGTTTCTCCGGAGCTGACCTCGCCAACATGGTGAACGAAGCCGCCTTGAGCGCAGCCCGCCAAAATCGCAAAGCCGTGCTCATGTACGACTTCGAATTGGCGAAAGACAAAGTTCTGATGGGTGTGGAACGCAAGTCGCTCATCCTCACCGAAGAAGAGAAGAAGGTCACGGCGTATCACGAGGCCGGACATGCATTGGTCGCATCCAAGCTGCCGAATTCTGATCCGCTGCATAAAGTCACGATCATCCCGCGCGGCATGGCTCTCGGCGTAACCATGCAGCTGCCGATCGATGACAAGCACAATTACACCAAGGAATATCTGGAAACGGAAATCGCCATCATGATGGGCGGCCGAATTGCCGAAGAGATGTTCCTTAATCAGATGAGCACCGGCGCAGGCAACGACATCGAGCGTGCCACCGAACTGGCGCGCAAAATGGTCTGCGAGTTTGGCATGAGCGATCTCGGTCCGCTCACGTTCGGCAAGAAAGAAGAGCAAATCTTCTTAGGCCGAGAGATCAATCAGCATCGCGATTACAGCGAAGCCACGGCGATCAAGATCGATGACGAAGTCCGCCGCATCGTCGGCCAAGGCTACAACACGGCAAAGGGCATTCTCGCCCAGGACAATGGCGCGCTGGTTAGAATCGCGCTGGCATTGCTGGAACGTGAAGTACTCGACGCCAACGAAATCAAAATGATCATCGAAGGCAAGGAACTGCCCAAGATGACGCCTCCACCGAAATCCGATGATGGTGTACAGCAGGTGCTGAAGCCGGAACCGGGACGTCCCGGGATTGCCAAAGGTGGAGAGAGCCCCGCTCGAGCGTAAGAAGATTAATTTACACAAAAAGGGGCAGCTTAAAGCTGCCCCTTTTCTTTGCGCAACATTGACAGTGCATCGATGAGTCAAATTCCTAACTGGTTCGAACGCAAATTCGAATTTTCGTTTCCGGCGGAGTTGTTCCCCAACCTCTGTGTCCGCCTGCGAGGAACCCCGGCAAGGCTAGAAGAGATTATCCGCGCTCATTCCAATGAGAAGCTGGTGCAAAAGCCGGAGCAAAAATGGTCCGCACAGGAGCACGCCGGGCATTTACTCGACCTCGAGCCTTTATGGATGGCGCGAGTCAACGACTACACGACCGCAGCAGTTGAACTCACGCATGCGGACTTAAGCAATCGCAAAACACACGAAGCCGGACACAACGCTCGAAACCGTGAAGACATTCTTGCCGAGTTCCGTAAGGCGCGATCACTGCTCACGGATCGATTAAGCGAACTCGATCCCGTGCTATTTTCCCGTACCATCCCGCATCCGCGGCTTAAAACTCCCCTTCGACTCGTCGACCACTTATACTTCGTTGCGGAACACGACGATCATCATCTGGCACGAATCTGGGAACTACTGAAATGACAGATCCCTCATGGACTGTCATCCCGAAGCGAAGCGAGGGATCTCGGTTCTGGCTTACAGCGTCGGTATCGGCGTCGCAGGCAAACAACCCAGATCCCTCGCTTCGCTCGAGATGATAGCGCGGCGTAAACTTGCGCAATCTGAACGTTGTCATCAATTGGCTTCGCATGAATGACATTCTCTGTTTTCGCTCAGCCGCCGAGTTTCGTAAATGGCTGGCGGCAAACCATCGCCAATCCGATGGCATCTGGCTCCGCATTTTCAAGAAGGACTCTGGCGAACCCACTGTCACCTACGCCGAAGCGCTGGATGAGGCCATCTGCTTCGGATGGATCGATGGTCAAAAGCGGCGCCACGATGAAGCTTCGTGGCGGCAAAGATTCACCCCGAGGCGGCCGAAAAGTGGGTGGTCGAAGCTCAACACGCAACACGCAGAAAGGCTCATACAGGCAGGCCGGATGCACGAGGCGGGCAAGTCAGAAATAGATGCCGCCAAGAAAGATGGCCGCTGGACCGCTGCCTACGATTCCCCAAGCAAAGCCACCTTCCCCGAAGATTTTCTAGCCGAGTTGAGCCGAAATAAGAAGGCAAAAGCATTCTTCGATTCGCTCAACAAAGCGAATCGCTATGCCATCGCCTACCGACTGCAAACCGCAAAAAAGCCGGAAACCAGACAGCGTCGCATGGAAACGATTCTGGCCATGCTGGCCAGAGGCGAGTCTTTTCACTGATCTTGGCGAAGGTCGATGAATTAGGCTCGAACTGTAATAAGCGGTTTGGCATCGGATAATACCTCGCCAATTTCAACGGCGGAAACTCCGGCAGCTACGAGAGCTTGCACAAGCGAGCTTGAATCCTCAGAAGCGACCGAGATCAACAAACCTCCGGCCGTCTGCGGATCGAACAGAATCGTCTTCAATTCCTCGCCGACTCTATCTTCGTACGCAACCACGCATTCGGCGAATTCGCGATTGGCTTTCAGACCCCCGGGAATGTGGCTCGCACGCACGCATTCGAGCGCGCCATCGAGCAGCGGAATGCGATTCGCATAAAAGCGAAGCGATACGCTGGAAGCAAGCGCGATCTCGCGAGCATGTCCGATCAGTCCGAAGCCAGTGACATCGGTCATGGCGTGAACGGCGAAATGGTCCTTGGTCTTTGGTCGTGGGTCGTTGGCTGTGGAGCTTTCCTTTGCCTGGACGGGCGAGTCGCCCGCCGCCACACTTGGCATCCCCACCCCACCCGAGATAACTTCCGCGGCTTTCTTGTTCAGCGTGGTCATGGAGGCAATCGCGCCGTCTATCCACGATTGCTTCGCAGCTTTTTTCTTGATCGCGGTAGAGATCACGCCCGTCCCCAACGCTTTGGTAAAGACTAGACGATCCCCAGGTTTCGCACCACCGTTAGTCAACACTCTAGCGGGATCGATTAAGCCGGTGACCGAGTATCCAAACTTCATCTCCTCGTCGCGAACGCTGTGTCCGCCAATCACCGAGCAGCCAGCCTCGATCATTTTCGAAAGTCCACCGGCAAGCACGCGCTCCAAAATCGACAGATCAGCTTTTTCGGGAAAACATACCAGCGCGAGCGAAGTGCGCGGCTGCCCGCCCATCGCGTAAACATCGCTCAGTGAATTCGTGGCAGCGATCTGTCCGAAAGTGAACGGATCGTCGACCATGGGCGTGAAGAAGTCCACGGTCTGTACGAGCGCAGTGCCCGGCCCGATCAGATACACTCCGGCGTCGTCGGCATGATCGAAGCCGACCAGGACATTCGGGTCATGCTGCCGGGCTAATTTCCCAAGCACCGCGTCCAGCGCCGCCGGACTCAGCTTGGACGCTCAACCCGCAGCTTTCACCGACTCCGTCAAACGAATTGGCTTTGCATCAGCCATGAGACCATTCTAAAGCACTAGGAATTCAGCCACTGATATTCACCGATCACACGGATCAAGACAGGAGACAGATAAAACTAAAAGATGATCCGTGATATCTGTGGCGCTCTTGATTTTGACTTTTATCTCACAGAAACATCCGTCACTTGCAAGTCGGGATAGGCCTGGTTCCAGTCGCTGCTGATGTGTTCAAAGGTAAGACGGAACGGCTTGCTTTGGCCCGGAGCCAGCGGCGACAAACTGAGGTCGACTGCATCGGGATAAGGTCCGCTCGTTTGTAGAACATGCAAGGCAACATCTTCGGCCTGCGCCACTTCTCCCAGAGAATTCTTGAACGCAACGTGCGCAATTGCGTGCGTAACAGTTTTATCGCCAGTGTTGCTGACAGTCCCATCAATGTAAGTCACGCTGGCGCCAACGAAGTTCTCGGCCGCACTCATTTTCAAATCGGAAAGCTTCAGGTTAGCTGCGTAAGGGTGGGGGGTCGCGGCGCCTTTTGGATTGCCCCGTGTAAACATCGCAATGGCGCCGACCACTATCACGACGAGCGCCACGCCCAATAGAATTGGGCGCAGGTTCGAGTCGCTTTCTTTCTCCGTCAGCGGAGATGGCTCGATGAGGCCGCCCATGCGACGATTGTACTACTCGCTCTTAAGGGGTCAGGGCGTACTGCTATCCAGCACAGAGACACAGAGTCACAGAGAACTCTTTCTCTGAACTTCTGTGACCCTGTGTCTCTGTGGTAAATGGTTTCGCGATCTACTCTCCGCCGACTGTGAGGCCGTCGATTCTTATTGTCGGACAGGCTACCGCGCCGCGGAACTCGAGGTCGTTTCCGATTTCGCAGATATTAAAAAACATCTCCTTCAAATTGCCGGCAACGGTGATTTCTTCCACGGGATAAGCGAGTTCCCCACCAGAAATCCAAAGTCCCGAAGCACCGCGCGAGTAATCTCCAGTCACGAGGTTGGCTCCGTGGCCGAGAAATTCGGTCACGTAAAGGCCGTCTTTGATCTCGGAGATAATTTGCTTCGGCGTTTTCGCGCCCGGCTGCAGGAAATAATTTCCCGGACCAATCCCGGGCGTTCCAGCCAGTCCGCGAGAAGCATTACCGGTAGTTTGGAGCCCGAGCTTTTTCGCAGTGTACGTGTTCAGCAGATAAGACTTCAGCACGCCATTTTCAATCACGATGGTGCGCCTCGTGGGAACACCTTCACCGTCGAACGGGCTCGTGCCAAAACCGCCAGGGATGGTGCCGTCGTCGATCACGTTGACCGAGTCGCCGGCGATTTTTTGTCCCAGCTTGCCCGCCAGGAACGATGCGCCGCGATAAACGGAGTCTCCATTCACGCCCTCGAAAATATGCTCGAGGATCGAACTAGAAACCATGGGATCGAAAATCACCGGAACTTTCGCGGTCTTCGATTTCCGCGCACCGAGCCGACGCAACGTCCGCTGAGCGGCCGTCTTTCCCACGTATTCGGGAGACTCAAGCCGGCTTAAACTGCGGGCGACCGAAAACCAGTAGTCACGCTGCTTCCCGCCGTCATCCGACTGCGCGATGGGCACTGCGGCGAGCGAACAATAGGAGCGTTGGTATTCGCCAACGAAGCCGTTCGAATTAGCCAGAATTTTGTGCCCGGTCGCGGCTTCGAACGACCCGCCTTCGGAGTTCTTGATGCGAGGATCGTAGTCAAGCGCGGCCTTCTCGGCCCGGCGGGCGTAACTGATGCGATCTTCTCCCGGAAGCGAATAGACGTCGGTGGAATACAGATCGAGGTCTCCGGAAATCGAGCCCAGTTGGGAGGCTTCCGGTATTCCTCCGAATGGATCTTCGGAAGTTATTCTGGCTAGTTCCAGCGCCGACTTCACCATGCGATCGAGGCCGGCGCGGGAGAAGTCACTGGAATATGTGCTGGCCGCGCGTTTGCCATAGAACACACGCATGCCGATTGCTTTCGAGCCTGACTCTTTCAGAGTTTCTACTTGCCCTAAGCGGACGACCGTAGAGAACTCATCGCCTTCGCGTACAACACATTCCGCAGCGCTGGCTCCCCCTGACATGGCGCGGGCGACAATATCCTGCGCCAGTTCGCGTAAGTCAGTTTCAAGTTTCTGGTTTCGAGTTTCGAGTTGAGTTTGGGACATAGAATTTCTTTTGTGATGCAGAATCCTCTTTGTACCTTAGTGTCCTTTGTGGTTGACGCA
>Ga0210401_10006194_pt1 | contig 12197 bp, 16 predicted proteins | sample IncBWH32MmetaG_FD_150866 | JGI IMG/M metagenome (GOLD analysis project Ga0210401, IMG submission 150866) | Forest soil microbial communities from Barre Woods Harvard Forest LTER site, Petersham, Massachusetts, United States - Inc-BW-H-32-M | ecosystem: Environmental > Terrestrial > Soil >... | reverse complement strand
CTTGCGTGTTCGGCGGTTTGCGACGATGAAGAAAATACCGACGCATAAGAAACTTCCTGCGAAGACGATCATTTCGGCCTCGAAGAAAGGCCGGCGAATCCGCTCATCTTGTGACGTGCAATAGCGCCACCCCCACGCAATCCACGAAAAGGGCTGGTAGATGCCGCCAGACTTCGCCCGCAGAATCGGCGCGCCAAGCGCTGGCTGATATTGGAACCGGGCGGCAATGTACTGCGTGGCGACGAAGTTCACGACAACGAGCAGAAGGCATCCGAGCGCGGTCGCACGCCAGTTATAGCCGCCGAGATATCCAGGTTTGCGAGGAATACGGTAGAGTTCCGGCTGTTTCTTTCCCATGGTCGCGCCTCCTCATCGGTCGCGGTCCTGCGCCTTAGCGCGCTCGCGGAATTCGCGGACCGCGCCCTTGGAGTCGGAGTAGTTGATACGCACGCTTTCGCCAATCTGCGGCTGCCGATCGAGCAGGTCCTTGGGATGAGCGATGCTGGTGCGGGCGGATTGGCGCTGGATGATGTGATGCTCCGTCTCACCAATGACGGGACCCCGATAATTGCCGCTCTCGGTCTGCGCGGCGAGCGTCTTCGCGGAATCGCCGAGCACCTTCGCGGTGATCGACTTGGCCTCAGCGAGAGAATCGGTACCCAGCGCGGCGACGGTGCTCCGCCGATCCGTCGCCGTCTGCTTTGCGTGCACATTGACAGTGCCGCTGCGTGGTTCGTAACGTGCGGCGTACTGCGTGGACTCGCGCGTTGGAGCCGCGTGTTCGTTCGCGTTGTCGGCGGACTCCAGAATCGCCGGATCGGCGGCGCTCAAATCCGAGTCCGATTCCTTCTCGTCGACTCGCTCGCGGTTGTGGTGAATCTCCTCGGTTTCCTGTTCCACCATCGCGGCGGGCGAACTGCCGGAGGCTCCGGACGTGAGGACGGGTCCACTCGCTAGATCCCCCTCGGCGATGGACTTGTCGCGCTCCAACGCCAAAATGAAGTCGGTCGCCTTGGAGGCATCGTGCGCCGCGCGGAAGATTTCGTTTTTGTCTCGCTTGAGTGCTCCAATCCAGGAGTTGACATAAGCAGCGTGCTGCTCGGGATCGTGCGGAATGCCGCGCTGCGCGGCGAGGAACACGCTGGCCAGCTCTGCGCGAAGCTCCTCTTTCGCATAGTTCACGTCGCCGAAACGATAGGACTCAGTGAGCGTGGAGCGGTCCAGCCGCGACGGGTGACCGGTCCAGTGTGCCAACTCATGCAGTGCGGTACCGTAGTATCCGGCGGCGTCCTTGAAAGCGTCCTTCGGTGGCAAGTGGATGCTGTCCTGAGAGCGGCTGTAGAATGCGCGATCCGCCTGGTCGTGCCCGATGTTCGCGCCGGAGTTCTTCAGGATCTGCTCGCCGGCTTGGACAGCCTCGAAACTTGTGTGCTGTTTGGGCGCCTGCGGCGGAATGCGCTCGATCTGCTGAGCGTTGAAGACGGTGTACACGCGGTGAATGAGCCGCGATTTCTCGGCATCCACGTTGTTGCCATTAGCTGTGCTCCCATCACCGCCTCCGTCAGGCCGGGATGGCTGCGTCTTATCCGAAGCTTGCCTGATCTCCCAGTATTCAATCTGCGTGCCTTTCTCGCCCCGGCGTACCTGCCATCCGTTGTCGGAGGCCTGCTTGTACGTCATCCACCTGGGGTCTTCGTAGCCGCGTTGCAGGCCGGTGGCCATCAAATAGATCGCGTTGCCGCCACGGTACGCTCTTTCGCTGGTAGGGTTGAAGGGAATGCCGAGTGAACCGGCTCCCGGCTCCCAAGGTTTCTGCCAGGGAGCGACGCCGCGCTCCAGCATTCCTATAATGTTGTCGGTCACCTCCTGGCGGAAGTCCCGAAGGGCCGGTTTGTCCGCATGCTGATGTTCGGTGAGCGGGGAAGTGGTGGCCGCCATGGTCGTTATTCCTCCCCTTCCAGCTCTGCGGCCGAGAAGCCCGGCTCGGGCTCCTCGGCCTCAAAGCCTGATCCGGCCAACAGTTCGCCGCCGATTGCGTCGAGCGACACGGCTGAAAGATCGCGTTGAAAATCTTGTGAGTTCTCCATTTTGCCTCCTCGTCCGCAGAATAGAATGTAAGGTCCATCAACTATTAAGGGAACCGCAGAGGCTGTTCGGGACGCGGAATCGACAACAGAAAATCCAGACCGTTCCGCCAGTCTTACGGATTAGCGGCAGTAGGCCCCTACCATTTCCTGAGACTTTCCCGCCTTATCCCCACGATTTGCTTACGGGGTGCGGCGCACCACGGCGAGCGTGTCGTCGGAAACTTCTTTCAGATTCTTGGGGTCAAACCCGCCATCAGCCGGCTGATTGGTCCCGAACACGACGGCGTGGCTGACGCCAATGCCGCCGTGGCTCTCGTGAGTTGGTCCTATTGGAAGAGCCGGTTCAATCTGGATCCGGCCATTATAGGGTGACGGTCATCGGCGTGACACCGCGCGATTTCTTCGGCTTGCAGTTGGGTACCCGGCCGGACATCTGGTTGCCGCTCGCTCTACGACGGTCGATGAATCGCGCCAGCCGTTTTGACATCGGCGGTATTCGACTGGTTGCGCGTCTGAAACCCGACGTATCGATCGAGCAGGCTCGCGCTGAAATGGCTGTACTGTTTCAGTGGACGGTCGAGGAAAGGGTCCGGGACAGCACCAACGACAGTAAACGCTCCCTTGGAGCGCCAACTCAAGTTCGCAGTGGAGCCCGCCGGCGCCGGTCTCTCGACCGCACTGCGCGATCGGTTTACGAAGGCGACATCATGACCGCGGAAGCGCTCGTGACACATAACGAGAGAAAATTCATTTCACTGTTCCGCTCTGGCAATGACTGGCGCGATGCCGCGCCGACATGGCTGCAAGGAAAATACTACATCGATCTTCGAGGCACTCCCTACCTGGAAGAACGATATCAGGACCTCATTACTACTCTTCATGGGACACGGCCGGCAGCTCCGCCTATTCGTAACCCACCGCGCGTGAATCGGCCGCCGGTAGTGCCGGGAGCTCCATCTTCGGAAACACTACAGCCGCCGCCGGAATTTGTTCCGATTCAAATCCTCGGAGTCGTCATTGATGAGATTACCCAACCGCGCGCGGACGGCACACGGGGCAGCGCGCTCTATACAGTGCCGTTCCAGCTCTCAAGACGTCCGTCGAGCGAATGGTCGCAAGTTTTTATAGAAAAGTGGAATCACCCTAGCTACTTTCCCACTTAAAATTCGTAGGCCAAAGCTCTTCGATTCAGCAGAGGCAAGGGCGACTACTTGCAGGAACGCACCAAAATATATTCGAACCGAAATATTTGATTTCTGTTGACGAGATCGCGGCTGCACTGTATCCTATCTCTGTCATATGCGGCGGCTCTTTTTCGTCCTGTGCTTGCTGATGATCGCCTCACTTCGCTGGATCATCGGATCCGGCCTATCAGCCTCAATCGGCCTCGACGAATCTATCTGTAACTTTGTGTAACAGGATGCTACATGATGGTCTTCGGAAAAAAGAATTTTAAGTGGGAAAGTAGCTAGCTAGTAGGTGGACCTCGATGCACCGGCCTGGAATCGCGATCTTGACCGGAGACAAGGTCTACCTAAACGGAACGACGGTAGAGGAAGTGCAGAAATATCACCGCGACACACTGAAGCTCGCTTGAAGAGACGAACACTCTGATTGCAGACTACCTGCGAACGAAGCACGCCGAAGCCGAGCGCAAGTGGATGAAGCGAGAACAACACGCCCAATCGGTCCGCGATGCCTGCAAAGGATATCAAGTTCTAACGGATGAGCGCGGCGGCCCGAACGGGTATTCGCAAGGCTGCTAAAAGCGATAGGCTGAACTCGCCGCCAAAAGGATGGCGATCAAAAGACTACGGTGAAGACGCCTGTCAAGAAGGCCGCTGAAAGAAGTGCGGCGCAAAGGCCGACTCCACCTCCACCGCAAGAGGGGAAAGCCAGAGGTGCTGCATAGATGAACCGATTCGTAACCCACCGAAACCAGGAAAATCTAAGACTCGCTTCTCCGCCTTGATCGCCCGCGCCGTGAAACGGAGACCAGCGATAATGGTCTTCTGGCAGATCAGGAAAAAATGAAGACGCACGTTCCGTTCCGGTTTCATCTATTCAGTCAAGTATTCGTTCCATTTCAATCTGAGCTGACTGGCATCGATTTTTACCGTCCGACTGAAATTGGTCCATCGCTCGATGGTGTTGGCGAGATTCCAGCCCTGCGGTGGCTGGCACGTCGTCCGGATCTAATGCAGCTGATTCTTGGTCAACTCGGGCTGCGCGGTCGCGTGTGCCTTGATGTCGAGGTCACCGAGCCGTTCCTGCCTCGATATAACGCAGGAGACATTGATCTGTTAGCTGTTCCTGAACGCGATCCTCGGCTGGCGATCGCTTTCCAAGCCAAGCGGTTCAAGGCCAGACTATCCGATCGCGGCGATAACATCCACCTCGATGGAGCCAAACTCGATAAGCTGATCGATCAATGCAATCGGACGTTGCAGCTTGGATTCTGCCAAGTCTACGGCCTTGTGCTTGTGATGATCGACGGACATCGGAATTCGGCGGCCAGCATTCTCCATCATGGTACGAGCGACAGAACGTTTCGACGGCTCTATCAGTTCACAAGGAGTGTGTCGCTCGATTGGCGGGTTGGCATTGTGTTCGCAGAAATCGTACAGCCGACAGCGGCGTCCTTCAATAAGCTCGGTTTGCTGTCAGTCGGCGTTGACAAGATGTCCCACCCGGTTGGGCAAACCGGCGAATTCTCGTCGCTTGTTGAGCGGTGGGCCGAGGAGATGACCATGAATGGGAAGGCCTCTGACGTTCAGCTCCCACCGCTTCAAGGAAAGCCACTCCTGGTCCGGCCCGACGAGACGATCGGCCTCCAGCTTGTCCGCAGAAGCTGACCTGGATCGTCCGATCTTCGAACCGACAGCAACTTCTCATGCGTGTGCTCGTATGAATTAGATCAGTATCCCGCCTGTACAGGTGTCGGCTGATGATGTTGAAGAGGACTAAACACCGATCCTCATATGAACGGTGTCTATTGGGGTGGCCGCACATGCCAGTTCAATTTTGCCGGAAGGACGCCGCCCTGCATGCGGCGCATGCAGGCAAACCGAGTGATTGTCCTGGTCAGGGATATTTTCTTCTTCTCGATGTGCTTCAGCTCAGCCTTCGAAAACGGGTCGTCCGGTCGATGTACTCCTGTCCGATAGAAAGCCACGAAATCCTCAAGTTCGTCCTCATGCCAATGGAAGCCCGCACCGCAAAGAACCAGGATGAAGAACGTGTTCTCTCGATTCAGAAGGTTTCCCTCGGTGATTTTTTTCTCTAGTTCGAGCGCGTATTCAAGCATTCGGCTTCGCGCAGCAAACATCGAATGCCACAGTTCGCCGCCCAGCCACGCTTTTGAAAGCATGACGTTGACGTTGGCGGGGAACCACCGTTCCTCGTTTGCTTTTTCAAACTGGTCCCATCGATCTGTGGATTTGGGTTGCATCGTTTTCACATCGACAAACAGGGTTAGACCATCTTCCCCCGTACCCCGGAAATCAATCGATCGAGCGCAGCCTTCAAGCGGCGGCTCGTAATCAAGGCGGCCAAGCCGGGGATTCTCATTCGCAAGGAGCGCGCGCACAACGCACATCTCGTTGTGCGCCTCTTCGACAGCGCTAAACTTTGAGAAGCCATACTTCAGAACTGAGTTCACAGCGCCCGAAAAACGCTGCGCAAGACGCGGCCAACCTGGAAATCGATCATCCGCTTGAAATGTAGCCCTGAACGTATCCGATACTTCTTCCGCGTAGTTCCTTACCCAAGCCGCCTCATCTTCGGTCATATAGCAGGTTTGCCACTTTCTAATCGGCGCAGTGCATCCTTACAAGCACTGCACAGAGCGGGCAGATCCGTTTGCACAATGTCCCACAGCCAATCCTCCCTTATAGCGTCGTACTCGTGCCGAAGCCGATTGCCGAGCGCCGTACCTTCTGCCAAGGCTGACCAGGCACGAGGATCGGGGCAAAGTCACCCAGCTTGGCGACGGCCTCAATGCCCTCACTGCCTACACCGGCCCTTGAATCAAGCCGTAGGAGTCGCCGGGTAGACATGCACGTTGCCCTCGCAGGGAATGTTGACCATCCATCTGTCCCCATTCAATAGCGTGGCGCAGTGCCACGACAACAGCCGCTGAAAGCGAGCAACCCATTCCTGCACAGTGTACTTGATGTTGATAGTGGGGTCGCCTTCTCTATACGGATTGCGGGTATGGAGCGCCTCCGACGAACACTTGTACAGAAAGACAAAATCATCTCTCGTTACGAAGCCATCGGTTAACGGCTCCCCGAAGTGTTTATGCCCTGGCGCGGTTTCTACAGGCGCAGGCAGCGGGACTGGGTAAAAGTTCGGATTCACCGTGTCCATGACCGCCAACATATCCTTGGCCCGCCAATGCTTTGAGAAGTTAGCATGGACTTCGGAGTACTTCTCCTTGTTTGCCGACAACGAGGCGAATGCGATCTCTTCCAGCGTCTTTCGAAACTGGACAAAGATCAATTCGGCGGTTTGGTCGGCGTGGCCGATCTTGATTCCACCGGCCATGATCGTTTGCACAACATTAATGCGATGACGAATCCTCGCCATGCAGTCGCAGTAGATTTGAACGTCGGTCACAATATATAGCCCTCAGCCCATCATATCAGACCTTACGCCTTTTGTTCGCCTGGGCCTGCGCGCCGCCCCTGCTCGCCCATCCCTACATGCTGCCAGCAGCCAGCATTGAGAGAAATCGGCTCTGCGGCCTCGCCCTGGCGGTCCGCGCGAGACGGACAGCCGATCTTACACATCAATTAGCTGTGCGGATGACGCGCGGGCGCAAAAGAGGTTGAATATAATTACAGGCGCGAACAATGCAAAATCCTGAAAAGCCCGCGAGCCCATACCTATCGGAGCAAGAAGCAGAGAGATATTTTCGGCGGCATGAAATGCTGATCGAATTCTCGCGCCTGTTTGATTACAGCGAAGCGAGCAATCGCGCCGTCGCTATCGTTGGTCCGGCGTTCTTGGACACGTTGTTGAGCGACATCCTGATCGAGTTTATGGTCGACGATGACAGAGAAGTGAACAAGCTGCTACAGCCGGACGGGCCGCTGGGAACGTACGGCAGCCGAGTGACAGCCTGTTATTGCCTCGGGCTGATTGGTGGGATTGTCACCTCGGATCTGAGGCTTGTAGGTAAGATTCGCAACCGCTTCGCACACGAACTTCGCGCAGACTTTTCAGACCCTAAGATCAGCCAATGGTGCCGAGCGTTGCGATGGCATAAGGAAGCAATGTTTCGCGATCCGCCTCCAGACGCGACCGACAGAGATTTTTTCCAGGTAGGTGTCAATCAGCTCGTCACGCATCTCAGCGGCATTCCGGGCATCGCACAATCCAGGAAACGAGCGAAGGTTCTCTACACATGAAAGCGGGGTCGTGATTGGAAACCTCGCCTAACGTCTCAACACGCTTGCGCTTGGTGACTCCCCGCCCGGCATGTGGCAGATGATCGCGTGTTGGCCGAGCTTGAGCGCAGCCTGATCGTTGAACGGAGTCAGGTCGGGATGAAGGAAGCCCGCCGCCGTGGTGTGAAGTTGGGCAGGAAGAAGAAGCTATCCCCGGCGCAAATCGCCAAGGCGCGGAAGCTGATCGACGTGGGCGAACGTTTTGAGGACGTGGCCGTGCTCTGGAACGTTAGGCCGTACGACGCTTTACCGGGCGCGTGCCGTCTGAAAATCCACTCCTACGTGTTACTGCACACCCAAACTATAATGGTCGGGTGACCTTCTGGGCCGGAGTGATCCTTGGATTCGTTCTTAATCTGGTTGCGACCCAATTTTGGGAGCTCTGGAAGCGGTATCAAGCTCATGCCGCCGCGGAAAAGCTGGCGGGGACATGGATAGCGCACAATATGCTCGATGCTCGAAACGTGGATCTTTCCCATCCGATGCCTAACGCCGGACTCACGGTAATAAAATCCAGGCCTCGGTGGTGGTCGGCAAACTCACACGTTCTTGATGTTGTCGGTGAGGATATTGCCCCCAACATACGACACCAATCCGGCAATATCGTAATTGATCCCGTCTTCCCTCGTCGCGCGAGTCGGCTTGTCTGCTACGAAGATTCGCACGAAATATCGGAGCAGAAAATCGTGATTGGCCTAGACGGTGATACCCTGCATGTCTTTCCCATCGACCTTTCAGCCGCTGGGGTTGGGATTATATACGGCAGACACGCTTTGTGTAGGAAGCGTTGATCGGTCCAGAAGGGACATATTGACGACTGTCGGCGCGCACTACGGAAACGAGCGCAGCACCGGAAATTAGCCGGCGTACACTTTAGCAGTCAGGAGGTTTTGAGATGTTGACGCATCCCCGGTATTTCGTTACCGCGTTCGGCGATCCGCAGCCACCGCACAAAGATGTGGTTGAGTCTGGTGTGTACCCATCCCAATGCCAAATACGCGCCGTTTCCAGTTGAGCCTGGTGATGTGATACTACCGTACTGCACCCGGCAGCTTTGCGCAACATCAGATGGAGGTTCCGGGGCTCGGCGTCGTCCTCAGTACCGACAATCAATCCGTCACGTACCGATGGTTGCCGTTTGCGAAGCCGATCCCTAAGGGGACAATCGACAAAGAGTTTGAACCGGATGATGGGAAAAACTTCAGCCTCATTAGATTCGATCATTTCTGGCTATTTGAAATCTCACACCGCTCCTTCTTGAGAGCGGTTGGGGTTCGTACGATCAATTGGGAGAATCTTTAACACAGATGCTGGCCCTAGCCGAACCCCTGCCCCCGGCATTCCCGAGCGGCCCATCTACTCGTCGAGGGGCTTACTCACTTAGCCCCCTGGGCGGATGACATAAAAAATGACGATCTTGACGGCCAAACCAGCCTGACTGGAGATGGTGAAAACACTCGGGGATACGGTGAAGCTGAGAACGTTAACATCGAGGCCCCCGCACCCTGCTCCGTACCGCCGCAAGGCGGATCCCCAATTGCCGATACGAGACCTTCAAAAATCAGTTAAAACATATATACTGGATCGTGGTTTGGCTTACTGACCAGCCGCGAACGGGAGCCGCATGTCGTTGATTCAAGAATACGCCGAGAGCCTCGCTGCACTCGCCGGCAATGACTTTGAGAGCGAGGTATGCGCGCGGCTCCAGAGCGTTATTCTCGGGTTCCAAACTGTCCCCGCAAAGCCGCAGGGCGATGCCGGACTGGATGGATTTTCACACGACGGTGAACGCGGATACTGCTGCTATGGTCCAGAGCACGACGAATTCAAAACCAACAAACAGCGCGAGAACGCGATCATTGAGAAATTCAAAAGCGACTTGCGGCGGCTCTGTGAGCTTGAATTCGCAAAGAAGAAGTTGGTCTGCATCGAATGTCCTGAAATGGCAACGATTCTGCCCGATGGTCGAAAGCTGAAGCACATCAGTCTGCTCCTCAACTGGTTCGAGAGTCATCGAGTCCTGAATCCCATCTTCACGGCTTTCGCGGAATACCGGGTGACGAGCATCTGCCGCTACGTGGATGTGGATGCGTCCGTCGTTGTTCTAGGTCCGAAGGAACTGGCAAACCAGTATGCTGTGGACGAATCGACCATCATCCGAGCCCGCCAACGCGTTTTCGCTCGCCGGGTACAACAGATTGCCCGCACTGTTGCCATTGAGAATCCGAAGGACTTCGAATCCAAAATGGCAATCCTGCGAGAGATCAGACCAGATCAGCTTGCCGCAGTCGAAAGTCTAACAGAACAGTTCCGCCACTATTGGCGAATGTCGCTCGCGTTTGAACGCGAACTAGACGAGACCCTACCCACGTTGCACCGCACGCTCGAAGAAAACCGGAAGCGCATCTTGACACGGGTGTCCCAACTGATGCTGTCTTCAAGGGAACCTTGGAACGAGCTGGGAAAAGCATCAGACATCGCGCAGGACTTTCTCGAACGAGATTTTGGCAAGCTGTATGGGTCGCTGGTGCAGGATGTGAGTTCAGGCGAAATTGCTCGTCTGATTGGCGAGTGCCCTGTCGGTTGGGAGAAGCCATCGACTGATCATGGATAAGACAAGCAACCCGCTTCATGCACTCGCGGAACTATTGTCCGGTCGGGCGCTACCGATTGTTGCTCCGGAGCGCTTGGCCCCTTCCGCGTTCTATGACCTCCGTTATCGAATGTCGGTAATTGCAGCGGCATTTGAAATTCACGCAAAGCCTTATGGATTTGGTCAGCGTCGCGTTCATGCTGGCCGATTAAAGCTTTTGCAATTCGTCGCTTGTCGCCCATGGCTCATCGGTATGATGCGAGAATGGAGCGCCGCGCAGTATGATGCACAACTCTCGATTGCGTCTTCCCAACGACTCAGACGAGGATTCCTTGGCGACCAGATGCATGAAGATGTGGTGGCATTCCTGGTAGCGCGCGGAGTCTTGGCGAAGATGGGTTCACACATTGTGTCGGTCAACGCGAACTTCTTGACTGATCTGTATGCGGTAAGTTTGGAGCAAGCACTTTTTTCCTCCGAGCGCCGCGCGCTGCATGAACTTCTCGACGTCCAAATTACAAACTCAATGCTGGAGGGGTGGTGATTAGACTCCAAGCCATCGAGGTACGTGGACAGTCGGCCCGCAGGGCCGTTTGCCGGAACGTTGGACCTGTTGCCCGGTTTGCAGGTCGTTTCCGCGCGAAATGCCTATGGCAAATCGCTCGCTTCCACGGCGGTCGTTTGGTGCCTTGGCCTCGAACCAATCTTCGGCACTCAGGACAACGATCCAATTTGTTTTCCGGAAGCGGCGCGGGAGGAACTCGATCTCCTGGATCGCCCGGCGACCCAGGTACTTTCGTCGGAATGCAGCATTCGCTTGATCCATGAGGACGGGCGTAGTCTCAAGTTGACGCGCGCTATCAAGGGGGATTGCAGGACGGTTCGCGTGGAAGAACAAACCGTCGAGGGTCAAATCCGCAGGAGCAAACTGGTCGCGCGGCGAGAGACTATGCAGGACGAGCATGGAGGGTTACAGCGTTTTCTCTTTGACTGGTTAAAATGGCCCCGGCACGAGGTAACCACGTTTCGAGGTGCCGCAGCAGAGATATATCTTGGAGAATTTGGCGCCTGCCTTTTACATTGATCAGGATGAAGGCTGGACCAACATTCAGGCACTCCAGATCGGGCGGTACGGTCAGCAACAGATAGCCGAAATCGCAGTGGAGTACTTGCTCGGAGCGATTGACGCAATCAAATTGCGTGTTGCCAGGCAACAGACTACTCAACGGTTAATGTTTTTGCGCGACGCAGCTCGTGCTCTCGCGGAAAGAATAAGTAAGGCCTTTCTGAAGCGCGGGTGGCGTGTCGAATGGTCCGGGAATGGATCGATAGGCGAAATCCTTACCCGCTGGTCATCACGGACCCTCCGAAACCTGCTTTCAGAGGCGGCGAACGTTGATCTCAGCGCCAGGCGAGTCCTCCTCGACGAGCGCGTAGAAGCGCTCCGACGACTGCTAACTAGTGAGCCGATCGATCCCGCTAATGTATCCGCACCTGCGGAGGCTTCGCAGCGGGTGATTCAGCTTAAACAGACTCGTCATCAGCAGAATCGCGAGTTGAACACACTGCGTACCCAGCACGAGCAAACGGTAGAACTGTTGACAAGCCTAGACCACAGGATTCAGGCCGCAAGTGATCTTTTGCGTCTGAAAATGACTGGCGTTGGGCGGCTGGACCACGTCGAGTGCCCGACCTGCCACAGGGATTTAGATCCGGCAACTTTCGCGTTGACCGAGCAGTCAGAGGCTTCTGTTGAGGCGCACATCGAGGCACTGAAGCGCGATCGCGATTTGATGAGTAAGAATCTACAATCGATAGAGCAGACTTTAGAGACTGGCCGAGGTACGCTCGCAGACCTCGACGCTGAGATTCGCGAAGCGGACCGCGCACTTCTTACAGTGACAAGCTCAATCGGTACGGTGCGAGAGCAGGTCGCGCAAACTGCCGCAAATCTTACTGCTGCGGAGCGGGAAATAGATCGCGTGACGGAGACCGCGCAGGAAATCGAAGAACTACAAGAGGCCGTCAATAAATGGATCTCAGATGCAGGGGCTGTTGAAAGCC
>Ga0210401_10006192_pt1 | contig 12199 bp, 7 predicted proteins | sample IncBWH32MmetaG_FD_150866 | JGI IMG/M metagenome (GOLD analysis project Ga0210401, IMG submission 150866) | Forest soil microbial communities from Barre Woods Harvard Forest LTER site, Petersham, Massachusetts, United States - Inc-BW-H-32-M | ecosystem: Environmental > Terrestrial > Soil >... | reverse complement strand
CGCATTCCAGACGCGCGGCGAAATCTCGGGATCTTCTTCAGGGAGCGTGACGGCGACCAGACGAATCGTGCCCAGATCTTCAGCCAGGCCGCGGCAGTTTGAGCAGGTGCGGGAGTGATCGCGCGCTCCGGGAACTTCCTGTCCCTCGATCCACTCTCCGATGTGATTCAGAAACTCATCGCAATTCATTGTACTCATGGCCGTTAATCCTCGCCGCCGGTGCTGGTCCCAGCAGCCTTGCGTTCCTCGCGAGCCTTCTCGCGGACAACCTCGTGCAGCAACCCACGCAGCCTCATGCGTGCCTTGTGGAGTTGCGACTTCGAGTTCCCGATCGAGCAACCCATGATTTCGGCGATCTCGTTGTGTTCGTATCCCTGCACATCGTGCAGGACGAACACCGCCTTGTAGCCGGGCGGCAGCTGGTCCACGGCTCTTTGCAGGTTCACGCGATCGATCGAACCGCTCAGCCGTATATCTGGACCGCCAAAATCTCGCCGCGGGCTACCTGATTCTTCGTCCGGCTCGGTGACTTGTTCGAGCGAAGTCTCCGTGCCGGATTTCCGGCGGAGCTTCATCAGGACGACGTTGACCGCAAGCCGATGCAACCAGGTGGAGAATGCCGATTCGCCGCGAAAGGTTGCGATCTTGCGGAACAGCTGCAGGAACGCCTCCTGCGTTAAATCCTCCGCCTCGGCCGTATTGCTGACCATGCGTAGACACAACGAGTACACACGTCGGTTGTGCAATTGGTACAAGCGCTCGAATGCCGCCGCATCCCCTTGCTGTGCCAGCCGGATAGCCTCGGCCTCCGGCAGCTCCCCATTTTCCGTTCGTCTCGGTCGGGCCACGCTACCCGTCGGGCCGCACCCATCTACTGCGATGCGATGCCCGCCTCATGAGTTGCACTCGGTGTTCCTGCCGCGAAACGCCCCAGGGACAGCGGACTCAGGCCACCGGGTGCCGTTAAAGTTGATTTGGATGCGGCCTGCGCCCCACAGGCACACTTCTATTTTCGTCCGAATGTGTCGTAACGTCCAGTGGGGCGAGACAATAAACCCGGATCCAACTGACGCTTGGAAAAGACGCGGCGAACGCCGATACGTTAGGCGGAAGCGCCAGAAAGGCGCGGCTGCTGCGCGACGTGCCCGGACGGAAGCGGGACACCCAATTCGTGCGCAAAGGCGCCGAGATTCTGGACAGGCAAAGCCCTGAGAAACGATTTGAGCAAAATCTCATTTTCCCGCAAGCAGGTATTGAAGTCGTAGTGGATGCAATCGAGCATCTTCCATGGTTCGGAGGGATGCAGCGAGGCACCGAGCGAGATGATGTTCGAGGAGCGGCGAAACTCCTGTTCCAGCCGGCGGAGTGTGTCGGCAAGGATACGAACCTTGTGATAGAAGCGGGACCGGTCGCCAAAAAGGACGTGGTGCAGGATGCCGTTCCAGGAAGCGGCGTGCTGGCCGATGTCGCCGCGGAAGAACTGTGTGTTTAATGGCTTCACCGAGGGGAAACTACGTAAGTGGCGGGAGTGGCGTGCCATCGCTTCACAGAATTGGATGAGCGAAGAAGCGATGCGCTCGAAAAGTTCTGCCGTTACAGACACTTGCTGCCGGGCGCAGACCAGTTCGCCGCGGGCCCTGAGCGCGAGCGAGTCGTCGAGCGAAACGCTCATCATCGCGTAGTGCGACTCCCAGTTCGCTACAAGCGACTCGAACGTCTGGCTTTTGTCGCGAGGCAGCGCACAGATCCAGTCTTCAGAGACACTTTTGCGCGAGGACGCCCAGAGACTCATTGGAATCGCAGCTAGCCTCCCGAGAGAGGCCAGTATATACCAGCCGGACGTCTGCCCGCTCGCTTTCTTGACGCCCCCTGCAGCCGACCGTATACTGCCCCCGGCTCGTCGCGATCTTCCTCGGTTTTGCTCCGAAAATGCGCCGAAAAGCCCGAAAACGCATTAGAATCAGCGAGAAACACGCGAAAAAGCTCGGAAGGATTGTTCTTTGGAATTTGAACCACTTGACCAGTTCCGCGAGCGCCGCAGGAAACTCGGCGAGCTCGAGGCTTTGGGCCATCCCGCCTACCCGCACAAGTTCGAATGGACACACACGCCGCGTCAAATCGTGGCCGAGTTCGGGTCGCGCGACAGGGACCAGCTGGCCGCCGAAAAGATCGAAGCGCGCCTGGCCGGCCGCGTCGTGGCGCTGCGTCCCATGGGAAAGACCGGGTTCGCTCACCTGGCCGGGGACGGCGGGCGGCTGCAAATCTATGTAAGGCTTGACGCGGTAGGCGAGCAGACCTATCGCATCTTTCAGCTGCTCGATCTTGGCGATATCGTCGGCGTTTCCGGTCATCTTTTTCGCACCAAGACCAATGAGTTGTCGCTCTGGGTCGAAAAAATCGAACTGCTCACCAAGGCGCTGCTTCCGCTCCCGGAAAAGTGGCATGGACTTTCCGACGTCGAACAAAGATATCGCCGCCGATACGTCGATCTGATCGTGAACGACGACGCTCGCGCCATCTTCCTCAAACGTGCGGCGATCATTGGCGAACTGCGCCGTTATTTTGATGAGCGCGGGTACATCGAAGTCGAAACGCCCATGATGCATCCGATTCTTGGGGGCGCGACGGCGCGTCCTTTTATCACTCACCACAACACATTCGATACCGACCTCTACCTGCGCATCGCGCCCGAGCTTTATCTGAAGCGCTTGGTCGTCGGCGGACTCGACCGCGTTTATGAGATCAATCGCAATTTTCGGAACGAAGGCGTCGATGCCATCCATCAGCCCGAATTCACGATGCTTGAGTTCTACCAGGCCTACAGCGATTCGAGCGCACTGATGGACCTCACCGAGGATCTATTTCGCCAGCTTGCCCTGAAGATCTGTGGCGCGACGAAAGTAAAATTCGGTGAGCTGGAAATCGATTTCGGCAAAGTCGAACGCCTTTCGATGCGCGACGCCGTTGCCAAACATTGGCCGGCCGATGCAGGTGCGCCGCCCTCCCGGGGGGAAATCGCTTCGATCGACGGCGCGCGGACGATCGCCAAGCGCTACAACGAGTGGGCCGTCTCGCACGATGGCGATTTGATCCCGGACATTGCCAGGCTCTCGGCCGGCGAACTGACCGGTGAGCTGTTTGAAAAGCTTGCCGAGCAGCACCTGGTCCAGCCGACCTTTATCTACGATTTTCCGACCGATATTTCGCCGCTGGCCAAATGCCACGCGAACGATCCGTCGCTCACCGAGCGCTTCGAACTTTTCATCGCGGGAATGGAAATCGCCAATGGCTTCTCGGAGCTGAACGACCCTGTCGATCAGGAGCGCAGGTTTCAGGCCCAGGTGGATAAGGGTGGCAGCGAAGCACCCAAGGAAGTAGACGTCGATTACCTCCGCGCACTCAGCCACGGGCTGCCGCCGACGGCGGGCGAAGGCATCGGCGTCGATCGGCTGGTGATGCTACTGACCAATTCTCGAGCCATCCGTGAAGTGATTCTTTTTCCGTTGCTTCGCCCGCGCGCCCAGGCCGAAGAGAATGCCGCGGAAGAGGGCGGCTCGGCCAAATGAACTTCGAATGGCTGGTTGCCATGCGATATTTGCGTTCGCCGAACCGGCCTGCCGTCTTGCGCCTCGTCACGCTCCTTGCCGTTCTGGGCGTCTGCGCCGGTGTCACGACCCTGGTCATCGCCCTTTCCATGAACACGGGTTTTCGTCAGGCAATTCGTGACCGCCTTCTCACCGTCACCGCGCACGTGAATCTCAAGCCTGTGAGCATCGAAGGAATCGACAACTATCGCGACCTCTGCGCGCAGCTGGCCAGCACGCCTGGCGTCCAATCGATTGAGCCAGCTCTGTACGAGGAGGTCCTGCTTTCCTACGGCGATCATTCCGACGGAGTGGTTTTGAAAGGCGTCGATCCGGATCTGGAACGCAAAGCGAGCTCTGCGTGGCAACATCTGACAGCGGGGTCGGACAATTTCGCGCCGGATGCTGACGGAACCCCCTCCATCATGGTCGGCCGCCTGCTTGCCTCGGGTTTCGGCATCACGGCAGGCGATTACGTCACGGTCACCAGCCCGGAAGGAAATTTGACGCCTTTCGGTATGTTTCCCCATTCCCGTCGATTTCGCGTGATCGGTGTTTTCGACTCCGGCTTTTACGACTACGACGCCAACTGGGCCTTCACGACACTGGCTTCCTCACAATCTTTGCGCGGCCTGGGCGATGTTGCCAGTCTTCTCGAAGTTCGCGTGACAAATCTGGACCAGGCAAACGACGTCGCCGCGGCTCTGGTCGGTCGCGCCGGCAAGGGGTACACCGCATCGACCTGGGTCGATGAGAACCGCGCCCTTTTTCACGCCATGAGCCTTGAAAAGCTGGTCACCGCGCTCTTTGTGGGTCTGATCACTTTCGTCGCGGGCTTGAACATTCTGGTGGTCCTCACGATGACGGTCGCCGACCGCGCCCGTGACATCGCTGTGCTCATGGCGATGGGAGCAAGGCGCCGCCAGGTTCGGGACATTTTCATGCTGCAAGGCCTCGCCGTCAGTCTGGCTGGAACGGCGGCGGGTCTGCTATTGGGGTACGCCGTGGCCTGGACCGCAAACCACTGGCAGCTCATCCCGCTCAACCCGCAGGTTTACGCGATTCCTTACGTACCTTTCCACACCAACGGCTTTGACGCCATCTGGATTGCCGCGGCGGCACTTGCGATCAGCGCTCTGGCGACGATCGTTCCGGCGCGTTCGGCTTCGCGAACGCTGCCGGTCGATATCCTTCGCTTTGAATAGTCAGACGTCGCCCCTTGCTGATCAAAAATTCCGCCTCCCGATCGGATTTTCCGAACTTTTGCGCTCTTTTTTCTCGAATCCGAAGTTAAAATTCGCTCGATCATCTTTCGCGATTTCATTCGCAGATGCATCACGTGTTAAGATGAAGTTTCGAACGACTCGACTGTTACTGTTCGCTTTCGACGGGGTGTCGCGAGTGACGGGGAAATGGTGGGGGAAAAAGGGAAACAGTTTGGAACCTTTCCCGTCTCGGCAAAAGATTAACTGACTGTAAATACAGGACATACGTCAGGCGGGTTTCGGCATCTAAAGTGTGAGGGATATCGCTAAGGATGCGTTTGCAAGCAAGCTCGAGTGCTGTTTTGGACGACTCCCTTCCGAGGGCCGCCTCAAACTCCGGCGAAATACTGCGCATTGAATCGCTCCGCAAGGTTTTCGCTTCCGGTTCGCACCAAATCGCGCCACTCGATGGGATCGATCTCAGCGTTGAGCGCGGCGAAATGATTGCGATCGTTGGGCCCTCCGGTGCGGGAAAAAGCACGCTTTTGCACATCCTGGCGGCGCTGGACACTCCAACAAGCGGTGAAGTATACTTCGCCGGAAATTCGCTCGGATCGCTTGCCGAATCAGAATTGGCCGGGTATCGGAATCGTGCAGCGGGTTTGGTATGGCAGCGTCATCACCTGCTGCCGGATTTCACGGCGGCCGAAAACGTCGCGATGCCCCTGCTGATTCAAGGTGAGGCGGCGGGTCCCGCATTGCGTAAGGCCTCCGAACGGCTGGCCGAAGTCGGTTTGGCGGACCGCACAGGGCAGCCCGCCGGGCAGCTTTCCGGGGGTGAACAGCAGCGCGTGGCGATGGCGCGCGCGCTGGTAAACGATCCAGCTCTACTGCTGGCTGACGAGCCTACGGGCGATCTGGATGAACGAAATGCCGAGGCCATTTTCGAGCTCATGCAGAGCCTTCATCGGTCTCACCAACTGACCTCGATTTTTGCAACACACAATCTGTCATTGGCACGGCGTGCCGATCGTCTCCTTCAGTTGGAGCACGGGAAGCTGGCCCCGGCCGGAGAAGCGCGGGTGAATCGTGTTTGAACGTTACACGGAGAAGGCTCGGCGCGTGATTTTTTTTGCGCGGTACGAAGCCAGCCAATACGGGAGCCCTTATATCGAAACCGAGCACCTGCTGCTCGGTCTGTTGCGCGAGGATAAGGTGCTCGCCAATCGTTTTCTGCGCACGCACGGTTCGATCGAATCGATCCGCAAGGAGATCGAATCACGGATCACGGTTCGCGAGCGCATCTCGACTTCCGTCGAAGTACCTCTCAGCCAAGAATGCAAGCGCATCTTGAACTACGCGGCCGAGGAGGCAGAACGCCTGGGCCATAAACACGTGGGCACCGAACATCTTCTCCTGGGAGTTCTGCGGGAGGAAAAATCCTTTGGCGCCGAAATCCTTATCGAACGTGGATTGCGCCTTTCGACGGTGCGCGATGAACTATCGCGCTCCGCGGGAGAGAAGGTGCCCGTGAACCGGCCAAAAGAAGCATCGTTACTCGCAGAATTCAGCCGTGACCTGACGCAAGCGGCTCTCGAAGGCCAGCTCGATCCGCTGGTTGGACGCGACCGCGAACTGGAGCGCGCGATTCAGATTCTCTGCCGCCGCACAAAGAATAATCCGGTGCTGATCGGCGAGCCCGGCGTGGGCAAGACGGCCATCGTCGAAGGTCTCGCGCAGCGCATCGCGGATGGCGACGTGCCGCCGTTTCTCGCCGACAAGCGGATCCTTTCGCTCGATCTTTCGCTGATCGTTGCCGGAACCAAATACCGCGGCCAATTTGAAGAGCGCCTGAAGACGATCATGAAGGAGTTGATGGAGAGCCAGAACGCCATCGTCTTTATCGACGAACTGCACACGCTGGTTGGCGCGGGCTCGGCCGAGGGTTCGCTTGACGCGGCCAACATCCTCAAGCCGGCCCTGTCGCGCGGTGAAATTCAGTGCATTGGCGCAACGACGCCAGGTGAATATCGCAAGTCGGTCGAAAAAGACCGGTCGCTCGAGCGCCGCTTCCAGGCCGTGAAAGTTTCCGCGCCGAATGAAGAAGAAGCGATCCGCGTGCTGCAAGGCGTGCGCGACCGCTACGAAAAGTTTCATGCCGTCAGCTACACCGAGGACGCGATTCAATACGCGGTCTACCTCTCGAACCGTTACATTCCGGACCGTTATCTTCCCGACAAGGCGATCGACCTTCTCGACGAAGCCGGCGCGCGCGTGAAGCTCCGCCAAGCCATGCTTCCCGATGAAGTCGCTGAAGTCCAAAAGCGCGTGAAGTTCATCACGCACCGCATGGAAACAGCCATCGCCAATCACGAATTCGAGAAGGCACGTTTCTACTCGGAAGAGGAGCGCAAGGAAAAGGAACATCTGCGTGCCCTTCGCGAGAAGCTCAAGATCGATGATTCCTCAACCGGTATCGTCTCGCGCGAGGACATCGAAGAAGTCGTCGCTCGCTGGACCGGAATTGCGGTCACCTCGATCAAGGAAGACGAACAGCAGAAACTTCTGCGCATCGAGGAGGAATTGCATCGCCGCATCATCAGTCAGGACAAGGCAATCACGGCCCTGGCTCGCGCGATTCGCCGCAGCCGCGCCGGCCTGAAAGCGCCGGGGCGCCCGGTGGGCTGCTTCCTGTTCCTCGGCCCGACCGGTGTCGGCAAGACCGAAGTTGCCCGCCGGCTCGCCGAGTTTCTGTTCGGCAGCGAAAAGTCGCTGATCCGCTTTGATATGTCCGAATACATGGAAAAGCATTCGGTTTCAAAGCTCATCGGCGCGCCTCCCGGATACGTGGGATACGAAGAGGGCGGGCAGATTACCGAACGCGTGCGCCGCACGCCGTATTCGGTGATCCTGCTTGACGAAATCGAGAAGGCGCACCCGGACGTCTACAACATTCTTTTGCAGGTTTTTGAAGACGGACAATTGACCGATGGTTTGGGCAACACGGTCGACTTCCGCAACACGATCATCATCATGACGTCCAACATCGGCGCCCGCCAGCTGCAAAAGCAGAGCGGCCTGGGCTTTGTGTCCGGGGATGAAGCCGCGGCGGCCAAGAGCCAGGACGACATCGTGATGACCGAAGTGAAGCGCGTCTTTAACCCCGAATTCCTGAACCGGCTTGACGAGGTGATCCTGTTCAACTCGCTGACCGATAGCGACCTGCTCCTGATCATCGATCTTCTCGTCAGCCAGATCAACGAAACGCTGGTGCATCGCCAGGTGCAAATCGCTATCACACCTGAGGCGCGCCAGTGGATTCTCGAGAAAACCTGCGGCGATCGTAGTTATGGCGCGCGGCCGCTCCGGCGCGCGCTGCAAAAGTACGTCGAAGACCCACTGTCGGAAGCTTTGATCCAGGGCGGCTTGCAGCGTCCGGCCACGCTTGAGATTTCGCTCTCTGGTGATGGCCTTTCTTTCCGTCCCGTGGTAGAAGCAACCCCGGTGGCCCACTAGGAATCCTACACGCGCAAGCCGGACGGGAGCGGTCCGGCGAGGGGAGTAAGCATTGGGCGGGGGACTGCGGCCTTGAGTACGGCCGCTGACAAGAGGATATTTTTGCGCGTTTTGGAAATCGTCGCAGTGGTGTGTCTGGGTATTGCTGCGTTTGCCCAAGCGGATTTTGCGCAAATTGCGCAGCAGCCCGCCGCCGGCCAGCGCACGATCACGCACATTTATTGCGTCGGCTGCCGGCGCATCGCTCGCGACACGCTGCTTTCCCGGATGAGTTCGCGCGAAGGCGACCCCTACGATCCCCAGGATCTCCAGCGCGACTACCGCTCCCTGTGGAACGCCCATTTCTTTGAGGAAATCCGCCTCGAGCAGGAAGACGATCCGAACAATCCGAATGGCATCATCATCACGTTTTACGTTACCGAGCGCCCCGTCGTCCGGCGCATCGAGTACAAGGGCGAGAAATCCATCAGCGAATCGGACATCCTCGACGCCTACAAACAAAAGAAGGTCAGTTTATCGGTCGACAGCCAATTCGATCCCACCGTCGTCATTCGCGCAAAAGTCATCATCCAGGCGCTGCTCGCCGAGCACGGCCATCAATTCGCCATCGTCAGACCTACGTTCGAACGCATCCCCGCCGCCAACGCCGTAAAGCTGGTTTTCAATATCGACGAAGGACCGAAGGTAAAAGTCGGCACGATCACGATCGAGGGCAATCACGCGTTCTCGCGTCGCAAGATCATCCGCGCGATGCACAACGATCGGCCCTATTCGATCCCGCTCGGTTTCACGTTCATCCCGGTGATGAGCAAGACGTTCGACAGCGACAAGCTCGATGAAGACCTCGAAGCCGGCATTCGAAATCTCTACACGTCGAACGGTTACTTCCGCGCCGATCCGGTCGTCAAATCCACGCAAACCGTCGATGCGAAAAAGGGATTGATCTCTTTCCCGTGGGATAAGAACGGCAAGGCGACCAACATCACCATCTCGGTTCAGGAAGGCCTGCAGTACCGACTTGGCGATCTGAAATTCCGCAGCGCCGATCCGGATGTCGGCCTGGTCTTCCGAACCGAGGCGCTCGCGCGAATTTTCCCGATGAAGAAGGGAGATATCTTCTCGACCGAGAAGCTGCGGAAGTCTTTCGAGACCTATCGCGACCTTTACGGGTCTCAAGGTTATATCGATTTCACCCCGAATCCGGTGCTCGATCCTGACGACAAGAACAAAGTCGTCAACCTCACTCTGGAATTCGACCAGCAAAAGCAATACTACGTGCGCCGGATCGAGTTTTCCGGCAACACGACCACGCGCGACAAGGTGATTCGCCGCGAAATCGTTCTCGACGAGGGTCAGGTTTATAGCAAGCGCCTGTGGGACTTGAGCGTGCTGCGCCTCAACCAGCTCGGCTATTTCGACACGATCAAGGAGGCCAACACCGACCTTCAAAAGGACACGAAAAACAATTCGGTCGACATCCTTCTGAAAGTAAAGGAAAAAGCCAAGCAGTCCATCAGCTTGACGGGCGGCGTGAGCGGCCTGACAGGCAGCTTTATCGGCTTCTCCTATCAGACCAACAACTTTCTCGGATTGGGCGAAACGCTCACGCTCGCGGCCAACCTGGGAAGCATCCAGCGCCAGATCACCTTCGGATTTACCGAGCCGTATCTGTTTGATCGTCCGCTCTCTGCGGGCTTCACGGTCTTCTCGTCAAAATACGACTACAACACGGCGCGCCAATACGGCCTGCTTTACGGGCAGTCGGTCGCGATCAACCCGGCGCTGCAGGAAAACTACAATACCGATTCGAAGGGCTTCACCGCGTTCGGCACCTATCCGCTGCGGAAACTGTCGTTCGCGCGTTTCGGCCTGAACTACGGCTGGTCGACCACAAACATCACGACCTTCAGTCAATCGGCTTCGCTGCTTTTCGAATTGACCAAATTCACCAGCCTCGCCGGGCCGAATGCGCTAAAAGGAATTCGCTCGAGCAAAGTGACGCCATCGATCAGCTACAGCACCGTCAACAGCCAGGTGAATCCCACGGGCGGCAAGGAATATTCCTACCAGTTCAGCCTGGAAGGCGGACCGCTGCAAGGCAACGTGAATTCGCTCGGCAACGTTTTCAGCACGCGGTATTTCCGCCCGAGCTACCACCGGCGCAACGTGATTGCGTTGAACTTCAGCGCCGCCGACATTACCGGCTACGGCGGCAAGGATGCGCCGCCCTACAACAAGTTTTATCTCGGCGGCGAAAACGACGTTCGCGGCTATTACCTGTACACGATTTCGCCGTTCGTTGTGCTTCCGTATCAGACCAGCACGACCGTCACCTATCTGGATCCGACAAAGCTCAATTCGCTCGGGCAGCCGACGCCGGTCGCGTTTTCCGTGCCGACGCTGCAGTTTATTCCCACCCGTCCCGGCGGCGACCTGCGAGCGGTCGGCAACGTGGAGTATCGGATACCGATCGCCGGCCCGGTCGAGTTTGATTTGTTTCATGACATGGGCATCAACGGAATTCTGCGCGAGTCGCAGCTGGCTTTGGATCCTTCGGCCGTCGCGCTCCTGCACGAGCAATTCCCGAATGCGGCGACGCATCCGACGCTCGTTCCCGGCACGAATTTCCGTCCGCACACATCGGTGGGCGTGCAGCTGGTTGTGCAGCTGCCGATCATCGGCGCGCCTGTGCGCATCTATTACGCTTACAACTATCTGCGGGTCCGCGACGCGATTCTGCCGCCGCTTGGCGAATATCCGTGCCAGAATTCGAATCCTGTAACCAATCCCTGCACGAACCCGATTTTCCAGACGCTGCCGCAGGGCGTTTTTGAATCGCAAGTCCAGCCACAGTTGAACCTGATTTTGCAAAGCAACCAGGCGTCGCAGAGAATCCCGGCGTCGTTGCTTGAGCCGTCGCACACTTTGAATTTCACGGTCAGCCGGACGTTCTAGCGCTGGCCGGTTAAAAAAGCCCGCGACGCAGCGGGCCGGTTTGAGGGAAGATGTCCTGCCCCGTGCGGCGCACGGGCGGGATAAGGGGGAAGGGCGGCGAAAGAGCCGCCATGCAGAGGTAACAGCATCAAGCGCATCGAACGTTTCGAACCTGGCACGGAGGGATTGTAATGAATCGCTGGACAACGGGTGCAGTCTTGCTACTCGTCGCTGCACTCGCGGCTTGCGGCAACAACAACACGAAGGCCGGGATCGTCATCTCGGCGGCGAGCGCGACGACTGGCGCGAGCTCGGTCACCGTTCCGATCAACGGAACCGAGCAGTTTGCTGCCTCCGTCACGGGCGTTTCCGATACGACGGTGAACTGGCAAGTCTGCCTGCCGACCACCGTGTCCACGGTCCTGCCGAATACCTGCACCACAATCCCCGGCGTCACTCCTCCGAGGGGTTTCACTGTCCTAACCGGATACGGCACGATCAACCAGAACGGTTTCTACACGGCTCCCTCTGCGATTCCCGCAACCAACAATTTCGTCATTCTCGCGACGAGCCCGGTGGATTCGACGACATTCGCCACGTTCGGCGTCGTCATCGATTCGGGCATTCGCATTCAGGTTACGCCTGTGACCTCGACGATCAACTCTGGCGATTCTCTCCAGTTCACGGCCACGGTTACGGGCACCTCAAACACGGCGGTGACCTGGGAAGTGAACGGGACAGCCGGCGGCGACGTAAACAATGGCGGCACGATCTCGGCGGGCGGTCTCTACCAGTCAATCGCAACAGCCACGGGCAGTGAAATCATCAAAGCCGTATCCGGCGCCGACGGTTCGACAAGCGGACAAGCAACGGTCACGCTGGTGGGCGCCGCGCCGACTTTGACGTCAATCGAGCCCGAAGTCACGGCGCAAGGTTCGGCCCAACAGGAAATCTATCTTG
>Ga0210401_10006191_pt1 | contig 12201 bp, 7 predicted proteins | sample IncBWH32MmetaG_FD_150866 | JGI IMG/M metagenome (GOLD analysis project Ga0210401, IMG submission 150866) | Forest soil microbial communities from Barre Woods Harvard Forest LTER site, Petersham, Massachusetts, United States - Inc-BW-H-32-M | ecosystem: Environmental > Terrestrial > Soil >... | reverse complement strand
TATTGCACCCCCCATCGTTTGAACTGCACCGATCCGTCGCGATAGTCCGGGTTGCGCAACTCGGCGCCTTGGGGAAGGCCGTCGAACTGTTGGCACACGGGTTTCGGCAATTGTTTGAGGCAGCCGACACCACGAAGCCCGTGACGAGGCACCAAAGAGGTGTGCCCGCGAATCGGCGAGCGGCGCGACGGCCCAAGTAGTCCCCGGACATTGCTTGTTCCAATGACCGACGGCAAGCACGGCACAAGCAGATACTGCCTGCGCTGGCGGACTTTGGCGATCACCTAACGCGCGCCGTACTGCTATTCATGAACACAGGGCTGCGGCGCGGCGAAGTTGTCAAGTTGCGTTGGGGTTCCGTGGACTTCAACCGTCGGCTTCTCACCGTCGAGGGCCGGAATGCGAAGAATCGCCAGACCCGGCATGTGCCGCTCAACGACGAAGCCGTGTGCGTGCTGCGGAACTGGCGCGAACAGGCCGGAACTGGGGCGCGTATCTTTAGATGTCGTCGGATTTCAGACGGCGTGGGAAACAGTCCTGAAGCGAGCCAGGATCAGTAATTTTCGCTGGCACGATCTGCGCCATCACTTTGCCTCGCGCCTGGTTCAGAACGGCGTTCCATTGAACACAGTGCGTGACCTTTTGGGTCACGGCTCAGTCGGCATGTCCCTGCGCTATGCACACCTCGCACCGATCAGCGGCGCGAAGCCGTCGCCAAGCTCAACGAAAAGCCAGTTCTTGCACTCACCATGCGCTTGCAGTGGGAAGGCTTTTCCGCAGAAAACTGTTATTGGACTACTAGAATGGTCTCAAGGCCTCGGGTGCATTTTGACTTGCGCTTATAAGCGCACTCGAAAATGCCTGGATTTCAAAGTTAAAAACGAAAACAGGGCGATTCTTACACTTACCCTGCGCTTACGGCGACCGGGCAGACTCGGCGCCCGTCGCTAGCACGCTGATTCGATTGGTGGAAAGGGAGGGACTCGAACCCTCGACCCCGGCATTATGAGGGCGCAAGAGTCTTCCGCGAACGCCCGAAAAATGACTGGTGCGAGTTTCTGCTCAGTTGCACCAGAAACTCGAGCAGGTCTCCTTGCCTGCCCTCCTAGCCAGGTGGCACGTTCAGACCTTTGCCGGAGCGCAACGCCTGCCCTCGCGCCGGGTGAGTTCCTGCTGCGAGCGTGCTTCCCGCGGTGTCTTCCCCTTCCAACGCTTGAATGCATGCGTGAACGCGCTCACTTCCTGGTACCCCAGAAGCCACGCAATTCGCGAGATCGATAAATCCTGGTCTGCCAGGTACTGCCTCGCCAGGTCGCCCCTCAAGGCGTCGAGGACCTGAGAAAACGTAAGACCCTCCGATGACAGCCGGCGCGCGCATGTCCGCTGGCTCAACCGGAGTCTCTTCGCGATTTCCGGAGCGCGCGCTTTCCCGTGAGGCAACAGCGGGACGATTGCGTTCTCTACAGTCGATCGGAACGAGCCCCGGGACGTCGGTCGACGAGACAGAGCCTCCTCGCAACTCGCCACGAGTAGCCTGTTGAGATAGCGATCAGCCCTGACGACGACCATGTCCTTGGTTCTTCGGGCGAAGGTCAGCTCGTCTACGCTTGCCGAAAAGTCCACGTTACCGCCGAAATATGCGGAAAATTCGGAACGGTCGCTGTTGCGGCGATGGACGAGTCGCAGCCGGTTGGGCACCAGGCGCAGGCCAGTCAACTGTCGGCATAAGCGCAACAGCACGGTCATGAAGCACTCAATCTGCTGCCGGTCCAAATGACGGGCAACGCCGACATAACCGAGCTCGATCCTGATGTCTGGGCCCACACGATACTTGAGTGACAATCCCTCATTGGCGGTTGAGCTGTACCGCGCCGCTCGCTGTAAAACATCGTCCAACGTTTCTGAAGAGGCGGCAACGTAGTAAAGCCATCCCAGCTCGCGAAGGTCGACCGACTGAGCGAGGTGAAAGCCGAGCAGCGGGTCCTGCAGGGCGTTCGCGACCGCATTCAGAAACTTGATCTGTGCACGGACTGTGATGCGAGAGTCCTGGTCTTCGATCTGCTGACGAGTCAGGCCGGCCTCTTCCAAGAGTGGCGCGAGCTCAATCTTGGCCTTTCGTGCGCGTGCATAGGCATGCCGCGCGATCTGCCCCGTTGCGGTCGGAAGCGCGCTGAGCGGCTTGAGATCGATGTCCCGCACAATTCTCGCGATCGATAACCGCGACTCAGGCTGGCCTGTATTCGCAACGTCTTGGCATATGGTAACAAGACACGGGCGACACATCGCACATATAAAGCCCGCCGTCGGAAATTTCCCGGTCGTCTCGGGTGGCTCACGCGGGCACGTCGCAAGCCGCTAAGAGATCCAAGACTCCAACAAACGGGGGACATTCGTGACCAGTCGACCCAACCCAATCTACATCGGGATAGTAGTTCTATGCTCGCTGCTGGCCTGCGCCGGCACGCAGGCCACTACCCACCAGCACGAAAGCAATATCGTCGAGCTGGTGCGGCAATCGGAGCTGATCCTGCGCGGCACGGTGACCAACGTCACGGACGGCATCGACGACCGCGGTGTGCCTTACACGGAAGTAACGCTTCACGTGTCCGACGCCATACGCGGCGAGGTGGGAAGCACCTACACCTTCCGGCAATTCGGCCTGCTCAAGCCGCGCAGCATGGGCAACGGCTTGGTGAATGTGATGGTGACTCCGGCCGGGTGGCCGACCTATCGCAAGGGCGAGGAGAACATCCTGTTCCTGAACAAGCATGCCAAATGGACCGGCTTGCAGACAACCGTTGGTCTGACCCACGGACAGTTCAAGGTGTCCATGGGCGGAGCCGCCAACCAGGCCGACAATCACGGTCTGTTCGCGCACATCACCGTCGACTCGAATCTGCTTGAAGAATCCGACCGGCGGGTGATGAACACCGAGAAGGGTGCGGTCAACACCAAGGCTTTCGTGTCCTTGGTCCGCAAGATGGTCGATGGCCGCTGGGTCGAGCTGGGGAGCATGCGCAATGAACAACACTAAGACATCACTGATTGCGGTTGCGCTGCTCGCGCTGTCGGCGCTGCTCGCACCGCGGGTGTACGCCGACGGACCGCTGATCGTCGACCCAAAGACCAAGACCGGCTATCACTTTGGACCCGATGCCGTGCCCATCTACTACGATCGTGGCAACCTTGGCGTCGTGCGGGACTACTCGACCACAACGCCCACACAGGTGGTGTTCGACAACAAGGTGGGCGCGCGCCTGGTGAAGCAGGGCTACGCCGAGTGGTCGGGAGTTGCAACCTCGTCGTTGCGCACCGAGGTCAAGGGTGACTTCTCGCTGAAGGGCTTGCCCGACATCGACGTCAGCAACGTCAACCGGATCATCGGGACCTCCAACGGCCGCGGCGTTTATGTGATCTTCGATGCCGACGGCGGCATCCTGCAGAACTTCATCGGTGCACCCGACGGCGTCCTCGGAGTGTCCTCGCCGCAGTTCACGATCGAAGGCACGACCATCATCACCGAGAGCTGGGTCATCCTGAATGGCACGGCGATCGATCCGCACGATGCCAACGCGGCCAACTTCCAGGGAGTCGCGACGCACGAGTTCGGCCACTCGCTTGGCCTGGCGCACAGCCAGGTCAACGGCGCGGCGTTCTTTTATCATGACGGTGCGGGACCGGATAGCTGCACGGCGCTGCCTTATGCCGGAGGTCCGACCCAGGCAGATATCGAGACCATGTATCCCTACATCGATCCGACACCGGGCACCGGTACGGGTCTCGGCCAGGGCCGCGTTCACACGCTCGATGCCATGGCGGCGATCTCCGATCTCTATCCCGGACCTAACTGGCCGCAGGTCTACGGCAGCATCGAAGGCAAGATCTACGACCTCAATGGCAAGACCGAGTTGACCGGCGTCAATGTAATCGCCCGTAGTCTCTCGGATCCCTATACCGGAGCGAACTCCGCGGTGTCCGGCCAACTCACCCAGGGCTTGCTCGGGCCGGATGGCAGCTTCGTCATCCACGGCCTCAAGCCTGGTGAGCACTACGTGCTGTACGTCGACGCGATCACGGCGGGCGGCTTTCCGACCCCGGCGCAGTGGTTCCTGCCCGGACCTGAGAGGTTTTACGTACACGAGCAGGACGATGACGCCCATTACGACCATCGCGGCGAGCATGACGGCCATGAGTCGGACGGTGCCGGACGGTACGATCCGTGCCGCTACAGCGTGATCACGGCACGCGCCGGAGTCACCACCCATGCGCCGATCAAATTCCAGCTTCGCCCGGGCGCGCCCCTTTTGTACCAGCTCGGCTACGCGGCCGGTGTGGCGGGCTTGAGTGGTGATGGCAAGACGGCGGTCGGCGATTTCGGGCGCGGCCAGCCGGTCTTCACGTGGACCGCCGAGACAGGCGTGATGCCGATGAACGCCATCAGCACCGGCGAACTGGAATCGATCTCGCGCAACGGTCGGTACATCACTTCGAATCTGCTGGATGTGAACACCGACCTTCCGCGGGGTGTGCACCGCTGGGATGCCGCGAACGGCTGGCTCCCGGTCGCGCCAGCCGGCGGTTCGTGCGACTCGAACACGGTGTTCGGCACATCCGTCGACAACCACGGTTCCGTGTACGGACTCGCCTACAACAGCTGCACCGATTACAAGGCGTTCCGCTGGAATCCGAGCACCGGGACGGTGATCTTGCCCTCGCCGGGACTCAAGCCCGACGGCGCCCCAACCAATACGCGTATCAACAAGGTGTCAGCCGATGGAAAGACGCTGGTGGGCTGGCGGGAAGACCCCGTGCAAGGCTACTGGGAAGGCGTGGTCTGGAACTCGGACGTGCCGAGCCTGGTCAAGACGCCGACCGGCCAATTGGTCGACGAGGTCACCGCGGTCAGCGGCGATGGCGAGTGGATCGGTGGCGCGTTGTTCGATGGCGAGCTGCCGCTCGGGAATGGCTACCGGCGTCGCGCGCAAGGCTCGAAAATGGAATGGATTCAACCGCTCCCCGGTGACGCCTCACCCGCCTCGCCCAACGCGATGTCAGGGAACGGCGACGTCTTGGCGGGCTTCAGCGGCAACCCGTTCCTCAGCTTTAACCCCGGCCCCATCATCTGGACGCGCGAGATGGGTACCGCGAACCTCGATGACTTCGTCAGGCGCCAGGGCACGGCCATGGAACAATGGGTGAGCCTCTGGTCGCCCACCGCGATATCCGACAATGGCAAGGTCATCGCCGGCTGGGGCGTGGGCTTCCAGTACTATGCGGGCTGGGTACTGAAAATCGACAAGGTCTTTATCTGCCACCACGACGACGACGAACCGCGTGCGCATCGCAAGCACAGCGGGGAGACGCTGCACGTCGACTTCCCGCGCGAGTTCGACGAACACCTGGAGCATGGGGACACTGTCGGCCCCTGCCCGTAGCCGAACTCAAGAGTCGAATAGGGGACGGGCTCCGCATCCGATCGTCTTGCGATCCCCGCCGGCGTGAGCGACGCCCGTTCGGGCACGTCACCGCGTCTGTTTTGGCAGGCGGTGGTCTATCGAAGGGGCCGCGCTCGGGACCTGCTCGGACTGGCGTGGAAAGATGTGAACAAGGTGTTTCTTTTCGCTTGCGTGCTGGTGAGGTGCTCCCCGATTTGGTACGGGCCGGACGTCCCCCCGCCTTGAGTGAAGATGTGTCCCTTCCTCTGCGCTGGCGACCGCACTGCCAGCTTTGAGCCTGACGCACCCTTGCCTTCGGCGGGCTAGCTTAGCGCGATAGGCTCCGCACCTCACCGTCCAGTGTGGGTCACGACGTTGATCACCTGCGAGGAAGGTGACGACGCGGGGCCATCGAACTGCACCGTGACCGACTGCCCCGGCGTCAGGTGGGCTGCGGCGGCGACTGCCGGGCTGCCGTCTTTGAGCCGGTAGGTGTGGCCCTCGATATTGAGCGACTGTCTGCCGTTCACCGAGGTGAGACTGCCCGTGATGATGTCGCCCGGGACCGTGCTGGCCTCGAGGCTGCTGGTGCCGAGCGCCGTGCCGGTTGCGGCGAGCAGTGCGAGGAGCGTGTGTCTGGCGTTCAATGTCGTACCTCCCACCACGATATGCGTTGCTTCGCCCGGCCGCGGTCGAGCACCGAGTCCACCTTGCCGCTCGAGAGCGATGTCAGCTTGCTCGTACCGCCGGTGGCGCCACCGGGCAGCAGCGTCGGTGTCGAAGCGTAAACCGGTCCGAGCAGCATGCCGACTGGGACATTGCCGGAGGCGGGCAAGTCGCCTTGGTTGAGCTTGCCATCGCCGCTCACGTCGAGCTCGGGCAGCGGAAACGCCACGCCGGTTGCGAAATTGAGGACCATCAGCCAGGCACTCCCGCCGCCGCTGCATACGCTCAAGTTGGGCTGGTAGGTGGTGAAGACCACGCCGCCACCTGATTCGATCTCCGGATCGGCGATGATGCGCTCACCCGGGCTCAGGCTGAGGTCCATGTACCAGCCCCGTACCGCCCCCGCCGTGGGTGGCAGAGGTACCGCGCTCGGTGTCGGCACGGTCCTCACGCTGACCCCGTTCACGCTCTCGTTCGCCAGCACCTGCGGCTGCAGGTTCGTGCGGTTCGGAATCCCCGCGAAACCGATCGGGGGCGTGGCACCCGTCGGGGGGTCGTAGATGCCGTACATGGTCTGGATCTGCGTGGTGCTGAGGTCGGGGATCCCCAGCAGTTGCCCGGTGCCCACGTATACCATCGTGCCGAGCAGATTCGGGAATTTCGGATTGAGAGTCACCGCCGGCACCGTGGTGATCGGCTGCGGTGCACCGCTCGGATCAGTGGTCTGAAACATGACCGAGACGATCCAGTTGGCGGGGTTGGGAGCGGTGATGTCCACACGCCAGACATTGCCCTGCAGGTCCCCCGCATAGGCCACATTCGCCGCAGCGGACACCTGTCCGTAGCTATTCACCACCGCTACGCTCGAGAGTCCGTTGGCAACCGCGGTGTTGCAGGCCGCCGGTACGGCGGCGCACAGATCGACCTTGGCGAGGAGTGCCCCGGTCTGCGGATTGATTCCGTAGAGCACCGGCTTCTGACTGGGACTGTTGTAGCCGTTGCCGACCATCACCATCCAGCCCGCGGCGGTGGTGACGATCTCGGGCTCGCTGAAGCTCAATCCCATGTCGGCGTCCCTGAACTCCCAGAGCACCGCCTGTGCTACCCGCGCTTCCGTCACCAACGAATCCGGCGCGGTGACATCGAGGGCGAACACCGAGCTGCCCCCTGCCCCCTCGGTGCCCACCAGCACGGTGTGCCAGCTGCTATCGCTCGCGAACTGCACGTCCGCCACGCGCGGCGAACCGTTCACGAAGTACTGATGCTGCTGGTTGTAGTACGGGTTGGCGAGCTTCACCAGGTTATTGAATACCCCGTTGGGGATGTAGGCGAAGCGCTCCGTGCCGGTCGCAGCGTCGAAGGCATGCAGCATACCGTCGTTGGCGCCGACGTAGACGACCGGCGAGCGATTTGCGTTAGCCGTGGCGAAGGCGAAGTAATCTGCGGTCTGGGTGAGCCCGTTCGGCGTACCCACGTACAGCGGCGCGCTGAAGACGATGTCGCCAAGCTTGTGCGTGCGGTTGCGGAACGGCCCGCCGTTGCGCAGCTCCTGCGCGTTGCTGCCGCGAACGAACTGCAGCACGTCCTGACCATTGGTGTCGGCCGCGAAGGTCGAGAGCGCCATACCAAGCCCAGTGGTCGTCGAGATACCCGCCGGGGCGAGCGCCGGATTCCAGCGGAACGGGGTACCGGCCTTAGCCACCGGGTCCCAGGTGGCGATCAGCCGGGCATTCGATCCCTGCGCGTCGAGCTGTGCCTGGGCACTCCAGACCTGGGACCCTGGGGTCGTATTCACCTGGCCGGTAACCGGATCGATGATCCAGGCGTTGAGGTTACCGGTCCAGTCCTGGAAGTTGTCCGAGGTGGTGAACTGCGCGAGGTACGCGACCGAGCCGTTGTGCAGGCCGGTCGAGTTTACCCCGGTGGAAGCCGTCGACTGCGTGGCCGCGATGATCTTGGCGACAACCGCCTGCAGATCATTGGTGAGCTGCGCGGGGTTGGTGGCGGCGAAATAACTTCCCGTGCCCCCCGCGATCGCGAGCGCCGTGAGCACCTGGGCGGCGACCGGGTTAACCGTCGGATCGACACCCGCACCGAGCCCGATGATGTAGGTATTGATGCCGGCGGCCTTCAACTGGCTCAGTTGGCTCACCGTGTCGAGTACCGCCTGGTCGTTGGTATTGCTGCTGGTGTCGAGCGAGCCATCGGCATTGAACGCCACCGTCATGCCCCACTGCTGCGCGGACACGGTGCCGGGCGGCGGCCAGGAGCCTCCACTCAGGTCGAGGGTCGGCAAGCCGTCCGTGAGGAGGATCACGTAGCGCTGCGCGGCGCAGCCGTTGGTCGAGGGTGGATTGGCGCTCTTGTAGTACAGGCTAGCCCCGCGCAAGAGTCCGGGCAGCGCCGACTGGCCTCCCGCCGCCTTGATCTCGGCGGTGCCGGGGGAGTTAGTTTCCGGCGCGAGATACGGAGTGAACGCCGCGATCGCGGCGTTGACCGAAGCGGGTGTCGGGTTCGCACCGGCGCTCTTCATCGGTACGAGCGTGTTAGCCGTGGTCGCCGACTGTCCGCCGTAGTAGCCGAAGCCGCGTTGGATGTACATGGTTTGCGGCGTGAAAGGCACGTATCCGGCGTTGGTGGGAAAGGTCGTCGGCGGGCAGCGGTTGACTTCATTCGTGTAGCTCTCGGAGATGTTGCCCGGGCTGGCGTTGTACTGCGCAAGCGTGAACGCCGTATACGGACTCGGGGGGTTGGGGCCGCCGTAGTCCAGGCAGACCGCGTCAATCCCGCCGCCGGCATACAGCACGTCATTGATCAGCGGATCATCGCTCGAGGCGGAGATCTGCATGAACTGCGACTGCGCCATGTTGCCGGTCACCTTGTTCCCGATGTCGATGTCATGGCACTCGTCCCACAGGAGAGTGCCCTGACCGAGCGTGTGGTACTGGTAGCAGGGGTTCGCGACCCAGCGGTCGGGCGCGGGCGTGATGGTATTGGAGAACACGAAAGGACCGTTCGTCGGGCTCATCTGGTACAGCCAGGTCGTGTGGACGCTGGTGCCGTTGAGCACGTAGTCGAGCAGTGCGAAGTCGGCGTTGGGCAGGAACGCGTTCAACACCGCCGCGATGCCTTGTTTCGCCACGTTCAACCGGCTGGGTGAGTTGTCGACCAGCAGACCGTTGGCCGCCGCCGTGTACGGCGCCACGCCGTTTGCACCAGGATCGACCGGCGGAGTGAATCCGGGCGGAATCGCGAAGTTAAGCGGTGAGCTCGAGTTCTGCAGCAGGGCGAGCGCCGGGTTGAGCGAGCCCGAGCCCGTCATGATGGCGCCGCTCAGGTTGCCGTCCATCGATTCGGAATTGCCGACCGCGAGCACGATCTGCGGATGCGCCGGTGTCGCGACGGTGAGGGGCACCTGCGCGATAACGGTCGGTGTCACGGGTCCGGCCGCCGAATGACTCGTGCGGCCGAGGATCACGCAGGCAACTATCCCCAGCAGCACGATAGCGGGTTCAACGATCTGAGCGGGTGTCCGGAGTGTCATGGCGGGTTTACCTGGCAAGGCCGTGACCTGGATGCACCGCGCAGAAGCGTGGTGCTGATTTAGTTCGCTCGCCACAGAGCTTCGTGGTGTCCTTGGCGTCCTGCGCTGGCGGCGGACCAATGTCCGACAGCGTGAATTGAGCGAACTGATTGTCCCTGGTCTGCGGCGTTTGGATCGCAACCGCGGCGAGCGTGCAGTGACGAGCGTCGGAGCTCGCGAACGTGATGCTGGAGAACAGGTTCGGCGTCTGCATCGTCGAGCCGATGTTCACGATCGTATCGTCCGGGTTGCGTTGCGGCGTAACTTCGTGACCGAGTCCTTTAAGAACGGCCCGGCGGGCGCTCTTGCACATCAACTCTCAGGTGGCGTACGCCGCTTTCGCTGAGTGAGTCGGGGTCGGTCCACATTTCCCTATCGGCAAGCCGCTTGAGTGTCTGCATGAGTGTCTCGGCGCCTCGGGAGACGCGGCGAGGTATGGCACTCAAAGGCTTTGATTCGGTCGGCGATACTGGCGTGTCGTTGGAATCGAGCGCCCGGTCGACTCGTTGCTGCGCGAGATACGGGATTGAAGAGGTCTCCATACCGGCTTCGCGTGCGCGCGCGACCTCCTGCTCGGCAACAGGCACCACAGCTGCGGAGGCGAAGTTCGAGCGCACTTGGACGGCGACTTGCTTCGCAGAGATCGGATCTCCGAAGAAGCCCAGACGAAGAAAATAGCGGGAGCGCCCCTCCCGGCGGCTCTCTGTCGCGTAGAGCGTATATGCCGTGAATATAGCGAGCGATGGCACGCGGCTCAGGTCGATCGGCTGCGCTGACCAGTGGAGCTGCACGGCAAAGAAAACTGGTGCACCCTGAGCGACCGCATCCTTCAAAGCTTGCCGAGTACTTGTGTCGTCGGGGCGCAGCAAAGCGATCTGATCGCAATTCCTCTCATCAACGTCGTGCTGAACTGGGGTAATACGGCGCGTATCCAGAATCGTCAGGACCTGTGTGTCGGTCAACGATTTATCTTCGACCGGCGCCAAGTCGCTGCTCTGAGAAATCCCTGGCCACGAATCAGCGGGCTGCAACGAAGGCGCCGCGGAATTGGGCGGCTGCAAAAACGCGGCCGGTGCGACGGTCGCGATCGCCTTGGGAAAACGGCCGTGTACGGCTTCTACCCATCTCTCGGCATCAGCCAGCGTCTCGAAGTACCCCATGTGGAGGTACAAACTCTGACTGCCATCCGGCTCACGCTCATGACTCGTGAAGAATGTGAACGGCTTTAGCTGCGGTGATTGGGGCGGCCGAATGGACACAGGTGCAGCCAGCCGGCACAGCGTGAGCATGAAATGGCCAGTACCAGCCTGCGCGCGATGCTCTGGATTGGTGTTCGACGTCATAAGCTCCCCCTGAAACGAACGTTCGAATCACGGTCGGGAGAGCGTCAGATCTAATGCAGGCGAGCTTGCACGCTCACACCTAGGAGTGGAGTGGCAACCCCGCTGTCTTAGGCCGTTACGCCCTTAGACCGGTAGCTTTGCGTCCCCGCCTTTCGAACGGGTTTGCCCTTGTCGATGCCTAGCTCGGTCTCAGGAAGTGTCGCCATTTGGAGTCAAGTTAAGACTCGCGGAACGGATCGCATCCCGAGATCACGCTGTCATAAGCATGGCCGCTCGAGCACCTTATGTCTAGGGGTACGACAGCTCAAAGGCAGTACCCCAAGCGCCTCAGCCTAGCCGCGCCGGCGCCTGGCCGTCGGCCGGCCTCTCAGCTGGGACATTCTGAGGCACTTCAAGCGTGACATTTGCGTGATATCGCGTGACATCACGTGATGCCAAGTGTCCGTCGCCCTCGTGCTCGGCTGGAACACAAGAGCGGTGGCGATACTTCTCACCGGCTTCTCCTTGCTCACTGCGCTCATCTTCCACGTGGGCGAGCGCCCCCGCCGGTCGGGTGAGCGCATTGGGATTACGCACTCGCCGGGCGGAGGGTCTAGGATCCCGGTAGGGACGCCCGTCACCGGGCGCCCACCGGGTCGCCAGGGGCGACGAACCGCCCCCGGCTCCCACAGAACGTAGCGTGCGGATTTCCCGCACTACGCTCGTCAGAAGGCGATTTGCGTTTCACAGCACAGCGCATGCTTTCATCTCCCCGTAAGTCAGGGAGATCGTCGGACGCTGTAACGGAAAACGGTCTCTCAACCGATGAAAGACCTCCCACGTGAACATTGCTGCCCAACTCCGACTGCAGAGCATCTTGTGCCAATACCGTTCCGCAAAGTGCTGGCTGCGACCGGGTCGGAACCCGTACGAGAACCCGAGGAAGTCTTCCTCCTAGATCGCGTTGAGTACGGTGACAACCGCACGCTGGACAATTTTGTCCTCCAGCGCCGCGATTCCCAGCGGGCGCTGCTTGCCCCCCGGCTTCGGTATAAACCGTCGCCTGACAGGCAGCGCCCGGTACGCGCCGCGATGGACTCGCGCATGCAGGTCGAGAAGATTGCCATGGTCTGGAAAGGGAGGGACTCGAACCCTCGACCCCGGCATTATGAGCGCCGTCTGTCGAGGCCAAGTA
>Ga0210401_10006190_pt1 | contig 12201 bp, 11 predicted proteins | sample IncBWH32MmetaG_FD_150866 | JGI IMG/M metagenome (GOLD analysis project Ga0210401, IMG submission 150866) | Forest soil microbial communities from Barre Woods Harvard Forest LTER site, Petersham, Massachusetts, United States - Inc-BW-H-32-M | ecosystem: Environmental > Terrestrial > Soil >... | reverse complement strand
GCGATGCGGAGACGGATGCTGAAGCCAAAGGCCTTTGACAGCCAATCTGCTGCTGCGCCGGGGTCGGGATAAATGAGTACAGGAATCACGACAAAGGGTGGCACGGATCGGTTGGATCGCATCTGGGCACTTTACCACTCAGCAGTTCAGAGTCCGCGCCTGTCCCCGCGCCGCAAGCTGATTGGATCGTGGACGGCGTGAGTTAAACTTGTGCCATGTTCAGCCGCGCCAAATTCGTCTTGGTCGTATTTTGTCTCCTTTACGGGGGAAACGTTGCCGCACAATCCGTTGAGGAGGAGAAGGAGCTTGCGGTAGTTGAGTTAGGCGGAGCCGCATTTCGCAGCGTCACAGGCGATGCCGCAAACAGCTTCGGCCCTTCCGTCGCCGTCGAGGTGACGCCAATAAAGAACTGGCTCGAACTGGAATTCGGTACTACAGCCCTCTTTCGACGCCACTCCACCGAATGGGGAACCGACCTCCTGTTCAAGAAGCCGTGGGACCTCTCACCGAAAGTCGAATTTATGTTCGGCATCGGTCCGGAATGGGATCACACGAACCAATACGGAATAAAGACCAACTCCGTGAGCGGAGAGGCCATAGGAGACTTCATGTTCTGGCCGTCCCGTAAACATAGGTTCGGGTGGTATCTCGAACCGACATACGAGTACAGTTTTGCCCGTGGGCATGAACAATCGGTTGGCATCACCGGAGGCCTATTGATCTCGATCCCTTAGTCTGATCTGCGGTGAGCGACGGAACTAGCGCGGAAACGTTTCTGGCTACTCAAAGAACGTACCTTGTTTAGGAGAGTTGTGACAGCGTCTACCAACGCCGCGCCTGCTCGATCCTTCGTCACGAAGCCTTGGACACCGGCCCTCCGCGCCTCTGAAGCGAACTGCTCGCCGCCGTGCATGGTTAAGAATAAAATTGGAACTTGAGGTAGCAGTCGCTGAATTTCTCTGGCAGCAGCGAACCCACCTAGGACGGGCATATTGATGTCCAGAATCACGAGGTCGGGCTGGAGCGCAACTGCCTTGGTAATCGCTTCCTGCCCGTCCGAAGCCTCTTCGCAAATCTCTGGATTAAAGCGGGAGGTGAGTATAGCGCAGACGCCTTTTCGTACGACTTCATGGTCGTCTGCAATGAGTATTCGCAAGGGACTGTGACTCTCTCAAGCTGGCTCGCGGTTTGACATACACAAGAGGCCTTAGCTTGGCTTAGTACGCTTAATTAAGTAAATCACCGTACAGACAGACTTTTTGTGACCGTGTTATACGGTTTCTGGAGGTGAGAAATGATCGGGGAGAATGACGAGCGCTGGAAAGTTCTGTGCGAACGAGCTTCCGTCGAACAAGACCCGAAGAAGTTGCAGGAACTCATCAAAGAGATAAATGATTTGCTGGAGGCGAAGCGCCAGTCTGAACGGCGGTCAGCACAAGACGTAACGCAGCCCATCTCAGATGCCCATCGCTGAGTTCGCGCGTAGAACTGGTAAACGTGGTCTCGCCTCTGTTCAATATTGAACAGTCTACGGGTATTCCTGTATTGCCGAGGCGACGGCTAGCATGGAAGCTTTCTGCTACGGACATGTGCGATGGTTTGCTCATTGCCGATGATGATCCCAGCATTCGGTCGATCATCCGATCCTTCGTCGAAGCCGATGGCTACAAAGTCTGTGGGGAAGCTGCGGACGGCTTGGAGGCGATAGAACGAGCTAAGAAGCTTCAGCCAGATTTGATTCTGCTCGATCTGGCAATGCCCCGCCTGAACGGCGCGGAAGCTGCGGGAGTTCTAAAACGCGCTATGCCACGCGTTCCAATTCTCTTATTCACGATGTTCGCGGGAGAGTTCGGCGAGAGACTCGCTTCGGCGGTTGGTGTTAATGTCGTGCTCTCGAAGCCGGATGGCTTAACCAATCTCTCTAGGCGTCTGAAGACGCTCCTAGCGCCTCGCCACTTACCTTGACTTTTCCCGCAGCATAAGCGCCTCCTGGAAGTGAACTCGGAGCGTGCGCTGCCGTACGGTTGCCGTAGCTGCGATGGACTCTACCCTCTAGGGTTCAAGCAACCCGTAAACGACGCTGAAGGCCAGGTCCAATCCTGGCTACGGACCTGAGATCGTCCATAAAGGCGATCCGTGTCCACAAAACAACCGCAGCCTCCCGTTGTCCTTCGCTCTGAAAATTTGATTGGCACCCTGTCAAAGAATGCGCCCCTGCAGGCGGGTCGCTACTCGACAACAATATAGAGCCCTCTTGAAGACACCGCATAGAGCCCTTTTGAAGACACCGCGCTCGAATTCCAGAGGCCCGCGTAATAGCAGTACTGGCGTGTGTTTCGCGCTTTTGACACTTTCTGGTAGTGTCGCGAAGGAAGGTCATGGACCGTGATCGTGTCATCAGGAAATTAGTGCGAGCCGCGAAGAACGCGATGAAGCAGCCTGAATTCTGTGCCATGCGAACCACCAACGAATCAGTATTTCCGCATCCGCCAGCCTCGCATTCAGGCAGTGAGCGCCACGAAGAAGATTTCATGACAGGCGAGATGATCGCTGGAAAGCTAAACGAGACTACCGAATGGGTGAATTCTATGTGCCGCCGTCGCAGTTCAAATCCCATGCCCTTCCACAACGCTGGTAGTCGCCGTTTCTTTTTGTATTCCGAAGTTCATGCATGGATCATGAACTCACCTAAGGTTGTCCACTCCCGCCATCGCCGTCGTACCAAGACTGAGGTTGCTGCCGCACAGAACGTCAAGAAGAAGAAGGAGGAGGCAGCATAAAGGTTGGTGGGTCCACCAGGACTCGAACCTGGAACCAATCGATTATGAGCCGATTGCTCTAACCATTGAGCTATGGACCCGCCGCGCTATCATACCTTGACTTTGTAAGTCTTTCGCACCGTCTCCGTCAACTTCTTCAATCCGGCCTTCGTCTTCTCCGCATTCGGAAACACATAGTAGCCCAGCGTTGTCGCGATGTTAGCGTGGCGCAGTATGCTTTGGATGTTGATTGCTGACATCCCCATATCGCTTAACCGCGTGCCCAGCCCCCGACGATACGCGTGCCATCCCCGCCACCCGCCGTTGAGGTATTGCGGGATGTCCCGACGCGAGAGGTTGTCCATGTCGATAGGCTTTTTCTCTTTCTGTCCGTAGAACATCCAGTCGCCTTCCACACGTGGAAATTCCTTGTTGGCTTTGTACTTCGCCAGAATCTCTCGTAGGAACGGTGCGACCGGAACGCCAGCTTCCCTCGCTTCTGTCTTCGGTGCCCCGATATGACCTCGCCACTTCTTTCTCGATACGAAAATCTCGCCGTCCTTGTAATCCTCCCACTTCAGTGCTGGAATCTCCGAGCGCGTCAAGCCCGTGAATGCTGCGACCGCAACGACTGTACGCGCGGGTTCCTGTAGCTTCTCTAGCATCAGCGCGATCTCTTCATGGTCGTAAGCGTGGTTGTTCGATTCACGAATCTTTTTCTCACGGGGAGTTAATTCCGAAAGTTTGCGGCCCTTCGACAACCCACCAGCCTTCGTTGCAGACATTGGATTGACGCCAGTAATAACGTTCGACTGCAAGGCTGTGGTGAGGACGCCGGATAAAAATGCGCGAGCACGAAGATGTGTTTTGTGGGAGATGTTTTGCGGCAGGCTGTCGAGCCAGTCTTGCCCATCCTTCGTGGTCACCTGATTGATTTGCAGCTTGGCAATCTCCGCGCCAGCAACGTGCTTGCTGTAAAGTTTCCGGTAGCTGTGGATAGTGGAAGGCTCCATGTGATTAGCGCCTTGCAACTCCTGCCGATCTTCGCAGCGCTTCCAGTAAACTTGCTCGATGTACTGTCCGAGAGTAAGCAGGCCAGCCATCGTCGCCGCGTTCGGGACTTTCGCGTTCGCCGTTCGAAGCAGGCTGTTGATCTTGGAGGCGAAAATGTCGCGGATGTGTTCCCGGTTCCGTTGGGGATACACATTGACTGGTCCGAGTACTTCGTGCGTGCGCTTGCCATTCAGGTAGTACACGAAGAGCCAGTTCGCGCCGTGTTCTTTAACTTGTCCCCGTTGCCCTCGTGGTCGCATTGATCCTCCCGGTTATGGGGACAATATGGGGACAATGTATCACAAAAATCCAATGAAAACAAGTATTGACGAGCACACTCATAATCCGTTGGTCCTAGGTTCAAATCCTAGCGGGCCCACCAACTTGAGTGCGGGTTTCAATTCGTCAGTCGCGGGTCTGCCCGGGCCGAGCGGGCAGGACCGCTCGTAAGCACGCGCGACTTGCGCGTCTATCAGACGAGTCCGGGCCTGTCGGCTCCGCCCATCGGCGGTCTGCGTAACAAGGTCATCGAAATGAACGCTCCAACCCATGACCCTGAGGCTGCAAAACCGACATACATCCAGTTCTTCGTGTAACTGATGACGGCAAACGCGGACAGCAGGTACCACACGCTGCTCCAGGTAGCCGCGGGTACCCGTCGTTGAGAGGACACGGCTGCATTGAACAGGACGTACACTGCGTCGGTCGCGGCAGTAGACAAGAACACGCCGAGCGCCAACCATGGATCAATGTGCATTTCTGCACCTCCGTAAAAAGCGGTTCGTGAGGCAGCTAAGCTTCCCGTGACCATAGTATGGATAGAACCGGGGCCGACTCAGCGTATTATCCATGTGATGTGGTGCATCAGGAGATTGCATCGTCGTCTTCGCCAGTCGTGTCTTGGCGTAACGCCATTCGCGATCGTTCGTAGGCTGGCCCGCCGCTGGGAATACGCCTAGATAAAGGAACCGCGATGTCAGCAAACGTGGATCTCTACGATAACGCTTACCGCAACTATGATGCAGACGTGTATAGGGATATTCGCGTCGAGACTTACGGGGAAGATCTCGGGCAGACGAGTTGGGTAACAACGGAAGAGTCTAGAGAAATACCAGCGATGTTGGGTCTCACATCCAGTTCGTACGCACTCGAGATCGGCTGCGGCTCAGGACGATATGCTTTGCAGGCTGCTGGAATAGTCGGTTGTCGCATCCTAGGCATCGACACTAACGGCCCAGGTATCCACACGGCGAATCAGCTTGCGGCGGCTCGAAACATGTCTGCTCGAGTGCACTTTGAGAATTGCGATGCCTCGAAGAAGCTACCCTTTGACGATTCGACGTTCGACGCAGTCTTCTCGAATGATGTTCTGTGCCATCTTCCCGGACGGCCCGCCGTCCTCGGTGAACTATTCCGTGTGCTTAGACGGGGTGGACGCATTCTATTCAGCGACGCCCTCATCATCGGCGGAATGATTTCGCATCAGGAAATTGCGACTCGCAGCTCAATCGGCTACTACATCTTCAGTCCTCCTGGGGAGAATGAACGAATGCTTAAGCAGGAGGGCTTTCTGCTGGTGAGCGTCGCTGACACGACCGAAAACGCGGCTTTGGTAGCGAAGCGCTGGCGTGACGCGCGACAAAAGAGAAAAGAGGCGCTGACGGCCATCGAAGGCGAAGTAAATTTCGAAGGATTACAAGAATTTCTTTCCAGTGTGCACGCCCTTACCAGCGAACGGCGGCTGCTGCGACATCTCTACGTGGCAGAAAAACCGGGCGAAAGGGTGACATCCATCTGATAAAACTTGAAGGTATTCTCCTCGCCCGGTCGTTCCGCGGCCACAGCACGATAGCGCTCCAAGACATCTGTGACGAATGCGAGTCTCTCGCCCACAGCTAAGAATTTCGTCCACTCGACGAAGGTTACCGAGCCGAACGCGAGGAATGCGTCGTGAGACTTGAAATCCCAGGCTTTGTCTTCGGTGTGAATGCGGCGGACGTGCAGGCCGTTGCGCTCGGCTAGTGCTCCGTATTGCTGTGGCCTCAGGTGAAGATAGGGATCGTGAAAGTCCTTGTAGTAGCGAACCCAATTTGCGGATTGTCGCGTTTCCTCAATCACATTTTCAAGACTCTTGCGCTTACCAGCGGGGACCAGGCGCAGTTGCGCCAGACCATTGGGTTTCATCGCAGCACGGATCGAGCGGAGCGCGTTGTCTTGGTCCGGTATCCAGTGGAGCGCATTGAAAGAGACCACAAGATCGAATTCTTCTCGAAACCGCAGACGGCGGACGTCACCGGCCTCGAATCGAAGATTGGGCAAGACGGTCGGGCCAAAATGGGAGGATGCGAAGGCGATCATATCCGCGGAGAAATCCACGCCGACTACAGTCCCCTCACGAACACGCGCTGCAATCTCCGCCGTGACTTTGCCGTTACCGCATCCCAAATCCAGCACACTCTCGGTCCCTTTGAGATCGAGCAGCGAGAGCACTTCGGCGGCCATAGCCTCCTGAAGGCCCGCGATCCTGGCGTATCCTGGCGCGTTCCATTCCGTCATTTCGCCTGCAGTTCTCGGTTACGCCGATGCTCTCAAACCGTCATGGGTAAGGTATAACCGACCGCCACACCTGAGAATGAGCGTCAATGAGGACAGTATAGGGCCTCTCGCGTTTGCTCGTGCTAGGCACTCGTTGCTTCGCGAAACGTCGAGCCGTTTCGCCGGAGCCTCCTTGGGGGAGGCTCGGGAACATTATTCTGCCATTGAACTGCAATTGCTTACGGGACTACGCTAGCGAAGCGAGCATTGTGTGCCCGCGTGTCGAGATCGAGCGGGCACGGAGGAGAGCATGCAAGTACGTATCAGCGCCCATCTTGGCATCGTGATCCTTAGTGTTGTGATCGCAGGCTCGGAACTTGCTGGCAGCCTTACTTCCAGGACGTCGACGCGATCGTCGGGAGTCGCCGATCTCCAAGTCAATATCCGCGAGTGGGACGTGCCGACGAAAGGTGCACACCCGCATGATCCGGCAGTCGGACCAGATGGCTCGCTGTGGTTCACCGAGCAAATGGTCAGCAAGCTGGGGCGGCTTGATCCCGCAACGGGAGTTTTCAGGGAGTATCCGCTGAAAGGCGAAAACGATGGTCCGCACGGGCTCGTTGCCGATCGCGATGGCAACATTTGGTACACCGGGAATTTCGCTGCGCACATCGGCAAGCTCAATCCGCGTTCGGGCGAAGTCACTCAGTACAGGATGCCGAATGATAAAGCGGAAGATCCGCACACGGTTGTATTCGACGCACAAGGAACCCTCTGGTTCACGGTACAGGTCGGAAACATGGTGGGCCGCCTTGATCCGAAAACGGGAAAAATCGAATTGAAGCAGGCGCCAACCAAAGGGGCACTGCCGTACGGAATCCAGATCAACAGCAAAGGGGTGCCATTTTTCTGCGAATTTGGCACCAACAAGATGGCGAAGATCGATCCCCAAACTATGCAGATTGTAGAATATCCGCTAGCAGAGAGCGCGCGGCCGCGGCGTCTGGCGATTGCCGCTGACGACAAAGTTTATTTCACCGACTATCAGGGCGGAAATCTAGGAAGGCTTGATCCGGTGTCGGGCGTGGTGAAGATGTGGTCCTCTCCCGGTGGAGCTGGATCCGATCCCTATGGAATTGCGATTACTCCGGACGGGATGGTTTGGTATAGCGAGTCTGGCGCGACGCCGAATACGATCGTCCGCTTCGATCCAAGAACCGAAGAATTTGCGCGCACAAAAATTCCCTCGGGGGGCGGCACCGTTCGAAATATGGCAGCTACATCCGATGGGCGCATATACTTGGCGTGCAGTGGTGTAAACAAAGTCGGCGTGGTCCAGCCAATTCGTTGACGAGCAACGACGCGACCCTCCGATAGATTCCCACAATACGTAGTTTGCCCGTGACTGGATCACCCTCGAACGGAATTTTCTTTGACTATTTTTAGGGGTCCGATGGTCGCGACCGAAATGTAAATATTCGCGCGAAAACACATCCGCCTAGTCGTCCCTTCGCGTATTACGTCACGAATTCCAAGACCGACGGGTCCCGCTGTATCCGTTGCGGAGGTGGTTCGCCTTGTGAATTTGCCGCCTGCGCGCGATTTCCCCTTAAGATAGGCGTTAGCGGCTTAGGGTCTTCGAGAAGGTAACTCCAATCCTGATTTGGTACTGACGTCCGCTTTCAAATCGCGCGGTACTTCGGCGTCACGGTGAGCAGAACGAAAGGTAGGCAACGAAGTCGAATGAAACTCTGCGTCACAAGCGTACGAAGTATCTCTCGCCTGCAAAGTGTCTGGCATTATGTCATTCCTGCCGCTGCATACATTTTCTGTCTCGCCGGCACCTTATCATTCCCCAGCGCCATCTGCGCACAGGCCGTGAACATTGCGGGACGCATTACGGACCCGCAAACCCACCTGGTAGGAAATGCGACGGTGAGGCTTCTCACCGATGAGGGGAGACTGGTTCAGCAAATCACGACTGGAAACGACGGGAGGTTCGTTTTTAGCGGAATTCCGGCGGGCAAATTCCATCTGGAGCTGCGCGTCGCCGGCTTTGAGGACGTGAGTCAGCCCCTGATTGTTCGTGCCGGAGAGTCTCTAACTTCCAACATACAGCTGAAAATCGCGGCGACGAATGAAGAAGTCAGAGTGTCGAGTGATGTGCTGGAACCGGACGTGGTGAGGCCTGATCCTACCCAGCGCCTCATCATTCGAGAGGAAACACTCGACGCCAATCCCGGGCGATCCGGAGCGCCGGTCTCCATTCCAGGATTGCCCATCGAGACCGCATCGGGCGGAATCAAAGCGCCGCAATATTTCGCGCCGGGCGTTGCCGGAGACCACGGGGAGCCCATAGCCTCGTACATCCAAGTCGGGGGCTATCTGGTTTCCAACAACTTGTCTGCCAATGCCCATGGCAACGGCTACGCCGACCCGAACATTCTTGTCCCCGAAGTCATCGGTAGCGTTCAGGTGGATGGGGGCGCGTTCAATGTGCGGGAAGGCAACCATTCGCAGAATCTTTCGGCAACATACGGACTGCGCACTCAGTTTGATCCCTTCTTTACTCTTACCGGAGACTATCGAGACGTCGACCTCGTTACCGGATTCAGTCCGAACGCCCATTCCTGGTTTCTGGCGCAAGCTTCTTATGGCAACGGCTTTCTCGATCGGCTCGAACATCGCGAACAGTTCAAGGGGAATGGCTTCCACGAATTCGCTTTCGGTAGCCACAAACTTACACTCTTTGGCATCGCGTATTACGGATTTTCGTATGTGCCCGGCCTCGTGCCGCTGGGCGTTTCTGTTCCTGGCGATACCATTGATCCCCGGCAAAAGGATCAAACCCACACTGCTGAGATCGTACTGAATGACGTTTGGCAACTGACCAGTTCGCAGCAACTGCAGCTCTCAGGTTTCTTCCGCACTTATAATCTTTCGCTTTTTTCCAATTTTGGCGACGGCCTCATACGCCAAAGCGAGTTCCGCACGGTCACCGGCAGCAACGCGACATATCTTAAGAAGTTTGGCGATTTCCTATCACTGCTCGCCGGACTCGACTACCAGCGGGATGCTCCGCGGCGCGACGATTTGGATCACTACGATTTCTTCGACCCGGCCGAAGCAAACGTCTACGGCCCATTTCAGAAAGTGTCGGCCAACAACATCACCATCGGGGATCTCTCGCCGTATATTGCCGCGCAAGGCACACTGGACCGATATTTGCATTTTTATCTCGGATGGCGACGTGACGAAATTGATTTCAGCAACAACGACCTCCTTGTTCCCGCGCACTCCTTTCAGAGCTGGGTCGGCGTGAACAATCCCAAGGCCACCGTGTCCTTCCTTCCAAACGAGCACTCCTGGTTGCCCAATGTGTCGTTGAGTGGCGGGGAAGCCTTCTTCACGAACGATCCCAGAATTGGTACCGGGACGGTTCAAGGCACGCTGATCAGCCGTTCGCACTCCTATCAACTCGTCGCCAGCAAGACGCTTGCCGGAACAGATTTCCGTATTACTCTGGGTCACACTACTACCGAAGCCTCCCTGGCGAAGATTGATCCGGATACCGGATTGCAGTTTGACGAGGGCCCCGGCCGGCTGCGTTACTTAACACTTGCGGCGCGCCACTACTTCGGCTTTGGCTTGTTGCAAGCCTCCTTGTCAAAAGCGGACGCCCGCGATTTGTCCGACGGCACGCCAACGCCAGAAGCCCCCCGCCTCATTGTGGATGGGCTGGCGACACTGGATCGTCTTCCATTTCATTTGCACGCGCGCGGCGAGTTCGAATATGTGGGAGCAAAGCCGCTCGGCGAACTCATTTCTGGTGTGCCGGGGTCGGATGCGATCGGTGTTCCAAACACCGAAGTTCGCGGCGCGCTGCTACGCACCTTCAAACGGGGCCGAATGGACCTGGGCGTGAACTTCTTGATAGCCAAAGGCTACACAGGCCAAACCACCGAACAGCTCGAGCCCAGCCCGCTGACGAGCATCGTAGGCGTGCGGCTGCACTCTTACATCAGTGCCTCCTACACCTATCGCTTTGGCACTCACCTCGTGAATTAACCGGGATGCGTGACCACGCCGCGAAGCTGCCCATCTACGCGGCCGCTAGGAATTACCACTCTCAAATCTCCCCGGTAACCTGCCATTCCCAAAAACTTGTAAATAAAATATAAATGTTAGCGCGGCGCACATCCGAATCGCCGCTTCCTCGCGTATTACCACACGAACTCCAACCAATGGGTTCCGGTGGACCTGCAGCGCGCACAGTCTGCCTCATCAATTTGCTACCCGTCTGCGGGATTCTCTCCGGGGTGTGGGCGGGTGGCAACAAACTAAAGGAGATTGCCGATGAAATGGTTCCGAAGTTGCCTTGCCGCGCTCGTTGCGGTGGGCATTGCTGTGCCACCCGGCCTATTGGCTTCCAGCCACCGGGAGGCTCCCATAACCGCGCTAGACCACAAAGCGGATATCACCGACCTCTACGCTTTTGTGAGCTACAGCGCCAATCAGCGACCAAAAACAACTCCCTCCAAGGTCACCCTGATTCTCAACGTTGACCCTCTCTTGGAGCCCGCGAACGGTCCGAATTGGTTTCCGTTCGATCCCGACATCCTCTACGAGATCCACGTCGATAACAATCACGACGCTCTCGCGGATATCACCTTTCAAATCCGTTTCCAAACCCAATTCCAGATTCCGAACATACCGGTCGGGCTGGCGGGCATTGGCGACAACGGCGCCAATCAGCCAGGAACCTCGAATCTCGTCGTGCCCCCGCAGATTCGCGACTTCAACAATCCTGGCCTGAATCTCCGGCAAACCTACACCGTAACCATAGTTCACCACATCAAGGGCGACGGCGACGATGACGCGGACGATGTACAAGCGACGCAACTCACCAATTCCGATGGCTCGCCATTCTTTGCCGTGCCCACCAATAACGGTCCACGAACGATGGATTACGACATGCTGTTTAATGCTGGCACCTATCACCTTCAAAACGGCATATCGGTTTTCGCCGGCACTGTGGACGATCCCTTCTTCATCGACCTCGGTGCCACGTTCGACACTGTAAATTATCGCACTCTCAGCAGCGGCATCCCCGGCGTTCTCACCGACGCGGAGGACGCGGCGAACCAGAACTTTGCGAGTGATACGGTCTCGGGCTATGCCGTCAACACCATCGCTCTTGAGGTACCGATCGAGATGCTCACGAGCACCGGAAAAGTTGAACCGGCGACCTCGCCCGCAGCAACGATTGGCATCTGGGGAACCACCTCCAGGCCACGCGTCACCGTTCGTAATTCTCCGAATCCGGCAAACAATTTCGGTCCCTACCGCCAGGTGCAGAGAATGGGCAACTCGCTCATCAACGAACTCGTGATCGGCATCGGCTCGAAAGACCGGTGGAGCATGGACAAGCCGGTGAACGACAAACAGTTCGCTAACTTCGACCTGGATCCAGCAATCGCGCACATCGTGGAAGCGTTGTATGGCGGAGCTTTGAAGATTCCGCCGGCACCGCGAAACGACCTGCTACCGCTGGTTACCTATGCTGCGCCAATCGCGGCACCAGGAACTCCCGCAGGGCCGATCGCAGATCTGCTGCGGCTCAACACCGGCGTTCCAGCAACACCGCCCGAAAGCGCAAGCCGTCTCGGTTTGATCGGAGGCGATCCCGCCGGCTATCCCAACGGGCGGCGTTTGTTCGATGACGCCGTCGACATCACGCTGCGGGTAGCGGTCGGCGGTGTCTTGGTTCCCGGCTTCAACGTCTTCCCCAACAATCGCCTCGGCGACGGAGTGAACGTGAACGACGTGCCTTTCCGGACGCAATTCCCATTCC
>Ga0210401_10006189_pt1 | contig 12201 bp, 13 predicted proteins | sample IncBWH32MmetaG_FD_150866 | JGI IMG/M metagenome (GOLD analysis project Ga0210401, IMG submission 150866) | Forest soil microbial communities from Barre Woods Harvard Forest LTER site, Petersham, Massachusetts, United States - Inc-BW-H-32-M | ecosystem: Environmental > Terrestrial > Soil >... | reverse complement strand
TGAGGTGGCATCGGTCATGCTGATTCCGGGGTATTGGCGATTGGAGGCCTAACGAAAGTAGCCATTGAGGGTTCCGCAAGTGGTCCGATTCTAACATTCGAATCCCCTTAGCGGCGAGGCACTTTTGCGAATGTCAAATTCACTCACTAAGCCGAATGATCTTGGCCGTCGTGCACCCACCGTCCAAGCAGGTGGTGCGCGATCGCAAACGGATGCGGGCCGGCGAGCCCGTCGGGATGTTCCCGCCTGATCATCAAAGTCGCCTCCGCGCGATCGAACCAGCGCGCATCTTCCAACTCCGCGTGGTCGACGACGATGTCCTCGTTCAAGGCGCGCGCGGTGCATCCGATCATCAGGGACGAGGGATAAGGCCAGGGCTGCGTCATATAATATTGGATGTCGGTGCAGCGGATGCCCGATTCCTCGAATATCTCGCGGTGAACCGCGTCCTCTATCGTTTCGGCCGCTTCGACGAAGCCGGCGAGGCAGGAATACATGCCCGGCAGGAAGTGCTTCTGGCGGCCGAGCAGGACCTTGTCGCCCAAGGCCACCAGCATGATGACGACCGGGTCGGTACGGGGGAAATGCTCGACCTTGCAGTTGGGGCAGTCGCGCTTCCAGCCGCCCTCTTTCATCGCCGTGCGGGTGCCGCAATTAGCGCAGTAGCCGTGCCGCTGATGCCAGTTCACCATCGACTTCGCCATCGCGATCGCCGACAGTTCATTGGGGGGAACCGCTCCGTGCATCGCCATCCCGCGCAACTCGCTCACCGCGGCGTCGTCGCGGGTCAAGAGCTGTTCGACCGCTGCCGGCGAAATGCCCATGCCGAAGATCGGCGCCTGATCGCGAAGCCCTAAAAAAATGGTGCCGGGATTGGCGCCGAACTTCAAAGCCTCCTCGATGCTCAACAGCGCGCGAGGCCCGGTCGCTTCCCGCCTTACCACCAGCGAGTCCCGGTAGACGACATAGGCGCGGGCGTCGGGGCGGCTTTCCATCGCCAGCAGCTTCGTCTCGTCGCCGCGCAAATGGGCGGCGCGATCGAGGATATGCGAGACGAAACCCGGCTGTCCCAACGGAAACGAATCGAATGCGTTCATGTGTTCAAACCTAGTGCCCACTTTCCGAAGTTCGTGTTGCCTCTCAGCGCCCACCTTTCACGAACTTCGGAAAGTTATGGGCACTAGCAAATTTATGACTTCTAGCGCCGCTTTCTATTTGAAGCTCCTGAAAAGAATTTGCCGCTTGTGGTGCAGGAGCTTCAAATAGGCGGCGCTAGCCAGATTTTTCGGCGAAGCGCGCTGATAAAGCGCTGAACCTCCTCGGCATCATGCGCGAGCGGCGGCATTACCCCCCAGACCGGCCGTGGCCAAGCGGCATCACTCGACCGCCGCGCGATAATGTGCACGTGCAATTGCGGAACCATATTGCCGAGTGCTGCGATGTTTAGCTTCTCGCATTTGGTGATTTCTTTCAATGCACGTGCAACACGGGAAATCTCCGTCATCAATTGCGCCTGCTCGACCTCGTTGAGATCGATGATTTCCACAATTTCAGGCCTGCGCGGCACCAGCAGCAGCCACGGATAATGCGCATCCTTGATGACGAGCACGCGGCTCAGCGGCAGGTCGCCAATGTCGATGGTATCTTCGTTGAGCCGCGCATGGAGCGACCAGGCGGATTCCTCAGGCGCCATGGATATTTCCCTGTTTTGCCCGGCCAGGACCCTGTAACCCCTGCAACTAATGCCTTATCCGCGATTCTGTACAAGTCCTGCAAACGCCCCGCACCCGCTTGCTTTCCGGGCCATTTGGCCCCAAATAAGGGCCGGGAGATTGGCGGTGGACGAGCCACTCGCCAACCGGGTCAGGTCCGGAAGGAAGCAGCCCTAACGAGGTCCGGATCGGGTCGCTCGTCAGTCTCCTACCTGTTTTGCCGGCGAATAGCGCATGCGCCGCGACCGAATTCCGCCGGGCGGCTGCTCCGCAAAGTGCCTGTTCCGCAAAGCCAGCTTCGCGAGATGATCAATTGCGGACCGACCGATGAATGACGCTGGCGCCCCCCTGACCCCCCACGATTCCGAAACAGCCGGCCAAGATGGCCTTGACCTGGGTGGGCAGGCGCCGACCGCCAAGCCTTATCGTGTCCTGGCGCGGAAATACCGGCCCGCGGGTTTCGAGGATTTGATCGGCCAGGAGGCGGTGGTCCGCACCGTTTCGAACGCATTCGAAACCGGGCGCATTCCGCAGGCCTGGATCCTGACCGGGGTCCGCGGCGTCGGCAAGACCACCACGGCGCGGATTTTGGCGCGCGCCTTGAACTACGAATTGCCGGATGGATCGGTGAAGGGGCCGACGATCCATATGCCGAAGCTCGGCGTGCATTGTCAGGCGATCATGGAAAGCCGGCACATGGATGTGCTGGAAATGGACGCCGCGTCCCACACCGGTGTCGACGATGTGCGCCAGATCAACGACAGTGTGCGCTATGCGCCGGCGAGCGCGCGTTACAAGGTCTACATCATCGACGAAGTCCACATGCTCTCGACGGCGGCGTTCAATGCGTTTCTGAAAACGCTGGAAGAGCCGCCGGAGCACGCCAAATTCGTTTTCGCCACCACCGAAATCCGTAAAGTCCCGGTCACGGTGCTGTCGCGCTGCCAGCGCTTCGACTTGCGCCGGGTCGAGGCGGACGTGCTGATGACGCATCTGGCCAATATCGCGGCGAAAGAAGGCGTCGAGGCCGAAGCGGAAGCGCTCGGCATCATCGCGCGTGCCGCGGAAGGTTCGGTGCGGGATTCGCTGTCGCTGCTCGATCAGGCGATCGCGCATGCGGCAGGTCCGGTCCGCGCCGACGCGGTGCGGCAGATGCTCGGGCTTGCCGATCGTACGCGCGTGATCGACCTGTTCGAACATCTCGTTCGTGGTGACATTGCAAGTGCCTTCAAGGAATTTCGCAAGCAATACGACACTGGTGCCGATCCGGTCGTGGTGCTGTCGGACCTCGCCGAATTCGTCAACTTCGTCACCCGCGTCAAGATCGTGCCGGCGACCGCCGACAACGTCGCCTTCGGCGAAACCGAGCGGAAGCGGGCGCGAGACTTTGCGGCAAAGATTTCGATGCGGGTGCTGTCGCGGATGTGGCAGATGCTGCTCAAGGGCACCGCCGAAGTCCAGGGCGCCACGCGCCCCGCGGCCGCCGCCGAAATGGTGCTGGTGCGCATCGCCTATGTCGCCGATATGCCGACGCCGGACGAGGCGATCCGGATGATCGAGCAAAATGGCGGCACCTCGGCGGCGGTGCCGACGAACGCTCCAGCGCGGCAGACGACATCCGCGCCTGTTGCGTCGATGCCGTCATCGCCGTCACGATCGGCTGCGGCCCCGCGCGCCAGCGCCGAGCCGTCGATGCGGCCGCAAATGGCAGCGCCCTCACCCGAGGTTCAAGCCGCACCCGCGCGGCGGATCGCGAGCTTTCCCGAACTGGTGGCGCTGGCCGGCGAAAAGCGTGATTTGCTGACCAAGGCCGCGCTGGAAGCCGATGTGCGGCTGGTTCGCATCGAGGACGGGCGACTGGAAGTAGCGCTGGAGCGCAGTGCCGCGCGGACGTTGATGAACGATCTCTCGCGCAAGCTGGAACAGTGGACGGGACGGCGCTGGACCGTGATCGTGTCCAATGAAGCCGGGCAGCCGACGCTGCGCGAACAGAACGAGGCGGCGAGGAATCAGCGTGAGCGCGCAGCCGAATCCGACCCCAGGGTGCAGGAAGTTTTGGCGCGATTCCCCGGCGCGAAATTGGTCGAGGTGCGCCGGCTTGCCGCCGAGCCGCCGGAATCTCATGCTGATGGTGATGACCTCGCCGATAACGGCGATGGCGACGACGCATAACGATTTCAAAAGGAACGTCGATGGCTGACTTTCTCGGCATGATGAAGCAGGCGGCGCAGCTGCAATCGAAGATGCAGGCGATGCAGGAGGAACTCGGCAATGTCGAGGTCGAGGGCATTTCCGGCGGCGGTCTGGTCAGCGTGCGGATGACCGCGAAGATGGAGGTCAAGGCCTTCAAGATCGATCCGTCCCTGATGAAGGCGGAGGAGCACGAAATCCTCGAGGACCTGCTGGTCACCGCACTTGGCGATGCGCGGCGCAAGGCCGAGATTGCGATGCAGGAAAAGATGCAGGGACTTGGTTTGCCGCCGGGATTGGGCCTCGGCTAGTGGACGTTGACTGACACATGGCCACTGCGGTCGCCGGACCTGAAATTGAACGCCTGATCCAGCTGTTGGCGCGGTTACCCGGATTGGGGCCGCGTTCGGCGCGGCGCGCGGCGCTGCATCTGATCAAGAAACGCGAAGCGCTGATGACGCCGTTGACATCAGCGCTTCAGGTAGCAATCGACAAGATCCAGGTCTGCAAAATCTGCGGCAATATCGACACCCAAAATCCCTGCACGGTGTGCACCGATCCCAGGCGCGATCAGTCGATCATTGTGGTGGTGGCCGACGTGGCCGATCTTTGGGCGCTGGAGCGGGCAAACGCCAGCAATGGCCTCTATCACGTTCTCGGCGCGACACTGTCGCCGCTCGACGGCGTCGGCCCACAGGATCTGACGATCGATGCGCTGGTCAAACGCGCTCACGAGCCACAGGTGAACGAAATCATCCTGGCGCTCAATGCGACGGTCGACGGCCAGACCACCGCGCATTACATCACCGACCTCTTGCAAGACGCCAATGTCAGGGTCACGCGGCTGGCCCATGGTGTGCCGGTCGGCGGCGAACTCGATTATCTTGACGAGGGCACGTTGTCCGCGGCGATGCGGCAACGGACCCTGTTTTAGCCAAACAGACGGAAGCGATTGAAATGACGAAACGGAGATTCGGCAGACAACTCGCCTTGGGCGCGATCATCGCTGGCGTAATGGCGGTGCCGGCGGCATGGGCACAGCAGGATGAACCGGCGCCCGCCGTTGACAACAAGCCGGGCACCTTGATCAAAGCCGGTGATGTGCTGTCGGGAGAGCTCAACTCCCTGCGCGGCCACGGAGACAAGAAGGGCAAGCGCTCGGCGACTTACCAGCTCACCAGCCAGCCACACCGGCTGCCGCCGCCCGGCGGCCTGTGCGGGCTCGAGACAGGGCCTGAGACCTTTCAGATCGTGACGAATAACGACGCCCAGGCCACGCAGCTGAAGAGCTTTGTCGGCAAGGCAATTTCACTGCGGGTTGACGAAATCGCCTGCGCTGAAGATGCCGGGCAGATGAGCGAGGCCGTGATTTCCAAATGGAGCGTGGTGACCAAGCACTAATGTTCCGGTTCTGACATTCGTATCCTCTCGCCGTGTCGCCACACTTAGGACTTCAGGCTCCCGAAATGCCCGCGCCGCTGCAGGTAAACCAGCAAGACGAAGCTCGGGATCGCCGACACGGCGCATAACAGGAAGTAGCCGAACCAGCCCGCCGCTTCCGCCATGTAGCCGCTGCCTGCCGCAAACACGGTGCGTCCGAGAGCCGTCAACGCGGTCAGCAACGCATACTGCGTTGCCGTGTGCAGTGGGTTGCCGCAGAGCGCGGAGAGATACGCTACAAAAGCAACGGTCCCAAGTCCGGCGGTGAATTGCTCTGTCGTGATCGCAAAAGTCAGCCACGCGAGATCATGGCCGACGATGGCTTGCCACGAGAAGGGCAGGATCGCGATCGTCTGCAGGATGCCGCCGATCCAGAGGCTCGTACTGAGCGAAAAGGATCGGGCGACAAAGCCTCCGGCGAACCCGCCGAGCAGTGCCGCGGCGAAGCCGACGCCCTTGAGGATGGCTGCGAGTTCGACGCGCGAAAAGCCGACCTTGAGCGCGAATGTTGTATTCATGGCGGTAGCCAAAGCGTCGGCGAGCTTGAACAACACGACGAACAGGATGATGGCGATCGCGGCGTCACGCGAGAGAAAGTCTTTGATGCTTGCGGTCGCGACCTCGATGAGGCGCTTTCCCGCATTCTCGTGGCCGGGACCCGTATGCGCCGTGATCGCCCGGACCGAGGACTCCGGTTCAACAGCAAGCAGCGTCGCCAGCATGCCGACGACGATCAGGAACCCCATCACGATATAGGTCGCGCTGTAAGCAGCCTGTTGATCGATGCCATGACTCGCGAAGGCGCTGACCAGGAGCAGTGCGCCGGCGCCGGAGACAAGCGCGGCAATTCGGTAGGCCGCCACGTAGGACGCCATGCCGGCGGCCTGTTCGCTTTCGTCCAGGCTCTCGATGCGGAAGGCATCGATGATGATGTCCTGGGTCGCCGAGGCGGTCGTGACCAGCAAGGCTGCGATGGCGACGCCGAATGGGGCGTGCTGAGGATCGCAATAAGCCAGCAGGATAATCGCGGCCAGCAGCAGGACCTGCGTGAGCAGTAGCCACGCCCGCCGCCGCCCGAGCCAGCGCGTCAGCAGGGGAATGTCGATGGCATCGACGGCCGGAGACCAGAACACCTTGGTCCAATAGGGGGTGCCGACAAACGCGAACAAGCCGATGGTTTTGATGTCGACGCCGCTTTCAGTCATCCAGGCCTGCAACGTCTGGCCGGCGAGCGAGAAGGGCAGGCCCGCCGAAAACCCGAGCAGCAGCACGACAAGAACGCGGCGTTGCGTATAAACCAGAAGCACGTCACCCCAGGAGGGGCGGGCAGGCTTTTCAGGTGATGCAGATGCAGCTTCCGGATCGGTCATGCCGCCCTGTTAGCAGATTCTGGCTCTGATGTGCGGGGAGGTGAAGTCTACTCCCCGGCCTGGAGCTTGCGCGGCAGCGGAAACAGTTCGGGCGTGCCCGCCTTGACAAGGCGCGGCGGCTCCGCCGGCGCCTCCTTGCTGAAGTCGAGTTCCTCGATACGCCCTGCGCGCTTTTCGATTTTGTCGGCGGAAATCAGGATTTGCCGCACGTCTTCGTTGGCATCTGCAAAGTGCTTCTGCAGTTTGAGCACGCGATCGCGCAGCCGCCCTAGATCGTCGCCGAGATTGAGCACCTCGGTGCGAATCTGGTCGGCGGCATCGCGCATCCGCGCGTCTTTGAGGATTTGCTGCATCACCTGGATCGCGAGCATCAAAAGCGACGGCGACACCAGCACGACGCGGGCGCGATAGGCTTTCTGGACCACGTCGTCGAAGCGGTCGTGAATTTCGGCATAAACCGATTCCGACGGCACGAACATCAACGCGGTATCCTGGGTCTCGCCGGCGATCAGGTATTTTTCGGCGATATCGCTGACATGTTTCATCACGTCCGTGCGCAACCGCTGCGTGGCGATTTTCTTTTCCTCGTCAGTTCGCGCGTCGTGCAGCGCGGTGATGGCTTCCAGCGGGAATTTGGCGTCGATGCAAAGCGGCCGCTGATCGGGCAGGAACACCACGCAATCCGGCCGCTTTCCGGTCGAAAGTGTGTGCTGAAACTCATAGGCGCCTTTCGGCATGCCGTCCTGGACGATCGCTTCCATCCGCGCCTGGCCGAACGCGCCGCGCGATTGCTTGTTGGCGAGCACGTCACGCAAGGTGGTGACCTGCGACGTCAGGTCGGTGAGATTCTTGTGCGCGTTATCGATGATGCCGAGCCGCTCATGCAGCACGCGGAGCGAATCCATGGTGTTGCGCGTCGTCTGCTCCATGGATTGGCCGACGCGATGGGTCACCGAATCGAGGCGTTCGGTGACCGCGCGGGCCATTTCGGCCTGCCGTCCCGCCAAAGCCTGTCCCATGGCGTCAACGCGGCCGGTGGCCTCGCTTTGCGCGCGCAGCATTTCGCCCAGGCGCTCCTCAAGCTCGTCGGCGCGGATTGCCTGCGCCATCGCCAACTCCGCCCCGCGGCGGCCGGAGCGCGCGATCACGATGGTGATGACCACGAGCAGGATAAGTGCAAGCGCGCCGAAGGCGACCAGCGCCTCGCCGGTGTGGACCGGCGTGGTGCCGATCATGAAAAGGATATCGTTCATGCCGCCCTTGTAGCCGATTCGGTCTTGAACACGAACGAAGAGGGAACATTTATGGTTAATATCAGGTAAATTTTCTTGGTTAATGCTTTCCTAACAATCATGGTTAAGCACGGATAAATGCCGATGCGCGCGCATTGACCCCATGGATTCATCCCCTTAAATCGCCCGCCATGGCATTAAGAGAAATCATCATCCTTCCCGACCGGCAGTTGCGTCTGGTCTCCAAGCCGATCGAGAAAGTCACGGCAGAGATCCGCCAATTGGCCGACGACATGTTCGAGACCATGTACGAGGCGCCCGGCATTGGGCTTGCCGCGATCCAGGTCGCGCAACCCTTGCGGCTGATCACCATGGACCTCGCCAAGAAAAACGAAGAGGGCGAGGTGACGCCGCAGCCGCGCGTCTTCATCAATCCTGAGATCATTTCATCCTCGGAGGAGACTTCGATCTACGAGGAGGGCTGCCTGTCGATCCCCGAATATTACGAGGAGGTCGAACGGCCGGCGAAGGTGCGCGTGCGCTTTACCGATCTCGACGGCAAGCTGCACGAGGAAGACGCCGAAGGGCTTTATGCCACCTGCATCCAGCACGAGATCGACCATCTCAACGGTGTTCTGTTCGTCGACTATCTGTCGAAGCTCAAGCGCGACCGCGTGCTGAAGAAGTTTACCAAGGCCGCCAAGCGCGCGGAGGAGTAGGGCCATGCCCCTTCGCCTGATCTTCATGGGGACGCCGATGTTTGCGGTGCCGACGCTGCTCGATCTCGTGGCCCATGGCCATGAGATCGCAGCCGTCTATACGCGTGTGGCGAAACCGGCCGGCCGTGGCATGAGGCTTCAGTTGAGTCCGGTGGAGCAGGAGGCGCGGCGGCTTGGCATTCCCGTGGCCACGCCGTCGACATTGAAAACGCCGGAAGCGCTCGATGAATTCCGTGCGCACCGCGCGGACGCGGCCGTGGTCGTCGCCTACGGGATGATCCTGCCGCAGGCGATTCTCGATTCGCCGAAGCTCGGCTGCTTCAATCTTCACGCTTCGCTACTACCGCGCTGGCGGGGCGCAGCACCCATCAACCGCGCCATCATGGCAGGCGATGCAGAGACTGGCGTGATGGTGATGAAGATGGATGTCGGTCTCGATACCGGCGACGTTGCAATGGTCGAGCGCCTGGCGATTACGGACGCGATGACGGCGTCTGATTTGCATGACGCGCTGTCGCCGCTTGGTGGTGACCTGATGGTGCGCGCGATGGGCGCGCTCGAACGCGGCATGCTGCAATTAAAGCCGCAGAGCAGCGACGGCGTGACGTATGCCGCCAAGATCGACAAGGCTGAGGCGCATATCGACTGGAACAAACCGGCCCGTGACGTGCTACGCCATATTCACGGATTATCGCCGTTCCCTGGCGCCTGGTGTGAGATACCCCTCGAAGGCGCGCCCCAACGCATGAAGATTCTGCTTTGCGAAATGGCTTCCGGATCTGGCGAACCCGGCGCTGTGCTGGACGACCGCCTTACGATTGCCTGCGCGCAAGGCGCCTTGCGTATCATCGACCTGCAGCGCGCCGGCAAGCAGCCGATGAAGGCGGAAGAATTCCTGCGCGGCACGCCTGTGAGGCCGCCGGCGCGGCTCACCTGATGCCCCGCTACAAACTGACAATCGAATATGACGGTGCGCCGTTCTCAGGCTGGCAGATTCAGGACAACGGCCCTTCGGTGCAGGGCGCGCTGGAAGCCGCGGTCAAGGCGATCTGCGGCGAGAACGTTCGCGTCCACGGCGCCGGCCGCACCGATGCCGGTGTGCATGCGCTCGGCCAGGTGGCGCATTGCGATATTGCCAAGCATTTCGTGCCGGGCCGGTTTCGCGACGGGCTGAACGCGCATCTGCGGCCGCATCCGATCGGCGTGATATCGGCGGAAGTCGCGCCTGACGATTTCGAGGCGCGGTTCTCCGCGAAAAAACGCCACTACCGTTACCGGATCAAGAATACCCGCGCCAACCTCGCGATCGACATTGGCAAAGCGTGGCGGCTGCCGCGGCCGCTCGATACCGATGCGATGAATAAAGCCGCACAACGACTGGTCGGCAAGCACGACTTCACGACCTTTCGCGATACCGAATGCCAGGCGAAATCGCCGGTGCGAACGCTCGACCAGCTCGATGTGATCAGGGATGGCCTGGAGGTCGATATCCTGACCTCGGCGCGCTCGTTCCTGCATAGCCAGGTCCGCTCAATGGTGGGCTCGCTGGTGTGGGTCGGCGAGGGCCGCTGGTCCGCCGACGATCTCGCTGCCGCGTTGGATGCGCGCAGCCGCCCCGCTTGCGGCCCGGTCGCGCCGCCGGAAGGGCTTTATCTGGTAAGGGTGGACTACTAGGCGAAATACCGATCCAAAATCCCGCGATAAATTTTGGTCAATCTTTCCAGGTCGGCTACCGGCGTTCGCTCGTCGATCTGATGCATGGTCTGGCCGACCAGGCCGAACTCAATCACCGGGCAGTAGTTTGAGATGAAGCGGGCATCCGAGGTGCCGCCGCTCGTGCTCAATTCCGGTTGACGGCCGGTGACCTCCTCGATCGCCGCCACGGCAAGGTCGGTAAAGGCGCCGGGCTTGGTCACGAACACGTTCGAGTTGGACGGCTCCCAGACGATGCGCGCCTTGATGCGGTTGCCGGCCGCTTTGGCGAGCCGCGCCTCGACCAGTTCGCGCAACGTCGCTTGCGTGTGCAGATCGTTGAAGCGGATGTTGAACTTGGCCCGCGCCTGTCCGGCAATCACATTGCTGGCGGCATTGCCGACATCGACGGAGGTGAATTCGAGATTCGAGGCCTGGAACTGCGCGCTGCCGTGATCGAGCGGTTCGTCGCTGAGTGCCACGATCAGACGCGAAATATCCGGCACTGGATTCGATGCGCGGTGCGGATAGGCGACGTGGCCCTGGATGCCTTCGACATAGAGCGTGCCGGACTGCGAGCCGCGGCGGCCGATCTTGATGCAGTCGCCGAGCGTTTCGACGTTCGAGGGTTCGCCGAGCACGCAATGGTCGAATTTCTCACCGCGCGCGGCGGCCCATTGCAAAAGCTTGATCGTGCCGTTGACGGCAACGTCTTCCTCGTCGCCGGTGATCAGAAACGAAATCGACCCTTTTGGTTTCCCGCCATGGTCGCTGAGATATTGCAGCGCTGCTGCAACGCTGCAGGCGATACCGCCTTTCATGTCGACGGTGCCGCGGCCGTAGAGAAAGCCGTCCTTCACCTCGCCGGAAAAGGCGCCCACCGTCCACGCCGTCTCATCGCCGGGCGGTACCACATCGGTATGGCCGGCGAAGGCGATGTGCGGCGCTTCGCTGCCGATGCGCGCATAGAGATTATCAATATCGGCGGTGCCGGGTTCGCTGAAGGTGATCCGGTGGGTTTCGAAACCGGCCGCTTTAAGGAGATTTTCCAGAACGCCGAGCGCCCCGGCATCGGCCGGAGTTATCGACGGGCAGCGGACGAGATCGCGGGCGATCGAGAGGGCATCAGTCATGCCCTCGATTAACATGCACGCCGGCAGAAGAGCTAGCGCTATGCGGGACAAATTCATAGGCGCTGGTCTGGTCCCAGCGCGATGCTGAAGTGGTGCGTGGTCTGCCCTGGGTTTTCGGAAGCGGGTTAGGACCGAACTGGTTGGTCCATCGCGTCCCTCGCAGGCAATACATGTCGATAAAACCCCAGATCAGCATGAAGCAGACGGCCAGCGCGAGGGGGAATATCAGGGAGGAATCGGGCAGCCGGTTCTGGAACTGAGCATAGAGGCCGGGAATCACGAAATAGGGGACCATCCACCAGCCGGTCTTGTCGCGATCGTGCAGACGTTTGACCGAGGTCGCAAGATAGACCCAAACGAACATCAGCGTGCCAACTCCCTCAAAAAACATCAGAATGAGATGAGCCGGCGATGTCTCCTTGCCGCTGCGGAGGTGCGAGAACGTGGCGCGCAGCACTGCGGGATCCACGAGGCCGAAGATATCGTTGATGCCGAAATGAATGGATTTGACGGCCGAGCCGAACATCCGGTCGATGCTGAGCATCAGCATGCCGATGAAGAGCATCCAGCAAATGATGACGAGTATCGCCAGCCACATCTTGGCGCGGTTGATGCGGCCGTCAAATCCGAACAGAAACCATACCCAATCCATCGTAAGCCTCCGGGCCGCGGGTCGAAGATTAGTCGCGCCGGGATAGCCTCGGGTTCGAACC
>Ga0210401_10006187_pt1 | contig 12204 bp, 8 predicted proteins | sample IncBWH32MmetaG_FD_150866 | JGI IMG/M metagenome (GOLD analysis project Ga0210401, IMG submission 150866) | Forest soil microbial communities from Barre Woods Harvard Forest LTER site, Petersham, Massachusetts, United States - Inc-BW-H-32-M | ecosystem: Environmental > Terrestrial > Soil >... | reverse complement strand
CCGGATCGATGTCGCGAACGCGGCCTCGTTGGCGTCCGAATAGCGCTGCGCCTCGGCCTGCTCCTGCGTGAAGCTCTGCACCACCGGAATCGCGTTCAGCACCTCGCCGGCGATCCCGCTGGTGTCGGCGATCCGGTCCTGGCTGGCGCGCGACAGCCGGCGCACGCGGCGGCCGATGATCAGCGCCGGCGCTACCACCAGGCCGATCACCCCCGCCACGGTCAGCATCAGGCGCGGACTGGCCGCCACCAGCAGCGCCAGCGCGCCGACGAACAGCACCGCGTTGCGCAATCCCATCGAGATGCTGGAGCCGACCACCGTCTGGATCACCGTCGTATCGGTGGTCAGGCGCGACAGCACCTCGCCGGTCTTCAGCGTCTCGAAGAACTGCGGGTTCTGGCGCAGCACGTGCGCGTAGACCGCCTGGCGCAGGTCGGCGGTCACGCGCTCGCCGATCCAGGTCACCATGTAGAAGCGCGCCGATGCGAACGCCGCCAGCGCGATCACGTTGGCGAACAGCCACCCGAACTGGTGCCGGATCGCGATCAGTCGCGGCGCGATCCCGACGTCGGACGGCAGCGCCAGCCCATGATCGACCAGCAAACGCACCATGTACGGCAGCGCCAGCGTCGTCAAGGACGCGAGCAGCAAAAAGAGCACCGCCGCCGCGATCTGGCGCCAGTACGGGGCGATGAACGGGGCCAGCGCCCGCAGGGTCCCGAGGCTGCGTGCCGGCGCCTGTTGCGCCGGCGAGCCGGTGTCATCGGCTTTCAACTCGGCCTGTCGTGTCAACTGCGGTGTCAACTGCGGTTTCACCGGCGCGCCCGGCTCCATGCTCATCCGAACGTCCGCCACCAGCCGATCGCCGATCCGACCATCAGCACCACCGACGCAACGCTGGACAGCGTGAATCCGTGCGAGCGGGCCTTCGGGTCCCGCTTGTAGCCGACCGCGTACCAGATGCGCCCGATCAGCCACACGGCCCCGCACGCGGACGCCCAGCCCGGCTGCCAGTACCAGGCGGCAAGCCACAACCCCGGCAGGAACACCACGGCATTTTCCAGCGTGTTCATGTGAGCCCGGTAGACACACTCGAACTGCTCGTTGCCGCTGGTGGCCGGCACCCGCACCCCGTAGCGGGCACGTGCCCGGCCCACGTCATACGCGAGCGCCACCAGCAGGACGATCGTCAGCCAGGTGATCAGCGAAGGCCATTGCGTCCAAGTCATCGAAGTCCTCTTCCTCAGGTCGGATTGTTCTGGCGCTCGGCTCGTTCCGCGCTCCTCCCTCGAGGGTGACGGCCGGGCACGGAAGAAATGCTACTGGCAGCGCGCCAATTCAAGTCTGACTAAACTCTGCTCCCGTGGTGAAGCAACACATTCCCGATCGCGTGTCCGGGCCTGCCCCCACGGTCGGAGACATTCAGAAGGCCGCGCGCCGGATCGCCGGCCAGGTCGAGGTCACGCCGTTTCTGCACTCGCGCACACTGTCCCAGATCGTGCAGGCGGAGGTGTGGCTCAAATTCGAGAACCTGCAGTTCACCGCCAGTTTCAAGGAGCGCGGCGCGTTGAGCCGCCTGGGCACCTTGGCCGACGAGGAGCGCGCGCGCGGTGTGATCGCGGTGTCGGCCGGCAATCATGCGCAGGGCGTCGCTTTTCACGCCCAGCGGATGGGCATTCCGACCGTGATCGTGATGCCGCGCTTCGCCCCGTCCGTCAAGGTGGAGCGTACGCGCAGCTTCGGCGCCGAGGTGATCCTGGCCGGGGACACCTTCGACGACGCACGGCGGGAGGCCGAGCAACTGGTGCTGTCGCATGGACTGACGATGGTGCACCCGTATGACGACCCCGATGTGATCGCCGGCCAGGGGACGATCGGCCTCGAGATGCTGGTGGCGCGACCCGACCTGGAGTGCCTGTGCGTGGCGATCGGGGGCGGCGGGTTGATTTCGGGCGTGGCCATCGCGGCCCGGGCGACGCGCCCCGACATCGAGATCGTCGGGGTCCAGACCGATCGCTTCCCGGCGATGTACGCCGCAGTCAAGGGCGTGCAGATGCCGAGCGCCAACGCGACGCTGGCCGAGGGCATCGCGGTGAAGTCACCCGGTGGACTGACCACCCGCATCGTGCGCCAGCTGGTCGACGACATCGTGCTGGTCAGCGAAGGCGATATCGAGCATGCGATCGTGCTGCTGCTCGACATCGAGAAGACGGTGGTCGAAGGCGCCGGTGCGGCCAGCCTGGCCGCCTTGATCCGCCACCCCGAACGCTTCCGGGGCCGGCGGATCGGCCTGATTTTGAGTGGCGGCAACATCGAGCCGATGATGCTGGCCGGCATCATCGAGCGCGGCATGGTGCGGGCGGGGCGGCTGGCGAGGATCCGAGTGATGATCCGCGACGTGCCCGGCGAGCTGGCCCGTGCCGCGGCCATCGTGGGCCAGGCCGGTGCCAACATCGAGGAGGTCACCCACCAGCGCGCGTTCACCACGCTGCCGGCGCTGAACGCCGAGCTGGAGATGGAACTGCAGACCCGCGGGCCGGAGCACCTGGAGCAGGTGCTGCAGGCGCTGCAGGCGGCCGGCCTGTCGGCCCGGCTGTACTCCGGGTAACCAGGTCCGCCTGCGCGTCATCTGCTGCGCCGCGAGATCGACCCTCAATGGCGGGTCAACCGTACGATCTCAAACATCGTCCAGGACACCGCGCTCACCCGAGGTAAACGGACCGTTATTCTTGCTCCGCTGCGCCAGGTGCCGGCGTGGCACCCAGGTTGGACAGAAACGGGTGTTTAGAGGGGCCAGTCAAGCGGATTGGGCGCCGGACGTAGGCTTCGACCGTCAGGGTTGGCTGACAAAAGCTTTTCGGGAATCGGGTTATAAACGCTGCCACGCGCTCGGCGGGGGCATCACGCCCCGCACGAGCACGCCAGAGGGAGAGCGTCTGAATGACCGTGTGCGCGCGATCGGAGCGACGCGGCGGAGCTGCCGCTACGCGATCAACACCGCTCAACCCGAAACACTATCCCGAAACTGCCCACTCAACGAGGGCAGTTCAACAGCTCGAGTTGCGTTCGGCTATGCGATCAATTCAGGATGACGTTACCGCCGCCACCGACCATCATCAGCTGAGCGGAACTCAATTCGAGGATGGCTTCTTCCGTTTGCAGAGTTTGCAGGTCGCTGACTTCAGTTTCGACGACGTTCGCGTTCGCGATGATCTGGTTCATGGTTGGCTCCGCCCCGTGAAGTATGTTGGTTTGCTCGCGCATCGTTGCTCGAGTCGTGCGAATAGTGACGCAGGTCGATTGAGTTTTCAACACCAAGAGTCGGTTTCCCGCGTTCACGTAGGCCGAGTGAGCTATCGGAGCTACCGCCGATGGAACTATTGTCGAGACTCCCGTCGATAGGATTGCTGTCAATGCTAGACACGCTACAGCGCGCCGAAGCGATCGTCCGTTCAGGTGACGCGGCACCCGACGAGTTGGTGCGCTCGTTGACCGAGCTCGGCCGCTTCCTCGATCCGGAGCAGACCGTACCTTCACCTCGAAGCGCTCAGGTTTTTGCGCGAGCGCTCGATTTGATGGGCGACCTGAAGATCGAGGCCGACGGGCCGGCCTTGTCGGAGTTTTTCCTGTCGCTCGCCAAGTACGCGTACGTTTCGGGCCATCCGCTTAAGGGTCTGACGCCTTCGCAGCGCGCGGTCGAGGTGATTCGTCGGCTTGATGCGCGAGCGCTGCTGCGCAAGGCGCTTTCGATCCGCGGCGTGCTGCTGGCCGACACCGGCAATCTGCCGGTTGCGATCGAGATGTATGCGGAGGCGTGGGAGATCGCGGTGGAATTGCGCGACGCGTACGCCGAGACCGCGGTCTGTAACAACCTGGGCTGCGCGCTGATCTATGCGGCTCAATACGAGGACGCAATTGCCTGCTTGGAGCGCGTGGTCGCACTGAGCGAGGGAAAGGAAGCTCTACGAGAACGCCGGGCCGCAGCGCTCAACAACATCGCGCTCGCCTGCCTGCACCTGGAAGACTACGCGCGTGGATTGCGAGCGGCCAAGGAAGGGGTCGAGCTGCAGGAGACGCCAGCCACCGCCAGTGAACGCCTCGGGCGTGTGATGGGCGAGACCAACTACACGCGGCTGCTGCTCGAGGTGGACGCCCCCGAGGCGGCGCGGCAGCGCTGCGAGCTCGCCAAGCAGATCGCTCACGACTCGGGACTCGAGCGCGCCGAGCTGTACGCCGGGATGGCTGAGGGGCTGTGCGAGGTGCACTCGGGGCGGATCGATGTCGGCTTGTCGCGCCTGTCCAAGCTGCTGGAGCGTGCGCGCGTTATGAAGGGCCTGCTGCGCGACGCGCTGATCGCAATGGTCAAGGCCAACGAGATGGCGGGCCGCACCGACGTGGCACTCGTATACCTTCGGGAGCTGATGATGCACACGAAGGAAGTGCAGCAGGAGAACGCGCTGCTGCATCACCGGCTTCACCTGGAGCAACTGGAGCACAAGCAGCAGCCGACCTCGACCCCGGATGCGCTGATGGCGCGGCGCGAGGTCAAGCTGCGCGACCGCCTGGTCGAGCAGGTGGCGCAGCAGGAGCTGATGAAGTCGCGCATCGAGATGCTGGAGCGGCTCGCGGTGACGGCCGAGCTGCGCGACGACACGACCGGCGAGCACTCCTACCGGGTCGGGCGCCTGGCGTCGCTGCTGGCGCAGGAATACGGCTGCGACGACGACACCGTGTTCATGATCGACCTGGCCGCACGCCTGCACGACATCGGCAAGATCGGGATCCCGGACGGCATCCTGCTCAAATCGGGCCGCTTGAACGAAGCCGAGATGAAGCTGATGCAGACGCACGCGATGATCGGCTCCGAGATCCTGGCTCAGAGCAACGTGCCTCACATGAAGATGGCCGAGGAGATCGCGCGCTTCCACCACGAGCATTGGAGCGGTGGCGGCTATCCGTTCGGCATCGGGCAAACCGCGATTCCGCTGGCGGCGCGCATCACCGCATTGGCCGACGTGTTCGACGCGCTGACGCATCGTCGGCCGTACAAGGAGGCCTGGACCATCGACGACGCCCTGGACGAGATCGCCAGCAAGAAGCGCATCCAGTTCGATCCCGAGCTCACCGACATGTTTCTGGTGCTGGTGCGCCGCCTGCAGCGCGAGGTCGGCGACCTGGACCAGTACCTCGGTCAGGCGGCCCGCGAATCGCGCTTCATCCAGGCTCGGCGCAAGATCGCCGATGCGCTGAAGCTGTTCAACGGCAACGGATCATCCGGACAGCGGACCTGAGTCGCCCGATCAGGGTCTCCCAAGCAGCGGGCAAGCGCCAAGCCCGGCGCGCCCGGTTATTGCCCGTTGAATCGTCACTCGCGGGCCCGCGGCTACTTCGCGGCAGCCAAGCGCAGCGCAGACCTACCGCCTGGAGGCGACAGCCTTAGCTGGCGGCGGACAGCAATGCCTGAGGCAATTGCCCTACATGGACGATCCGGTCCACGTTGCGCACTGTTTCAGGTCGATGACTCACGATCACGAGGCCGATGCCCCAGGTCTTCAAGCGCTCGGTGATCTCGCGCTCGCGCGCCAGATCCAGCTGATCGAACGCCTCGTCGAGGAACACGATATGCGGCTTGCGATACAGCGCCCGCGCCAGCAATACCCGCTGCTTCTGGCCACCCGACAGCGCCGTGCCCAGGCTGCCGACGATCGTGTTGTACTGCATCGGCATCGCCTGGATCTCTTCGTCGATGCCGGCCACCGCGGCGGCGGCGCGTATCAGGTTCGGGTGGTACTGCGGGTCGAAGAAGCTGATGTTGTCTTCCACCGTGCCGACGAACAGCTGATCGTCCTGCATCACGACACCCAGGCGCGCCCGGTAAGCCGAGCGGTCCCAGTCGCGCAGATCGCGCCCGTTGGCCTCGACGATGCCTTCCGTGCGGTCGAGCAGTCCCACCAGCACCTTGACCAGCGTCGTCTTGCCGCTGCCCGAGGGTCCGACGATCGCGACCGTCTCGCCCGGCCGCACCGAGAAATCGACGTCGCGAAACGCGTAGCCCTCGACCCCGTAGGCGAACCCCAGTCCCTTGGCGCGAATGTGCAGTGGCGCGTCGGGCGCATGGGCCCCGGCCGGCTGGCTCGGCTCCGGCTCGGCCAGTGCGATGTCGGCGATCCGCTCGGCGTGCAGGTCGAGCATCCGGAAGTCGATCGCCTTGTCGACCAGGTTGTTGACCCGGGTCAGGAACAGGAGCTTGAACGACAGGAAGCCGAACAGCATGCCGACCGAGAAGCGCCCGTCCATCACCAGCACGGTGCCCAGCCAGATGACGGCGACGTTCTCCAGCCCGAAGATCAGCCCGTTGGCGGCCCGGTGCAGGATGGTCAGGTTCTGGACCACGACGCCCGCGTTGACCTGCTCGACCACCAGGTTCTGATACGCGGCGCGCCGCGCCGCCTCGCGCAGGTTCAGCTTGATCGCCATCATCCCGCGCAGCGTCTCGATGAAGTGCGTGCCCGAACGCCCCTCGTGCACCAGCTGCTCGTCGAGCGCCCGGCGTTGCGGCCCGTAAAAAGTCCAGCGGGCCACGCCGTACAGCACGGCCGCGGTCAGCACGATGGCCGCCAGCACCGGGCTGTACCACAGCATCACGATCACCGTCAGAACCACCATCGCGCCGTCGATCACCGATTCCAGGAACGCGAGGCTCAGCGTGCGCTGGATCGCGTCGACGCTGCGAAAGCGCGACACGATATCGCCGACGTTGCGCTTTTCGAACCACGCCAGCGGAAGCCGCAGCAACTGTCCGAACAGCGAATCGAGCAGCCGCATGTTCAGCGTGGTCGACAGGTACACGCCGAGCCAGCCGCGCACCGCCGTGGTGGCCACCTGCATCACGAGCAGCAGCGAGAAACCCAGCCCGAGCAGCGTCAGCAGGTCTTCATCCCTGCCGACGACGACCCGGTCGACCACGATCTGCACGAAAAAAGGCGACAGGATCGCGAACACCTCGAGCACCAGCGACAGCAGGATGATCTGCACGATGGTTCCCTGCAGCCCGCGCAGGCTCCCCATCAGGTGCCAGGCGGTGATCTTCTGGCGCTCGTCGCGCGGAGCGAAACCGATGCTGGGCGTCAGCTCGGCCGCCACGCCCGTGTAGTGACGCGAGGCCTCGGACAGCGGCAGGATGCGCTTGCCACGCGCCGGATCGTGAACCGTGATCCGGTTCGAATCGGCCCGCGTCAGCACGACGAAGTGGTTCATGTCCCAGTGCAGGATCGCGGGCAGCCGCAGCCGGCCCAGCCCCTCCAGCGGCGCCTGCACGCCGCGCAACGACATCTTCATCGTGCCGGCGATCGCCGCGATGTGCTGCAGCGTGACACCCTTCATCGAAGGCGACAGCCGCAATCGCATTGCCGACAGGTCGGTGCGGAAGCCGTGATAGCCGGCGACCATCGCCACGCACGCGATGCCGCACTCGGGAGCCTCGCTCTGCAGGATGAGCGGAACGCGCCGCGTGAAGGGATTGAGCATCGCGTGTCGGTCAGCGCAGCCGCTCGCGCAGCGCCAGCACCGGCTCGAACACCCACTCGAACACGGAGCGCTTCTCGAGCAGGATGTCCGCGCTCGCGAGCATGCCCGGGCGCAACGGGAACTCGCGGCCTCCGCTGCTGACGGTCTGCCGTTGCAGCGTCACCTCGATCCGATACACCGGTTCGCGCGAGGTGAGCGGCCCGATCTTTTCACCGGGCGACCACACGGTGCCGCTGACGCTCGCCACGGTGCCGTGGTACTGGCCGAAGCGCTGGAACGGAAAAGCGTCGTAACGCAGCACGACGCTGTTGCCCGGCGTGATGAAGCCGATCGCGCGCGTTGGCACCAGCAGCTGCGCGTGCAGCGTGCCGGCCGGCAGCACCGTGGCCAGTTGTGCGCCGGCCGCGACCGAGTCGCCCTGGCTCGGAACGATGTTGGTGATGACGCCGGCGATCGAGGCGAAGATCACGATCTCCTGCTTCGCCTTGTTCTGCAGCAGGTCCTGCTGGATTTCGCTTTTCTGCTGCTCCAGCTGCTGCACCTGGCTGCGCGCGCGCAGCTCGATCAGCGGAAGCTCGGCCTGCGCGCTGCGCAGCTCGCGCTCAGCCCCTGACTGGGCGCGACGCAGGCTCTCCAGCTTGGTCTGCTGGTCGAGCTGGTCGTTGCGATGCTCGCGCACCATGGCCTCGGAGGCGAACCCGTCCTTGGCCAGCTTCTCGAAGCGGTGCAGCTCCTGCTGCGCCGACGTGGCCCGCTGCTCCTGCACCTGAACCTCGGCCCTGGCTTGATCGACCTCCTTGATCTCGTCGTCGATCCGCTTGCGCTGCTGAACCAGCTGCTGCTGCCCGATCATCTGCGCTTGCGACACCTCGCTCTCGACGCCGTGCTTGCGGTTGAGCAACTGCTGCTCAACCTGCTCCGAGGTGCTGCCGCCTCCGGACTGGCTGTGCTCGAGCTTCAAGCGCGCGATCGGAGCGCCGGCCTCGACCTCTTCTCCTTCCTTGACCAGCAGCTGCGTCACCGTGCCGGCTTCGGGCGCCAGGATCCGGGCCGCCCCGGCATCGCCCGCGAGGTAGCCCTCGACCCGCTCGCGCCGCGTGTACTCGCCGACGAAGGCGAACACCACCAGCACGGTCGCGAACGTGGCCGCCAGGGCCGTGAAGATCCACAACGGAACCGGCCGTGCGGTCGACAGTTCGCCGAGCAGCTTTTCGCGTTGAGCGTCGATCGCCTCCTGGCGGAACAGCGACCGGGGTCGCTGAGCCGGTGCGGGGTTCGGTGAAGGCGGAGGCGACTCAGGCGCGTTCATGGCGCCGTCATTATCCATGAGGCCCTTACCCCCGGGCTCCTCTCCCGCAAGCGGGAGAGGGGAGAAGCCGCTTCCTCTGCGCGCGAATAGCCATTGACATTGGCTGGGGGAGCACGAGGGGGCCAGCCCAGCCCCCTCGTTCTCTTCCTCTTGCCTTTTCCGGCCGCAGGCCGGAAAAGGCAAGAGGGTGAGGGCGTTAAGGAATCATGCCTGCCGACACCGTATTGAAGCCCGAGTCGACGAACGTGATCTGCCCCGTGATGCCCGCAGCCAGGTCCGACAGCAGGAACGCGGCGACATTGCCGACATCGTCGATCGTCACGTTGCGCCGCAGCGGTGCATTGTGCTCGACGAACTGCAGGATCTTGCTGAAGTCCTTGATGCCGGACGCGGCCAGCGTCTTGATGGGGCCGGCTGAGATGCCGTTGACCCGGATCCCCTTGGGTCCGAGCGACGACGCCAGGTAGCGCACCGAAGCTTCCAGCGACGCCTTGGCCAGGCCCATCGTGTTGTAGTTCGGGACCACGCGCTCCGAACCCAGGTAGGTCAGCGTCAGCAGCGCGCCGGCTCGGTTCTGCATCAGGGGCAGGGCGGCCTTGGCCAGCGCAGGGAAGCTGTAGCTCGAGATGTCGTGCGCGACCCGGAAGCCTTCTCGCGACAGCCCGTCCAGAAAATCGCCGGCGATCGCCTCGCGCGGGGCGAAGCCGATCGCGTGCACCAGGCCGTCCAGCCCATCCCAGTGCCTGGCCAGGCCCTCGAAGGTGGCGGCGATCTGGGCGTCACTGCCGACATCGCAGTCGAATGTGAGCTTCGAGCCGAATTCGTGTGCGAACTCGCCGATCCGCTCCTTGAAGCGCTCGCCCACGTACGTGAATGCGAGCTCGGCTCCTTCGCGCCGGCAGGCGCGCGCAATGCCGTAGGCGATCGAACGACTGGACAGGACGCCGGTGATCAGGATGCGCTTGCCGGTCAGGAGGGCCATGGTCGGGACATTCACGCCAACGACAGGCGGCCGCCGGGCGCCGCTCCGCGCTCACCCTGACGGCTCGGTGCGAGCCTCAGTGCGCGCTTGAAGCGCGAGCGACGGTGGTGCTTTGGTCGCTGGTCGCGTTCTCGTTATTGGATCTTTTGGTGCGCGTCGGTTTTTTGTGAGGCACGGACGACGAGGCCACCGTCAGGCTGAGCCGCTGTCCGGCCAGCAAGGCGGGCGAGCGCAGGTCGTTCCAGGCGATGATCTCGTCTTCGCCCACATGCCAGCGGCGCGCGATCGATCCCAGCGATTCGCCGCGCCGGACCTTGATGCTGATCTTGCGCAACCCGGGCTTCTCGGGAACCAGGGCGACCGAGCCGTCCAGCAGGTCGCCCGATACGTCTTCCCCGACCGCTTCATCGCGCGGCACCAGGATCGTCGAGCCGGCGCCCAGCACGTAGCGCGGCGGCACATGGTTGGCGGTGCGCAGGCTGGCTTCGCTGACGCCGACGCGTTCGGCCACGGCGGAAAGACTCTCGCCGCCCTTGAGCCGATACGCGGTCCAGCTCGCCAGCGGCTGACCGGTCGCCTCCCAGGCGGCCAGGTTGGCGCCGAACTTGTCGCCGCGGTCGGCTGGCAGCAGGATCGTGGGCGCCATTGCGCCGACGATCAGCGGGCGGTTGAACGCAGGGTTCAGCGCCTGGAAGTCCTCCAGCGGCATGTCGGCCAGCTGGGCGGCGGTGGCGACGTCGATGTCGCGCGATCCGCTGATGGTCACGAAATAGGGCTGGTCGCGAATCGCCGGCAGGTCGATGCCGTAGCGCTGCGGATCGGACACGATGTTCTTGAGCGCCTGCAGCTTCGGAACGTAGTACTGCGTTTCACGCGGCAGCTTGACCAGGGCCTCGTAGGTGAGCGGCTGGTGATGCTTGCGGTTGTAGTCGAGCGCCTTCTCGACGCCGTTCTCGCCGTAGTTGTAGGCTGCCAGCGCCAGCTGCCAGCTGCCGAACTCGTCGTGCAGCTTCTGCAGGTAGTCGAGCGCCGCACGGGTCGATTCGACCACTCCGAAGCGCTCGTCCTTCCACAGGTTCTGCTCGAGCGAGTAGACCCTGCCGGTGGACGGAATGAACTGCCACAGCCCCGCGGCCTGCGCGCTGGAGACGGCCTGCGGCTGCATCGCGCTCTCGACGAACGGCAGCAGCGCCAGCTCGGTCGGCATCCCGCGCTTTTCGATCTCCTGCACGATGTAGTACAGGTACAGGCTGGCGCGGGTGGTCATGCGGTCGATGTAGTCGGGCTGTCCGGCGTACCAGCGCGTGCTGACCACCGCCTTCTTGGTGGTCAGGTCGGGAATCTGAAAGCCTTTGCGGATGCGCATCCACAGATCGCCCGCGGAAGCCGCCGAGGCCAGTGCTGCCTGGTCGGGTGAAGCCGCAGTCGCGGCGGGCGTTATCGCAGGGGCGGCGGGTGCGTGTGCGGCCGCCGGCGCCGTTGCGGCGCCAGGCGCCTGCTCAGCGGCCGGCGCGGCCCGGGGCGTCGCGGGCTCGGTCGTCTCCAGCTCCTGCACCGATGGCACCGAATCGGTCGCCGCGCCGTTGGGCGTCGGAGCGGCTGGCGAGTTGTCTTCCGAGGCAGCCGCGGCGTCTTCGGGCGCGGGTGGCATCGGGGCAACCTCCGGCACCGTGGGATGCACGGTTTCCAGCGTGGCGCCCCAAGCGTCAGCCGCCAGGCAGAACGCGGTTACCCACGCGATCGCAAATACAGGTCGCAGCATCGTTTTTGACCCTTACGGGGCCAATGTCAAAGCAGGAGTCACGTCCGAGTGTATGTGGCCGCTAACGCCCGCGCAAGGTTCCAACGTCACAGAAATACCGTGCAATTAGCCAACTGCGGATCGGATGTCCGTCCTAGGCAAACCCTTGAAGGTTTTCCGGATTTCGGCCTCAGCCGCGCTTCAGAATGTGTTCTTCCACGCTCGAATGGCTGCGAAGGTTGACACCGGGTCGGCGCCAGCGCCGGGCGCGTGTCGCTCGGCAGCGGCGCGCACCGCGGCCTGGCCAGAGCGCAGGAACGGGTTGGTGGCTCGCTCGACGCCGATCGTCGAGGGGACGGTCGGCTCGCCGCGATCGCGCTGGCGCTGGCACTCGATCTGTCGGGCCGCGAGCTCGGCGTTGTCGGGCTCGACCGCGCGCGCGAAGCGCAGGTTGGCCAGCGTGTATTCATGCGCGCAGTACACGCGAGTCGAGTCCGGCAGCTGCGCCAGCTTGGTGAGCGAGTCCAGCATCTGCGCGGGTGTGCCCTCGAACAGGCGCCCGCAGCCGCACGCGAACAGCGTGTCTCCGCACAGCAGCGTGCCGATGCCCGGGGCATGAAACGCGATATGCCCGAGCGTATGGCC
>Ga0210401_10006186_pt1 | contig 12204 bp, 8 predicted proteins | sample IncBWH32MmetaG_FD_150866 | JGI IMG/M metagenome (GOLD analysis project Ga0210401, IMG submission 150866) | Forest soil microbial communities from Barre Woods Harvard Forest LTER site, Petersham, Massachusetts, United States - Inc-BW-H-32-M | ecosystem: Environmental > Terrestrial > Soil >... | reverse complement strand
CGGTTCTGCTGGCGCTCTTTTTTCTCTGGTTTTTTCGCGATCCTGAACGTGCGGTTCCACAGGGAGAAGGGCTGGTAGTTTCTCCTGCTGACGGCAAGGTCACGGAGGTGCTTCGAGTGGCCACTCGTGAAGGCGAGAGGTTGCGCCTGAGTATCTTTCTGAACGTGTTCAACGTGCATGTGAATCGTTCCCCCATCAGCGGGGTGTTGCGCGAAGTGCGCTACCAGAAGGGAGAGTTCCTCAATGCGATGAACCCGGCCTCTGCTGAGAAAAATGAGCAGAATCTGGCCGTGGTCGAAGCCGCCGAAGGATATGCGGTCGCGTTCAAGCAGATCGCCGGTTTGCTGGCGCGCCGCATTGTCTTCAAGCCGACCCCCGGAGCCCGGCTGGAGCGCGGCGAGCGTATTGGCCTGATCAAATTCGGCTCACGTGTCGATGTGCTCCTGCCTGGTAACGCTGAGTTGCGTGTGAAGAAGGGCGACCATGTGAAGGGTGGTTCCAGCATCCTGGCCAACATTCCCGACACGCCGCCGCTCGAGGCTCCGAATGAAATGTTGGTGGAGTCGCTGGTTTGAAGAATCCCGATCACGTGCGCGGCGGCGGCAGGCGCAGGGGCATGTATATCCTGCCGTCAGTGTTCACGGCAGGCAACATTGCCGCCGGCTATTACGCGATCACGCAGAGCCTGCAAGGTTCGATCCAGGAGCCGCATCACTTCGACTATGCGGCACTGGCCATTGGATTTGCTATTCCCTTCGATGCAATCGATGGCCGGATTGCTCGCATGACAAACACCACCAGCGATTTTGGCAAGGAACTGGATTCGCTCGCCGATGTGATTACGTTTGGAGTAGCACCGAGCATCCTTGCGTTCAGCTGGGGCTTTCACATGTTGCCCACCACCATGGACCCGTGGGTTCGCGAGAAGTTGATTCAGTTGGGAGGCTTCGTCTGCTTTCTCTTTCTGATCTGCGGGGCCAGCCGCCTGGCGCGCTTCAATATCAGCAACGATCCACTGCCGAAGAATCCGGGAAGGCCGGGTCGCAAGTATTTTGTAGGTATGCCAATCCCGGCTGCGGCGGGTGTGGTGGCCGCCGTCGTACACGGGTTCCAGCAACCTGTCTTCAACTGGTGGCTGGCTACAATCTGGCTGCTTCTGGTGGGTCTCGTTGGTTTCCTGATGGTAAGCACCTGGCGGTTCTGGAGCGGCAAAGAGATCAACCTGTCGCGACGGCATCCATTCCGATGGATCGTCCTGATGGGCCTGGCCATTTACCTGCTGGTCTTCTTCTCCCGCATAGTTCTATTGTTGCTGGCTCTTGTTTACATGTTTTCCGGCATTACAGCGCGCGCGGCCTATGCGCGACAACGCCACAAGAAAATTACGCAAGGTGAACCCCTAACTTCTTCAACGAGTGCAACTTCTACGAGTACAACGGCGCAATGACGGAAAAATACAAGATCGTGATTATCGGGGCCGCGTCGCTGCGCGGCAAGGAATTGAACGAGGTCCTGACGGAATCCGCATTCGGTGCGGCGGAGTTTGTCCTGATCGATGATGAGTCGCAGGTTGGACAGCTTGAAGCGGCTGGCGACGAGCCTACGTTTATCCGGCGCATCGAGCCGGATTCGCTCGATCAGGCAGACTTCGTTTTCTTCGCCGGTGCGCCGGAAGTAACCCAAAAACACTGGAAAACGGCTCTCAGCGCTGGAGCGAGCATCGTCGACCTTTCTTATGCGCTTGAAGGAGAGGCGGGTGTTCTAGTCCGGGCGCCCTGGCTATTGGACCAGGCGACGGCCGCCCACGATGAAGATCTGAATCTGAGCACGCCGGCTCTTGTCCCCGCTCATTCGGTAGCGCTGGCTTTGCGGCTTTTGCTGGTTCAATTGCAGGAGCTCGGCGAGGTACGCTACGCTTCGGCGACCGTGCTCGAGGCCGCATCGGAATATGGTCGTGCTGCTATGGACGAATTGCACCAGCAGACGATTGGATTGCTGAGCTTCCAAAGCCTGCCTAAAGAGATCTACGACACACAGGTCGCCTTCAACGTGGTTCCGTCATTCGGCGAGTCGGCGAAGGCGAATCTAGGTGAGAGCGAGGCACGCATAAGGAGACACTACGCATTGCTCTCCGGTGGGCAACTGCCTGAAGTCGGCATTCAGTTGCTGCACGCGCCCGTGTTTCACGGCCAGGGAATTTCACTTGAGGTGGAACTCGATCAGCCGCAGTTGCTCGAACACGTGGAAGCAGCGCTGGGCGGGGAGCATATCGATGTATTGCTCGGCGATGTCGATCCGCCGAACAACCTAAGCAGTGCTGGACAGAGCGATGTGCTGGTTCGTGTGCGCACCCACGCGGGCGTCGAGGAGGCAACCAATCGCTTCTGGATTTGGGCTTCGCTCGATAACCTGAAGGCCGCTTCGCTCAATGCACTGGCATGCGCAATGGAACTGCGGAAACTGCGTCCGAAGGGGAAGGTCCAATAAAACGAGGTGGAGACAACTTGGACTGTGTGAGCCGAAGAAGCGATACGAAACGCGCTCGCTGTCTTCGGCCCGATGTGGTTTAGAAGATAATCTTTCCTCCGAGCTGCACATAGCGGTTTGTGCCCACGGTTGTGCCCGAGAGGCCCGGGTTGAAGGCCGTAGTGAGGAAATTAGTTGCTCCCAGTTGAGCGCCGGGAGTGCCCAGGTACTGCCGGTTGAAGGTGTTGAAGACGTTCAGCTGCAGTTGCATGCTGACGCGTTCGGTTAGCTTCGTTGTCTTGAAAATGCTCGAATCCAGATTGTTGAAGGTTTGGCCGCGCAGTGTGTTTCTTCCCACTCCAGGGTAGGGATTGTTAAGCGCATCTGCGTTGGTCACGTTATTGACTAAGTATGAGGCAGGTGAGTTTGGAGCCTTAGGGTTTGTCAGGATTGGCCGGCAGCTGGTTAGCCCGAGAACAAACTCATTGAAAAGGTCATCACAGTATGTTCCGCCCACTACGGTCTGCGGACTGGTTGGGTTTGGTTGAAGTCCCTGAAACGGAGTGAAGGGCTGGCCACTGTTGTATCCGTAGATGGTGTTAACCGAGTATCCATTGGCCAACTTGGCCAGAAAACCATTCTCGTGAACGAGTTGCGGAACCTGGTAGACAAAGCCAAACGCGACTACGTTGGGATAAGAGATACCGCTCACTCCACGTTCGGCTGTGTTCGTGTTGAGCGGGTTTTGTGAGAACTCCAGCGTGTTGCCTCCGGCGCCGGTGGGATAAATCTCGCTAGCATTGTCGATCGTCCGGCTGTAGGTGTACTGGAACGTTCCGGTCAGGCCATGGAAGGCGCGCGTGGTCACGCTCGACTGCAAGCTGTTGTAGTTCGAGAAGGCAGTGTTGCCTACCGCGGCCTGCAGCGCTCCGACATTGCAATTCAGAGTCTGATATCCAGGAGCATTCGGGTCCTGGCAAAGGGCACTGGGAGAAACAATGCTGGGAAACGCCGACGCCACCGGTTCGAGAGTCGGATTTCCGTTCAGCGCCTGAAAGAGAGCCGAGGTGTGATTGCCTACATAGCGCACTTCGACGACCGCCGTGTTGCCGATTCCATACTGAATGCCAAGGGAATAGGTCTGGGTGTAGGGATTGCGGAAGTTGGGCAAAAGGGGCCCTTCAACGTCAAAACGTGGGTCGCCGCCGAGCGGGAGTGCGGCGAGATTCTGTGCGCGAACCGTCGCGCCGGTTGTGCCGCTAGTTGGCAGGCACTGATATCCGCCTCCGCAGTTGATCGCACCGGCATTTGCCACCGGGGCGAAAGTGCCTGAGTTTAGATAGATGTTGTAAAAGTCCGGGTCAAAATTAATGGCATACCCCCCCCGAACCACAAGCCGGCTGTGACTTGGATTCCACGCAAAGCCGATACGCGGCTGGTAATTCTTCCAGCGGTTAGGAACCTTCTGGAAAGTGGTTACGGAGAGTGGAAGGGACGTATTCCATAGCGGATCTGAGCCAGTTTGGCGCGCGACGCTTTCATTGTTCAGCACATTCACCGCCTGTCCGAAAAACTCCCAGCGCAGGCCCAGGTTGAGCGTGAGGTCCGGACGGATCTTCCAGTCATCCTGAAAGTAGAGAGCGACATCATTTTCCTTGAAGGGAATCACCGGGTTGCCATCGGTTAAAGCAAGAGAACCATTCCCCTGAAGGATGGAATCGAAGTCCTGAAAGGTTAAAGTGCCGTTGTAACCCGGCAGAAAGGTGCCGGGGGAATTCTGATACTCATAGGCGCCGCCCAGGGCAATGTTGTGCTTGCCATGGCTCCAGTTTGCATTGTCCTGGATTTGGGTTATCTTGATAAATTTTTGCGACGGCAGAGCGCTGGAGTAGCCATAACTGAAATCGGTGCCATCCTGAAACGCAATCGAACTCGGGCATGCCGTGAAATTGTTTCCGGTGCAATCGGGGACACCGCCTCCGTCGAAGCTGCTCACCGCCTCCTGATAGCTGTATCGCAGCTGATCGATCCAGGCAGGCGAAAAGGTGTGCGTCCAGTCGGCGCCAATCGAATGAGTTCTAGCCGGTATTTGAATGTATCCGCCGGATGCGATCGCAGTTGGAGCATTGGCCAGGTCGCCGGTCGTCAGATCGTTTTGGTAATAATAGCGGACGAAGAAGTGGTCTTTTGTCGAAGGCTGCCAATCCAGGCGTCCCAGGACCTCTTCATCATTGAAGAGGGCAGGAACCGTTCTCGCTACTCCGCCAAATTCTATCGGAGCGGAAGTGACGCCATCCGTCACAGTTTGCGTGAATATTGAACCTGATACTGGAGTTGGATTGCCAGTCTTGATGCCGTATGGACCCTGGTTTACCAGCGAAGCGACAGCAGGGTTGTTAGGAAACGCTGCCTGCAACTGGGCCAAGCCGTTTGGCGTTGGAGTCCACGCGCCTTCTGAGGTTGAAACAGCGCCGCCTTCACGCGTGTGGTCCCAATAAGTGCTTCCGAAAAACCACAGTTTGTTCTTGAGGATCGGCCCGCCAATCGTGCCGCCCCACTTGTTGTCAACTACGCGTGGCACGGTAACGGGCTGGCATGGGTTATCCGGAGTGGGCGCCTGCCCCGGCAAGCAGAAGCCGAAGAGCGGACTCTTTTGCTGATTTTGAAGGGAACTCCCCCAGGAACCCACGTAGTATTCGAAGCCGGTGCCATGGAACTGATTTGTGCCCGATTTAGTTACATAATTTACCACCGAGCCCATGTTGCGTCCGTACTGGGCTCCAAAATTGTCGGTGATGACCTGAATCTCGGATATCGCATCGGCGCCGCCGAAGAACACCTGCGGGCCGCCCACATTGTTGTCGTTGTTATCCTGTCCGTCGATCTCGAAGTTGTTCGAGCGCCCGCGCTGGCCATTCGCCGAGATACCGACTCCATTCGAATTGCTGAAGCCTGCATCATGGACCTGTACAACCCCGGGCGCGAGAAGGGCCAGGTTGTCGAAATTCGTATTCAGGGGCAGGCTCTGGACCGCGGTTGAATCGAAGGTTGTGGACACCTGCGCTTCGCTTGTTTCCAGGATCGGCGCCGTCGATTCCACCGTTACTGATGCCGACGTAGCACCGACGGTCAACTTTAGAATTCCGACATCAGTATTGACTCCGGCTGCCACGCGGATGTTCTTAATATTGAGCGGGCTAAAGCCTCCGCTTTCCACTGTCAGTGTGTATTCGCCAATTGCCAGATCGTGAAAAGCAAACAATCCTTCAGCGCCGCATACCGTTTTAAAGGTCGCGTTAGTAGTGGACTGCACCGCGGTTATTGAAGCCTGGGGCACGACCGCGCCTTGCTGGTCGGCAATGGTGCCTGCCATAGATCCCGTCGTAATGCCCTGTCCAAGCGCATATTGGCTGGCCAATGCAGCGCCGGCTAAAACCACGAGTAGCAGAACAGCGTTCCATGCTGCTCGAATCGATCCCATTTGCTGCCTCCATGTAGTGTTCTCAAAATCTGCGGGTAGGGTATGAGCCAATCGGAAACCAGGGGCGCAATCACCAACCCGCCGTTGCGCTCTCTGCGATGATCCGCGGGTATGAACCTCCGGATCCGCGTGGCCGGTCTCCATTTGCACTCGATGAGCTGTCACTGGCCGCCCTACCCTGATGCGATCCATGCAAGCACATAGCCCTAACGGGAATTCCCCATATAAATGTGACAAGCAGTCGCGGAAATAAGACCAAAGGTGACGATACGGAGACGAATGATGGACAGCAGCTTGTCTTTGACGCCTCTCGGGCCAGAGTGCAGAGAGTAGTCTCCAGATTCGTGAATTATCGAGTGAAAATCGCTACAAGTTTCAGGAGATCGTGACGAATCGGATTTTATATGCGACTAAATGCATATTTTCCGGGATAGACAGAAGATAGGTTTGGCTATGCAGGCAAGTATTGCCTCCGTACAGCACGCGAGTCTTGGAATAACTAACAAAAACTTATGACTTTGTGATGAGGTACTTGATTGCCGGGATAAGAAGTGAGGATGAGTGAATGATCGTGAGCCCCACTGGGGCGAACCCTGGACGAGCCAGTGTTTCAGGGGGTGACTATTGCTCCAGTCGTCTGTCTATGACAGACACATGGAGGAGACCGCGATGACTCGGAAATCGAATGCGCGAAACGCTGTCGTCCTGGCTGGATTTTTTTCTTCACTGGTTCATCCAGGGATACTTTGTCAGATGCCATCAGAGCCTGTTGGTTCATTCATCACTGGTGATGCCGATCCGGATATTCCCCGTGAGGACATTCAGACGAAGGCCGCCGCAGGGCACCTCCGGGAGGAACTTAAACTTGCCGGAGACTATCTTGCCGGACGAGGCGTTCCTCGCAACCTATCGCAGGCAGCTTATTGGTACCAAAAGGCGGCTGACCAGGGCGATCCCGGCGCTGAGGTAGAGATCGGATATTTCTATCTGGCCGGAATTGGCGTGAATCGAGACGCAGAGAAGGCTGTCAAGTGGTTCCAGAGGGCTTCTGCCTCGGGTTCGAGCATTGGTAAGCTGAATCTAGCGGTGTTGTACATGAAAGGCGCAGGCGTTCCCAAAGATACTCGACTCGGTCTGCAACTCCTGAATGAGCTTGCAAAGCGCGATGACCCTCGCGGTGAAGCCTACCTTGGACTTGTGTACGTTCTTGGAATGGATGTGGAACGGAACCCTGCCATGGCGGAGCATTGGTTCGACAGGGCGGCAAAACATCATAGCCCCGAAGGAGAATATGGGATGGGCACGCTCTATGCGGGCTCGGAAGGTCATAAGTGTGACTTAAATCGCGCGGTCACCTACTTGCGGCAATCGGCCGATGGCGGGTATATCCGCGCCAAACACTCCCTTGGGCTTCTGTTGGTAAACCACCCTGAGATACCGCAGAATCCGGGAGAAGCAACCGCACTGCTTCAGGCTGCGGCAACGGCAGGTAACTGGCGATCTTCGGCTGTGCTGGGCATTCTCTATCGCGACGGAAAGGGAGTGCCCAAGGATATCTCCTCTGCTTACAGCTGGTTTACGATCGCAGAGAGCCAGGGCGGAGACGAAGCTAAAACACCCCTCCGCGCAGACTTGACCGCGGCACGGTCGGCGCTTTCGATTGAGCAGCAGAAGCAGTCGGAGAATTTTGCAGCGCAATGGTTGGCTGCTAATCCGCACAAGGACGTGTTTGTTCTCGGTGGCGGCTCTGAATCTGCGTTCTCTCCCATGGGAGAGGTGTATGCTACGGAGCTAGCGAAGATCAATTCGCCAAAGGGAGCAAGTGTTCGCTGAGTACCGTAGATACAAAACCTAAACCGCAACGCCCTGCATTCATGCATCCCGTTCTATTCCTCTCGGGATGGTTAGTGTTAGCCGCTCTTTTTGCGCTCCAGGAATGGCTGCATGGGCGCAGCTGGAACTACAACATTTCATTTGGCAAGATCTACCTGCTTTGGGCAATTCAGTTTCTGCTCTGGGGGATCATCTCCTGGATCATCTGGTGGAGGTTGGGTGATTGGATCCAACGCGCCACGCTCAGCTCCATCCTCACGCGACTAGTCCCGCTGAGCATTCTCGTCAGCGTTCTGGAAGAAGCTATCTGGGTCGCAGCCACTTGGAATATTCGCCTCGGAAACCGCTCCTGGAGCTATCTACATCGGCTGACCTATTTTGTCGACTCCGAGATGGTCGACAATCTCCTGATCTTCTGGGTCGTCTTCTTCCTGTTTCGTGGTATTGGGTACTATCACAAACTCCGCGAAAAGGAAACCGCTGCTGTCCGGCTGGAGTCTGAATTGACCAATGCCCAACTGCGCGCGCTACGCATGCAGCTGAATCCACACTTTCTTTTCAACACGATGAACAGCATCTCCAGCCTGATGCATTCAGACGTGGAGGCCGCCGACCGCATGCTGGAACAAATGAGCAGCATGTTGCGTATGACCCTCGACAGAGGCGAAGCGAAACTCATTCCGCTTAAGGATGAAATTGAATTCATCCAGGTGTATCTGTCTATTCAGCAGATGCGTTTCACTGGAAAGGTTCACAGCTACGTGGCCATCGAACCGGAAGTCCTGGATGCGCTGGTGCCGACGATGATCCTGCAACCGCTCATGGAGAATGCGTATGTCCATGGCGTGGCGGTGACAGGCGGTGAGGCATTCCTTGGAATTGAAGCGCAGAACCACGGCGGGCAGCTACGGATATGCGTCAGGAACTCGGGGCGTGGACTCGCTGAGATGGCCTCGCTGAAACACAATGGACGCGGAGTTGGGATCGCGAACGTCAAGGCTCGTCTGGAATTGCACTATGGCAACGATCAACGATTTACACTGAAGGAGTTTGCCGACGGCGAGGTTCAGGCAATTTTGTTGCTGCCCCTTGGCTACTCGCCGCGTCTAACCGCCAACACGCAGGACTTTTTCAATGAAAATCAAAACGGTCATCGCGGACGATGAGGTATTGGCGAGGCAGAAGCTTCGGCAGCTGCTTCAAGACGACACAAACGTGGAGATTGTCGGGGAGGGTGCGAATGCACTCGAGACCATCGACCTCGTGCAATTCACCAATCCCGACCTGATTCTGCTGGATGTGCAGATGCCGGAAATGGATGGATTCGATGTTGTCTCTGCGCTGTCTTCGAGCGCGCAGGTGCGTCTTCCGAAGATCATTTTCACGACTGCCCACGATAAGTACGCGATCCGCGCCTTCGAGATCAACGCTGTCGACTATCTGTTGAAACCGTTCACGCGCGAGAGGTTGAAGGAGGCTTTTCAAAGAGCTCGGGATCAAATCTCTGTCGCTCATGAAAATGGCGCCGACAAGAAATCTGAGCATGATGGAGCTGCTTACGCCACCCGCCTCGTCTTCAAATCAAAGGGACGAATTCTTTTTCTCCCCATGACGGATATCCGGTGGATCGGAGCTGAAGAGAACTACGTCCGCATTTGCGCGGACCGAGAGAATCATCTGTTGCGTGAAACTATGGCTCATTTCGAAACCAGACTGGACCCGAATTGTTTCATCCGGGTTCACCGTTCGGCCATCGTCAATCTCCAGCACGTGAAGGAAATCAGGACCGACTCGCAGGAAGGCGAATCGTACGTGCTGATGCAGGATGGCCAAAAGGTTCCCATGAGCCGAGGTTATCGCACACGCATCTCACAATTATTGGCCCGTTAGACGCGGAGGTGCAGCTTCAAGCTCTCTGCGTGGTGCCATCATTAGCTTTAGCTACTCAGTCTTGCTCTTCGGCAGCCGTGGAGTTTACTCTTGCATTGAGAGACTCACCATGCGGGAGTAGCTCAATGGTAGAGTAGCGGCTTCCCAAGCCGTTGGTTGCGGGTTCGATCCCCGTCTCCCGCTCCATATCCCTAGTTGTCTGGCTGCAGGTCTTAAACCACGTGCATCAACAACAGAATGACAAGGACCAGCACAATCAAACCCAGACCGCCGCTAGGGTAGTATCCCCAATTCCGGCTGTAGGGCCACGATGGAAAAGCACCCACAAGCAACAAGATGAGAAGTATCAAAAGAATCGTCATCACGTCATCCCTCCCGGGAGAATTTCACAAACTTCCCTGAAGATGCAGCTCTCTGCGATTCAAGATGTCTATGCGTCGTGGAATCACATCATTTTAAGCCAGCGAGTTCTCGTGCGCGATTGAAAATCTTCAGGAACATCGGCTCCGTCAGTTTGCCGGTGTTCGTGTTTTGCAGCGAGGGATGGTAGCTTGCGAGCAGGAATCGCTGGCCGGGCAGCGGATATTCCGCGCCATGTGCAAAACTCATCTCGCCCCGCCGGGCAATCTGTCCCGTGCGGATCAGATGCCGCACAAATCCGTCGAAAGCGATCTTTCCCAGGCAAACCGCCACATGTAGATTGCTAAGCGCAGCTACCTCCGCGTCGAGATAGGGCGCGCAGTTCGCGATCTCGTCGGGCAAGGGCTTGTTCCCTGGAGGCGCGCACCGCACTACCGACGTGATCTGCATACCTTTAAGTTTCATGCCATCGTCGCGTGAAACCGCATTCGGTTGCGACGCGAAGCCCGTCTGATAAAGCACCGGATACAGGAAGTTTCCCGATCCGTCCCCAGTAAAGGGCCTGCCCGTGCGGTTCGATCCGTGCGCCCCTGGCGCGAGTCCCACGATCAGGACGGCAGCATCCGGATCGCCGAACGACGGAACTGGCAGTCCCCAGTATTCGCAATCTGCATAAGCACGACGTTTCGTAGCGGCGACCAAGGTATCGTAGGCCCGGAGCCGCGGGCATCGCTCACATGCGATGATGCGCTCGTTCAGCGCAGCAAGCGCCAATTCAGCGTGGCTCGTTCTGTTTGGCATCCATGTGATTCTATCCAGTCGGCCGCAGGCGCAACAGCTGCAACTCAGCGTAAAATGGGCTCGCTTTTGTTTCCAACGCGCAAGCAGGCTTCTCATGCTGGAAGCGCTTGATCGGAAACCACACGAAATCGAGGTTCGCCATAAATGTCTGTTTCTCAGCAACATGCCCTCATGCTCGCCGCCGTAACGTTTTTTGCGATGGCTGGCTGCAAACAAGCCCCCGCCCCATCGGAATCCACGACTCCATCGCAACCCGCATCCGCCGCGGCCCCGCAGCAGATTGGCGGTCAGGACATCGTCAAGCTTGAGCGCAAGCCCACCGGTAACGGCCAGAAGCTGGAGTTCCTCACAGCCACCGTCTTTCCCGGCCGGGGCATGAACCTCTTCCAGATTACCGCCCACATTCCCGGCAAGGGCGAGGTTGAGGTATTCGCCTCGCCGTCCCTTACCGATGCGGCGGCCAAGCTCAATGGCGGTCCTGACGATCAGAACGGCAATGCTGCGTTTACCTTCGGCGGAGCCTTCCTCGTTCCGTATCCCAACCGCATTCGCGGCAAGCTCTCGGCCGATGGAAAGACCATCACGACGGAATGGAAGGGCAAGACGATCACCCTGCCCGCCAACTGGAAGGGCAAGAATCCCGGCGCGGAGCCGCACGCCATGCACGGCCTCATTCTCGCCTCGAAGACGGACGATGTGAAGACTGAGACGACCGCCGACGGCCAGACCATCACTGGCACCATCCATGCGGGCAACTTCGGAGGCAATTGGCTCTCGAATACCGATCTCAACTTCAGTATTGCCCTCACTGGCGACGCAGTGGACGCGACCATCACGGCCAAAAATGCTGGGGCGGAAGAGGAGCCGATGGCGATCGGATGGCACCCCTACTTCAACATCCCGAGCGGGGACCGGAAGCAGGCCAGGCTGCATGTGCCCGGAGAGCAGACGGCGGAGGTGAACAACTACGATGACGTCTTCCCGACTGGGAAACTCGTGCCGGTCAAGGGCACCAAGTATGACTTCACCGCTCCGGACGGCAAGGCGCTCGACGACATGTTCCTCGACGATAACTGGTCGAAGCTCAAGCGTACGGACGGAGCAGTCGATGTGAGGCTCACCGATCCGGCGGCCAACTACGGTGTTCACGTGGAGGGCATTTCACCGGAAATCAAGACTGTGCAGGCTTACGCTCCGCCCATCAAGCAATTCGTGGCCATCGAGGAGCAGTTCAATTTCGGCGATCCGTTTGGCAAGGAGTGGCACGGGATGGATACGGGGATGGTCACTCTCAAACCGGGCCAGTCGGTGACCTGGCACGTCCGGCTGGAGCTCTTCACGCCGTCGAAATAGTGAACGGGCTCACACCGACC
>Ga0210401_10006182_pt1 | contig 12211 bp, 11 predicted proteins | sample IncBWH32MmetaG_FD_150866 | JGI IMG/M metagenome (GOLD analysis project Ga0210401, IMG submission 150866) | Forest soil microbial communities from Barre Woods Harvard Forest LTER site, Petersham, Massachusetts, United States - Inc-BW-H-32-M | ecosystem: Environmental > Terrestrial > Soil >... | reverse complement strand
ACGGGGTTCATGGCCCAGGCCGGGACCATCCTCATTGGCGGCAACGCGGGCCACGCGCTGGGCGACTCGCTCTACGAGGCGGTCATTTACGTGCACGGCACCATCGCGTCGCTTGGTGCCGACGCCGTCGTCGAAGAGATGACCGACGACGACGTGCTGGCAGTGAAGCATCTGGTCGAGCAAAGCGGCTTCGACCACATCGACCCTGACCGGGTCACCAAGGTGGCGTCGGCCCGTCAGCTGTACCACTTCTCCACGAGCCAGCACGGCACATACTGATGAGCAGCCCTGCCGCTTCCGCCGAGAACCACACCTTCCCGCCAGAGGCCGTCGCGCGCGTCCACGAGATGGCCGAGACCGGCCACTACCCGATCCGCGGCCTGGGCGCCCGGCGCAAGCTGCCCAACTTCGACGACCTCGTCTTCCTCACTGCGTCGGTCTCGCGTTACCCGCTCGAGGGCTACCGCGAGCGCTGCGACACCGCGACCACACTCGGCACCCGCCACGCGGCCAAACCACTGCACCTCGATATCCCCATCACGATCGCCGGCATGAGCTTCGGCGCGCTGTCGGCGTCGGCCAAGGAGGCGCTCGGCTGCGCCGCCACCGAGGTCGGCACCTCGACCACCACCGGCGACGGCGGCATGACCCCCGAAGAGCGCAAGGCGTCCTCCCTGCTCGTCTACCAGGTGCTCCCCTCGCGCTACGGCTTCGACCCGGCCGACCTGCGCCAGGCCGACGCCGTCGAGATCGTGATCGGGCAGGGCGCCAAGCCCGGGGGCGGGGGCCTCCTGCTCGGCCAGAAGGTCAACGAGCGCGTCGCCGCCATGCGCACCCTGCCGCCCGGGATCGACCAGCGCTCGGCCAGCCGCCACCCCGACTGGATCGGGCCCGACGACCTGCGCATCAAGATCGATGAGCTGCGCGAGGCCACCGGCTGGCAGATCCCGATTTACGTCAAGGTGGGCGCGACCCGGGTCGACCACGACGTCCAGCTGGCGGTCGCCGCCGGGGCCGACGTGGTCGTGGTCGACGGGATGCAGGGCGGCACCGCCGCCACCCAGGACGTGTTCATCGAGCACGCCGGCATCCCCACCCTGCCCGCCGTGCGCATGGCAGCCGAGGCGCTCCGCGCCGTGGGGGCACGCGAGGAGGTGCAGTTGGTCGTCTCCGGGGGGATCCGTTCGGGAGCCGACGTGGCCAAGGCACTCGCGCTCGGCGCAGATGCTGTGTCCATTGGCGTCGCTGCCCTCCTCGCCCTCGGCTGCAACCGTCCCTCCTATTGCGACGACGAGGGCACCACCCACGACGTCGGCGCGGACTACGCCGCACTCGGCACGACCGCGGGCCGCTGCGCCCACTGCCACACGGGCCGGTGCCCCGTCGGTATCGCGACCCAGGACGCCGCGCTCGAGGCGCGGCTCGATCCCGTCCACGCCGCCACCGCGGTGGCCAACTACCTGCGTGCCGTCACCATGGAGGTGACGGCGTTGGCCCGGGCCTGTGGGAAATCCAGCGTGCATCACCTGGAGCCCGAAGACCTGGCCGCGCTCACGGTGGAGGCTGCCGCCATGGCCCGGGTCCCACTGGCCGGCACCGGCTGGATCCCGGGCTGGCCCAACTGACCGCCGTGCCTGCTCTCCGCCCGGCGGAGGTCGTGGTGATAGGTGGCGGCGTGGCCGGACTTTCGACGGCCCGCGCCCTCGTCGAGCTCGGGGTTACCGACGTCGTCGTGCTCGAACGCGCCGCCGTCGGTTCGGGCGGCACCGGCAAGTCGAGCGGCGTCGTGCGATGTCACTACGGCATCCGTTCACTCGCCGCCATGGCGTGGCACGCGCTGCCGGTGCTCGAGCAAGCAACCGAGATCCTCGGTGCCCCCTCCGGCTACACCAACACCGGCTACATGGTCGGCGTCGGCCCCGAGAACCTCGGGGCGCTGCGAGCCAACGTCGCCATGCAGCAATCGCTCGGCATCGAAGTCGAGCTGGTCGGGCATGACGAGGCGCGTGGCCTATGGCCGTCGGCGCGTCTCGACGACTTCGCCGAGTTCGCCTACGAGCCGCGCGGCGGTTACGGCGACGGGCACCAGACCGCCATGGCCCTGGCGATAGCAGCGCGCCGCGGCGGCGCTCGCCTGCGCCAACACAGCGGCGTCACCGCAATCGAAACGGCGGGCGACAAGGTGACCGGCGTCCGCCTGGTGGACGGCGACCGCATCGGCGTCGCCCACGTCGTCCTGGCGGCCGGACCCTGGTCTCCTGCCCTGACGTCACCACTCGGCCTCGACGTCCCCGTGCGCGCCCAGCGCGCCCAGATCCTCCTCGTCGACCCGGGGCAGCCGCTCGGACCTCTTCCTGTGTTCTCGGATTTGGTTTCGCTGCAATACGTGCGCACCGAAGGCACGGCCACCTTGCTGCTCGGTGACAGCGACCACTCCCGGCCCGAGTGGGCCGACCCCGACGACTACCGCGAGCGCGCCGGCGACGAGGAGCTGGCCGCGCTGGTCCCCAAGTTCAGCCACCGCTTCCCCGGCTTCGACGGCGCCGCGCTCTCCTCCTCCTATGCCGGCTGCTACGACGTGACGCCCGACTACAACCCAATCATCTCGGCCACTCCGCTCCAGGGGCTCTGGCTCTGCACCGGCTTCTCCGGCCACGGTTACAAGATCTCGCCGTCGGTCGGCGAGCTCATGGCCGACCTGGTCGTCCATGGCAAGAGCCGTCACGCTGATGTCGATCATCGCGACTTCCGCTGGGAGCGCTTTGGCGAACAGGACCCGCTGGTGAGCGAGCACCCCTATGCGGGTGCGGGTCAGATGCGCTGAGCGGTGGCTTCTCACGGCAACCGCTGGCGCATGCCTAGGCTGAGCGCCCGTGGCCACTCGCCGGACCGCAGCGACCCCGGGTGGACGCCGGGGATCTCAGTCCAAGAAGACAGCGAAGCGTTCCGCCCCAAGCCGCGCCACCTCGCAACCACGCGCCCGCGCTTCCAAGTCTGCGCAGGCCAAGTCAGCGGACGCCGTGGCGATCGATAACGCCACCGGCCCCGAAGGCGACGGCACCCTCGGGCAGGTCATCGCCAACCACGTGCGCTCCCGGCGCCTCGAGATCGGGCTCAACGTGGGCCAGCTGGCCGAGCGCACTGGGATCTCGAAGGGAATGCTCTCCAAGATCGAGAACGCGCAGACCTCTCCGAGCCTGACCACGCTCGAACGGCTGGCCGGTGCACTCGACATGCCGGTCACCTCACTCTTCCGGGGCCTCGCCGAAGAACGCGACGCCATGTTCGTCAAGGCGGGCAGCGGGCCCGAGATCGTGCGCAAGGGCACGCGGGCCGGGCATACCTACGAGCTGCTGGGCAGCCTGCGCGGCCCCTATAAGCGCGTCGAACCGCTGCTTGTCTCGCTCGACGAGGAGACGGAAGTGTTCCCGCTCTTCCAGCACAACGGCATCGAGATCCTCTACATGCTGAACGGGGTGATGGAGTACGGCTATGGCCGCCAGCGCTACAAGATGGAGCGCGGCGACACGCTGCAGTTCGAGGGCGACATCCCACACGGCCCCACCATGCTGATCAAGCTGCCGATCCGATTCCTCTCCATCACCATCTACCAGGGGGACCGGGCCTGACGGGCCTGACTCCGGACCACGACGGATACGTGCCTCAAGCGACTGTTCGCAGGGCCGGCGCGCTGCCCGCTGCGTCGGCGTCTGAGGGATCAGGGGCCGACTGAAGCGGCGACCAGCCGGGCCAACTCGCCGTCGAGCGAGTCGCTATGCACATCGCGGGCCACCTTTAGCGGGGCCGGTGCCGTAAGGACGGGCAAGCCAGTGAGGGCGGTCACCCGTTCACGCAGGCCAGCGCCGCGCAGGCGGCCCCAGCTCCTGCGCCGCTTCGAGCCGAACACGATCGCGTCGGCACCCCAATCCCCAGCTGCATCGGCGATGCGTTCGCCGACGGTAAAACAGTTCGCCAAGTAGTGCACGCCGTCGGAGCGCACGCCAGCGCGGCGGAGCGAAGCGACGGCGCGGTCGACGATCTCCATGGCCTCGGACTCGCTCTCGCAGGCGAAACCTCGGCCGCCGACGAGCAGCTCGTTCACGTGCACCACGCGGACGGTCGCGCCCAGATCGCGGGCCATCGCTGAGGCAAAGTCGACCGCCACGTCTCCGGACTTTGTGCCGTCTACCGCAAGAAGGACTCGGCGAAACATCGAGGGTCTCCTTCCTGCCGCCTGCCGCGGCAGTGACCAATTGTTTCCTGCATGTTAACAGATCCCATTCATAGGAAACCCTGTTTCCTATGAATAAACGGTTAACGCTCTTCGTCAGCCGGGACCTGCTCCTAAGCGAGTCAATGCCCGTTGTCTTGGCTTCGTCGTGGCACTCGTCTCGGCTCCCAGTGCAGCAGTCGTCCGAGACGTTTCACGTTTCGTGCGCCCGAACGGGGTCGAGCGGGCTTCTGGTTAGGCCTCGACGAGATGGTCCCCTTGCCGTCGGCGACGTGGATGTCCGTCAACCAATGACACGAAGCCGCGCTGGACTCGATGGAGCGGCAGCATCGCCCAGGCTTGTAAAAGCATCGGCGGTGAAGTCGTCCGCTGGAAGCCAGGTGATGAGTCGTTGCTCGTCTGCACCTTCGAGAAGGAGCGCCTCGTAGTTGATTCGAAGGCGCCCGAAGTCAGGATGCACAACGCGCGTGGTACCCCGGCGTTTGTCCGTGGTCGCGAACTTGGACCAGCGCTCCACAAAGTCCGGCACCGTCTGCAGTTCATCCATGAGCTTGACGAAACGTTCATTGTCACCCCAGCGAACGCTGGCGGCACGCAGTCGAGCCACCTGATCGTCGGCCGCCACTATCCACTCGGGGTAGACCCGTCGCGCTTCCCGGTGGAGGAACACATAACGAGCGAGGTTCGGCTCTGCATCCTCGAGCATTCCGAGGGGCTGGACGAAGCGCCCCCAAGTTTCGTTCCCGGCCAAGACGTCGTTGGCCGGGCCGACGACGAAGGCGGGTGTGGTCGCCAATCGCTCGAGGAGCGCCCTCACTGTCGGAGCCACCGCGCCGGCTAGTGGCCCGGACGCCGGACACAGCAGCGCCGCGTCGCTAACCATGGCCAGCATTGAGAGCTGTCGGAGTCCGTCGTCATCAAGACGCAGAGCATCCGCCAGAGCGGCGATCACGCTTGCCGAGGGTCGGGTATCGCGACCCTGTTCGAGCCGAACCAGGTAGTCGATGCTGATTCCAGCGAGAGTGGCGACCTCCTCTCGTCTGAGACCGGGTGTGCGTCGGCGGCCGCTGTCGGGCAGCCCGACATCGGCCGGTTGGAGCTGCTCGCGGCGGATCCGGAGGAACTCGGCCACAGATGTCACACCACAAATCATGACGGATTGGGCCGCTTTCTGCCTGGTCCTATCAGTACCAGGATCAACTCGGCCTTCTCGGTTCGATAGCAAGAGCGGATCATGAGATTCATGACCACTACTCCTGACAAGGCCACACTGCCCTTGACTCCCGGCCATTGGGCGATCGACACCAACCATTCCTCCATCGGATTCACCATCCGTCACCTCGGAGTGTCCAAGGTACGGGGCCGTTTCACCCGTTTCGATGCCGATGTCGTCGTCGGGGAGACCCTGGATACGACGACTGTGAGTGCCACCGTTGACGTTTCCTCGATCGACACCGCCAATGCTGACCGGGACGCCCACGTGCTCTCACCTGACCTCATCGATGTTACGAGGCGTCCGACCATGGTGTTTCGTTCCACCAGCGTGCAGGGGGCTGGAATGGAATATCAGGTCGAGGGTGATCTGACCATCGGCGACGTCACTCGTCCGATTGTTCTTGCCGTCGAGCTCGGCGGAATCGAATCGGTCCCTGGCGGCCCCCGTCACGCCGGCTTTGAAGCGGCAACGGAGGTCCACCGCAAGGACTTCGGCATCGATATGGCGCTGCCCCCCGGCGTCAACGTTGTCGCCCTTGGCGATGTGGTGAAGGTCGAGATTGATCTTCAGCTGCTCGAGCCCTCCACCTAAATACGCGGGTCGTTCACCGCAGAGAGAGGAAAGGCCATGACGAGTACTTTGATGACGGCGCCAGCGAAGGCCGATGCACCGGCAACGCAGATCCCTCAGCACGATCGGCGGTGGCTGATCCTGGCCGTGCTGGGCCTGGCCCAACTCATGGTGGTGCTTGACGCCACCATTGTGAATATCGCCCTGCCGACAGCCCAGCATGCACTCGGCTTCTCCAATGCCGACCGCCAATGGATCGTCACCGGCTACGCCCTGTCCTTCGGCAGCCTGCTGTTACTCGGCGGTCGCCTCTCCGACATCCTCGGTCGCAAACGCGCCCTCATGCTGGGTCTGGCCGGGTTCGCCGTCGCCTCGGCCCTCGGTGGCTTCTCCACCAGCTTCACCATGCTGTTGTTCGCCCGGGTTCTCCAAGGCTCCTTTGGCGCCCTGCTTGCCCCGGCCGCCCTCGCCATGCTGACCACGACGTTCACTGACCCGGGCGAACGGGGGCGGGCCTTTGGCATCTACGGCGCCATTGCCGGAGGCGGCGGTGCCATCGGCCTCCTGCTCGGAGGGGTCCTCACCTCCTACGTCTCGTGGCGCTGGACGCTGTTCGTGAATCTGGCGATCGGCGCCGTGGCTATCGCCGGTGCCGTCATCCTCCTGTCCAACAGCCGGGCCGCCACTCGGCCTCGGCTGGACCTACCCGGTGCGATCACCGCCACCGCCGGGCTGTTCGCTCTGGTCTACGGGTTCTCCCATGCCGAGACCACGTCGTGGGGAAACACTTTGACCATCGCCAGCTTGGTGGCTTCGGTCGTGCTGCTCTCCATCTTCGTCGCGATTGAGCGGCGGGTGTCCGAGCCGCTGCTCCCGCTGCGCATCGTGGTCGACCGCAACCGGGCCGGCGCCTTCATCGCCATGTTCGCCGGCGGGTCCGCCACTTTCGGCATGTTCTTGTTCCTCACCTATTACATGCAGGGCACGCTCCACTACTCGCCCGTCCTCACCGGAGTCGCCTATCTGCCGATGATCGTCGGGCTGGTCGGTTCGGCCCAGATCGCGACCACCGTCCTCCTTCCACGTTTCGGACCCAAGTTCATGGTTGCCACCGGCATGGTGATAGGGGCAGTGGCCATGCTCCTGCTCACTCGAATCGGGCCGCACTCGAGCTACGTGACCGCGATTCTCCCGGCCCTTGTCCTCCTGGGCCTCGGGTTGGGACAGGTGTTTGCTCCCTCCATGAGCGTGGCTACCGTCGGACTGACCACTGATGCGGGCATCGCCTCGGCCATGGTGAACACGACCCAACAGGTGGGCGGCTCTGTTGGCACATCGCTGTTCAACACCCTGGCCGCTAGCGCAGTTACCGCCTACGCCCTGGCCAACCACGCGACCGAAACCTCCGTCGCCACATTGCAGGCTCAAGCCACGATCCACGGCTACCACGTTGTCTTCACCTATGCCGCTGCTTTCCTGGGGACTGGAGCCGTCATCGCCGGGCTGCTGCTCCGGCGAGGGGCCATGGCGTCGCTGGCCCGGGAACCCAACAATGCTGACGGCACAACGGAATCGGAGCCCGTTCTCATAGCGGCCTGAGTGCCCATGATTGCCCCCCGAGTTGCCCAAGTTGAAGAGTGGCAAGGTGAGGGTTTCGTCTACCTGGTTCGCTCTAGTCGCTCGACGTGCGGGTCGGTGTCACCCAGTTTCCACTCCGTCCAAAGTGTGCGCCCCTGTTGTGAGCGCCCTACTATCGAAATAAGCCCTTAAGCCTTCTCCCTAGCTGGTCCTCGCGTCTGCGAAGTGACAGCCGGCAAAAGCTCCAATGGCTGACGACGGAGAGCGTCGCCGACCGACACCTCAGTCCGCACCGGTTGCCAGACCTGGCAGGAGGATGGCAACCAACGCGGCCGCATGAGCATCGATCCATCTGGGATCCTTCGGGTCCCGCCCTGTCAGAAGGCGGACCTCCGGGGCGTTCACGTAGGGCAAGGATGCCGCGCCGACGAGCACGTAGTAGAGGATCTCGTGGTCGATGGGTGCGGCAACACCGGCCTTTTGAAGTATCTGCCAGGCCGGACGCATGCCGTCGAATACGGGCTTCACATGAGTCTCGGTCATCCACGCCAAGCGTTCGCTGGCCGCCGTGCCCTCGTGCACCATGATCTGATTGAGCTCGGGGTGCTCGGCGGCGAATCTGACGAATCGACGAATCCCATCGGCGAAGGCTGAAGCAAGCTGCGACACGTCGACCCCGCTCAGCTCCGCGGGTATTCCCCCATCCAACGCCACGACCAAAAGTCCGAAGAGATAGTCCACCGCGGCCGTCCAGAGCGCCGCCTTCGACTCGAAGTGGTAGTTGATCTGCGGTTGGTGGGCTTCGACCCGCCGTGCGATGGCGCGCGTCGACGCACCGTCGAAGCCCTTGGCCCCGAACTCGACAAGAGCCGATTGCAAAAGCTCTTCCCGGATATCGGACCTGGACCGACGAAGCCGCGCCTTGTCTGAGGCTTGAGTCTTGCCTTGCATTCACTCGAAGCCTATCGTTATTATCACTTGATAATAACGATAGGTGGCGTCCGGCCGGCCGCTACCCAGGGGGTCACGAACGCCGTCGGGCCGAGGGCCCTTTGGCAAGGGGGTCACGGCTATGAGGCGAACGCACGCCACTCACCTGCGAGTCTTCTCCGGAACGGCGGCGCTACTGGCCGCGGTCGGGAGCGTCCTGGTCGGCGGTTCCGCCGGCGCATCTTCTTCCAAGCCGCCGCTGGTCATTGGGATCTCGATGTCGCTGTCGGGGGACTTCTCACCACTGGCGGCGCCGGAACTCAACGGCTACCAGCTCTGGGCCCAGACCGTCAACGCCCACGGAGGGATCCTTGGCCGCCAGGTCGTGCTGAAGATCGCCGACGACGCATCCAATCCCACCCAGGCCGTGACCAATTACCAGAATTTCATCTCGGGAGACCACGTCGATCTGGTATTCGGTCCGTTCTCGAGCCTCTTGACCATTCCCACGGCACCCATCGCCAAGCGCTACGGCTACGCCTTCGTCGAGCCATCTGGCGGCTCACCCACGATCTTCAACGAGCACCTCGACAACGTGTTCTTCACCCAACCCGCACCGATCCTGAGCTCCGGGGACGAGTTCGCCAATTACATTCTGTCGCTGCCGGCCAAGGATCGTCCCAAGACCGCCGCCTATCCCACCGTCGACGACCCCTTCACATCTCCGATCGTCACTGAGATCCGCGACCGACTGCAAGCCGCGGGCATCAAGACCGTGTACTCGAAGACCTACTCGACTGAGACAGTCGACCTCTCGCCGGTGATTGCCGGCATCGTTGCCGCGAACCCACAGCTGATTGTCTCGGGAACCGGAGGAGCGGATGCGGTCGCCGAGGTGAAGGGCTTTATCCAGTCCAAATTCAACCCGAAGTTCCTATTCTTCACCGGCGGACCGAATGATCCGAGCTTCAAAACCCAAGTCGGCGCTTCGAACGTCGATGGGATCTTCAGCACCGGGGACTGGTTCTATCAGGACAAGACAGCGGGCAACGCCGCCTTCGTGCAGGCCTACGTGGCCAAATACGGGGGTACTCCCGCCACGATCGATTCGGCGGCGGCTGAGGCGTACGCAGCGGGCCAGGTCGTTGCGCTCGTGGCGCAGCGCACCGGCAAGGTCGACAACGCGACCATCGTCAAGGCGTTGCACAAAGGGACCTGGCCCACGGTGGAAGGCAATCTGAGCTGGACCGCCAACGGATCTCCCAAAGGCGAGGACATCATCGTCCAGTGGGTGAAGGAACAGCTGGCACCTGTCTACCCACCACACGCGGCGGTGACGAGTCCGATCACGAAGCCGCCCTGGGGCGGCTGACGGATGCACCTGTTCGCACAGTCGATCATCATCGGCGTCCTCATCGGCGGGGTGTACGCACTTCTCGCCAGCGGCATGACGATGATGTTCGGCGTCACTCGGATCATCAACTTCGCCCAGGCGATGTTCGCCATCGTTTGTGCCTATCTGAGCTACAGCCTCTTCACCCATTTCGGCATCGATCCGTTCCTCTCAGTGGCCATCCTCATGCCGGTGATGTTCCTGTTCGGCTACGGGGTCTACTCCTTCCTCCTTCGGCGCCTCGGCAAAGCGGGACCCGCGATGGCACTGATGGTGCTGTTCGCACTGGGAATCGGCGCGCAGGGAGTCACCGATCTCGTCTATGGCACGAATCCGATCACGTTCACGCCGTCGTACGCGAACGACTCCTGGGTGGTCTTCGGCTTCCAGATCCCGGCTGTCCGCTTCTTCGCCTTCGTCATGGCGGTCGCGGTCCTAGGCGCCTTTCATCTGATCCGACAGCACTCCAAGCTCGGAAGGGCGCTGCGGGCGACTTCCCAGAACCCGGCCGCAGCCAGCCTGCTGGGGGTGGACGTCCAGAGGATGTCCGCCGTCGCTACTGGCTTGGGCTTCGCTGCCGCCGGTGCCGCTGGGCCGATCTACGGACTGATCTTCCCGTTCACGGGCAACAGCCAGTACGACCTTCTGTCCAAGCTGCTGACAGTCATGATTCTGGGCGGACTCGTCAGCATGCCGGGGGTGATCATTGCCGCCGTCTTCCTCGGCGTCGTCGAATCAGTGATCGCCGCCACCCTCTCGCCGGACTGGTCGTCCTTCTCCTTCCTGGTCGCACTGTTCATCGTCCTCATGGTCCGACCGCAAGGACTCTTTGGTGGTCACCGAGTGCAAGGTGCGCTTTGGTGACTGCTGTTCGCGCCTCGCGTCTGCGCCCGTCCGGCCTGGCCCAAGCGGCCGTCTTCGTGGTCGTCCTCGTCGTACTTCCGATCGCCTTCCCTGCTCAATGGCTCGTCAACCTCTTCATCTTCACGGCGATGTTCGCTGGGGCGGCCATGGCCTGGAACCTGATCGGAGGCAATGCCGGTTATCCGGCACTGGGTAACGGTGGGTTCTTCGGGGTCGGCGCGTACGCGATGGCCATCCTGACGACACACCTGGGCGTGGGCGGCGGCTACTGGACGTTTGCCTGGGTCATCCCAATCGGCATCGGAACTGCCATCGTGTTCGCCCCGATCGGGCGGCTGCTCCTGCGCACCCGAGCTGCGGTGTTCGCAATCCTGACCATCACTCTGTTGTTCATCGGGCAAACACTCGCGTACAACCTCGCGAGTCTGACCCAGGGCTCGCTCGGTATCACGATCCCGTCACCGCCGTTCCCACCGGCGAGCTACGACCAACCGTTCTATTACGCCATGGCGGCGTTGCTGGCGTTGACCGTGCTCTTCTGCTGGGCGGTCAGGAACAGCAAGGTGGGACTTGCGCTCAATGCCGTCCGAGACGACGAGGATCGGGCACGAGGTCTCGGCGTCCAGACCGAGATGGTCAAGCTGTTCGCCTTTTGCTCGAGTGCCGGTCTGACCGCCGCATTCGGGGCGATTTGGGCCTACTACGTCAGCTTCGTGTTCCCCGGATTCGCCTTCGATCCGATCCTTTCATTGAGCGTGATCCTCTTCGCATTCCTCGGCGGGGTGGGCTCGCTCTGGGGTCCGCTCGTTGGCGCCCTCCTCATCGTGCCGGTCCAGCAGTACCTGGCGTTCCGGTTCGGGGCGAGCCATCTGTACTTGATCGCCTACGCCGCTGTCTTCCTCATTGTTATCTACCTCCTCCCCAACGGCATCGTCCCCTCTGGGCGTCAGTACCTCACAAAAGTGTGGCGACTGCGTTCAGGGCCCACGACGCCCGATGCGGCGCTACTCGTCTCGAACGTGACAGCGAGGGATTCCCGTTGAGTGCGCTGCTGAGTGTGCAGGGCGCGTCCAAGTCCTTTGGGGGGATCAGGGCTCTCGACAGCTGCTCTTTCGACGTGGAGGAGGGATCGGTTACCGGTCTGATCGGGCCGAACGGCTCCGGAAAGACGACGGCCTTCAACGTGATCACCGGATATGAACATGCTGACAGCGGCCGGGTCACGATGCGCGGCCGGGCGATCGCGCGACCCGATCCCTGCCGCATGTACCGCCTAGGCCTCGCTCGCACCTTCCAGCAATCGCGCATCCTTCCCGGGCTTACCGCCCTTGAGAACATCGTGGTCGCCCATAGCCAGCCCTGGTACCGGCTGTTCGGTCCCCGGGCATCCGTCGCTGAAGCCAGCCGAGCGCTGGAACTCCTCGCCGAA
>Ga0210401_10006181_pt1 | contig 12212 bp, 2 predicted proteins | sample IncBWH32MmetaG_FD_150866 | JGI IMG/M metagenome (GOLD analysis project Ga0210401, IMG submission 150866) | Forest soil microbial communities from Barre Woods Harvard Forest LTER site, Petersham, Massachusetts, United States - Inc-BW-H-32-M | ecosystem: Environmental > Terrestrial > Soil >... | reverse complement strand
TCGAGCGCAGCTTTGTCCCATTCCATCGCCACGAGTACGTCGACTCTGCCCTCAGCTTTCTGGAGCAGCTTGCCGATTCTGTTCCTTGCTACCGTTATTCCTTCGAGCCCGACCAGCGCGCTGTCGATAAAATCATTCACTTTCACGACTGACCGAGTAACCGCTAACCCAGAATGAATGACAGCTCCCCTGATTCAGCGAGCTTCGAGGCCCTCAGCCGCGAACTCCTGAACAAGGGAATTACCGTGCGTTTCCAGGCGCGCGGCGCCAGCATGTCTCCCTGCATTCGTGACCGGCAGATTGTCCATGTTACCCCCGTAATCGTGAGCAAATTACGAAAGGACGATATTGTTCTAACGAAAGACGATAAGAGATTCCTAATTCACCGGTTGGTAGTCGCGGAGCCTGATAAGGATTTGTTCATCACGCGCGGCGACTGCGGACAAGAAAATGACCCTCCGGTGCGCGCCGACCAGATTCTCGGCCTTGTCGTCGCTAAGGAATTCCGTTTCGGAAGAACAATTGTGCAAACAAAACTAACTGGCTTCACCAGCACGTTCACCGACATACTCACGCGCTGTTATTCTCGCGTCCATTCGGCCGCTGGCAAACTCGCACGCGTTACTGGCATTCGGCAACGATTTTCCGGGGAAGATCACGCGAGCGACGATGACCTCGGCGACAATAACGCTAAATTTCTCACTTTCATAGCCTTTCTACTCGTGTTGCTGGCTGTACCCTGCTCCCGAGCCCAGGTCGCCGTCGATACCAACCCCAGCACGAATGCCTCTGCGGACCTAACCGGTCCCGGAACGCAGACGCTATCTTTCACGCACACCACCTCAGCGACTGCGAATCGAGTGTTACTGGTCGGCGTCTCGATGAACATCGCGAACGCGACAGCCACAGTCGTTAGTGGCGTGACTTACAACGGTATTGCCCTGACATCGGTAGGCACGCATAACGATGCTGGAAACACGCGGCGCGTCGAGCAATGGTACCTTCTCAATCCGGCCTCCGGAACCAACTTGCCCATCGTAGTCTCGGTCAATGTGTCGGCGGCTGCAACGATTGGCGTAGTCGCAGGAGCCACGGATTTTACCGGTGTCGACCAGACCGTGCCCCTCAGCCCCTTTGTCTCGGCAGATGGCGCGGCCCCGGCAACCAACTCCCAACTCGATGTACCCAGCGTGATCAATGGGATGGTGTTCGATACGCTTGCCGTGGGAATGGAAGCGGTTACCGTAAATGGTCCCCAGGTTTCTCAGTGGAACGCAGCTTCTGGTGGGGCAAATGCAAACGCAATTCAGGATTTGGTTGGAGCCGCGAGTAGCAGAAGCGGCGCGCCCAGCGTACCTATTTCAGAGAGTTTCAACGAGGCGCTTAATCTCACCTCAGTGGTGCCTAAGGCCGTCGCACTCAATCTGGCATCGGTGACTCCCACTACCGTAACGCTCACTCTGACGAAGGCGGCGAATGCCTTTTTAGGTACTACGGTTTACACGGGAACCATCACAGGTGGGGGGGGAACTGCCTACGTCGGGGACACTGTCGTCGTCGCGGGTTTCATCAATGCGAACGATAACGGAACGTTCACGTGCACTGCATCGACTGCTACCACGATCACGCTTAACAACAGGAACGGAGTTGCCCAAACCCACGCGGCGACCGCAACCGTCACGACCGGCACCGTCTACAACGGAACCATCACAGGTGGCGCCGGCAATGCTTTCGCCGGAGACACCGTCGTTGTATCGGGATTCACGAACGGCACAAATAACGGCACCTTTGTCGTCAGCGCATCGACAGCGACTACTCTTACGCTTAACAACGTGGCCAGCATTGCAGAAACCAACCCGGGAACCGCGATGGTGGAGGGTGGCGCGATTACAACCACCACCTATCTCGGTACCATCACTGGGGGCGCCAGCAACGGCTTTGCCGGAGACAGCTTTGTTATCGCCGGATTCACCAACGCGGGCAACAACGGAACGTTCACATGTACTGCATCCACAGCGTCCGCGCTAACCTGCAGTAACGCTGCTGGAGTTGCGGAAACCAATGCCGGAACGGCGACTACCGGCGCTACATCGAATTGGGCACTCGGCGCCGTTTCCATCAACCCCACAGCTGCCGACATCGGCGTCAGCACAATCGTCGGAAGCGCAGTATTTGTCGGACAAAACACCACCTATACCATCACGGTTTCCAACAGCGGACCTTCCGCAGCGAATGCGGTCGTCCTGAAAGACACGCTCGCCACTGGGATGACTCTGGTTTCAGTGACGCCCAGCGTCGGTACATGCGTCACCACTACGAATCCCATTACATGCACCATCGGCAACATGAACAGCGGAACCACCGCGACGGTCACGGTGATTGAGACCGCCGCCACTTCGGGCGCATACGCCAACACGGCCGTGGTCTCTGATTCTGGCACGCCGCCCGACCCGAACAGCGGCAACAACACTTTCGTTTCCGTCGCCACTGTGCAATCTGCAGTTTGCGGCGCTGTTTCCAAAGCCACCGCTGGAAGTGGCCTTACGGGTGTCTTGAACACTTACTACCCTGGAAAGACAAGCGTCGCCGCAGGAGCAACTTCAATCACGATCGGTGCCGCTACTGGCGGCCCCGGCGGCGTACCCACCGCGATAGCCGCCGGCAATCTGCTGCTTGTTATTCAAATGCAGGATGCCGCCATCAACGATTCCAACAGTGTTCTGTATGGCAACGGCAGCACTGGCCAGGGCTTTACCGCGTTGAACAGTGCCGGTGACTATGAATTTGTTACGGCGACCAATGCCGTGGGCACCGGAGGTGGCACGGTCAACATTTCCGGAGCCGGACTTGGGAATGGCCTGGTATTCCCTTATAACTCCGCCGCAGCCTCCAACACCGCTGGACAAAGCACTTTTCAGGTTATCGTTGTCCCGCAGTACACCACGGTATCCTTCAACTCCACCACACCTCCGTCCGCGCTTGCCTGGAACGGCTCTACCGGAGGCGTTCTGACATTGGACGCTTCCAGCACGCTCACGCTGAACGGAGCAACTGTTTCGGTTGATGGCGCGGGCTTCCGTGGCGGCGCCGGCATGCAACTGAATGGCGGCGTCGGCGGCAACAACACCGATTACTTCCATGCTGCGCCCGCTGCCTATACTGGTGCGGTGGAAAATGGCGTTGATGCGCCCAAAGGCGAAGGCATCGCTGGGACGCCGCTCTGGCTCGAATCCGCCGGATCCTATGCCAAGACTACGAGCAAGTATCCCAGCGGAAGTGGCGCTGATGGCAGCAGCGGCCGGGGCGCTCCCGGCAACGCCGGGGGCGGTGGCACGGACGGAGATCCAACAAACAATGATCAGAACGCCGGCGGCGGCGGCGGCGGCAACGGGGGCGCAGGAGGGTTCGGCGGCGATTCCTGGAATACTAACCTCAGCGTAGGCGGCGAGGGCGGCATAGCCTTCCCGGCAACCATCAATCGAGTGGCGATGGGCGGCGGCGGCGGCGCGGGCACGCGCAACAATTCTGACGGCGATACTCAGGCCAGCAGTGGCTCAGCCGGCGGCGGCATCATCATCGTGCGGACCGCCGCGCTTAGCGGTATCGGAACTTTTACCGCCAACGGCATTGCCGCTTACAATGCAACCGCCAACGACGCCGGTGGCGGCGGCGGAGCCGGTGGCGCAATCGTCATACTCTCCGCCAACGGCGGAGAAGGTGGTCTCACCTTGCAAGCCAACGGCGGCCGAGGCGGCAATGCGTGGGAAATCCAGCCCTACTCCATTGGAAATCGTCACGGTCCTGGTGGAGGCGGTGGAGGTGGTGTGGTCGTGGTTTCCGGCCCGCCCGCCAGCCTCAGCGTCTCTGGCGGCACAAGTGGCCTCACTCTGAATCCAGGCGTGCCATACGGCGCTACCCCCGGCACAGCCGGCACCAGCGTTACCAACGCCAACATCTCGCAGACCTCAGGAACTCAATCCGGTGCGCAGTGTACTCCGGACATGACTCTTGCCAAGAGCCTGGTCGGAACATTAACCCGCGGATTGAGTGGGATCTATAACTTGACGGCGACCAATGTCAGTCCCTTTGGATCGACGAACGCATCGGTGACTGTGAATGACACCCTGCCAGTCGGCGTTATTCCAACCAGCGCTAGCGGAACCGGCTGGTCATGCGCGGTTGCCTCTCAAACTGTCAGCTGCGTAGATGCCAACATTCCTCTCGGCCCAGGCGCCAGCTACCCTGCCATCGCTGTTAACGTGAATGTGGCGCAGAGCGCGCCAGCAACCATCACCAACGTCGCGCAAGTAGGCGGTGGTGGAGAGATCAATCTCGCCAACGATACCGCCATCAATGTTGCGAATGTCGGCTCCACTGCCGATCTGAGCGTGAGCGATAGCGCGTCGCCGAACCCGGTCTCGGCGGGCGCGAACATCACCTACACCCAGGTCGTCACCAACAACGGTCCCAGCGCCGCAGACAATGCGACGATCGCCGAAGCTGTTCCAGCCAACACAACGTTCGTTTCCGTGGCCGCGCCGGTCGGCTGGAATTGTGTCCATCCCCCGGTCGGCGGGACCGGCAACGTAGTCTGTACCGACCTCAACATGGCCGGTAACACCGCCGCGACGTTCTCTGTGGTCGTCAAAGTGGGCGCAGCTGTCGCCAACGGCACCGTCGTCACAAACACAATCACGGCCAGTTCTTCGGTCAGTGATCCGAACACGGCCAACAATACGGCGAGTGCATCAACGCTGGTGGGAACCACAGCGTTTGCGGAGATGACCGTTACCAACAGCAACACGCCCGATCCGGTGATCGCGGGCAACAATATCACCTATACCCAGATAGCCACCAACGTGGGGAGCGCCACAGCTCAAACCCCAACTTTTGCCGAAAATACTCCTCTCCACACCACCTTTGTTTCAATAGCCGCGCCCCCCGGGACCACCTGCACCACTCCGCTGGTGGGCGGGACGGGCGCTATCAACTGCTCAGCCGCCACCGCCCCGCCGGGTTCCAGCGGAACGGTAACCCTCGTTCTCAAAGTCGTACCTGGAACCCCCAGTGGAACGCAAATCATCGACACCGTAACCGTAAACGCGACCAACCAGGCATTCGGCGCGAACTCCGCCAGCGTGATCGACTATGTAGGCACCGCCACGCAGGCCGATCTCGCACTCAGCACTGCCGTTTCGCCCGTCAGTGTGATTGCCGGCAACAACATCACCTACACTCAGACCATCAGCAATAACGGGCCTTCTGCCGCCTCTACGGTCACCTTCACGCAAAACATTCCAACGGGCACCACCTTCGTTTCCGCCTCGGCTCCGGCCGGCTGGACCTGCGCGGCCACTACTTCCGTTACGTGCACAAACCCAAGCGTCGCCGCGAACTATGTCGCGGACATCATCGTCGTTTTTGCTGTCCCGGCTACTGACACCACAAGCCCGATCACCGCAACGTCCTCGGTCTCGTCCTCGGTAACGACTGACCCCAATCTCACGAATAACAGCAACACCACGAATACGCCGCTGGTCGACGCGTGCGACCTCACGGTGACCAACACTGGCACTCCAAGTCCGGTCACGGCCGGCGGCAACATCACATACACGCAAACCATCTATAACAATGGAATCAGTAACTGTAGTACCGGTAGTTTCTCTGAAGCCACGCCGGCGAACACGACTTGGGTTTCGGTTTCTGCGGTGACCACCGGCGGCGGAACCTGGACTTGTCCCAACTCCGCGCCGGTTTCTTGCTCGAACCCCAGCGTTCCACCTGGATCCCGGGCGACGATCACTGCGGTCTACAACGTACCCGCAGGCACGGCGGCCGGTACCGTCATTACCGACACCGCCACCGCTACTTCTGCCACGCACGATACAAATCCTGCCGACAACACTGCTACTTCAATCATCGGTGTCGCCGGCGCCGGCCAGGCCGACCTAAGCGTAACGGAGACAGCCAGCCCCAATCCTGTGACTGCTGGACAGAACATTACTTACTCGCAGACAGTGGCAAACGCGGGTCCTGCTGCTGCTGCCACCGTCACGCTGACCGAAAATGTTCCTGTCAACACGACATTCGTATCGCTTATCGGGCCAGGCGGAGGATGGTCGTGTACTTCCACGGCTCCCTATATGTGCAACATAGCCAGCCTCGCGACCGGCGCACCAGCAACCTTCACCTTCACCGTACAGGTGAACCCAACGGTGGCCATGGGGACCTTGATCAGCGACACTGCTTCGGTTGCAAGCAGCGTCACTGTGGATCCCAACCTGAACAACAACACCGTTTCCACCATCGTCGCGGTCGCCGACTCCGCGGATCTTTCTGTTACCAACTCAGCCACTCCGGTCCCCGTGCTCGCTGGCGGCACCATCACCTATACTCAAGTCGTAACCAATGCCGGACCCAGCTCGGCGGCCTCCGCCAGCCTCAATGAAAATACTCCGTCGAACACAACGTTCCAATCGATCGCGATGCCATCTGGATGGTCTTGTACAACGCCGACTGTCGGCAGCGCCGGCGCAATCAACTGTACCGATCCAAGTTTCGCCGCAGGGAACGGCAGCTTCACGCTTGTGGTAAAAGTAACCCCTGGAACTGCCGCTGGAACCGCTGTGAACGACACAGTTACAGTGAGTTCCTCCACCCCGGATCCGAATCCCGCCAACAATACCGCGACCGCCAATGATGTAGTCGCTCTCGGCACCCAGGCTGATCTCGTCACCACCAATTCTGCCGCACCAGCATCTGTCGCGGCGGGTAACAACGTCACCTACACGCAAAGCGTCACCAATCTGGGACCTGCCGCTGCGGCAACCGGCGCAACTTTTACGCAATCGACTCCGCCCAACACCAACTTCCAATCGATTGCCGCTCCCTCGGGATGGGGATGCGTAACACCGGCAGTGGGCGCCACCGGAACCATCACCTGCACAGACGGCAACACTATCGCTGTTAACGGTACGGCCAACTTCACCCTGCTACTACAAGTAAATGCGGGCACGCCCACCGGAACCAACATTGCCGAAACGGCAACGGCTACCGTCAGCAACATTGTCCCAAATCTCACCACGAACAGCGCCACTGCCAACGTAGTTGTCGCCAACGCGAATAGTGCGGACATGGCGATCGTCAAGACTGCGACGCCGAACGGGACCGTTCCCGAGGGCGATCCCCTCACCTACTCGCTCGCCGTGACCAACAACGGTCCTGCGACCGCGACTAACGTGATCGTCACCGATACTTTGCCACCGGATGTCACTTATCTCTCCTCGAATCCCCCCCAGTGCTCCGAGGCCAATGGCATAGTCACGTGCCTGCTCGGCACCATGAACAACGGCGGCACTGCCACGGCCACCATCCTTACGCTCGCAGCCGCACCCGGAATCGCCATCAACACGGCCACCGTCGCTGCCGATCAAAGCGATCCCAATCTCGCGAACAACACTTCGACCCAGACTGAGATCATCACTGCTCCGACCAAGATCACCCTGCAGTCATTTAACGCACGCGTGGATCGAGGTAAATCCAGCGCGCCACGCGCCATTCTCTCCTGGAAGACTGGAGCGGAGTCGCACAATCTGGGCTACAACATTTTTCGAGAAGAAAATGGCCAGCGCGTTCGACTGAATCCCTCGCTCATTGCCGGCTCCGCACTCATGATGGCTGGAGCCCTCCCCAAACATTCCGGCAAGACCTACACTTGGATTGATTCCGCTCCAACATCCGCCGCGTACTGGCTCGAAGATGTCGACGTTAATGGCGCGCGAACCATGCACGGTCCAGTCACCGCGTCCGCCGCGACTGTGCAACCCGCGGTTGAAGTGGGATCTGCCACTGCGACTTCAAGCCAAATGTTCAGCGAGCTCAATCAGCCGCAGCCCTCAGCTTCGGAGAACGCGAGCCACGAAATCGAAACCCTTCTCGGCGAATTCGAGCCCACGGCGGCGCAACAACAGAGGCAATTCGAACTGGCCGAACATCCCGCAATCAAGCTCTACGTGAAGCATGAAGGCTGGCACAACATTACACAGCCCGAGTTAATCCAAGCCGGACTTGACCCCAACGTCGATCCCGCGCTCCTCCATCTTTACGCCGAAGCGATCGAACAACCCATCGCAATTACCGGCGCAACTTCGGGCCCCGGAGGCTTCGGTCCTAGCGCCACGCTTCAGTTCTACGGCACCGGAATCGACACTCCGTATTCCGGCAGCCGCGTTTATTGGCTTGTCACGGGCAACGGCCCCGGCCAACGCGTTCAGCAAATGCCGCTGACCAACGGCTCCAACCAGCCGCCCGCCAGCTTCCGCTCCATAGTTGAAGTGGCGCAGCACACGACGTATTTCGCTGCTTTGATCACGACAGACGGGAACAATTTCTTTGGCCCGCTGGTCTCTGCGACGCCGACTGACCAGACTGTGACTACGCCACACCTCGACAAGACTTCCACTGATCCCGCACGGATCGAAGTCATCCTGCAAGGCATAATTCTGGGCTTTCCGCACGATGTTGCCGTTTCTCTGAATGGCGTCTCGCTTGGCAATGTGACTTTCACCGGACAAGCCAAGGGCACATACCAACTCGATCTACCGCCAAACGTTTTGCAAGACGGAGACAACACAGTTACCCTGACCTCGCAGAACGGCGAATACGACACCAGCCTTCTGCAATCTGTCCGCATTGAATATCCGCACACTTACACTGCCGATTCCGATCGCTTGAAGTTCACCGGCCGCCCCGGAGAAGAATTAGAAGTCGCAGGCTTCACTGCCGCGCCCGCCGTGGTTCTCGATATCACCGATCCGAACCGTCCGGTTCAGCTTACGCCGGAAATCACAAAGAGCACGACCACCACAACGCAGTACACGCTGCAAGTGCAGGTACCGTGGTCAAGCATGAATAGGGCGGCCGCGTATCACACGCTGCTGGCCGTGGCGCCGGACCGCCTGCTCTCCGCCGCCACAATTCGCTCCAATCATCCGTCGCACTGGCACAGCGCCCAGCGAGGCAGCGACATTGTCATGATCTCTCATGGAGAACTCGCTGACTCGCTGGCTCCGCTGGTTCAAGCGCATCGAGCCCAGGGGCAATCCGCTTCCGTCGTCCTCATCGACGACCTCTACGACGAATTCACCTTCGGCGAGCGGCATCCTGCGGCGATCCGGGCATTTCTGCAGACCGCGACAAAAGTCTGGCACACGCCGCCGCATTACCTGCTGCTCAACGGTCGTGCCTCGCTCGATCCCCGCAACTATCTCGGCTTTGGCCATCTCGACCTCGTTCCCACAAAAATCGTTCCTGCGGCCGGTCTGATGACCGCCTCTGACGACTGGTTCTCTGACTTTAACAACACCGGCATTCCCACCATCGCTACGGGACGTTTCCCAGTCACTAGTCCTGCCGATGCCACGCTAGTCGCCAACAAGGTCGCCACTTACGAGGGCCAATCCACCAACGGACCCTGGACCTCGCAAGCCCTCATGGTCGCCGACATCAACGACGGGGAAAACTTCCAGCAGGATGCTCAGATCGTGCAGGCCCAGTTACCCAAGTCGATGCAAGCCACGGATGTTTTCGCCACACCGTCCACCATCGCGCAAGACCAGCAGCAGATCATCACCTCGATTAACTCCGGCCAAGTGCTCGTCAACTACTCCGGTCACGGCTCGGAAGACCAGTGGTCCGGCGACAATCTCTTCGACAACACCGCCGCGACGGCCCTGACCAACGGCTCGTCCCTGCCGGTTTTCCTAACCATGGATTGCCTCAACGGCTTCTTCCAGGATGTGTATGAACAACCGCTTGGAGTCACGTTGATGCTCGCCCCGAATGGAGGAGCAGTTGCGGTCCTAGCCTCCAGCGGCCTGAACCAGCCCGCGCCGCAAACCGTCATGAACAAGCTCATCGTGCAATCCGCCTTGCGCGCGCCTTACCCCGCGCTGGGCGACGCCATCATCCAAGCTAAATCAGCCATCACGGACCTAAGCGTCCGTCGCACCTTCAACCTGCTCGGCGACCCCGCCATGAAGTTCAAACAGACTGGCACGGCCGCGACTTCAACCGCGCCGTAAATGTTCGGGAGGACAGGTGGGCGAGCCACCGATTTCACGTAAAGGAGAGCGACCTCGGCGGCTAAATGAACAGAAGCGACTCTTACGGCGCGGCTAGGAGCCACGCTTTCAATACGGGACTGCTGAAAGCTTTTATTGCAGCCTGTTAGGGCGTAATCTCGAACACAGTTCCAAAGCCGTAGCGAGAGCCGCCAAACTCTGTGGTGCCATAAATGGCAGTTGGTGTGCCGCTCAAGACTACGCCCGCAGCTGGCTGCGATCCATCCCCCGCACTCTCGAAATTGTAGAGAATCGTTTCCTTCCAGGGCCCGCTCTTCTGAGGAGTGAGCTGATACACGATTCCGCACCCGACAAAATCGCATCCGTTGCCGCCATTCGCCGTCGTACCGTAAAGAATGCCTTGACCGCCGAGAACGATGCCGGTCGGCGAGAAGCCGTCGGGCTGCGGACCAAAGGAGTAGAGCACCGTCTCGGTCCATTTAGTGGCAGTGGGACTCAATTCAAAAACGATGCCTTCGTTGTTATGGGCCCCGCCGTTTTGCGTGGTTCCGAAGAGATTGCCCTGTGCATCCATAATCAGCGGCGTAGATGGGCTATACCCATTCCCAGAACCGGAGAAGTTGAGGATTATCGATTCTGAGTAGCCCCCACCCGCTTTCGGAGTTAGCTCGAAAACCGTTCCACTGAGCGTCTTACCGCCCGAAGTGGTTGTCCCATAGATATTGCCGGCGCTGTCGAGAATCACGCCCCCGCGCGGATAATATCCGTCCCCGTTATTCAGGTTGAATTCGTGGAGAATAGTTTCCGTCCAGGTGCCGTTCGACTGAGGACTGAGTTGGAAGACGCCGCCACCTCCGTTGGTGGTCCGATAGGCGGATCCATAGAGACGTCCCTGACTATCGAACGCGAGGCGAGGGCCTGGGAAGTATGCCTGACTTGTGAACGGATACACGACCTTTTCGCTCCAGGTATTGCCCGTTCCTGGCGTCAGCTCATAAATCGCTCCGATGTGACCGGAGAAATCGGGGCAAGTTCCACCGAAAAGATTTCCCTGCGTGTCGAAGAGTAGCTCGGTACAGGGTAGATCGGTATCGAGCGTTCCCCCTTTGAAAGCGTAGATTGTCTTCTCGGTCCAGGCACCGCCGGAGGCGGGAGATAGTTCGAACACAACGCCACAGCCATGCGGGGAGCAATTGCCACTTCCGCCATCGGAAGCTACCCCATACAGATTTCCTTTGCCATCGGCCAGCAGGCCGTTTAAGGGATTCGATCCGTTCCGCGCGTTGAAAATAACGATGGGTTTTTCCTTGGCGCTGGCGTCGACGGCGTGCGGGAAACTGAGTGCGAGCGCCGCCACAATCAAGGGGACGATCCTAATTAAAGAACAGGTAGGAAACAAGGATATTGAACTCGACGGGGAGGAGTTCGGGTTTTTCACGATCGCAGCCTCCTAATTTGTGTCCGGCTCTATTCGCTTTGCGGCAAACATTTCGCAATCGGGACGCTCCGCCAGACTGCCGGAGAAGGTCCGGCTGCGAGCACGCCCAGCGTCTGCAGGCAACGTTCAAAGGTACGCGTCGCAGCGGAGCCGGTCTCAACGGGAGCTGCGCCGTCTTTTTGTCCGCTGAGAATCGGCTGATTCGGCGTGGACTCATAGGCGTAGCCGTAAATGCTTCCCATAGTGAAGGATCCGGGGGCAACAAGCTTGATACGCGCCCAGCCATAATGTACTTCTCCGTTCACTGTGAACTTAAGCCCAAGATAGGCGAATTCAACGGCCAACCAACTGCCGATTGGTGGGAGCGCCGCGGTACCCAAAGAAAAATTCGCCAGAAAAACATCGTGTCCAGAAGTTAAGAATTTAGCACTGGATCCAATCTTGACTCCTGCCCCCAGTCCCTGCGCGATGATCCGGTGGTTTAGCGTCCCGGCATATGCTCCAACAATCTCATTCCCAGGTTGAGTTGGCACAATCGTCAGAGAAGCGCCTCCCTGACCCTGTGTCTGGTAGGAGAAGTTAGTGATTTTAAAGTCCGGGGTGCCGTCATTGTTAAGGTCGAGATTCGTGGTGACGCCGCCGGCGAATGGCGTGCCCAGCGATATGTTCGACGGGGTGTAGACGACCTGCGC
>Ga0210401_10006180_pt1 | contig 12213 bp, 14 predicted proteins | sample IncBWH32MmetaG_FD_150866 | JGI IMG/M metagenome (GOLD analysis project Ga0210401, IMG submission 150866) | Forest soil microbial communities from Barre Woods Harvard Forest LTER site, Petersham, Massachusetts, United States - Inc-BW-H-32-M | ecosystem: Environmental > Terrestrial > Soil >... | reverse complement strand
CGCTGCCGCACCCGCACCAGGCGGTGCGAGCGCTGTGGCGGCAGCGCGAAGTGCGCGACGTTGTACAGCATGAGCGGGGCGAACAGCAGCCAGCTCGCGGAGGCCAGCGGCGACTCGGTCAGCCCGCCCCACGAGTACGCCTCCAGCTTCCAGGGCACACTGGCCCCGCCGCACCCGGCCGGCGTCCAGCGCCGGTAGAACATGGTGGTGCTGTCTCCGGCCACCTGCAGCGCGTCCGGGTGCTCCAGCATCACCGGGCCGGTGGAGCCGGACACGCCATGAACCCGCAGTTCGGTGAAGTCCGGCGTCTCCGGCGGCAGCATGCAGTCGGTCAGGGATCCCCCGCTCGCCGCCCGCGCTGGGCTGGTCAGATCCCCTGGCGCGAAGCCCCACGCGCCACCCAAGCCGAAAACGACTCTGTCTCCGGGCATAACGACCCCCAGGACCGACAATTCCAGTTAGGCCCCTAATGGTTCCCCCGGCCGCGGCATCCGTCAACGCCGACGGCATTTCGCACGTAATCCCGATGCTATTGCGCAGCAGAAATTCGGCGGGCCGGCCGTCAGCCCGGCGTTCCGTCGCGGCGCAGGCCCTGCTCGGCATAGTCGGCGAGCAGGTCGCTGACCGAGAGGCCACGCCGCTCCGCTTCGGCCGCCAGCCGCTCCGCCAGCCCAACCGGCAGCATCACGGTACGGCGCACGCAATCGTCGCCCTCCCACGCCTCGCCGGGGGTATCAGACACGCTCAGACACGCTCCCTCCGTTCCGGCCCCACCCGCGCTGGCTCGCCCCGCGGCACATAGCTGCGCAGGATGCGGTCACTGAGCAGGCCGAGGCAGCTCAGGTTGGGAAAACCCGGCCCCTGGGCCAGCCCGGCCAGTACCGGCAGGTGCAGCGGCGGATCCAGCCCGGCGACCGACAGGTCGACGCCGATCCGCCGCTCCAGGTCGTCGCCGGCCAGCGCGGCGGCCAGCCGGCCCTGCGCGGCCGGGCCGAGCAGCCGCTCGAACCAGCGGGCCCGGAACCCGATAGCCACCACGACCAGGTCATAAGCGACCCGCTCGCGCTCCCGGCCGTACTCGATGGTGACCACCACCTGCCGTTCCCCCGCGTCGATATGCACCGCGCGCCCGGCCAGCGTGCGGAACCCGGGCGCCGCGTTCAGCGTCGCCTCGGCCTGCTGGGAGAACACGCCCCGGTCGGTGCGTTCCAGGAACTCCCGGCGGTGCGCTTCGGCCAGCCGCGGCCAGTCCCCGGGATCGGAGTAGAGCCGGTTCTCCTCGTAGCTCTCGCCCCGCGAGTACAGCACCCCGCGGCTGGTCAGCACGTCCACCGTGGACCGCTTGTGCGCCATCTTGAGCAGGGTGATGACGATCGAGGCGGCGGTCTCCCCGCCACCGATGACGCACACGCTCTGTGCGACCTCCGGGGCCGCCGCCCGCGGCCGGAGCCAGAAGCTGCGCCCGTCCAGCACTCGCGGGTGCTGCTCCGGCTGCCCGGGCACGGTGACCGGCGGTCCCGCGCCGGTGACCACCACTCCGTCGGCGTCCATCGCATCCCCGGGCCGGAGCGCCAGCCGCCACCGTGACCCCTCGGCTTCCAAGCCCACCGCCTCGGCCGTGACGATCTCGGCGGCGGCCCGGTCCGCCACCTCGCGCAGGTAGCTGCTCCACCGCCGGTGCGTCGGCCGCAGCCTGCCCCGATCGACCCAGTCGGCGTAGGCGCCCTGCCGGATCAGGTGCTGCGCCCAGGAATAGTCGGCCATCGCCGCGGTGACCGCGGCCGACGCCGCCGCCCAGCTGCCGGCGTAGGGGAAGCCGACGTCCTTCTCGGCCGCCGTGCCCAGCGGCAGCCGGCCGCTCGTGTAGCCCTGCCGCCCGGTCCAGTTCCCGGCGACCGGGCCCCGGTCGACCAGCACGACCCGCGGCGCGTCCAGGCCAGCCGCGGTCAGCGCCCGTGCCTTCGCGGCGATTGCGATCCCTTTCGGTCCCGCGCCCAGTACGGCCAATGTCGGCATGATCGCGAGGATAACCGCCCGTCAGCCTTGCACGCCGGCCGATCAAGGGCACGATGGCAGCATGACCGATGCCGACCTGCTCGCCGAGGCGGCGGCGGAACTCTACGCCGGTGATCCCGCCGCCTTCACCGAGCGGCGCGGGGCGCTGGCCGCCCAGGCCCGCGCGGCTGGCCAGGCCGTGGCGGCCAAGCAGATTACCGCGCTGCGCAAGCCGACCTACACGGCCTGGCTGGTCAACCAGCTGGTCCGGGCTGATCCGGAGGTGGCCGTCAAGCTCGATGAACTGGGCCAGGGGCTGCGCTCCGCCGGCGCGGCCCTGGACGGGGCGCGGATCCGCGAGCTGTCCCAGCAGCGCCGCCGGCTGGTCGATGACCTGGTCCGGCAGGCGCTGCGGCTGCCCGGCGCGGGCCCGCCGTCGGCCGCGGTGCGTGAGGAGCTGACCGCCACGTTCGGCGCCGCGCTGGCCGACCCGGAGGTGGCCAGCCAGCTCGCGGCGGGCACCCTGGTCCGCGCCGTGCACCGGGCCGACTTCACCCCGGCCGGTCCCGGGCTGACCTTGGTCCCCCCGCTGCCCGCCAACCGCCCGGCCCGATCCAGCAGCACAACGCCGGCCCGTCCGACTGGGGGTACCCGGACCCGGGTCCGCGGGGACGGTCAAGCCGCTGCTGGCGCAGCGGCACCGGCCCGGGGCAAGCCGCGGCCGCAGGCCGAGCGGGACCGGCAGCGGGCCGAACAGGAACGGCAACGGGCGGAACGGGACCGGCAGCGGGCGGAGCAGGAACGGCAGCGGGCCCTGGCCGAGGCCGAGCAGGTGGCGGCCGAGGCTATCCAGGCCGCCGCGGCGGCGGACGCCGCCGAGCGGGATCAGCGCGCCGTGGTCCGGCACCTCGAGGATCAGCTGGCCGAGGCCCGGCAGCAGCTCACCGAAGCCCGGCGCCGGGCCCGCCAGGCCGCGGACGACGAGCGGGCGGCGCGCCGGGCGCTCGGCCGGCTGCGCGGCTGAGCTGTACCCTTCGCTGGCCGGCTGAGCGGGCTCCTCAGGCCGGGTGGATGTACCGGCGGTCGTACTTACGCCAGTCCGTCTGGCCGTCCGGCCAGCGGATGTGCAGGTACCACTGGCCGCGGGCGCCCAGCCAGCCGAGCACCTGGCAGGTGCGCCAGATCCCGTCGTTGTACAGCGCGTGCGCCCGGGGCCGCCGCACTGGGTGGGACCAGCCACGCGGATCACCCGTGAGGGGCAGCAGCGGCACCGGCTTCGCGGCCATCACAGCAGTATTGCGAACGTATGTTCGAGTTACCGCACTGGGACAGAGCGCAGTCGGGCGACCGTTTCCGGTACTGGCGTTAAGTCTGGAAGCGGGTCGGCCGGTAGGGCCGCAGCTCGGCTGGCGCGGTCCCGGTGACCAGCTCAGCCGTGATGAGCCGGGCCAGGTGCGCGGCGAGGGTCACGCCGCTGTGCGTGACGGCCAGGTACACGCGGCGGGCACCGGGCAGCCAGCCGATGATGGACCGGCCGTCGGCGGGCATCGGCCGGACGCACACCTGGTACCCGGCCACCGCCGCGCCGTCCAGCCCGCGGCTCACCTGGCGGGCCCGGTGCAGCAGTTCCGCCGCCCAGCGGCGCAGCTCGGTGTCGGGCGTGCGCAGGTCCGCGGCCGCATCAGGCGCTTCCAGGTGGACCAGCCCGCTGCCGTGTGGCCGCAGGTACACGGTGGGCGCGTGTACCATCCGGGCCGGCCCGTCTGGGCTCACCGGCCCGGCCTGCACCACCAGGCCGGGCGCGGCCGCGCCGGGGGTCTGCCATGGGACCAGCGGCACCTGGCTGGCCGGGGCGGCCAGCTGGGCCAGCTCCGGTGTCCACCGCCCGGCGCAGCACAGCACCACGTCGGCCGGGATCTGCTGGCCAGCCGCGGTGTGCACCCCGCCGTCGGCCAGGAAGCCGGTCACCTGGCCCGCTGCGCCGGTCAGCACGGTGACCCCGCGGTGCACGGCGGCCTCAGTCAGCTGGCCGATCAGCGGCCCGGTCAGCAGGTAGCCCTCGGCCGGGAACCAGGCGACGCCGGGCACTCCCGCGGGCAGCCGCAGCGCGGGCTCCAGCTCCGCCGCCTCCGCCGCGCTGATCATGCGGGCCGGGTAGCCCCAGCCGGCCAGCCGGGCCACCCGGGCGATGAGCTTGGCGTGCCCCGCGGCCGTCGCGGCCCACTCGAGGTTCCCGGCGGGCCGGTACCACCCCGCGCCGCCCAGCTGCCGCGCCAGCGCGGCCCAGGCCGACAGCCCGGCGTGGTTGAGCTCGTGGTAGTCCCGCGGCGCCTTGTCGTTGGAGTTCAGCCAGGCGAAGCTCCACTTGGTGGTGGCCTGGCCCGGCTGGTCCCGGTCCAGCAGGGTCACCTCGATGCCTGCCTCGGCCAGCCGCAGCGCCAGGCAGCCGCCGATCACCCCGGCCCCGACCACCACGCACCGCTGCGCCATCTGACCTCAGCGCTCGGTGCTGCGGTCCAGCACGGGCTTGACGTCGATGACCGGCGTGCCGTCGAGCGCCTCCAGTCCGTGCACCAGGATCCGCAGCCCGGCCACCGTGTGGATCAGCACCCGGTGCAGCCCGATGGGGTTGGGCCGGTCCGGGGAGCGGGTGCTGAACACGCCCAGCATCGGGCGCTGCGGGTCGTCCCGGGGCCGGGTGACCAACACGTCCCGGTCCGCCCGGTCCAGCCAGGTCAGCACGATGATCTCCTGGCCGGCCTGCAGGTCCCGGATCGCCTCGGCCACCGCGGGCTGGAAGACGAGCCAGGCGGGCGGCGCGCCCTCATCGCCCTGCCGCGGCGCCTGGCCGCGTTCGGTCAGCGGCGACTCCACCCGGCCGACCGGCACGACCTGGTAGTACCGTTCTCTCACCGTCGCCTCCCCGAGCCGGGGAACTTAACGCAGGCGGCGGAACAGGCGGATCAGGGCCTTGTACACTTCTACGGCTTCGCACAGGCCGAGGACCCGCAGCAGCCAACGGAACAGCGATCGCATACCGCCCATCATGGCCCGCGCGGGCCGGGCCGCGCCATGGATCCTGCACCCGTATTGAGCCGGGGGCTAGGCCTACTCCGGCCTGGTCGCCGGGGAGACATCCCGTAGGGTGAGTGCCGAGATGGCAGCCAGGACGGCGTGGCTAACCGGATGGACGGGCGAGCATCTGCGGCATGCCGCCGCTATCCTGCGGCAGGGCGGCAACCCGGTGGCCCGGGTCTACGAGAGCATCGGCTCCGACTTCTTCCTGGCCATCGCGCCCGGCTGGCTCAACCTCGGGCTGTGGCACGGGCCGGGCACCGAGGACGAGGCCGAGGCCGCCTGCCGCCGCCTGGTCCAGACGGTGGCGGCTGCGCTGCCTGCCGGAGGAGTGATCCTCGACGCCGGGAACGGGCTGGGCACCCAGGACCCGCTGATCGCCGGGCAGGTCCGGCCGGGCCGGCTGCTGGCCGTGAACATCACCGAGTGGCAGCTGGCGGCGGGTCGGGACCGGCTGCGGCAGGCGGCCGCCGCACCGGTGGCCGGGGACGCCGCCCGGCTGCCGGTGGCCGGCGCGGCGGTGGACGGGATCATCAGCGTGGAGGCCGCGTTCCACTTCCGGTCCCGGGCCGAGTTCTTCGCCGAGTGCGTCCGGGTGCTGCGCCCCGGCGGCGTGCTGACCACCTCCGACATCGCGGTACAGCGCTGGCCGCATACTCCGGCCGAGGCGGTGGCGGGGCTGACCCAGCTGCGCGTGTTCGGCATGCGGCCCGGCGCGGCCATGACGGCGGCCCAGATCGCCGCGGCGGCCCGCGCGGCAGGCCTGGTGGACGTGCAGGTCACGCTGTGCGGCGCGGAGGTGATCGGGCCGGCCATCCGGCTCACCGCGGCCCGGCTGGCCGGCCCGACGGCCGCGCCCGCCGGCCAGCACGCCGCCGCCCGGTTGCTGCTCCGCCAGGTAGACCTGCTCTGGCAGCGCCGCATCATCGACTACCTCTTGCTCCGCGCCACCCGCCCCTAGTTGATGTTGGCGTAGCTCACATTGGAGTGTGGGCTACGACAACATCAACAAGCTCTGATCATGGTGGCGCGGCCCAGGGCCGGGCTGGTTAGGCGATGCGGTCGGCCAGCAGGGCCAGCACTGCCTCGGGGGCCTCGATCTGCGGCAGGTGCCCGGCGTCCGGCAGCACCCGGAAGGTGGCCCCGGGGATGGCCGCCGCGTACTCCCGGCCGTAGGCCGGGGTCACCATCCGGTCCGCCTCGCCCCAGACCACCAGCGTGGGCGCCGTGATCCCGGCCAGCCGCGCGGCCAGGCCGGGATCGGCCATCGACCGGCCGCCGTACACCTCCAGGGCGGCCCGGTTGCCCGCGGCGATGGCCTGCTGCTCGCTGCTCAGCTGAGCCGGGTCGATCCGGTACCGGTCCGGGTGCGCGAAGCTGACGTCGAAGACCTGATCCAGCGTCATCGCGAAGTAGTCCGCCACCGGGTGGTCAGCCGATGCCAGGCCGGCCGCGTCCAGCAGGACCAGCTGGCTGACCCGATCCGGCGCGGCTAGCGCGAGTTCCGCGGCGATCCAGCCGCCGACCGAGCTGCCCACCACGGTGACCCCGGTCAGGCCGAGCTGATCGAGTAGGTTCCGGTACAGCTCGCCCAGCTTGCGGGCCGAATCGAGCCCAGCGGGCCGGGGTGTGCCGCCGAACCCGGGATGCACCGGGGTGAGCACCTGGACCGGGTAGCGCTCGGCCAGCCCAGCGGCGAAGCCGGCCACCGAGTCCAGGCCTGCCCCGCCGTGCAGCAGCAGCACCGGGCGGCCCTGACCGCGCTGGGTAACGGTCACCGGGACGTCGCCGAACGAGGTGGCCACCTGGTAAGTGGCGGTACTGGGGTCGTCGGCGTAGCTGGTCGCCGGCTCGGTCGCGTACCGGCTCATCACCCGCACGGTCGCCTCCGGGGTCAGCGCCGTGCCCTGCTCGATCATCGCGCGCAGGTCGCGGAAGTACTGCACGTACAGGTCCGGGGTGAACGTGTTGAGCAGCACCAGCGGCTCGTCACCCGGGTTGGCGAAGGTGTGCGGGGCGCCGGGCGGGATCATGGCCAGGCTGCCGGCCGGTGCGTCGTAGCTGTCCTCGCCGACGGTGAACCGGGCGGTCCCGGAGACCACGTAGAACCCCTCGTCGTGCCGGGCATGCCGGTGCTGCGGCGGGCCGTCGGAATGCGGCGCCACGGTGATCTCGCCCATGCCGAGCCGGTGGCCGGTGGTGCTGCCGTCCTCCAGGATCCGCATGGTGGTCGGCCCGAGGTGGACGATCTCGCCGCCGCCCGGACCGGTGATCGAAGCCTTCGTCATGATCCGCTCTTCCTGTTCGCCTGGTGTTCGTAAGAGTTAACTCTCATGAAGATAGCTTGCTCGCAACCGACATGCAAGGATACTCTCACGAAGAGAGATGGCACTCACAATGGAGGGCAGATGACGGCCGCAGTCGAGGGAGCCACCAGGCACGGGAACGAGGGTGGCACCGGGCGGGCGAACCAGAAGGCCAGGACCCGCAAGGCCATCGTGGACGCCTGCCGCGAGCTGACCCGGTCCGGCGCCGAGTTGACTATGCCGGACGTGGCGCGCGCGGCCATGGTGTCCGAGGCCACCGCGTACCGCTACTTCCCCGACCTGGTCACGCTGCTCCAGGAGGCGCTGGCCGGGCTGTGGCCGGCGCCCGCCGAGGCACTGGCGCCGGTGGCCGGGTCGGCCGACCCGGCCGAGCGGGTCGGCTTCGCCTGTGCCTACCTGATGCGCGGCGTGCACGCCTACCAGGGCTCGGTGCGCGCGATGATCGCGCACACGATCACCGTCCCGGCGCGGTCGCAGGCCCGCCCCGGGATCCGGTTCGACCTGCTGGACTATGCCCTGGCGCCGTTCGAGGATCCGGCCGGGCCGGCCTTCCTGCCGCCGGCCGCGATGGCCCGGCTGAAGCGGGAACTCGCCGTCGTGGTCAGCGCCGAGGCGCTGTTCGTGCTGACCGACCTGTGCGGTCTTCCGGTGGACGACGCGATCGCCGCCGCGGTGCCCGCCGCACAGACGCTGACCAGGGCCGCCTTCGCCAGCCAGGCGCCTGTTTAACGCCGCCGCAACACATTGTTACCTGCGATCAATACGGCGCCGCTAACCTGTTCTCTCCGCGCCTGGGTGACGGTGGAGAGGCACTTTACATGAGCGTAAGCGTCCGGGAATGGTTTGCCCAGCGGTCGTTCAGCCACCAGGAATTCGCGGGCCTGGCCGCGGCCGGGCCCGCCCGCGACCTGAGCACGACGGTCGTCTTCCCGACCCGCAACGTGGCCGCGACCATCGGCCCGATCCTGGCCACGGTGGCCCGGCTGAACGAGTGCAGTGGGCTGGTCGACCAGGTCATCGTGGTGGATGCGGACTCCGCGGACGGCACCGCGGACATCGCCCGGGCGTGCGGCGCCGAGGTCTATTCGGAGAACGAACTGCTGCCTGGCTATGGGCCGGCCCGCGGCAAGGGCGACGCCATGTGGCGCAGCCTGTCGGTTGCCCGCGGTGACATCGTCATGTTCGCCGACGCCGACACCAGTAATTTCGCTGAGCATTTCATCTACGGCACGCTGGGGCCGCTGCTCATGGTGCCGGATGTGCGGTTCAGCAAAGCCGCCTACCGGCGGCCGTTCACCGATTCCAGCCAGTCGTTGATTGACGGCGGCGGCCGGGTGACCGAGCTCATGGCCAAGCCGCTGTTCAATTTCTGCTGCCCGGAACTCACCGGATTCGTGCAGCCGCTGGCCGGCGAATTCGCGGCGTACCGCGAGCTCTTCTGCGGCATTCCGTTCCTCACCGGCTACGGCGTGGAACTGGGCATCCTGGTGGATGTGCTGCAGGACGCGGGATTGCCCGCGATGGCCCAGGTCGATCTCGGTGCCCGGCAGAACCGGCACCAGCCGCTGTGGGATCTGAGCCGGATGAGTTCCGCCGTGCTGCGGGCCATGGCCAGCCGGGTGCCGCTGGCCCAGCGCGGGATGTGCTCCCCAGCCGCGTCGGGGGTGCTGGCCCTGCGGCGGCCCGAGGCGTACCTGCACGCGGTGGCCACCGAGGCCGGGCTGCGGCTCGATGAGCACGCCAGCGAACTGCTGGAGCGCCCGCCGATGGTCCAGGTGCTGTCCGCCGCCCAGCCGCGGCACACGGTGGCCTGACCGGGCTCAGCCGGCCGCGAGCAGGTCAGCCGGCCGCGGCCCCGGCGGCCAGCCGGATGATGGTGAACGCGGCGCCCTGCGGGTCGGTGAGGATGGCCAGGCGGCCCGGCGGCGCGTCGGCCGGCGGGACGGTCACCTGCCCGCCCAGCTCGGTGGCCCGGGCCGCGGCGGCGTCGCAGTCGGTGACCGCGAAATAGACCACCCAGCGCGGCGGGACGTCGGCCGGCCACTCCTCGTCCATGTGCACCATGCCACCGACCGTGCGGCCGGCCAGCCGCCATTCGGTATAGGTCATCGGGCCCATCTCGCTGGTATCCGGCGCCCAGCCGAACACGCTGCCGTAGAACGCGCCGGCCGCCTCGGTGTCCCGGCAGGCCAGCTCGCTCCAGCAGAAGCAGCCCGGGTCGTTGACCAGCCCGGCGCCGTGGAACGCGGCGGGCTGCCACACCGCGAACCTGGCGCCCTGGTCGTCGGCGAACATGGCCATCGTGCCCTGCCCGGGTACTCCGGCGGGCGGGGCCACCACCTGCCCGCCGGCCGCGGTCACTCGGCCCGCCGCGGCATCGGCGTCGGTCACGCTGACGTAGCTGTTCCAGGCGGCCCGGCGGCTGCCGGGGCTGGGCATCAGGCCGGCCACCACCTGGTGGTGGAGCTCGCCGGGCGGCGTGCCGGCCGGGGCAAAGAACGTGTACGCAGCGTCCCCGCCCGGCGGCGCCGCCTGGGCGGCCCAGCCGAACAGCCCGGCGTAGAACGCGGCCGACCCCGCCGGGTCGCTGGTGGACAGGTCAACCCAGCACGGGGTGCCTGGCGGATACGCCGTCATCGCAGGCATCGCGGTCCCTCCCCCTGGCCGCCGGTGTCACTCTGGCCCCGCTGACCTTACCGCCGAGTTGCCCCCGGCGTGCGGGGGGGTCGTCCCCCAGGGCCAGCACAGCGTAGGATTTGCGGCGTGCCACGCTATGAGTACCGCTGCCGGGCCTGCGGCGACACGTTCGAGCGCAGCCGGCCGATGAGCGAGTCGTCCGAACCGTGCCCCTGCCCGCAGGGACACGACGACACGGTCAAGCTACTGTCCACGGTCTCCGTCGGCGGCCGGGCCGGCTCGTCGGCCGCGCCGCGATCCGGCGGCGGCTGCTGCGGTGGCGGCTGCGGCTGCGGCTGAGCCCGGCCCCGTGCAGGCCAGCCCGGGGCCCCCGCTCGAGCCGGACCGCTACTACGCGGAGATCACCGCCAGCAGCGCGACGCTGGCCGCGCTGATCGACGGGTCCGACCTGACCCAGCCGGTGCCCAGCTGCCCGGACTGGACGCTGCGCCAGCTGGCCACGCACGTCGGCCGGGGGCACCGGTGGGCGGCGGAGATCGCGCGCACCCGGTCCGCCGAGTTCATCCCGTTCCGCAGCGTGCCGGACGGCCGTTTCCCGGACGACCCAGCCGAGCGGGCCGGCTGGCTGACGGCGGGCGCGGAGCGGCTCATCGGGGCAGTCAGCCAGGCCGGCGCGGACCAGGTATGGGCGTTCGACATGCTGCGGCCCGCGGGCTTCTGGGCCCGGCGGATGACGCATGAGACCGCGATACACCGGGCCGACGGTCAGCTGGCCACCGGCACCGCGCCGGTCATCGAGCCGGACATCGCGGCCGACGGCATCGACGAGTGGCTCACTTTCGTGACCGTCCCGGATCCCGGCAGGCAGGACTCCCGGCTGGCCGGGCTCACCCTCGGCCGCTCGCTGCACGTGCACGCCGGCGACGTACCCAGCGGCCAGGGCGAATGGCTGGTCAACCATGGCCCCGACGGCATCGAGGTACGCCGGGAGCACGCCAAGGGCGACGCCGCCGTGCGCGGCCCGGCGTCCGGCCTGCTGCTGATGCTGACCCGGCGGCTCAGCCCGGAGCAGGCGGGCGTCGAGGTGCTCGGCGACCGGACCGTGCTCGGCGACTGGCTGGCTGCTACCCCGTACTAGGGCGCGCTAGCCGTCCCGGGCGGGCTCGCCGTGCGAGGCGTTCGCCTTGCCGCGGCCCCAGTAGGCCTTGGGCGAGACCTGTTCCGGCCGCATACCCCGGTTGGCCAGCACCTCGCGCAGCGCCAGCACCACCTTGGCCTCGCCGAACAGGTAGGCGTGGCCCGGGCCGTCCGGCAGCCGGACTCCGCTCACCGCGGCGGCCAGCCGCTCTGGGTCACCGGCCGGCGCGCTGGTGCCGTCCCCGGCCGACCGGTGCAGCCAGCGCAGCGTTACCGAGGCCTTGGCGTCCAGCGGCTGCTCGTCGGCGGGCTCGGGCACCTCGAGCGCCACGATGGCCTGGGCCCCGGCGGGCAGCGCGCCCACCATCGCGAACACCGCGGCCAGCCCGGACTCGTCCGCGGCGAACAGGTGCCAGTCCACGTCCGGCGCCGGGAAGATCTTGCCCCGGGGCCCGATGCCCTCGATCGTGTCGCCCCGCCGCGCGGCGCGCACCCAGGTCTCGCCAGGGCCGTTGCCGTGCCGCACGATGTCCATGGTCAGCCGCTGCCGGGCCGGGTCCAGGTCCCGGATGGTGTACCGGCGGCGCAGCGGCCGGTTGCCGTCCACCGCCACCATCAGCATGACGTCCTGGCCCGGCTGGTAACTAAAGGAGGCCAGCTCCGGGGCGGTCAGCACGAGCCGCTGCATATGCGGGGTGAGCAGGTCGTTCGCCACGACCTCCAGCCGCATCCGGACGGTCCCGGCCAGCGACCCGGTCAGCTGGGCAAAGGGGTCATCGAGTTCAGGCACCCGGCCAGTGTATGTGTCGCCCCGCCCGCGGCCCGGTCAACTCGATCGCCGCTCCGCGCCGAGCGGCGGCACGCCGCCCGGGGGTCGTCCCCCGGGCTAGCAGAGTCTCAGTCGGCAAAGCGCTCTACCAGGCGCATCTTGTTGGTCGCGTCCAGCGCCGCCACCTTGTACGACTCGGCCAGCGTCGGGTAGTTGAACACCGCGTCCACCAGGTAGTCGACGGTGCCGCCGCAGCCCATCACGGCCTGGCCG
>Ga0210401_10006179_pt1 | contig 12213 bp, 9 predicted proteins | sample IncBWH32MmetaG_FD_150866 | JGI IMG/M metagenome (GOLD analysis project Ga0210401, IMG submission 150866) | Forest soil microbial communities from Barre Woods Harvard Forest LTER site, Petersham, Massachusetts, United States - Inc-BW-H-32-M | ecosystem: Environmental > Terrestrial > Soil >... | reverse complement strand
GAGCGGAAAAGGCTGCGTCGGCGATGTGACTTCGCCGGGAACATTTGATTGCGGCACGGGTCTTTCTTCCACCGGAAAAACTGGGACGCCTGTGTCACGATTCAGCACGTAGAGGAATCCGGTTTTGTTGCCTTGAATTACCACCGGCACGCTTTTGCCATCGTGCTGCAAGGTGGTGAGCAGCGGGGGCGACGCGCTGTCGTAATCCCAAAGATCGTGATGCACCAGTTGAAATCCCCAGGCGACTTCGCCGGTTTTTGCGCGCAACGCGACGATTGAATCCGCCCATTTGTCGTCGCCCGCGCGCATGCCGCCGAAATAATCGGGGCTGGCGCTGCTGGTCGGGACGAAAATTAGATCGCGCTCGGGATCTACGACCATCACGGACCAGGCATTGCCTGCGCCGGTGAGCCACCCTCTCCCGGTACTCGGCGCATTGAACAACTCCGCGTCGTTCGGCGGCAGCGGCTCCCACTTCCAGCGCAGCGCTCCCGTGCGTGCATCGAAGGCGCGCACCACGCCGCTGGGCATGTCCACACGGGCATTGTCATCAATCGCGGAGCCGACGACGACCAGGTCGTCAATTACGGCCGGCGGAGACGTCATGTGATACTCCGCGGGAATGTAACGCGCCACGTCACGCAGGCTGATCTGTCCGCGGTTGCCGAAATCCATGCAGGGGTCGCCGGTCGCGGCGTCCAGTGCGATTAATCGCGCGTCCAGTGTAGCTTCGAAAATTCTGCGGCGGCAGCGCTTCCCTTTCGCACGCGTTGAGTCGAGCCACGTAGCGACGCCGCGATTGATCAGGCCATCGCCGTAGTCTCCGGCTAGTTCAATCATCGGATCGAAAACCCAAAGTTGCTGGCCGGTTTCCGGATTCAGGGCGAAGACGCGATTGAAGGGCGTGGTGAGGTACAGGATGCCATCTACCAGGATGGGAGTGGTTTCCAGGCCGCTGCGCTTCGGGCGGCCGTTGCCGTCAGAAATGTCGCCGGTGTGAAATACCCACGCGACTTTCAGCTTGGTGACATTTTCGCGGTTGATCTGCGCGAGTGGCGAATAGCGCGTGCCGCCTGCGTCGTGGCCATAGTAGGCCCAATCGTTTTTTGTCGCGCCGGCGGGATTTGAAGATTGCGCGCCGGCGACTTGTAGGCCCGCGCACAGCAGGCCGACTGCCGCGACGAACAGAGATCGAGCCGGACGGTTCCGCATTAAATCCTCCGGTGCACGACTACGCGACGCGCCCTACCAGTCGAGTTTCGCGCCATCTTTTGCGTTTTGCTCGTCGAGCCATTTCTTCAGCGGCGCGAAATAGTCGAGGATCGCGGTGGCGTCCATTTGTTTTTCACCGGTCATTACTTCGAGGGCTTCGGGCCACGGACGACTCTGGCCCATTTCGAGCATTTTGTTCAGGTGCGCGCCAGCTTCTTTATTGTTGTAAATCGAGCAGCGATGCAGCGGACCCTTGTATCCGGTCTGGCGGCAGAGCGCGCGATGAAATTGGAACTGCAGAATGTCCGCGAGGAAATAACGCGCGTAGGGAACGTTGGCCGCGACGTGATATTTCGCGCCGGGATCGAAATCCTGCTCGCTGCGGGCAACGGGAGGCTTGACGCCCTGATATTTTTCGCGCAGCTCCCACCATGCTTTGTTGTAATCGGCGGGCGTGATTTTTCCGGAGAAAACTTCCCAGCGCCATTTGTCAATCAGTAGTCCGAAAGGCAAGAACGCTACCTTCTCGAGCGCTTTGTGCATCAGGATGCCGATGTCCGCGGATTCCGGCGGAACATTTTCCAGCAGGCCGATCTGTTTCAGGTATTCGGGCGTGACGGAAAGCGCGATCGTGTCGCCGATCGCTTCGTGGAAACCGTCGTTCGCGCTATTGCGGAAGAGCGGCGGCTGCGTGTCGTAGGCGCGCTGGTAAAAATTGTGTCCGAGCTCGTGGTGAATCGTCGAGAAATCCTCGCCCTTCTGCTCGATGCACATTTTGATGCGCAAGTCGTCCACGTAATCAATGTCCCAGGCGCTGGCGTGGCAAACGACATCGCGGTCCTGGGGTTTTACGAACATGGAGCGCTGCCAGAATGTTTGCGGCAGCGCGGCAAAACCGAGCGACATAAAAAATCGCTCGCCGTAATGCACCATGCCGAGCGGATCAATTTGCTTGGCTTTTAGAATCTGCGTCAGGTCGTAGCCCGGATCTGCGTTTGCTGGCGCGACCAGTGGATAGATATTTCCCCAATCCTGCGCCCACATATTTCCCAGCAGGTGCGCGGGAATCGCTCCGTCCGGGCCGAGCACTCCCGGGCCGTATTTTTTCACCAACTGCGTGCGCACGTACGCGTGCAGCGAAACGTAGAGCGGCCGCACTCGTTCCCACAGGCGGTCCATTTCCGCGCTGAAAACGCCAGGCGGCATATCGTAGTTCGAGCGCCACATTGCGCCCACGTCTGCGAAGCCAACTTCGCGCGCGCCTTCATTGGCCAGCTCGACCATGCGGGAATAACGCTCGCGCATCGGAGGAGCGATGGCGTGCCAGCCAAGCCAGGCGCGCTGCAGTTCCATCGGATCGCGGCTGCTGGCCGTGATATTTTCCAGGTCGTTGAGCGAGAGGCATTTTCCTTGCGCGCCGTCCGGGCACCATTTCCCTTTGCCGTAATCGCTCTGCAGCGATGCGTTGATCTGCGAGAGTTCCGTGCTTTCCTTGGGATTGCGCGGCGAAGGGATGTCCACGGAAAGTTTGATCAGTTTCAGTTTGCGCTCAATGTCCGGCGGCAGGTCGAGCGATTCGAAGCGCCGAGCTTGGGCGGCTAGCTCGGACGTTGCAGCCTTCACATTCTGATCGGCTTGCGCTGCCAGGATTTCGGTGTCGTCGGTGATGAAAGTTTCCTGCACCCATTGCGCGCGCCCTGCTTTGATCCACAGATCAAGCAGGCGTTTTTCGGCGGCGTCTGTAAATTGGCGCGCTTCTGCGACGGTAGGGGGCGCGGCGGCTTGCGGCTGCGCGGCGCTGGCTGCTTTTGGCGATTGGAAAGTCATCAGTCCACCTAGAACTAGAATAGCGGGGAGGCTCACTTTGATGCAGAGCGACCAAATTTTCCGACGATGAGCAGGGAGTGGAGACTGTTCATTTGAATCGAATAGAAAAATGGAAGCGCTTTGTTTTCTGTATGTTGAAAAATCTCTGCTGGGAGAAAAGGGCTTATTGGTATCGAATAGAAATTGGCATTTCAGGAGGCGCAGTGCGCGGACAAAGGCGGGAGAGATCCTTCGGCTGGCTTGAAGCAAAGGCGCCAGCCTCAGGATGACGACGCTCATCGCATCGTTAGAGGCACAGAGGGCGCTAGATTGGCCGTGGGCTTTGGTCGTCATTTTCACAGATTCATCATCCTCTTGCGGCGCACGAAATGCAAAACGTTGTGTGGGCACAGGAAGTTGCCGCCCGGCGAAGGGCGCCGCTTTACTGAGTTGGTGCGGCAATCCGCGCCGCAGTATATCTGAAGAAGTGACGAGACGCTCGGGGGATCAGTGAGCGGCGGCTGCGGGCGCTTTTTCGGCCACGACCTGTGCGATTGTTGCCAGCGCTGCATCAATTCCGGCGCGGTCCACGTCGCAGTGCGTGACCATGCGCACGGAATATTTTTCGGTGGCCGAGCACAAAACTCTTTTGGCTGCCAGTTGTTCGCAAATTTCCGCAGCGGTCCGGTTGGTGCCGCGCACGTCGAAGATCACGATATTGGTGACTACACGCGTTGGGTCGAGAGCGATTCCCTTCACGGCCGCGAGACCTTTCGCCAGGTGTTGCGCGTTTTCGTGATCGAGATGCAGGCGCTTAGGAGATTCTTCCAGCGCGATGAGTCCAGCGGCAGCCAGCACGCCTGCCTGACGCATTCCGCCTCCGAGCATTTTTCTGCGGATGTGCGCTTGCTTGATGAATTCCTGCGATCCGACGAGGAGCGAGCCGACCGGCGCGCCCAGGCCTTTCGACAGGCAGAACATCACAGAATCGAATTCGCGTGTGATTTCCGCGACGCCTTTCCCTAGCGCGACCGCAGCGTTGAAAATCCTCGCGCCATCGAGATGCACGCGCAAGCCTGCGGCGTGGGCGCGCTCGCAAATATTTTCGGCCACAGCTGTTGGGTACACGGTGCCGCCGTGCATGTTGTGCGTGTTTTCCAGCGTGACCAGCGCGGTTTGCGAATCGTAGTAGATTTTCTCGCGGATGAGCGGCTCGATGAGTTCCCACGTTAAGATTCCGCTCCGCGCCGGAACCGTGCGCGGCATCACTCCCGCGATGGCGGACATGGAAGCTAACTCGTACAAGTTCACGTGCGCGCGCTGCTCGCAGATCACTTCGTTGCTGCGTTGCGTCCAGCCCATGATGGCGAGCAGGTTGCCCATGCAACCGGACGGGACGAAGAGCGCCGCATCGCGCTGAAAAATTTCCGCCGCGCGCGATTGCAGGCGGTTCACCGTGGGGTCTTCGCCGTACACATCGTCGCCCACTTCGGCGGCGGCCATCGCGGCGCGCATCACAGGAGCGGGGCGCGTCACCGTATCGCTGCGCAAATCCACGATTTCGTTTTTGTGCGGCGCTTCTGCTGGTCCGCTGTGCACGCTCGGCTCCTTATCCCAGTAATTCCACGAATACTTCGTTCGAAACCGTCAGGTGCGCGGGCGCGAGTCGCAGAAGCGCACCATCCATCTCCAGCAATCCCTGTTCGCGCAGGCCAGCGATGCGCGACTGCAGGCTGACGCCATACTTTTTCTCGACGCGGGCCAGGTCTATTCCTTCGAGTTGGCGCAGGCCCAGAAATAATTCTTCTTCGAGCGCTTGTTGCGCCGTGACCGGTTCGATCCGCTCGTGAGGCGAGACGCCGCTCTCGATGCATGCGACATATTTCGCGGAATCGTGCACATTCGACCAACGCTTCGCCCCGTCGAACGAATGTGCACCGGCACCTAACCCGATGTACGGCTCGCGGCGCCAGTATTTCAAATTGTGGCGCGAACGGAAACCCGGCAGGCCCCAGTTCGAGATTTCGTAATGCTCGTATCCGGCGTCTGCAAGGCGCGCGCAGGCGGATTCGTATGATTCGGCCATGGCATCGTCGCTCGGAATGGCCTCCGCGCTGTAGCGGCTGCCGCCCGCGAGCGATTCTTTTCCCAGACGGCTGCCTTCGTCAATTTCGAGCAGGTAAATCGAAATGTGCTGCGGGCAAATCTCCAGAGTGCGTGACACCGATTCTTCCCAGGAGGCGCGCGTCTGCCGCGCGAGGCCGGCGATCAGGTCCATGCTGATATTGCGGAACCCGGCATCGCGCAGAATTTGTGCCGCTGCGAAGATATCGGCGCGACGGTGCATGCGCCCCACGGCCTGCAATTCGCGGTCGTCGAACGATTGCACGCCCAGGCTGATGCGATTGAATCCCGCGCCGATCCAGGCTTGCGCCTTTTCGGGTGTGATGGTTTCCGGGTCGGCTTCCAGAGTGATTTCGGGCGGAGGCGCAGCCGCGGCCGCGCTTAATTGCCGCGATGCAACAGAATCGCGTGCCGCAGGTTCGGCGAATGCGAAATTGCGGCGTAGCGCATCCAGAATTTCAGCGAGCGCGGTGGGTTCCAGCAAGCTGGGCGTGCCGCCACCGAAGTACACGGTGTCCACGGTCGCATCGCGCAGGTTGGATATTTCTCCGCTCGACATCAGCTCGGCAATTTCGCGGCGCACCGCTGCGGCGTACGGAGCATATTTCTCGCGCGCGACTACGCCCGTGTGAAAATTGCAATACGTGCATTTGGTCTGGCAGAACGGCACCTGAATGTATACGCCCAGGTTCATTTCGGCGCCGCGACCACATCGAAATCGTCCGTTTTTGCGCGCTGCACTTCTTTGCCATCCTTGATCGCTTCGCAATGCGCGCCAACGTCTTCGACGCTTACGTCTTTGTAGCCGAGCCACAAGCGGTAGGTGCCGGGCTGCATTACCTTGATCGTGAATTCCAGAATTTCGCCGCCGTGCAGAATGCTGGAGAGAGCGTCGTCACCGGGCGAACAACTCAGCACCTCTCTGCTCCATTTTTTGCCCTTGCGGGCCTGCACAGCGAATGCTGGCGCGGGATGCCCGCTGCCTGCGACGACGATCACGCCGCAGGAGCCCAGGCAGAAAGTAAGGCGCTTTTCGCCATTGTTGCGGATGCGCACAGCAAATGGCTTGCCGACGACCTGCTGGTCGCCCACCACGGCAATGGAAACTTCATCCTTCGCGGGTATCCCGTCGCTGGCCTCGGTTGAGACCAGTAGCACCAGAACTCCAATGATAGCTGCCGCCGACAGCGCTCGTTTCATGGACACACAGTCTACAACCAAACGAAATTCACTTCACGCACACACCGCGCGTGCAGTGCTAATCCTTGGACGTCACGCATCGTGTTTACGTTGCGGCATCCGGGATGATTTTGACACGCAGTTCCCTGCTGCGCGGGCCGTCAAATTCGACGAAGAAAATCCGTTGCCAGCGGCCCAGCGCGAGTTTTCCAGCGACGATCCAAACTGTTTGCGATGAGCCTGCCAGGGCCGTCTTGATGTGCGAATCGGAATTCCCTTCCGCGTGCGCCGAATTCGCGACGCGCGGTGCGAGACGGTCGAACGCCGCTGCGAGGTCCTGCGCCACGGCCGGATCGTACCCTTCGTTGACGATCACGCCAGCGGTGGTGTGTGGCACGTAGAGATGGCACACGCCGTCGGTGCAATTCGATTCGCGCACGGCAGCCTCGACCTGGTCGGTCACATCTTGCAGCTCGGTGCGTCGCGTTGTTCGCACATGGAGCGTTTGCAGCAGTCTCGTCGCGCCGGGTTTGTCGTTCGGCTTCATGCGCTGCTCCCTTTGTGGCATTTCCGTCCGGCGCGCGACCGGAGACTAACAAATAACCATCACGCGAATCTTCGATACATCGCCTCGCGCTTCCGATGCTATGATTTGCATCTGGCACAAGCAATCGGCGCGGTCGCCAAGTGGTAAGGCATAGGTCTGCAAAACCTTTATCGGCGGTTCGATTCCGCCCCGCGCCTCCATTCTCTCTTGTTCTCGTCTGGCTCGACACCGCAATTCGCGCCGCCGTGATTTGCAGGCCGCTTCCCGCATGCAGTAGACTCTGGGATTCGCTTTTCCTCAGGGGGCGTCTATGTTGGTGGTGATGCAGTCGCACGCGACGGACGAACAGGTACGCGCGGTTTGTGAGCGCATCGAGTCGCTCGGGTTCAAAGCGCTGCCCGTTCCCGGCGCGGGTCGCACGGCCGTGTGCATCACCGGGAATTCCGGGGCTGTGGATTTGGGGTCGCTGGAATCCATGCCGGGCGTGATCGAGTGTATTCCCGTCAGCAAGCCCTACAAATTAGTGAGCCGCGATGTGAAAGCGGAAAACACGGTGGTGCGCATCCCGACGCCTCTAGGTGACGTCGCGTTTGGCGGTTCGGAAGTGGCGATGGTCGGCGGCCCTTGTGCGATTGAGACGCGCGAGCAAGCGTTCACCGTTGCCAAACACGTGAAGGCTGCCGGAGCGCGCTTGTTCCGCGGCGGCGCTTACAAACCACGCACTTCCCCGTACAGTTTTCAGGGGCTGGGCGAAGCGGGCCTGGAAATCATGGCCGATGTGCGCAAGGAATTCGGACTGGGCATTGTCACTGAAGCGATTGACCACGAATCGCTGGACCTGGTGGCGGAATACGCGGACGTGATCCAGATCGGCGCGCGCAACATGCAGAATTTTTCGCTATTGAAGCGCGCCGGGCGCGCCAAGAAACCAGTACTGCTCAAGCGTGGCATGTCCGCAACCCTGGACGAATTCTTGATGGCCGCTGAGTATTTGATGTCCGAAGGAAACTACGCGGTGATCTTGTGCGAACGCGGCGTGCGCACATTTTCCGATTTCACGCGCAATACGCTGGATCTGGCCGTCGTCCCCGCGGTGCAAAAGCGCAGCCATCTTCCCATTGTGGTGGATCCTTCGCACGGCACCGGGCGGCGCAATAAAGTATTGCCGCTATCGCGCGCCGCGGTGGCCGTGGGTGCGGATGGATTGCTGGTGGAAGTGCATCACGATCCAGACCGCGCGCTTTCCGACGGGCCGCAATCCATCCTGCCGGCGGAGTTCGAGCAATTGATCCGGGAAGTTCGCCAGATCGCCGCCGTGCTGGGCCGCACCATCAATTGAAACTGCGCTTCAATTTTCGCCTCGTTTTTCTGCTGGTAATTCTCGCCGCGCTGGCCATTCGTGAAGTCGCGCTGGAGTTGCGACCGGCGTTCTTGCGTCCGGGATTGCATCTTTTCGCTTACGTGGGAAACACCGGCGACGGCACCGTTTCGGTGATTGATCTGATCAAGCTCTCGCCCGTGGGGACGATCGTCGTCGGGCCGGGACCGAGCGGCTTGCGCGCGCATCCGAAGCGGGCGGAAATTTGGGGACTTAGTTCCGCGGGCGGTTATGCGTGGGTGCTCGACGTGCAGGCGAATCAGGTCGTGGCGCGCATTCCAGTGGGAGCGGCGCCTTATGCGTTGGATTTTTCGCCGGACGGGCGGCGCGCTTACGTGGCGGCTTCGGGATCGAACGCGGTCGTGGCGATAGACACTTCGACGCGGCAGATTGTGGCGCGCGGGCGCGCGGGACGGCGGCCGTGGATCGCGCGCGTCACGAATGATGGCAAAGCTATTGTGGTGAGCAATCGCGACGACGGTACCGTTTCGCTGCTCGATGCCGGAACGCTCGCTCTTGTGGCTACCGTAACGACGGCACCCGGCCCGGAACAGATTGCGATCCTGCCCGACGATTCCAAGGCGTTCATCACGTCGGGCACTTCCAATCAAGTTTCCGTGGTGGATTTGAAGGGAAAAGTACTGCTGGCGAATCTGGCGCTGGGCGGCACGGCCGATGATCTGGACCTGAAGCCGGACGGCGGCGAGCTTTACATCGCTTCGAGTTCGGCGCACGGATTGTTGATCGTGAATACGGACACCAATGAAGTTGCGGATTTTCTGCTGCTGGGAATGTCGCCGACTTCCGCGGTGTTCGCGCCGACGACGAGCACGCTGTACGTTTCGGATACGGCTGCGGGACACGTCGTGCCGGTGGCAGTGGAAACGCGCCAGGTCGGGCAGCCGATTCAGGCGGGACAAGCGCCGGTGACTTGCATGCTTACTCCGGGCGGAGACATTTTGCTGGTAGTGGACACGGCGTCAAACGACATCGCCGCGATCCGCACTCGGACTTTGCCGTCTGGCCAGCCGGGACTGACGCCGCCGCGGCCTCCTACCGCGCTGATTTCCGTCGGCTCTCATCCGCGCGATTTGGCGATCAAGGTTTTCTGAGCGCAGTTGAGTGCGAGCGCAACTGCAAACTCGCACCGGAAAATGATTGCACCGCCAGAGTTACTTGCACGTTGCGCGTCGTGCTTCCTCCTGTGCCCGTAAATGTTCCCGTCACCGTAATCGTGTAAGTGCCGGTGGGGGTTCCTACCGGCGGCAATGGCGCAGTGCCGCTGCCAAAACACGCTACCAGCCCGATTGAAAGCAGAATTGTCATCGCGCCGGTCTGCTGCGAGGCAGCGCTCAGCAATTGCAATTTCACGCTGCCCAGCGATGCATTCGCGCCCGGCGCGTTTCCAACGGCGAGTTCGATGCCGCCGGATTCCCGCAGCACGGTCATGCCCTTGCCGTGGCCAACATACTGCACCGCTTGTCCTGTGGACGCAGCCGCCGGTTCAAAAGTGATGGGCAAGGAAAAATTCGCTGGCACGGAGTGAGCTAGCGACGGAGGCAGGGGCGTCACGAAAGCCTGCGGCGCTAGAAATAGTTCGGCGGGGTCGCTTGGCCGGAATTGTGGCGTCGTTAAACTGGGAGGGCGCGGCTTCCGTTTGGCCGTCAGACTAGGCAGTGAAGGGACATCACGCCCTGAAGCTACAACTTTCGAGCGCCAGGGATTCTCGACGGTGGACGTCCTGGTTCTCGCGAAGTCCCGGGCGCGCAATGCCGCGCGGCCCTTGGCCAGGAAGCTCACCGCAATCGCAAAGTAGAATAAAACGCAGGCAGGATACCCTTTGGGGTCCATCGACGCCTCCGCTGGAACCTGGTTCTGTTTCCAGCTTGGACGTCTCCAACACCGCAGACGCAAAGGCCCTGATTGTGAGGACCCAACAGACTACCGAAAGGGGTTAGCGCGACTGTCGTCCTAATGAATGCGAATGTCAATCATTGTTGGCTACGCTTGAGCCAGTTCCGATACCGAGTGCGGGCTCAACCGGTCAATGCAACACCATTCAGTGCATTGATTTGACGATGCGTCCGCAGGAGAGCCATCCGTTTGGCCTGTATGCGGTCAAAATCCAGCCAAGGCAGCGTCCGGCTGGCCTAGCCCTAGGTTGCGATTTTGGCTTTTGTTTTCAATGCAAGGTGGCTTTGAGTTTAGTGTTGCGTCGACCCACTGAGGCCAGCGCCGTTACGGAGATGTGGGTACTAGTACGGAGATGTCCGATAACGCGACACCTTCGAGACACAACCCAGTCGATGCCTTTTGTAATGCGCACAATCGTCTGCCTGTGCTGCAGCTTCATATCGAAAATCGCTTGCAGCCGCCCGTGTCCGTTCGGGGCTCAGAAAATCGCCGGAACGACGTCACGTCGAACGGATGTACGCAACTAATCCTACCGGACGGGGTTTAGAGTTGGCTACACTCAGGCCCGTAACGAAAGCGGACAAGCGAAGTTGATCACAAAGGGTTCTTCCCACACTAAAGTGGGGCTGCCAGAGGTGACGAGATGGATCTGCCCTCCCCTAGGCCCAACATTGCTGGTCTCGCGTCTCCGGTGCAACAGGCCGAGTTGAATTTACTGCTGGCTGGTCGCTGGCCACCGCTCAAGCCGTTGCCGATATTCAAATATGAAACGGCTGAGTATCGCGCTTTGATCGAATTCGACAAAACTCGCGGTGAGTGGGTCTGTCGTAAAACATCGTTACCCTCCAACAAAGTTAAGGAACTGCGTGGTGGACTGACAGAAATAACGATGGCATTACCCCACGGCCCCGCAGAAGTCTTCGCCGAATGTGGCGCAGTAGAACAGCAAGAACAAGAATTGGAGAAGGACGTCAGTCGTCGTCTCCAGGCCATTCTTGAGTGGAAAGAGAATTACGAGAACGGCGCACTCTATTCTGGCCTTGAGGGCTACCTTTCCAAAAGCCAGAAAGACGAAATCGACGCCAGCATCCGATGGACTCTTACTGCTCGGCAGCTTCAGTTCAAGCCGAAGAATGTTGCGGAGGTCTTTGACGCACTTTCGAAGGCGGGCGGCAGGCTAGCGACACTGCTAGAAGCCGCGCAGCGGAATAAGACGCAACACACAGCGGACGTACCGGCAAAGACGGAAGCCGTCGCGTCCAACGCAGAACGCAATGTGCGGGATGAGGCGATTCATCCCGCGCGCGACCGCCGCCTCCAGACGCGCGCCACGCCTGCCTCCTGCGCGTACACGGTGCTCGATGACATCAATGGCGGCATCGTCCTCAATATAAGCGAGACGGGCATGGCCGTTGCCGCAGCCGACCCCCTGGTGGTAGCTGATTACCTGCCGCACATTCGCTTTCGATTGCCTAACGTAGAGCACAGGATCAAAGTCTCCGCGCAGGTTGTGTGGCTAGCGGAATCGAAAAAAGAAGTAGGCATGCGATTTGTGGATGTGAGCACCGAGACCCGCAACCAGATTGCAAATTGGATCGCATCCGCAAACGCATCGCCGGAATTTGAAGGTTTAGCGCCGGGGCCTGTCCAGGGCGTTTTCCCAGCCATCCGCGAAAGCGTTCCAGAAGAACCGATGGGGAGTGCAGTCGCCGAGCAAGACCAAGCCTCCGCGCCCGAACTGATTGCGCGTGCAGCGTCTCTGCCATTTGAGCTCGTGTCGCCCGAGATTCAGGATGCAAACCCGTCGCTCCTTGTCGAAGATCTCCCGATAAAATTACACCGCGACGCTTCCATCCTCGGTGCTGGACCGCAAGTTCGAGCCCGCAACGCCGAGTTGTCAGCGAATCGCATCGAGAACTCTCCTGCACACCCGTATGTTCTTGAATTATCCGGACTCCACGTCGCTGCAGTCATGTTTCTGTTCGCGGTGATCGGTCTCGCCGTGTGGCTCACAGCGCGACGCAGCCCGCGTGGATTGCCCGTCCAGGATACG
>Ga0210401_10006178_pt1 | contig 12213 bp, 8 predicted proteins | sample IncBWH32MmetaG_FD_150866 | JGI IMG/M metagenome (GOLD analysis project Ga0210401, IMG submission 150866) | Forest soil microbial communities from Barre Woods Harvard Forest LTER site, Petersham, Massachusetts, United States - Inc-BW-H-32-M | ecosystem: Environmental > Terrestrial > Soil >... | reverse complement strand
GCAGACTTCAGCTGAGGCGGTCGCAGAGTCAGTAGCCGCGCCGCTGTGCCAGCTCCCATCGAGAAGCCGATCACATCAACGGCAACAAGACGTAGATGTTCGATGAGAGCGACCACGTCGCGAGCCATCGCTGAATCCCCATACGCGGCTTGGTCTCGTGGTTTGTCGGAAGCTCCAAAGCCACGCATGTCCGGCACAATGACGCGGGCACCGGCCGTCAGCAGTGCTCGGACCAATCCTAGCCTCCCTTCGGGAGGGGGATTGGGCAAGGGTGGTGCTCCCCCAAATACCTCGCAGAACATTTCCTGTCGCTTCTCCAGTTACGGAAGAATTCGTTCGAACTCTCCGAACTGCCCCAGGCCATCGACCCCAAATCCATGCAGCAGGATGACGGCCGGCCCTTCTCCTCCGTCGTGATAAGCAATCCGGAGTCCGTCAAAGGATGTGAAGGCACGCATTTATGAGAACTCGAATGAGATGGATCAGGTTTGCGCGATCAAGGCTTTGGCAGGGCGGGACCTCTGAGTCGCAAGCGCTGCCGAAACTGAGTTGCAGATGGAATGGCTTCGTCTGTCCGGCTTCCCGTGCCCATCGACAAAGTAGCCGCTCCAGGCGCATCGTTTTCACAGTTACTCGGATGATCGTCACCACACGGGATCAATATGTACGCGTGTCCCTTGGTTTCATATTCTTCCGGCAGAACACCTGGAGGTACACCGAAGCCCGCGATCTCTCCACGCTCGTTGATCGCTACCGCGTACGTCAGTTGCAAACTGGAACCGGATGGAATCAGTGTATTCAGATCAACCATCGGGCCACCGTTTTCCCATAGAAACGCATGTTCGCCCACTCCGATGATCATGTGGGCTCGATCCTCTGAGGTACCGACGACTTGGCCTCGCGAATTCACGAAATAGGCGTTACTGGACGTGTCCTCAGGGAACGTTCCGAGGTCGATCATCACATCGTGTCGCCACAGCACCGCATGGTGGTCCTGAGGGGTGAGCGGACCCGGGAGATCCGTCTTGCCGACGATGTCTCCGTTGTCATTGATCCAGTTCGTGAGGCCAGTATTGCCGCCCAGTGTGCCAAGGTCCTGCATGCCTTGTCTCTTCGACCAAACAAACGGGTGATACATGAGGTCCCCGGCCAAATCTGATTGACCAGTGACCTGACCTCGATTGTTTTGCGCGGTCACCAGACTACAGGTGCCGCCGAGTCCTCCTAGATCCGTCATTTGGCCGTCTTTCCACACGAAAGGATCCTGTGTTGGAAGGTTGGCTGAGAACCCGCTGCATGCGTCCGGTACGGCATTCGCCGTCGTGTTGGTGTAGGAGTTACCCGCAATCTGCCCGTGATCGTTAATGAAGAGCGCATTCGCATCCGGACCGCCTAAAGTACCCAGGTCCTGCATCACGCCGTTCTGCCACAAAAATGCCCGCGATTGAGTGGTACCCGGAAACGGGAAGAACGAGTAGGGATCTGACACCGTGTTGGTCGTGAACCCGACGACCTGTCCGTGTTTGTTGATGGCGTTGGCGATGCTCTCATATCCCCCAGCCAGCGTCCCCAGGTCTGTGATCCCTCCGTTCTGCCAGAGCACGGCCCGGAATTCCGGAAACCCAATCGACGGAGACCCGATCAGCGGATCGATCATGCCGTTTTCTGAAATGCCTACGGCCTGACCCGATTCGTTTACCCATAGAGCCACGCTGCTCCAGCCGGGGGCTAGCGCACCTAGATCCGTGAGTTTGCCGTCTCGCCACTGAAATGCATGCGACACAAAACAATCGAAGTTGAAACAAAATCCCGGGTCGGGGTCGGCTGCCGCGATGTCGGCCGCACCCACAACAGTTCCGTGGCGATTCTGAATACCGTCGAACCCATTCGAAAGGTAACTGGCTTGCCCGCCGAACGTGCCTAGATCGATGAGTTTGTAGCGGGTGTGTTGAGCCGCAAGAACGTCGGGAAACGCTAGCAGCGCAAACAATGTCGCAACAGAAGCAGTGAATACTCGATTCTTTTTCATGTCCTCCTCCAAATTGAGGTCCGGTACCTGTTGAAGTGCCCTGTAGAACTAGGTAAGAGGGCCTCCGGAAACGAGCCTGAAGGCCACGATAAGTTCTTGAATTGCTCCTTGCTTATGAAGCCCTATTTCTGCGGCCAGCCTCTCAGGAGGTTCCTTCGCGGAAATGTAGCGCGGATCCGACTCTCGATTTCCCGAGGATTCAGACCCACTTCAGCTTGGGAGCTCAGAATCTTGTTGGCAACTGACGGATTCTTCTGAATTGCTGCAGCGGTGGCGTCTTCAGCCTCGCACCCGTTGTCGTTGGAGTGCTCTTTCTCACATGGGACTAGCACGAAAGCATGCCCGCACTGAGTGTCGTCTCCTTGAGGATTGCCCGTGCAGTCGCCTGGCAGGTCGTCGCCAAAAATCTCGCCACGATCGTTGATCGCGAGCACCTCCGCGAGTTGCACGCCTGAATCCGGTGGAACGAAGACGTTCAGGTCGATCATCGAGCCGCTTTCCCACAGAAAGGTGCGTCCGAAACCGTCGCACGAGAACGATTGGCCCACTACCTGACCTTTGGCGTTTACGGCAAATGCCTGGCTGAAGCAATCTCCGGGCAAGGTCCCGAGATCGATTGTGACGCCATTCTTCCAGAGATAGGCGTCGCACAGCCCACTTGGAAGACATTCCAGACCGACAATCTCCCCAGTATCGTTGATCGCGTTTGCGGTGACGATAACTCCACCGCTTTGTTGGGTCAGGTCTGTGAGCTCTCCGCGATCCCAAAGAAAGATGTCCTGAGTCACGTCTCCAACCAATGTCATGGTTCCAATGATTTGACCGCGGTCGTTGAGAGCGTTCGGGAAACCGAGAGTGCCGCCCAGGTTGCCGAGATCGATCATCCTGCCGTCCTCCCACAAGAATGGGTGTGCGGTCGGGAAGTTGGTCACGGGATTTGGAGTCGAATTCGTCAGCGAAGCGCCTGCTATCTGGCCATGCTCATTCACGAAGACGGCGATAACGTCAGGCCCTCCCAAATCGCCCAAGTCGTGCATAGCGCCGTGCTGCCAGAAGAATGCCCGTTGTTGTGTTCCAAGACCGGAGAAGGAATCTGGGATGGCGTTCAGAGCCCAACCGACCACTTGTCCCCGATTGTTAATGGCGGTTGCCTGACTGTGCCTTCCGCCAAGCGTCCCGAGATTCTCGATAACGCCGTCCTTCCAACGCACTGCCCGAACTTCGGTGAAACCTACGGCAGAGTCAAACACGCCGTTTTCCGAGCCGCCAACGATCTCCCCGCGCGCATTGACTGCCAGGGCATCGCTGCAGTTTTCAGCCGAGGGTGGGATTGCGCCCAAATCGTTGACGTGCCCATCACGCCATTCAAAACCGTGAAAGACGAACGGGATGCTGCCGTCTAGACCAGAGCAGAAAAGTCGATGCATTGCCGGATCAGACGGCACCGATGTAGCGGCCGAGCCGACACCCGCGCCGCCGCGATTGATGTACGGGCCCCCATTTCCAGCAGGGTTGACGAAGCTCGTGGGACCGCCAAAAGTCCCGATATCTACCAACCTGTATCGGTGGTGTCCTTCTTGTTGTTCTCCCGCCCCATGTTCTTGCGCGACAAGCGCAATCGGGACCATCAGCACGACCCAGTACGCTATAGAAACCCTGAAAGACAGTTTGTTTTTCATACGTCTTCTGCCTTTAGGCGTGACACCCGCCGAGTTGCCTCTGCAGAATTAGCAAATAGAGAAGCCGACCGTCCCGAGGAAACGCCGAGGGTTTGCCGAGGTTTTTGGACATAGCCATGACCGACGCACGCATATAATGGAGAGGCAAGTTGGCCGGATGGGCGTATGCAGTCCGACTTTCAACTCGGCGCTTGGCGCGTGCAGCCTCAGCTAAACAGTCTTGTGTGCGAACTGCGGGCGGTTCGTCTTGAGCCCAAAATGATGGGAGTGCTGCTGTGCTTGGCTCAGCGCTCTGGCGACGTTGTTTCTAAAGACCAGATCGTACAGGAAGTCTGGAAGGGCACATTTGTCACCGACGATGTACTCATCCGCTGCGTCTCAGAACTGAGAAAAGCGTTCGGTGACAATGCTGGAAAACCTGCCGTCATCGAAACCGTTCCCAAACGTGGTTACCGTTTATTAATTCGACCAGTTTCCATTGCCCGAGAAAATCACCACGAGACCCATTCAACTCCGGAGGTTGCCGATTCCATCGCCGTCTTACCCTTCGAAAATGCGGGGCCTGACCCGGACATGGAATACCTGAGCGATGGGATCGCTGAGACCATCATCAATAGCCTCTCGCATCTAAAAACTCTCCGCGTGGTTCCACGGGCCACAGCGTTCCAATACAAGCGGAAATCGCTGGATCCGACTCAGGTGGGCCGTGAGCTCAAAGCACGCTTGGTTCTTACAGGGCATCTAGGGCGGCGTGGCGACCGCTTGTTGGTTGGAGCGGAACTGATCGACACGGTGCGCCAGTCGCAGCTGTGGGGCCAGACGTACGATAGCAAGATAGAGGAAATCTTGGCGATCCAGGAAGAAATAGCGGGGAAAATATCGAATTATCTGGAATTACGGCTGACCGACGTCGAGAAACGGCAACTTACCAGACGCTCGACAGAGAGTCGGGAAGCGTATCACCTATACTTGCGGGCAAGGTATTTCGCCCACAAGTGGTCACCTGAGGGGTTTCGAAAGGGCTTTGAATACTGCGCACAGGCGATCGAGGCCGATCCCGCGTATGCGGAGGCCTACACATGCCTTGCCTACCTATATTTGTTGGTCGGTGTTTTCGGTGGGGCTCCGCCGGTTGAAATGTTCGCAAAAAGCAAGGCCGCGGCCATCAGGGCGCTTGAGATCGATGACGGCTCAGCCGATGCTCACGCAGCCTTGGGGTTCGTGCATCTGGTGTACGATTGGGACTGGCAAGGCTCCGAAGCAGAATCGCGTCGTGCCATCAAACTGGCGCCGACCTTTGAAACTGGCCATTACGTCTATAGCCATTATTTTCTGGCCAGGCAGCAGTTTCAGGAAGCCGTTACGGAAGGCAAATTGGCCCTATCGATAGATCCCCTGTCAGCAAAGCTCAATTACCATCTCGGATCGATTTACTACTTCTCGCGACTATATGACGAGGCTATCGAACAACTTCGGAAGGCGGCCGAGGTAGATCCACTTTTCGTGCGCACACACCAAGTCCTCGCTCATGCTTACGCCCGAAAAGGTAAGTGTCAGGACGCTCTCAGAGAAGCTGAGAAGGGGCTCGTGCTTTCTGGAGGCAGCTTGCGCAGTAAGGGATTATGTGGGGGAGTTCACGCGATGCTTGGGCTGCAACTCCAAGCGCGAAACGCTCTGGACGAGTTGAAGCTCGCGTCCGGACCTCCTCACTTTGTCGAGGCGTATCAGTGTGCCGCAATTCATGCGATGTTGGGTGAGCACGACGAAGCTTTCGAGTGGCTCAATAAGGCCTTTCAAGGTCACTCGCCCGCTATCGTTTATATGGGATCAGATCCAAACTTAGAAGACCTGCATGGCGACTCCCGTTTTACTGATCTGCTTCGCCGAATTGGCCTGCCAGCCTGATGAACGTCTGAGTCGAACGGACGTTCTTGTAATACGGCTAAAGACCATGATAGAGGTCTTGCTGACCGATCGAGCCTTATTTCCCCGGCCGGACTCTCAAGACGCTTTTCCGAGACGAGCTCCTTTCATCTAAAGGACTTAATATCTTGTTGGCGACAGACGGATTGTTCTGACTGACCCCAGCGGTGGCATCTTCAGCCTCGCATCGGTCGTCGTTGGGAATGCTCTTTCTCGCATGGAATCAGCACGAAAGCACAGAGCGTCATTGCCTTGAGGATTACCAGTACAGCTCGGCCAAGAGTGACTGCCGGTTCTCTTCTCATTCAATGCCCACTGTTGCAGCTTAGAGTACTCGGTTGTTGCTTGCTACAAGGGAATGGCGGTGTGTTTCCAGAGGGTGCTAATGCAGCCCCACCTTCCGCACCAGCTCAGAGAATCGTGGATCGGACCGTATGGTATCGAGCGCGAACTCTGTCTCCAGACCCAACAGGTAATAGTCACGCTCTTGATAGGCAGTATCGAGCCACCGGACAGCCTGATCTGCGTCTCCCAAGTCGGCATACATGGTAGCAATCGCGTACGCTGACGAGTAGCCAGTTTTGCGTTGCGCTTGCCGTGCATGAATGCCCTTGGTGAGAGCGCCCTTCCACCCCGCTGACCGGAATCCCTGCTCGAGGGCAGAGGCAAATTCAGATTCGTGTTGGTCGCCCGAGACTTGGCCAACGGCCTTCCATTCTTCGACTACCTGAGGGTACATTCGTTTCCCCCAATACGCCTGCCCCAAACAACGGTGGGCCATGACGAATGTCGGGTTTTCGTTTGCCAGCTTCTGGCAGACAGCGATGGCCTCATCGTACCGTCGTGCCTTGATGTGAACGTCTCCCATCTGCCAGTTGATGACCAGTGAAGCCGGATCGAGTTTATGAGCACGGTTGATTTCAGCGAGCGCTTCCGGTTCCCTGCCACCAATGAGGCTAATGTCGCCCGCATACCACTGATGGGCCGTAGCATCGTCGGGATCGAGTTCGAAAGCCTTCTTATACTCAATTTCTCCGTCGGCAAAGTCCCAGTCATAGTCCATCTCGTTGCCGCCCAGAACAGCATGGGGATGGGCCAATGTCGGGTCCAACTGCAGCGCCTTGCGGGCGGCGGCATTCGACTTCGGATAATTTTCACTCGGATTGCCACGATAGCTAGGCAATACGCCATAGGCATCGGCCAGACCCGAATATGCCAAAGCGTAACCAGGGTCTTTGGCGATGGCCTGATTGAAATAGGAGATCGAGGCAGCAATGTCTGCAGAAGTCCGTTTGTTCCACGAGTACCGGCCCTTCAGGTACAACTCGTAGGCCTCTGGATTTTGCGTACCCTGTTTGGTGACGTGCTCCCTTTCTGACGGGCTAAGCTGGGAACGCAACTTTGCCGCGATGTCGTCTGCAATCTGCCGCTGCAGAGAGATGATATCTGCACTCTTGCCGCTGTAGTGCTGTCCCCAAACTACGGTACTATCCCGAATGTCGCTAAGCTCCGCACTTACTTCGACATTGCCCCCTCGTTGTTCCAGTCGACCTATCACGAGCGCCGACACGCCCAAATCATGGCCGACCCTTTGCGTATCCACGTCTTTCCCTTTGTAGCGGAAGACGGAGTTGCGAGACTTCACCTTAACCTGTGGCACGCGGGCGAGATTGTCGATCAACGACTCGGTGATGCCGTCGCTCAAATATTCCACATTTGGGTCGCCGCTGACGTTAGCGAAAGGCATGATAGCTATCGAACTGATGCGACCGCGAGCACTCCCAAAATGTCGCGCGACCACGGCAATTAGCGTGGCTGCCGTGAGTATCGCGACCGCTGCGGCAGGAATGATTACATTCCAGCGGAACCGACGGCGAGGTGGCACGGCAACGGCTCTTGTAGCTAATGTTTCCTCTTCGTCGCGATTGGGCCGCGCAACAGGCACTACCGGGAGCAATAACCGGTAACCCCTCTTCGGAATGGTCTCGATGATAGTCGGTCTTCCGGCACTGTCGCCAAAAGCCTTTCTCAATTCGGAAACACAACGGATCAAGACGTCGTCGGTGACGAACGTACCCCGCCACACTTCCTGCACGAATTGCTCTTTAGGCACCACCTCGCCGGAACGCTGCGCTAGACATACCAAGACTCCCATCATCTTGGGCTCAAGATGAATGGTCTCTTGCTCGCAGGTCAGCCGATTCAATTGGGGCTGAACCCGCCAGGCACCGAGCTGAAAATCGGGAAGCATGAGGACAGCCGCCCCACGTGGTCGTTAATTATAAGCCCGCCTCGCCGCTAAAAACCTCTTCCAAACCTCGGCATTTCCTCGGGACGGTTGTCTTCGTCAACTGCTAATCCTTCAAACACCACGCTAGTTGCGCGGTTTCGATAAGGAAAGAAATATGAGGAAGAATCTGGCTTTCGGCGTTGTAATGGCTACCTGTGGCGCTATGCTGACAATACCTGCACAGCTTGGCGCCCAACACAATAGTAATACTGACCGCCCTTGGCCGCCGATGCTGGCATTGACGGCGGGTGGCTGCCAAAATCGGACTATCGAAAATGACATCCCATTCGAAATGAACCGCCAATTTGGCTCAATATTGATCCGAGCGCAGGTAAATGGACAGCCTGCCACACTTCTCGTAGATACTGGCTCAAGTCGCACAATTCTTAGCTCGGACTTCGTGAGACTTAGTCCTCTCCTCTTGGAATCTGCACACACACCTCTCAAGGGGTCAGGCCTCGTTGGCAATGCGGCATCGTTCAAGGCAACGATGGAAGTCGGAGGCGTCTCATGGACCAAGCGAGAGGTGCTTGTGATGAATGGTATTCGAGACATTTCGAACAGCTTGAACGAGAGGATAGACGGCATACTGGGGCAGGATATTCTGAAAGAGTTCCGCTCTGTCCTCATCGACTTTAAACATCATCGCCTTCTTCTCCTTTGTTAATCCTCTTGCTTTATTAAGAGCACCTAACAAAACCTCGACGTTCCGCAAGATGGCCAATCGACCAGAGGTTCCGAGAGCCTGCGTTTTGAACGCAGATGTCAGCTGCCAGCTACGATGGCTTGCAGCCAGATCCAGAACACAGCACGACAGCTGGAATACCAACTCCACTTTCGAGGCAGACGCGGGTCACGATGGCAGGCCAATTCGGCGGAGGAGATCGGCGAAGCGGGGGTCTTCATGTAGGCTCTCGTAGTCTGGAAAATGTCTCAAGTAAATCAGCGCGGCCTCGCGCTCTTCATAAGCTCGATCGAGCCACTCGAAAGCCTGGACTTGCTCTCCCAGCAGCGCGTGGATCATGGCACACCACGTAGCCCTGTAAGAAGACGGCTTCGCGGCTTGTTCCACTTGCTCCAGCAGGGTTAAGACCTGCCGCGCCTCGCCTGGCTTTCCGGTCAGTGCATTAATACGCGCGAAGGTCACCCGACTATAGATTTCATCAGAAAGGGGGTGTGCGCGCTCGGCTTCCGCTAGGGCCTCCGCACGCATTCCCTTCACGGCGTAGACGAGCGCCAGAATATGGTGCGCCATGACGAAGGATGCATCCAGTTCGATGGTTCTTCGCAGTTGGTCGATGGCGGCGTCATACTCATGTCCAAGGAAGTGAACCACCCCGAGATGACAGTTCTTGGGCAGCGAGAGCGGATCAAGATCCAAGGCACGCCCGGCCTCGGCCGCGGCCTCCTCGGGCCGGTCCTGGGCGAGCAACCATATACTGTAAGCGTAATGACCTCCAGACATGTGCGGACCCAGCTCAATCGCTCGGCGAAACTCGGCTTCGGCACTCTGCCAGTCCCAATCGTGGAGCATGAGCACGAAGCCCAGAGCGGCGTGAGCATCGGATAAGCCGTCATCGATTTCCAGAGCTTTGACGGCAGCCGCCCTCGCTCTAGGGAAGGCCTCCCGCGCGGGCACAACATCAAAAGCGCCAAGCAGGCCGTACAAGTAGCTAAGAGCGGCATACGCATCGGCGTAGAGCGGGTCCGCTGCGATGGCCTGCCGGCAGTAGTCGAGCCCTTTCCCAAACCCTTCGGGCGAGTACTTATTGGCGAAGTACATTGCCTTCAAAAAGAGGTGATACGCCTCCCGGCTTTCGGTGGGGCGCTTGGCAAGCTCCCGCTTCTCAACTTCGGTCAGCCGCAACCGCAAGTAATTCGGAATTTCGGCCGCGATCTGGTTCTGGATCGAGAAGATATCCTCCATTTTGCGATCGTAGGTCTCGCCCCAGAGCTGCGAGTGCCGCGCAGTGTCGATGAGTTCCGTCACCACGACCAGGCGTTCGCGCTGCTGGCGGACGTGTCCGGTCAGAACCAGGCGCACGCCGAGCTCATGGCCCACCTCGGAGGGATTCAGGGACTTCCGTTTGTATTGAAACGTCGTGGTGCGTGGAACAACCCTGAGATTTTGTAATCGCGAGAGATAGTTGATGATGGTCTCAGCGATCCCATCGCTCAGGTATTCCATGTCCGGGTCAGGCCCCGCATTTTCGAAGGGAAGGACGGCGATTGAGTCGGCGAAATCTGACGGCGAAGCTCCTTGAGTGCGCTGGGAGTATGCAACCGGGACTACCGGGAGCACCAGCCGGTAGCCCCTCTTGGGAATGGTTTCGATGATGGCAGGTTTGCCAGAATCGTCACCGAAAGCCTTTCTCAGTGCCGACACGCAGCGGATGAGCACGTCGTCGGTGACGAACGTGTTTCGCCAAACCTCTTGAACAAGTCGCTCTTTAGAGACTACCTCTCCGGAGCTTTGCGCCAGGCATAGCAGAACTTCCATCATCTTGGGCTCAAGACGAATAATCTTTTGGTCGCAGGAAACGCAATTCAGTTGAGGCTGGACTCGCCAGATGCCGAGTTGAAAATCGGACTGCATAAAGACAGTCGGCCCAGGTTAGCGGTTCATTATATGCTCTGATCCCCGGCGCGTTGGCCGAAACCTCTTCCAAACCTCGGCATTTCCTCGGGACGGTCGTCAGCTTCAACTGGTATCTCTGCAAACGCATCTTGGGACGGCTGTTTGCCCTTTCCTGGCAGGAGACCCTTATGAACCCTCGAAAGCTGATCTTCGTGACTTTGGTTGCGTGGTTCGCAGCGCCGGTGACTGCGATTCGACTGGCTGGGCAGGAGCAACAAGAACACGGCCTCATGTTCGCCTAAGCGTCGGCTTGGCCAACATCTCGGAGGTCAACCTGCCCTGAGAATGGGGATAAGACGGTAGTACGCCGCCCTGAAAAGGCTGGCGTCGGGGGTTCGACTCCCTCCCTGGCCACCAAAATCATTCACTTTCAATAATTTACCCCTCATTCTTAATACGATACATCGCGCTGATATTCTTGTAAATCGATCCTCTTCGATATTCATAATCCTCTCTGTCCGTTAGGGTTAACGAGTGGTAGAGAGCAGACCAGAAGGGCTTGGCGTCTGCCATTAGCATTAATTAAGGTTGAGTATTGCCGGAGTGAGGTCTATTTCTCCGGGCCTGCTCGCGCCGGTGACTGTGCGCTGATCGCGGTCCACCTGCGAGGGGGGCGGAGCAGCGTGGAGAACTCATACTTATGAACTCTAGGAACCATGTGCACAAATCTGCAGTGGAAGCTGGCAAGCAGGTAGCCGTCATCGTGGTAGCCGCCCTGGCACTCACGCTACCACTCCGGAGTCAACAATCGGCTATCGGCGATTCCAGCGAGGCTCCTGGATCGGTGAGCCAAGCGGCGACCGCAGCGAGCAAGCAAACACATCAGGTCGACCTAGACCCAACCGCCGTGGAAAAACGGATTGAGCAGCCCGCAGACAAATCGCCGTTGGATCCATCGACCATCGCGCTCGACGACGGCCCGCCAGCAGTTCCATCGTCGACCCCGGGGAACCCAGACCCTCAACAAACTGCACCGGCGAAAGTTACTTATCTGTCGCCAGCCGAATCCGCGCAAAAAAGAAGTGGCGCTCCAGGCATGAAAGTGAAGTTGATTGGCAGCGGCGAAGGGTCGAAGCAGTATGCAGTCATTTTCAGCGCCGGGGATGAAGCTTATTCCGGGCTTTTAGATTTTGCCGAAAAGTATCACGTGACCAGCGCACACTTCACTGCCATCGGAGCGCTCAGCAGGGTGGTTTTGGGCTGGTTAGATCCGCAAAAGAAAATGTATCGCGAGAATCCGATCGATGAGCAGGTCGAAGTGGCGACGATGATCGGTGACTTCGCCTTGTATCAAGGGAAGCCCACGTTGCACACGCACATAGTGGTAGGCCGTCGCGATGGAACGGCGAACGGCGGACACCTGATCGAGGCAATCGTATCCCCAACACTGGAGGTTTTTGTCACCGTCGACCCGGTTCCGCTGCAGAAGAAATACGATCCGACGTCCCACCTTACGCTGATTGATGCCGATAGCCAATGACGCCGGTAACAGTAGCACCTTGGGCGATGAGCAAAATGTATTCAACGGCGCTGAAACAGGACTTCCAGAAAACAACGATCCCTTGTCGCATGTTTGTTCCGACTGTTCCCCCGAGCTGCCGTTACGTGGGGATAAAAGTGAACCAGACCACCGATTTGACTGAGCCAAAGGAGA
>Ga0210401_10006177_pt1 | contig 12215 bp, 11 predicted proteins | sample IncBWH32MmetaG_FD_150866 | JGI IMG/M metagenome (GOLD analysis project Ga0210401, IMG submission 150866) | Forest soil microbial communities from Barre Woods Harvard Forest LTER site, Petersham, Massachusetts, United States - Inc-BW-H-32-M | ecosystem: Environmental > Terrestrial > Soil >... | reverse complement strand
TACTGGCAATACCACCTGAAACGGCTAAAGCCAGATCTGACTATGCGTGTTTTCGTTAGCCATAGCCACCTGGATCGCGTATTCGTGGAGAGCGAAATCACACACGAGCTCAAGAGGCACGGCATCGAAACATGGTACTCCAACGCAGACATCGTCCCGGGCGATAACTACATTCGTGCGATTGAAGCGGGCCTGTTAAAATCCGACTGGGTTGTGGTTGTTATCAGTAGACATTCTGCGGCCAGTGACTGGGTGAGAGCAGAAATACGAACAGCGCTCAAAGATCCTCGGCTCGCCCAACGCATAATTCCTGTCGCTATCGACGACACGAGTGCGGCCTTGGTAAGCCCTGAGCTCGCCGTTCTCCAAGGCGTCAAAGCTCGCGCTGGAAAGAATCTTGCTGAAGAGATATACAATGTCTTGAAAACACGAGCTGCCCAGGAACAAGCTGGGATTTCGTCGTAAGGGTTTCAACGCGCCGGTTTTCCGGTTCACGTTCGCGGCCTGACGCTTCATCGCGGTGGTAATCTGTCGAACTGCAGCTGTTTCCTTTACTTACTCAGGTGTTCTTCCACAAACAGCAGCTAAGAGAAGTCCGTATAGGTGCCCCGCCACACGGTGACGCGGTTCACTCTTCACGAGAGGATTCTGAGGATGGTGTCTTCGTTCTGGTCAGGAAGAAACAAGTGAAGTCAAATCGGGACGAAGTTAAAGGGATGCCAGTTGTTCTGTGAATCCGGTGTGCATCGGAATCACAGCCGTAGAGGATAGCTGTCGCGAAATCCCCATTACATTAAGAACCTTTGTTGGGTGACGGGGTGTTCGGGCCATCTGGGGTAGAACAGCTAACCGCGCCATGCCCCGCTGACATATTGGTTTGGTAGCCCGATGCATCGACTACGCACCGATTCGTGAGTCGGCACCTAAGCGATCGCTCGTACGCCCTCGACGCAGTTATCCTTGGCCCACTTTCCAATTTCCTTCCAAAGCACTTCCTTTCCTGCACCTAGGTTTGCCAAATCATATTCGTAGTAATGAGAGCCGCCGAAGTCGGCGGGTACTTTGGCATTTCTTTGTTTCAGAATAAAGCAGTCCTTCCCAAGGGCGTGCGTCAAGCCGATTTCGTAAAACACGTTCGCATTCGGCACGGAGACTTCCGCAACGACAAGCCCCGCTCGCATTAAGGCATTCCAAATCGTCTGGCTCAGATCTCCAACGCGGGGAGGCGTATCGCCCCGCGTGCATTCCAGACCGACCGCCTCGACTGCCGGCTTGATCATCGTGTCATAAACAGACGTGGACCACTTTTTGCGAAACGGCATGACCACGAAAACCTCAGGATAGTCGACTCGCATGTCCGTTCCGGACCAGCGACGATTTGCTATGACACAGCACTGCATGATCTTGCGTGCGGGTTCGGTGAGCGAATACAGTCCGCTTCCATCAACGGCCACAGCCTTGCCGTCCAAGAGAGGATGGATTGTGTCAGGGCCGCAATCTACCCCAGCCGTCGCGAGTTGCTGTGCATCCAGCCCTGCCACGCCCGGTCGCAACGTGTATAAAAGGTGCAGCATTTTCCAGCTCTTTCGGTCACTCATGGAATCCTCCGTCGACACCGAATCTCGAATCGCGGTACTGCGTTAATTTCCGACCCATCATACTGCACGTCCGATACTGAACGTATCCATTGCGTTAAGAATTCGGACTTCCTCAAGGGGTCCCGTTGGCAGTTCATTCGTGCTGACTGCCAACAAGGAATAGCTGTCAGGAAATCCCCTTCTCACAGACACTCGACATAGCGCTCGGCTATCCCTATTTTGTCGGGCAGAACTGGATTCGGTCGTTCACGGGCTCAGTCAAGTTCTGTTTACATCCGATATAGCGTTCGGTCGTCAGAACCGAGGCATGTCCGAGTAAGAACTGAATCTGTTCCAGTTCTCCTCCGGAGGTGTGGCACCAGCGCGCGCAGCTGCGACGAAGATCGTGAGGCGCAAGCTTTTCAATCCCGGCTCTCCGGGCGCATTTCTTTACTACGTACCAGATGACGTTCTGGGTCAGACCATTTCCCCATATCACACCGTTCTTACGGATCGAGCGAAATAAGGGGCCCTTTTCAATTCCGGCTGCTGCCGTCCACGTATCAACCCGGTCCTTCACCCATTGGGGAACCGGAACGGTACGAACGTGGCGCGCTTTTCCAACGAGATCGATTATCGCCCAATGGCCCTCCCGTTGCTGTATCCGCTCGCATTCCAGTGCGACAACTTCGGAGCGCCGCAGACCACATCCCAGTAAAAGGGCCAGCATGGCAGCGTCACGTTTCCCGCGAAACGCGTCGGCGAGACACCCCCTAGAAGATTCTTGCCCTGCTCTAGGCTTAGCCAGTTCCCTACACTTTGGCCAATCTGGCGAACACCTTTCACCCGTCGAATTCCGGCTACCGCGTCGGGACTGAGAACGCCGCTGTCGGCCGCTTCATATGCCAATCTCCTGACCGCCGCAAGCCGGACATTGATGGTTGCGGGTGCCAGCTGCCTCTTCTCCAGAAATATCCGATACTGAAGAACAACTGTGCGATTGAATGCAAGCCGCGCTGCTGAGCAATACCACTCGACGAACTCTGTCATAGCGTGTTCGTACGAGCGACGAGACTGAAGTGACTCGAGTGAGTTAAGAACAGCGGTTTCGGCGTGCTCCAGATCAGGCAGCGCCGGCACCTTCAATGCCGACTCCTTGTTTCCTCTTTTAGCCGCGGCCCTCCAGACCGCAACCACATGCTTCTACATTGGTCGGCTATGTGATTAGGAATCACGTCGAGACGACGGTTGGCGCGAGCGCCACGGACCTCAGGAGGTATGCCCCGGTAGCAACGGAGGCCCATCCGTTCTGTGCCTGCGGCCTTGTTCAAGTTCCGCTGGACTGACTCTCAGGTGCCGAGGGTCGGATTCGCTCCGATTGAGCCCGCTGATGGAATGCTCGCGCTACCTGTGGCGCACCAGCGTCTGACGCTATCCTACAATGAGAGCGGAGAGCGCACATGTCAGAGTGGCAACCAAATCCTTACAAGGACTATCACTGGATCGTGGCGGACCCCAAACTGCTCGGCGGCAAACTGGCGATTCGCGGCACCCGCCTGGCTGTTTCTCTAATCCTCGAATGCCTCTCCTCCGGTATGTCCATGGAGGATATCGATGAGTCCTTCGACCATGCTTTCCCGCGTGAGGCTTTACCTGAAGTTCTAAAGGTGGCGTCCGAGCTTGCCGACTCGTTTCATGTGGCTGCTTGACGCCAACATGGACGTACATCTTGTGTCCGTCCTCAAGGATTTTGGTATTGCGTGCGACACGGCGGGGCACCGCGGGTGGAAGTCCCTCTCAAACGGAGATTTGGTCACCGTCGCTGTTGCTGATGGATTCCTTTGCCTACTCACTCGCGACCAGCTATTCGCCGAGTCCGCCTCCCGTGCCCTTAAGTCATTCCCCCAATTCGCCGTTGTTGTCGTCGATGTTCCTCAGCAGCCCTGGAATCAATATCGCGATCGCTTCATCGCCCTATGGACGGAGGCACCAATCTCGCCTGTGGCCCGCCAACTGATTCACTGGCCATAGGTTCAGCGGACTCCCCGAATACGCCGGTCGTCTGAAAACCAGCGCGCCTTTTCCGCGTGATTTTGGGCAATACTGGAATCACCGCCTCGAAGACTCGTCGTCCCAGCGGCCGCCACGAGATTGCCGACGCCGAACGTCCTACCGCTAGATACACTCCAGTCGTAGAATACATCGCCGACGCCGGAAAGGCGCCACTCTCGTGCCCTTCGGCGATCTCGCTTACATCGAACGAAGGCGTTGTCCCGATTCAGATTCTGCAGCATCCGGGCGTCGTGATTTGAAGGATGTAGGCTTGCGACTGGGTTTCGGCTTCAGCCGCCACGGCCGTTCAAACGCAGCATGAATGCTCCAAGGGGATTTCACAACAAGGAATCGGGCGCTACCAAATGTTAGCCGTCAGGTTTCGGTTTGGTGTTGCGCTTCCGCGTTTTGTCGTCTTTCTGGACTACCGAACACTGGCCGACTTCCGGGGATCTATTTGGCCAATCCTCTCATACCTTTGTACGAGTGTCTGACCATCCGCCCGCTGGTCCCGGTAAACACTACGGCGTTACTCGGGAGAATAGTGGGATCCTTCCTAACAGGCGCGTTGTTGTTGACCCGAAGGTCTTCCTTGCGGCGGCGGGGCGTTGCTAGTGACCACTCTGCTTGAAAGCCTCCTTTTCGAATTGCAGCCTGCAAATCGTGCCCACCCTCGGTGGCAGCAACGGTTGTCCTGGCTGCGGCTGCATCCTTTGCCAGTTAGATCCCGCCCGCTAACCCGCACGAGCCAATCCAATGCTGACGCTAAGCTGTGCGTGCTCGAATAACTATGATCGAGTAACTACTGTTCGGGAGATATCTCTGATCCGGGTTAGCGTGCCAACCTCACTCGCGCGATGGCCAGCGCCAACAATCCGCTGCCAAAAAGAATGAAGCAACCCGGTTCTGGGACAGCTGGTTCGAATGTCGCTAGCGGTCCAGAACTATCGATCATAGTCGTGCCCGGTGAAAATACAAAGCGTTCGTGGAAACTATGGCCACCCGTGACCGTTTCGTTTGGGGGCACGCCGCTGAAGTTGAACTCCACAGTTGATCCCGATGCGTCCCGATCCGCGGAGGAGGGGGGAACATTACCGTTTACGAAGCCCGGCACACTAGAGCCATCCGAGCGAAACGCGACTGATGTGGCCCAGCCGGAAAAATTTAGATCAGTCTCACGCATTAACGATGTCGCGGAGTCGGGAGCATTGAACACAATGTAATAGAAATCGAGCGTTCCGGCCGTCTCGCGGAATACCTCCGTTTTGATTGCACCGTTTGTGATGCCACTGCTTGTGGTGAAACTAAAGGGATCGAGTTGCGTTGCTAACAACGTCCCCGGCATATCGTTCATATCATCCGGTGGAAGACAGGTAGTTCCAGGCGACAGCACGCAAGAAGCGAGGAGGCTAGCAGTAGCCGGCGGGACTAGGACCACGGGCATTGCTTGCCGTACTTCTTGCTTGTGGGTTCCGTCGCCACGAACTCGCCGGTCTTACCGTAAGTCATCCTCAGCAACGCGAAGGACATTGGGCAATTGTTGACCTGCGCGGGAAGGCTGGTCACGTTCGAACCGTTCCCGTCCCGGATTGGGTGCAGGGACTGCTGGACGACTGGATGAAGACCGCAGGAATCGCTAGCGGCAGCCTCTTCCGCCGCGTGAGTAGCGCCAGTAAAGTTTGGGGCGAAAGAGTGACGGAAAAGCTTGTTTGGCATGTCGTCAAGCAGTTCGCTGCCAAGATCGGCGTAAGCAAGCTCGCGCCCCACGATCTCCGTCGAAGCTGCGCCCGCCTGTGCCGCGCCGCTGGCGGTGAGTTGGAGCAGATTCAGTTCTTGCTTGGTCACGTTTCCGTGCAGACCACCGAACGCTACCTTGGCTGCACGCAGCGGATTTCGTCGGCGGTCAACGACCGCATCGGAATCGAGCCGAAGACCTGAATAATACCTTCGGAAGAGTGTCTGACCACCCGGACGGAGGTTTTGAGGCTGCCAGTAGGGCAATCTTACTTCGACTTTCCCGAGTAGTCTCGAATATGCGGTGCACTCGCCTCAGTCGCCTTTTGCTCGGCAAGTTCAGCGTTCTTCGCCAGAGTGGGCTCGATGATCGCTGCATCCAGGGCCGCAAGATTCGTGAGATTGTCGTCTGCAGGGGCCTACTGGAATGAGCGCCGGGATGCGCTTTGTCTTCGTTTCCGCCGGTTTGCATCGGTGTACAAATCTAGTGGAGTGGAGCCAAGGCACTGCTCGCGGCGGTGCCTGTTCCCCGTACTCTGAAGTGGCGCTGCAACGAAATCGGATCGATCAGCCGCGCGCCTTACTGGTGTACTGCCAACATCGGTACGTTATTTGCGGGCGAGCCGACGGTGGCAAACACCTGATAAGTCCCGTCGGGCAATGACAGCGGCACTTGGAAGGCAAGTTGATAAAGTCCCGCGAAGCCTGGCGCCAGCGCGGCGCCATATACCACGGCATTCAACAGATTCACCTGTACCGTGGGCGCGGCGGTGGTCGGGTAAGCGGGGCTCGAGGGAATCACCACTCCGAGTGGAGCGTCCGGCGTGGTAGCTCCAAAACCTGTGCCCCACAAAATAATCGTCTCGCCTGGCTTGGCCGGTACGGTAGTGAGCCCGGAGAAGGTGCCGTTGGCTACCGCCAAGGAGAAATCCGCATGCGTGGCCACCACCTGGTTGTTCGGCCAGGTGAAGAATGCGGGCATGCCGCCCAAAGAAATCGCCAAGTACGGCGCGCTCGAGCCTACAGAATTCGTCACTACTACCAGGGGAGTCTGGGACGTCAGGTTGGGCGGCGTCAGCACGTTGATCTGAGTGGGGCTGACGTAGCTCACATATCCCGGCAATCCGTCGAACGTCACGCTCACGCCATTCACGCTGGTGGGCAATACGCCGTTGATCACGGTCCACTGCGCGGGTTGGGTGCTGAAGTTGGTCCCATTGATTGTCACCCAGGTATATGGCGCGATCCCCAATGTAAAGCTCGCTCCATTCACGACTCCAGTGCTGGTCGAAATTATCGGCAACGCGGAGGGAGGGGCGCTGGCCGCGCTCACCTTCCGCACTTTGGCCCCGGTGGTCGCGATGTAGATGTTGCCGCTGGGGTCGAGCGCCACGGCGGTCGGCGTAAATGCAGCGCTGATTGCTGGGCCGCCATCGCCATTCAGATTGGTCCCGCCGCCGGCGACGCTTGTCACCATTCCGTTCGTCTCCAGCAGTTGAATGCACCCGCCGGATTTATCTGCGATGTAGAGATTGCCGCTGGCGTCCACGGCCAAGCCATTGGCCGCGAGATCGGCGTTCGCAACCGGCGTTGGCGTTTGCGAACACGTGCCGAAGAAGCCGTGAGCAGCCGTGTTAATGATGCCGGCGCTATTGATCACGCGCACATGTTCGGTGTCGGCGATATACACATTGCCATTCCGGTCCACTGCGACATCGGTGGGGCCGGTTAGAGTGGCGCTGATCGCTGGGCCTCCGTCGCCGGTATCCGATCCGCCGCCTGCCCCAACGCCGGCGATGGTGTTGATGTTTCCCGACGTGTCGACCTTGCGGATCCGGAAATTCCCAAAGTCCGCAATGTACATATTGCCGGCGCTGTCGAACGCCACGCCGGTGGGCGAGTTGAGTTGGGCGCTGGTGGCCGGGCCGCCGTCGCCCGAAAATCCGCCTAATCCAATCGAGGTGCTCGAGCCCGCTACCGTCGTAATCGTGCCTGAGGCATCGATCTTGCGAATGCGGCTATCGCCGTAGTCCGCGATATAAAAATTTCCAGCGTTATCCAGCGCCATGCCGGTATGCGTGCCGTTGATTACCAATCTGGCATTCGCGGCTGGCCCGCCGTCGCCTAAAGATCCGGCAGGTCCGCCGGCGATGGTGGAAATGACGCCCGACGCATTCACCTTCCGCAACACGTTGAAGATGGAATCCGCGATGTAGATGTTGCCGGCTTTATCAACCAGCACGCCATTCGGGGACCCAAGCGTTGCGTTCGTGGCCTGACCGCCATCTCCTGTGTCTCCGATACTTCCCGTGCCCGCGACCGTTGTAATAGTTCCCTGTGCCTGCAAAACCGCCGCTGCAAGCACGCCCGCCAACAGAAAACGATAGCCCATATATACTTCGCGAACCTCCTCGAACGTTCAATGCATGGTCCAATCACTGGACTTCGGCGACGGCGTAATGCTCATGCGTTTATGAGTGCTCACAAGTATCGCCGTAGCCTGCGCCTGCGTCGCGCTTTCAGGCGCGGCGAAGCAGACGGATGCCGCCCATCAGCACAAGCCGGCAACCGATCGCTACAGTCGAAGCCGGCTCACGGGTTGCCGCGATTGGCGTGACGTCAACCTCCATCTGGCTGAGTTGAGTGGACGCCGTTCTCCACCCGCTCGTCCCGGTCTCGGTGTCCGACTCCTCGAATGGCGCTCGTGAAGAGCCGCCGTTGTCCCAAAACGCGTCGCTATTGGCGTCTTCAGGCAAAAGGACCATCCAGTATGACGTGCCGCTGACCAACGTAATTGGCGAGCCGATCGAATTGGCCGTGACCGGGCTTTCAGAGCCGGCTGGCGAAAGATCGGATCCGATCTCTTCGATCTCGCTTCCTGACAGTCCTGAGGAATTCGAGAAGATGAAAACGTTCATGGCATGGTCGGAACCGCCTCCGTTGCCCAGTTCCAGGATCACGTCGGTCAACGAGTAATCGGCGGCCGGAGTAAACTCCTCGGCGAGGGACTGTGGAAAGCCGCCGGCGACATCAAGCCCAAAACCTTTAGCTGTTCCCGTGAAATTGGAAAACACGATGTCTGCGTTCGCCGTCGAGATGCCAAGAAAAGCTGCGAGCAAGTATTTCAGCATGAGTGGAGCCTGTTTCCTTACCAGAGATGGCGCAGACTGCGGAAAAATTGCGCGCAGTAGGTGTGATAGCATTTGCACATGGTGCCGGCGCCGGCCAATATTACGCAGTTGCTGGCCGAATGGCGCCAGGGTGACGAGACCGCTTTCGACCAGCTTGCGTCGGCGGTTTATGACCGCCTGCACACCATCGCCGAGTCTTACTTGCGGGGCGAACGTCCGACTCATGCCCTGCAAGCCACGGCCCTGGTGAACGAGCTTTTTCTCCGGCTGGTGAAGAACTCGAGCGTGCAATATGACAGCCGGGAGCATTTTTACGCTTTCGCGGCCAAGTTGATGCGCCGAATTTTGGTGGATTACGCGCGGAAGGACGCTGCCAAGAAACGGGGCGACGACGCCCAGCCGGTCATGCTCGCGCCGGAGTTGGCGTGGGTAGATGCGGCTTCCCCTGAGTTGCTCGACCTGGACCGCGCCCTTGACGAACTTGCGGAGCAGGATCCGGCCAAGGTACGCACGCTCGAAATCCGCTTCTTTCTGGGCGCGACCTCGACGGAGGCGGCCGACTTGCTCGGTCAGTCCAGGGCGCGGGTAGATCGGGATGTGAAATTTGCGCTCTCCTGGCTCCATCAGCGCCTGCATGGTGGTGCGGCTCGAGGGGCCAGCGAGCAAAACTCCCCCGGTTCGCGCCATACCTAAGGGGTACGTCGTGGTGCAACCAGGCCAGGTTAAGCCCAGCGAAGTTAAGCCGAGCGAAGCTAAGTCAAGCCAAGTTAGACCGAGCCGCTTTCGTCAGGTGGAGGATCTGTTCCACGCCGCGTTCGACCAAGGCCCGGAGTATCTCGATTCCGCCTGCGCAGGAGATCCCACGCTGCGGAACGAAGTGGAAGCGCTTCTCGCCAGCTATCGTTCGTGGAGCGCCTCGCTCCCGCCTGTTGACGCGCCGGCTCTGCCGCGCTTTGGAGCCTATCAGTGCGACGGCATCCTCGGTTCCGGCGGCATGGGCACCGTATATCGCGCGCATCGCGACGACGGCCAGTTCCGCCATGAGGTGGCCATCAAGGTCCTACGCGGGTCGCTGCGCTCCCAGTGGTATCGCGAGCGTTTTCTCTCGGAGCGCCAGATTCTGGCGCGCCTGAATCATCCGAATATCGCCCGCCTGCTCGATGGCGGCATGACCGCCGAAGGAGAGCCGTACCTCGTCATGGAATTGATCGAGGGAGAGCTCCTCGATGCCTACTGCGACGCGCGCCGATTGCCGGTTGACGATCGACTTCGCCTGTTCGGCCAGGTGCTCGATGCTGTCGATTTTGCCCATCGTAATCTCGTCATTCACCGTGATCTTAAGCCTTCGAATATTTTGGTTACCAAAGACGGGCGGCCGAAGCTGGTCGATTTCGGTACCTCCAAGCTGGTGGAAGCCGATGCGATAACCACCTCGCTCTATGCCGTGACGCCCGCCTACGCCAGCCCCGAACAACTGCGCGGTGAGCCGGCTGGCGTCGCGAGCGACGTTTTTTCCGCAGGCGTGATTCTCTATGAGCTGCTAACGGGAACGACGCCTTACAGCGCTCCGCGATCGATCACAGGTGCGCTGCGGCGCGCTTCGGGCGAAATTACCGCAGCGGCTCCCGCAAACGCGGTGACCGGGGAAGCCGCACAGCTTCGCCGTGTATCGTTAGACCGGGCGCGCAAGCTAATGACGGGCGATCTCGCCGCCGTCATGCTCAAGACGCTGGATCCGGAACCGGCGCGCCGCTATGCGACCGCGCAAGCGCTGGCGGGCGACCTGACACGCTACCGCGAGGGCCGCCCTGTGTCGGCAAAGCCCGCCAGCCGACTGTATCGCGCAGCAAAATTCATTCGCCGCAATCGGGTCGCGGTCGCTGTGGGATCGGTTTTCACCATTGGCTTGGCTGCCGCAACGGCCGTATCGATGTATCAGGCCAACGTCGCTCGGCGCGAAGCCCGGCGCGCGGAGCAAATCAACACCTTCCTGAACGATATGTTGGGTGCGGCCGATCCGAGCTGGTACACCCCGCTGAAGAGCAAAGGAGCCTCGGTAACCCTACTCGACGTCATCGATCAAATGCGCGACCGCATCGATTCGTATTTCGGCAGCGATCCGGAAGTCGAGATTCGCTTGCGCCGTACCATCGGGCGTATGTATGCCGTGCTCTCTAAACACGCCGAGGCTCGCGCTCAGCTTCAGCTTGCGCTCCAAAAGGAACTTCCGGTAGCTCGGGCGGGGGATCCTTCACTCGGTATGCTGTATGTGGATTTGGCGGGAGTGGAGTACAGGAATCAGCAGGCCACCGAAGCCGAGCGCGATGCGGCATCCGCAGTCCGCATTTTGGAAAAGGCACGTGGCCGCCAAAACAGAGAAGCCCTCATGAGTGCCTATAATTATCTCGGCGTTGCCCGCACCCAGAACGGCAAAAGTTTTGCCGAGCAAGAGGAACCCATGCGACGGGCGCTGGAAATCGGCCGGGAATTATATGGAAACCAAGGGCCGACACCGGTGAATCTAAGCGTGTTGGCAACAACCTATCTTAAGGCGGGACATTTTGACGAGGCGGCGAGGTATCTCGCCGAGGGGATCGCGATAGGCGATGCGCGGCCCGGTCCCAAAGGTTACGAATACGTGGCTTTGCTTCGCGACCGCGCCCGGCTCTGCCTGGAGCGCAAGGACCTGGACTGCGCCGCCCAGCGCTATCAGGCTGCGCTAGATTTCATCCGCCCGTTTGAGCACGGAAACGATTCCGTCTTTACCATCAATATTCGTGAATGGCTGGCGCTGACAAACGGGCTTCGCGGCCATGATGCGGAAGCAGAACGGGAGTTTCAGGCTGCCGGGGCCCAGATCGCAGCCATAGGAGGGTCCACCGCTGAATCTTATTTAGCAGGTCTTAATGAGCTGCGTGCACAAGCCTACATGGCCGCCGGAAAATTTGAACTGGCTGAGCCCGAGTTTCGAGGTTCCCTCAAGTTCTATCGCCAACATCGCCACGACGATGTTCAAAACGCAGTCCTTGCGAGCCGCCTCGGCGAATCTCTGGCGCGCCAACATAACGGTACCGAAGCCGGACCGCTCTTGCGCGATTCCTACCAGACGATCCTCAAAGCCATGGGCCCGGATCACATTTGGACCAAGGATGCCCGCGCTCGCATGGAACTTCTGCGTTAAGCAGCTTGGCCACCGCGCCGCGACTGTCGCTGCGCTCGATGCTCCCGTCGGGCGCATTACGCGCTACTCTTCCATTGCTGCCTAGATCCGGCCTCCGCAGCAAGCGAATCCGACCTTTGGAAGAGGGGGCGACATTCATCTGGAGCGGCATTCCGGTAACGGGACTTTCGGGGCGGAACTTGAAGAGAGCGGCTATTTGGTTCTGGTGCAAACTCTAGCCAGGGATGAGGTTTGCTAGGCTTTGCCGCATTGAGTGCCCGCGATGGAGTCAAGCGGCGAGCGCCGCGCTCCACAGTTCTGACATGGTCGCTCTGCAACCACCGAGCTTGCCGGTCTTGAACTGGCCCTTCTTGATCTTCTCCGCCAACTCGATTCCGCTAATGGTGACCGCCGCGTTGTCGAATCGTTTGAACCCCAGCATCGGCTGGACCCGCTGTTTGACTCGCCGATGGTCCTGTTCAATGAGGTTGTTCAAGTATTGGCTGGATCGGACTCTCACTCTCTGGGAAAGTTCCCCCGTTTCCTTCATTTCCCGCACTG
>Ga0210401_10006174_pt1 | contig 12219 bp, 12 predicted proteins | sample IncBWH32MmetaG_FD_150866 | JGI IMG/M metagenome (GOLD analysis project Ga0210401, IMG submission 150866) | Forest soil microbial communities from Barre Woods Harvard Forest LTER site, Petersham, Massachusetts, United States - Inc-BW-H-32-M | ecosystem: Environmental > Terrestrial > Soil >... | reverse complement strand
TCGGAGCGTCACGCGGCGCGATACTAGGGCTGGTCTCGCGCGAGACGCGTATCCTGATTTCGGTGGGGCTCATTCTCGGAGGGGTTAGCACGCTTGCGGCTTCACGCGTGCTCGGCCTCCTACTTTTCGGCGTGTCCGCCAGCGACCCGCTAACACTCACGTCCGTCACGATTGCTCTGGCAACCGTTGCGGCGCTTGCCGCGTATGTTCCCGCGCGGCGAGCGATGAGCGTTGACCCAATGATTGCGCTTCGCGACGAATAACTACCTCAAACCCACTCTGCTCCGGAAGCGATAGAAACGATATAGCCCTCTTGCTGACGGCAAAACACTGGTTTAGCATTAGGAAAGCCCGCGCCCTGATAGGCCAATACCGATGCAATCCGAAAGACGCCGAGCGCCAAGGCATCCGTTCACCGCAAGAGCAGAAATTATCGACGAAAAGGAAAGCGTTCGCACGGTCTCTCGAGTCAGCGACCTAAGCCTGCACGGGTGTTACGTGGAAATGGTGAATCCCCTTCCCCAAGGGACCAACGTGCTGATGGAGATCTACACCGAGACAGAATTCCTGGAAACGCACGCGACTGTCGTGTATTTTGAGCCGAAGCAAGGAATGGGCTTGACCTTTACGGAAATGCCGGCGTTTTTCGCAGGCGTACTGAACAAGTGGTTGGAACAAGCCGGAAAACAAAAGGCCTATTGAGTCGTTATGCCTGTTGGCTGGGAGGGCGGGAGATTTTGTTCCATTCCCGGATGTTATAGCTGTACAATGCGAGGCAAAAAACATTAGCAGGAATGAATCCAAATTGTGATGTGTCCGCGGCAATGACGCAGATCAGGGCGCTGTTCAGGCCGGCAATCAACCAGCCTTCCCACCGTTTCTTACCGACCAGAATGGTCGAACCGACGGTCAAGAGGCAGGAAATATAATCAAGTCGAAGCAAGTGCATGGTGTTTGTGAACGGGCTCGTCAAAACTCGAACATGAGGTTTTGAGAGGGCAGCAACAGTCCCTCGCTACACAGACGAGCCCATTACCTATACTGTACGCATCGCGGGATGAAACATCTGTAACTATGGTTACCAAGTTCGCTAGCTGATGTTCTTTTGTGTAATACCACTGCGGTGACAATTTGACGCGATCCGCTCGGAACATCCTTAGTTCTTTGGCAATTCGCCGGACCGGTTCATATTCCTGATCGTTGGACTCGACAACTTGTTTGGCGTGGAGGACTTTCAGGACGGAACCGTTTTCATCTTCTTTCAAATCCAAATAAGGCCTGGATGAGTTCCTCTCGTTCCGCTACGGGCACACCCTTGCGAGCTAGGAATACATAGTCAACAAAAAGCTTGGATCTATGGAAACGCGGACTTTGCTTTTGTCAATTTTTCTGCTGGCGATCATGGAGCTGAAAACTGTTTCATCCAGGACTCCGGCATCGACCGCTCCGCTCACCAGTGCTGCGGTCACGCTATGGCTCCCACTGAATCGAACCTTGAGCTCGGTGTTGGAATTGATCCTAGCCTCCGTGAGTTTGCGGTAGGGAATCAAATAAGCGCTCGCGGAGTTAGACTGCCACACAATAAGAGCGCAAGTGCAGGTAAATCGATCTGCGAAAACCGCGATGCCATTAGTATGGGCTTCTCTCTAGCAACCAAACTGTGCGTTAGATCACTCCGCTTTCAATCCTACCAGACGAAATATTTCCGTCGCTTTGACTTTTTTTCAGAGAATGCCGCCGGTGACACGGATGATTTCGCCGGTGAGATATTTCGAGTCGGACGAGGCCAGATACACAGCTGTGGGAGAAATGTCGTTCGGCTGGCCAATGCGCCCAAGCGGTGATTGCGCCTCAATCCACTTACGAAAATCTCCTTCATTGAGACCGGCGGAGTGTACTCCTTCGGTTTCGATCATGCCGGGGTTGATGGAGTTCACGCGAATCTTGCGCGGGCCCAATTCTTTCGCGAGCACGACGGTGATGGCGTCGACAGCAGCTTTCGTGCCCGCATAAGTCGCTGCATTGGGCGGACAAATTGTGCTGGCGCCGGAACCGATGTTGATGATGCTCCCGCCCTCGGGGCCGATGAGCTTCACGGCTTCTTTTGTGGTCAGCAATAGACCGAGTACGTTTAGATTGAACTGCTTGTGGAACAATTCCTCGGTGATGGCGTCGAGCGGCGCGAACTCATACGTGCCGGCATTGTTTACCAGAATGTTAAGCTTGCCGAAAGCCTTCTTGGTTTCGGAGAAAAGCCGCGTTATCTCCGCCTGTTTCGAGACGTCAGCTTGTACGGCAACAGCTTTGCCGCCATTGGCAATGACTTCCTTTACAACGCGGTCGGCGCCCTCTTTGCTGGACGCGTAGTTCACAACAACGGAGGCACCCTCGGCAGCGAGTGCCTTGGAGATGTCCGCACCGATGCCTTTCGAAGCGCCAGTTACAACTGCAACCTGATTGGTAAGCTTGCCCATAGTGTTCCCCGTTCTGTTGGCCTAATTCTGGTTGGATGGTTCGGTGGCCGTATGATTGATGATCGATGCGCGCAGCAGGTTACAAATAGGTTCGGAGACGTTGGCATGTGAGTTTGAGGATTTCCGTAGAAACGTAAATGGAACAGGACGGTTTTCAGGCACATAGCGCAGCCGGTTTGACACGCAGCGGGCAACTCACTTGATCTACCGGCTTGTGTTCGGCGACACTCCCAAGGCGGAACAACGTAGCGACAGGCAACAGGAGCATCGCTCAATGACATCAAGCAACCCTTCGCGCGTCCATCAATATCTGCAAGCGGTGGGCGCTCCTGAGCGACACGGCGATTTTCCCGCTCGAGAAATGGCGGCACATTCTGCTGCGCCAAGCGCGCAAGGCTCCGGTTCGCGAGCTTGACTATGCTCCGCCGGCAGGGAGCCGCGTGCTGCGCGAAGCCATCTGTCTTCATCGCGACGAGTGTTTAGCTACCAGTTTATGCTAGTCATGAGCGGTAGAAGAGCGTATCTTCTTTGTATCCCGACCGGGCGACCTGTTGGGCTGAGGCTCTCGCTGCAATCAAGGGCAGTACCTGCCTTCAAAAACATTTCACGCTCACCCGAGAGCCTCTCTTTCTTGCGAATCCCTCACCTGCAACATCCCCGGCACGTCTGTGGCAAAGCACATCAGGTTTGAGTTGGCGAACGTTTCGCCGCAATATCCAGAGGTTCAGACCGAGACGCACTAGACCACGGCGCGCCGAGCGCCGGCGCACGGTCGGCTAGTTCTCGCCGGACTGCTCGCGTCGCAAATTCCGGCGCAGGAAGTCTTTGGCCCGGAAGATGATCATTCGGATTGCTGGAAGGCGCGTGTTCAGCGTGCCGGCGATCTCGGAGTAGCTCATGCGCTTGTAGTACAGCAGCACGAGCGGAACCTTGTATTTTTCCGGCAAGCGAGTCAAGTGTTCCCGAATTTGGCGCTGTTCGTCTTTGCGTAAAATTTCAGAGAGCGGTGAAAGAGCCGAATGATCGGCGAAGCCGCTGATATCTATGTCCTCTAAGGAGGAACTTCGCTCGCATTTTCTTTGCCGCAGCTTATCGATGCAGTGCCGCCCGGCCACCTGTGAGACCCAGGGGCGGAAGGGCATGCTCTCGTCTCGCTGGTGCAGCACACGGTAAAGCTTTAGGAAGACTTCCCCGGCCGCGTCCTCGGCGTCTTCCGGTTGCCGAAAGAATCGGCGGCACACCCGCAAAACGTATCGATAGTGATCGGTGTAGATGGAGCCCAAAACATCGGGGCAGATTGGTTGTGGCTGCGACTGCGGCAGGGCTGAGGAGACCTGCGGTTCTTCCATGAGCATCGAAGTTGCTTCGGTTGCCATCTCCAGTCCTTTCCTTTGAGTTTGCACACCAATACTGTCTGGTCCGCACGGTGCAAGTTGCGGAGGTCATCGTTACGATTATTCAGCGAGTTGTTTAATAGTTCCTTCTTCGCTGCTCGTAACTTTCCTCGGTCGCACAACCAACGCCGGCCGACGGCGAGTCTTCGGGAAACCCTTGTTGTCCGCGGAAGCGCGATGCGCGCTGGTTTCGCGGCGACGCACAACCAAAAGTGTCAGGTCATCGCCGGGCGGGCACGCGTCGGCGAAGTCAAGTACCGCGCCGAGCGTGGAGAAGAGCACTTGGTTCGCGCTTGCGCCGCTGACGGCCTCGGCAGCGGAAGTTAGCCTTGCCATCTCAAACTCTTCGTCGCGCGGATTGCGGCATTCCGTCAGCCCGTCGGAATATGCCAGCAACATGTCGCCGGGATTCAGGCGCACGGTCCCCGAGTTGTACGTCGCTTGGTGCAGTGCGCCGAGCATCGGACCACCCTCTTCTAGCCGTTCGACGGATTTGTTGCGCTTGAGAATCAGCGGAGGTGGCAGGCCGGCGTTGCAATACACGAGTTCGCTTCGCTCCAGATCGAGCCGCGCAAAGAATAGCGCCGCGATCGGCGGCTCGCTCTTGTCCTGGCATAGTTCGCGATTGACCGCCGCAACAGCATCGGCTGGATGCGGGTAAGTTCGCGCATTGCGCTGAATCAAATCCATCAGATGCGCTTGCCAAATCCCGGCGGATAATCCCTTGCCTGCGATGTCGCCTACGGTGAGCCCCAGCACGGAGTCGAGTTGCATCACTTTGAAAAAGTCTCCCGACAAATGGCGCACCGGGAAAATTTCACCGGCGATCTCGAACTCGCCCGAAACCAATTCGCGCGGAGCGCAGAGCCGCCGTTGGACTTGGGCAGCTTCGTAGATGGCTTGCTGCAGCTTTGCATGTGCAGCGCGCACGGTATCGCGTTCTTCCCGCAGCGATTGGATGCTCTCCATGAGGTTCGGTGACGTGACGGTTGGTAAACACTCGGGCGCGCGATCTCCCGCAGGGCGTTTCTTCTCACTCGCCGGACGGTTTTCAGGCAGCTTGCGCGTGCCGATCAGCGTTTCTGCGGTTGCCATGATCATGTTCCCCTCATCCTCATCCCACGAACTTGTAGCCCACTCCATGCACAGTCAGAAAAAAACGGGGTTGCTCCGGAACCGGCTCCAGCTTCTGGCGAATTCGCACGATGTGAGCATCCACGGTCCGGGTGGTCGGAAAATTCTCGTACCCCCAAACCTCGTCGAGCAGCCGCTCGCGGCTCAGCGTTTCGCCGGAGTGACAAAGAAAATGCTTGAGGAGGTCAAATTCTTTGCCGGAGAACTCCACCGGGTTGCCGCCACGCCGCACCTGGTAACTGCGCAAATTCACTTCGACATCGCCAAAGGAATAGCGGTCCTGATCTTTGGGGAGCGTTTGCGCGCGTCGCAGGACAGCTTTGACGCGAGCGAGCAATTCGCGGATAGAGAAAGGCTTGGTGACGTAGTCATCGGCGCCGAGTTCGAGACCGACGACCTTGTCGACCTCCTGTCCTCGCGCGGTGAGCATGATGATAGGAATGGAGGGACGCTTGGCTTTCAGCTGTTTGCACACATCCAGTCCGCTCATGCGCGGCATCATCACGTCCAGCACCACCAGGTCCGGAGAATCCTTCAGGGCGCGTTCAAGACCTTCGACACCATCGAGCGCCGTCAACACTTGGAAGCCTTCGTACTCAAAGTTATCGCGCAAGCCGGCGACCATGTTCGGCTCATCCTCGACGATCAGAATCTTCGCTGTTCCCATGCCTTCTCCTTTAGCCTTGCCCTGCCTCATGACGCTTCCTATCCCTCAGGCGACTCCGCTAGCTTGCGAAGGGAAAGCCAGCGGCAACGCGATCGTAAATTTGCTGCCCTTCTGCGGATGGCTTTCAACCAACACGTCCCCACCGTGAGCCCGCGCGATGTGCCGAACAAGCGAGAGGCCCAAACCGGATCCCTTCACGTTGTGCACCAGCGGATCCCCGCAGCGGTAAAACTTCTCGAAGATTTTTTCCTGCTCCTGAACCGGAATGCCGATGCCGTGGTCGCGAACTTCCAGGTTCACGGAGCCGTTCGAGCGATACAGGCTCACGCCAATGTATTTATCGTCCTTTGAGTACTTCAGTGCATTGTTGACCAGATTGAGGAGCGAGCGCGCGATAGCCTCGCGATCCACGTTCACCGGAGGAATATCAGGGGAGATGTTTTCCTCGAACGCAAAACCGTTCTGCTGGATTTGGAAGCGGTAGGATTCCAGCGTGGAGTGAACCAGTTCCGCGAGATCCGTTTCCTTGAACTCGTATTCCTTGCGTCCAGCCTCGATGCGCGAAAAGTCCAGGATATTGTTGATCAGAGCGGTCAGGCGCTCGCTCTCCTCGCGGATGATGCGGAAATACTCCTGGTATTTTTCCTTTGCCGAAAGCCGCCCCAGCTCCAAGGTCTCGGCGTAAAGGCGAATCAAGGCCAGCGGCGTCCGCAATTCGTGCGAAACGTTGGCCACGAAATCGGATTTTAATTTTGCAAGCGTCATTTCTCTGGAGACGTTGCGATAGGTGAGCCAGATTCCGCCGATCATCAGCAAAGAGAGTGCGGTCAAAACCAGGTAGTTATAGCGAAGGAACCTCGACACCATATCGGAGACCGTGGTGCCCTGGTATTTGATGGCCGCAGTTAAGCCCGAAAAAACCCACTGAAAGGGACGCTCCGCCTCTGGTCTGCCATCGCCCCAATTGCCGGAAGTCACCCAGGGTGTGTAATCCCCCTTTGATGGGCGAATCATCATGACCGGCGGATTGTCACCTTTTAGGACCTCGCTCTTGCTGCTCAATACATCTTTCATCATGGCCGGCAGGAAGGTCTGCTTCAGATAGTCATCATCAAAGGCGACAGCGCCAAGCACCACGCGATCCTTCGGAGTATGCGGAGGCAGAAAATAGGCGAGATTAAAATAGTTGTACTGATTGCCCTGATGGACCCAATCACCAGTGATGACGACCGGAGGTTCGTCCTTTTCCGCCATGATTCGAACACGGGCCGACATGTCGGGCGCTTCCAGGGGAAACCAAGTCGCCACCATGTTGATCTCATCTTGCGCGCGCGTGCAAAACTCCGAATCCTTGTCGCGCGCCGGCTGCGCTCGGCTAATCATCAGGTTGTTCCTCTTGTCGAACAGAAAGGCATACGACAATTCGGGATGCTCCAACAGGATGTGTTCGAGCTTAGCCTTGATCGTGGCGCGGTCTTGGTCGGGGCTTGGAAACTCCTCGCGGATCGGGGTGATCATATCGTTGGCCTTGTACAAGGTCTTCTTTTCCGCGATTAGCAACACGTGCGAGAAGTCGCGCTGGATAGCCGCTTCGACGGCCTCAGACCGCTGGATATGCTTCAGGTTCCAAATGCTGAAGGCCATCAAGGCCGCCGCCGGGAGCGTGATGGCCAACTCCAGCGTCAGGAGCGTTCTCGTGCGCTCCGTCAATCGCCATTTCTTCTTCAACATTCTCAGCCTCGCCAGGTCGTTCATTCACCTTACGAAGACAAGACTATAAAGACCCGCCAAAGGGAGTGTGTCAAGACAGCGCAAAGGATTGTAAAAAGTTGTAAAGCCCTGGGGGGCCCAGATGTCATTCATGACCGCCCGCCGTCACATGGAAACAACTTATTTTCAGTAGGTTAAATGCAATAAGGCCTAAGACGCGTACAGGGAAACACCGTCAAGCCAGGAGCAACTTCCCGGGGCCTGCCGGGTTCAATCGCCGAATCTGGCTACGGCGCGGGCTTTCGCTTTTACGGCTTCTTGTTCTCTGTTCTTAGGAGGCGCACTAGTTTCGAGCGCATGGATCAGGCGAGCAGAAATGGCGGCGATATCGTCGACAGCTGCAAGGAAGGCGGCTTCATTTGCGATCGACGGTTTTGTGAAGCCGCTGATTTTCCGGACGAACTGGAGCGAAGCGGCACGAATTTCTTCGGGAGTGACCGGCGGATCAAAATTGAAAAGCGGTCTGATGTTTCTACACATTGCTTTGCACCTCCAGGGAATAGATGAGTCCAGGCTGGCTTTTGATTCAGGCGAACGCGGCGAGCTCCTAGGTGGTGACAGCCGACTTTGCGGACTTGAAAGAAGCGAGGCGCTGGCGAGCGTAGTTGCACCAGGGTCCCGCGGGATCCAAGCTGACATAGGCTTGCCAATGCTGCTGCGCTTCGGCAAACGCGCCCATTTTCTCGCAAACGAAAGCCAAATTGTAGTGCGCATCGCAATAGTCCGGACGCAACCGCACCGCTTGCCGGAGATGCTGCCTTGAAGCTTCCAGATCGCCAAGATCTTCGAGCACACTTCCCAGGTTGAAATGCGCCAAGGCGTTCTCCGAATCCAGAGCGAGAGAGCGGCGAAAACATTCCGCGGCTTTTTCCAGGCTGCGGTCCTCGTAATAAAGGGTTCCGCAATTGATGAGAGCATCGAGCCTTTGCGAATCGAGGCGCAGAGCGCGATCGTAAGCGTCGAGCGCTTGCGCCCGGGTGGCTCTGTCGGCTTCATATTGCAACGCCCTGGCAAACCATTCGTCGGCCGTAGGCTCGGCCATGACGCGTACTCGTTCGTGAAGTTCGCGAGTCTCGAAATTCAATACGAACTGGCCCGATAGCGGCTCGAGGCGCGCTCCCTCGCGTTCAACAATGACGTCCTTGCCGTCGGAAAGAACACGAAGCTCCGCGAGCGGCACGTGGACCTGAGAAAGCTTGTCGCGAAGCGCAGCCACCGTACGTTGCAGGCGGTTTGCTGAAACTCCCTTTTCGACTAGTTGTTTTACGGTGCGCAGGCCGATCAGATCCCGGAAATCGTAGGAGCGACCTCCCATATCCGTTCGGGGAGAAACCAGGCGCAAACGGTCCCAGGTGTCCAACTGCTTCCCGGTGAGCCCCAAAATGCGCTGGACGTCTTCGGGACTAAATCTGTCGGTCGTACCCATTGAGAGTTATCCGGCCAGCTTCTTCCCGGCCCTCTTCTGCTGCGTAGCTGCGGCTGGCGGAACAGCTCGCGCGGGTGGCTTCTTCCCCACCGGAACCGGCCCTGCAGCAACCTCCGCGGTGGCGGCAGCAGGTGCTTTCTTCTCCGCAATACTCTTTTTCAGCGCTTCCATCAAGTCGATTACCGGAGCCAGATGCGGCTGCGCGACTTCCGTAACTTCCTGTCCCTTAAGCTTGGCGGCAATCAGCGCGCGCACATTTTCTTGATACTCGTCGCGATATTTCTGTGGCTCAAAAGGAGCCGCGAGACTGGCAATGAGTTGCTCGGCGAGTTTCTTTTCCTGTTCCTTCACTTCGACGTTGTCGGTAGGAATAGACTCGGCAGCGCGAATCTCGTTGGAATAGAACATGGTGTGCAACGTCATGCCTCGGCTGCCAGGGCGAATAATCACGATGTGCTCCCGCTGGTGCATGGTGAGCTTGGCGATCGCACCGTAGCCAGACTCTTCCATAGCCTTCATGAGGAGTTTATAGGCTTTCACTCCGGCTTCCTCCGGCGAGATGTAGTAGGAGGAGTCGAAGTACAGGGGATCCATCTCAGTGAGCTTGACGAACTCCAGGATTTCCATAACGTGGGCCGAAGGAGGCTCAATCTTGTCCAGCTCTTCCTCGCTGAAGAGGACGTACTGATCTTTTTCGTACTCGTAGCCCTTCACAATTTCAGACCGCTCGACGTTGCGGTTGCAAACCGGGCAAAACAAGGGCTGTTTCAGCCGCGAATGGCATTCCTTGTGGAGCTGGTTGAAACTGATGCGTTCGCCGCGAGCTGCGGCAAACATCCGCACGGGTATGGAAATCAAGCCAAAGGTGATGTGACCTTTCCAGACAGTGGTGGCCATGTGGATACTCCTTCGGTGAGCAGCCTAGGAATCCGCGCACGAGCTTTTAAGGTTAGCCTTCCGGCAGGCCAGAATCAAGATGAACCCATGCGGTATTGCTCATTTTGGAAATCGCCCCCCTGGGGCAGGACGCTGGTCTAGCTGGTTCGTGGATCGTTCACTCGCCACTGGAAGCGGCGGAATTCTGCCAGCTTGCCAAAATCCCGGGCATTGGCAGTGATGACAGTGATGCCCAAGCGGCCTGCGCTCATCGCAAGCAGCGCGTCGTTGGTCAAGCGCCCTCGTCCAATTTGCTCGTAGCCGTATTTCTCCGCTAGGCGAGCAAGGATTTTCCCAGTTTGAGTCCAATCGCTGAGAGTGGGAACCAGTATCCGGCCAATGCTCTCAAAATCACGTTCCAAGCGCTCAACGACGCGGCGATGTTGAGCGGCCACACCCGCGAACAATTCTTCGAGGACAACACAACTCAACCAAATGGGCCCACCGCCCGCCATCGGTCTTAGATTCAATACGGCATCATCTCGCATGCGCAGAGAGAGGATGTAGGTCGATGAATCGAACAGGACCGGCTGCATTAGTCTTCCAAGATGCCATACACGTCTTTGATGACAATGCCGCTGGTCACAAAGCGCTCATTGGCTTGCGCCGCCAAGCGGTTCCTCTCGTGCTCGGAAATAACCAAATCCAAAGCGCGCTCGATGGCCTCGGTTTCGGTGCCGGCGCGCAACACCCGCTGGGCGCGCTTAATTTTCACAGGATCCAAACGGAAGTGCTTGTGGGCGCGCGTTCTGCTAGTCGTCATGTCATTGTCCTCCTTTCCGAGTATACCGTAGCCATGTACACACAGCCACCAATTGTGAACATACGACTGTGAGCTTCACAATGGCGTGATATAGAATCCGTCCATGGGCAAGCTCGAAGAATACAAGCGAAAACGCCACTTCGACCGGACGCCGGAGCCGTCCGGCGAACCCGAACCAGCCACGGGTCCGATCCAGGACAAGCCCGCGCCGGCTGCCAAACGCACGCGCCTGCCAAAGCCGAAACTGCCGCAGTTGGAAGTGCGTCCCGGGGCTGAGCATGGCGACACGTTCGTGGTTCAAAAGCACCGCGCAACACGGCTGCACTACGATTTCCGACTGGCGATCGATGGAACGCTGAAGTCCTGGGCAGTACCCAAGGGACCTTCGCTCAACTCTGTCGATAAGAGGCTGGCGGTGCAAACCGAAGATCACCCGCTGGACTACGCGAACTTCGAGGGAAAAATCCCGGAGGGCAATTACGGCGCGGGAACCGTGATGGTGTGGGATCGCGGAACCTTCAGCGTGATTGGCGACGCCAACGCGAGCAAACAAATCGAGCGAGGTGAGATTAAGTTCAATCTGAACGGCGAGAAGCTGCGCGGAAGTTTTGTGCTCGTCAAGCTGAAACACAGCGAGAAGGGCAACGAATGGCTGTTCATCAAGCATAAGGATGCCAACGAAGATCCCGCCTGGAACGTCGACGAGCACGATGGCTCGGTGTTGACGGGCCGCACCATTAAGGAAATAGCGGAGGAGTTGCCACCCAAACGCGAAGCGAATCCTATCCAGCCCGGCGAACTGGACGGCGCGCGAAAAAGTGCCATGCCGTCTCACGTCGAACCCATGTTGGCCACGCTTGGGGAGCATGCGTTCTCCGATCCGAACTGGCTGTTTGAAATCAAGTGGGACGGCGTGCGCGCGCTGGCCAGAATCGAGGATGGCGCTTTGACGTTGCGCTCCCGTAACGGCGCGGACATCACCAAACGCTATCCCGAGTTGGCCTTTCTTCCGCAAACTTTTGCAGCCTCGCAGGCGATTGTTGATGGAGAAATCGTGGCACTGGATGAGCGCGGCCTCAGCAGCTTCGAACGCTTACAGGAACGCATGCACGTACGCGCGCCGAGCGAGCACCTGGTTTCGCAGATACCTGTCGTTTACTTGGCGTTCGATCTTCTCTACTGCGATGGCTATGATCTTCGCAAAGCGCCTCTGCTGGAACGCAAGCAACTCCTGCAACGCCTGGTGCACGCGTCTGAACGGTTCCGCTACGCCGATCACCAGATGGAACATGGGAAAGAACTTTTTGAGCTGGCGAAGCAGACCGGACTGGAAGGAATCGTCGCCAAACGCGCCGACAGCCCGTATGTTTCCGACCGCAGCGCGTATTGGATGAAGCTGAAGGTAACGAACACCCTCGATGCAGCTGTTAGCGGCTGGACCGAATCGCGCACCCCTGCTCTTCCCTTTGGCTCGCTGCTGCTGGGCTTGTATCAAGGCAAGAAACTGCGCTTTATCGGGCACGTGGGCAGCGGATTTGATGGAAAAAAGCTGGAAGAAATCAGCGGCGAGTTAAAGGAACTGGCGACGGCGGATTGTCCATTCGACGTTGTGCCCGAAACCAATGAAAAGCCATCGTGGGTAGAGCCAGCGCTGG
>Ga0210401_10006172_pt1 | contig 12225 bp, 11 predicted proteins | sample IncBWH32MmetaG_FD_150866 | JGI IMG/M metagenome (GOLD analysis project Ga0210401, IMG submission 150866) | Forest soil microbial communities from Barre Woods Harvard Forest LTER site, Petersham, Massachusetts, United States - Inc-BW-H-32-M | ecosystem: Environmental > Terrestrial > Soil >... | reverse complement strand
TGGCGTCGAACACAGGCCGCCGCCGTAGACTGGCCGGCTGAACACCGCGCCGAAGAATGCGCCATAGACCGCGACAGCAAGCGCCGCGGCGAGATAGAGCCGTTCGGTCTGCATCGGCCCGCCCGCCCAGATCAGATAAAGCGCGATCAGCCCGATGCCCGAATAGGACAAGACCTGCCACACGACGTGAAAGCGCGCATGCGGCGTCCACAGCGGATTGGAGGCGTGAGTCTTGTTCAGATCGGCCACGATGGTGATGGCGCTGAAGCCGAGCGCGGCGAGCGTCAGAAGTATGCGCGCGGTGATGAGCATTTCTCCCTCCCGATTTTGACCGGAAGCTTAGCGCGTTTCATCCTGCCCCGCGAAGCGGGGAAGGGGGACCGCGCGTCAGCGCGGTGGAAGGGGCCTGGGCCTCACGGCCGGCCGCAGCGCCGTAGGCCCCCTCCACCATGCTTCGCATGGTCCCCCTCCCCCGCTCCGTTTCACTGCGCGGGGGCGGAAAAACAACACCGTTCTCGCGACACATCGTGCCCGAGCTCTGCCTACGACCACGCACCAATAGATCCGCTCCCGGTAATCAAAGAGGGAAGCGGAGCGCCGAGAGGCGCATCCAACCAATGCCGCGCAGCACCAGCTCATGTCGCCATGAGCCAGCACCTCGGGCGCGGCGCGCGCCGCAGACAAGTGTACGCAGTCTGCGCAACTCATCTGCTTTCGGGGCGCGCTCGCCTTCCGGCGCTCCGCATGCGGCTCTCGCCGGGGCTTTGACCTCTCGGCTCAGCTCCAGGCCATGCTTCCTGGGCTCCGCGCCAAGCGGGCGTTACCCGCTCGCTTGTAAGCCCAGTGCAGGGACAGCACCTCCCGCCGCGGTCCTGGTGCCGCAGGGCGTGATGCCCGAAGCCGCCCGAGAGCGGTTTGCGAGACCGCGCGCAGGCGCCGCGCCTTGCTCCGCAAACAGGATCGCATCCGGAATGCGCCCCTCGATGAGCAAGGTGAGAACATGCGTAACATAATCGGTGACGGATGTTAAGCGATCGTCGCATTATTGTTGACGGAATCTTTGCCGAGAGCCACTTTGACGTGAAAATGGCGAATAATTAGCGCGTTCACGTGCCTGCGATCAGCACCGCCAGAATCATCAACACCGCCACGGCCACGATCCCCTGCATCAGCGTGCCGGCGGTGAGCGTAGCGAGCGCGCGCAGCGGGCGAATGCCGCTCGTGACTGAAACGAGCCAGAAATACTCGTCGTTGATGTGGGAGACCGTCATGGCGCCGGCGCCGACGGCAAGCGCGGCGAGCGCGCGGGCGTTCGCAGCGTCGAGTCCCAGCGGGATCAACAGCGGCTGCGCGATGCCGGCGGCGGTGATGGCGGCGACGAGCGAGGAGCCCTGCAAGGTCTTGATGGTCGCAGCGACCAGAAAAACGATCAGCAGGCCGCCGGCGCCGGAAAGATGCCAAGTTGAAACATGCTCGCCGAGCAATTCGGCCATGCCGGTCTCCTGGCAGAGCCGCTGCAGGCCGCCCGCCGCGCCGACAGCGAGGAGGGCGCCCGCGACATTGCTGAAGACGCGCAGATTCCACGCGTCATCGGCGAGGCGCTTGCCGGCAAGCCGCGCATTGCCGATCACCATGATGCCGATGGCGACCACGAGCAGCACCAGCGGACGGCCGAGGCCGATCACCATCTCGCGCGCGGTGCCGCCGCCGAGTGGTTCGCTCGGAATGTCGCCGAGCGATTGGAAGATCAGGAGCGCGAGCGGAACGGCGGTCGCGACCACAAGCACCGCAGCGGACCAGCCGCTGGCCGTTGGCTTCGTTGGCGCGTCCTGCGCCGGCGCTTGCGGCGCTGCGTCGGCCACGGCAAGCCAGCGCGACCAAGCCGCGCCGAGGCCGGCCACGAGGACAGCCAGCGGCACCCCGAACAGTGCGACCCGGCTCCAAGGCGCGTCGAGGATGGAAGCGGCGGCGATCGGAACGGGCGAGATGAGCGCAAGCCCGTGGCTTGCTGAAATCGCGAGCGCCAGCGCCGCCGGCGCGGCGCCGCGCTTTTTCGGCTCCGCGCCGCCGGTCACGGCGCGCAGGAGCGGCGTCAGCAGCGCGAACGCGGTCGAGGGCGAAGCCGCGAGCCCGGCGACAAGCCCGCACAGTGCCGGCAATCGCGTCGCGCCGGCCCAACGCCACGAGGCGATTTGGGCGGCGAGCCAGCCGGCGGCGCCGGTTGCCTCCGCAAGCCCGGCCACGAATCCCGCGGCCACAATGACCAGCCCGGGCGAATAGATCGCCTGGGCAAAGCCTGCGCCGAAGGCTTTGCCGACAAAGGCGGTGGAGAAGCCGGCCGCAAGCCCGAAGGCCGCAGCGACCATCACGATCGCCAGAAACGCGTGCAGCAGCCGCACCTGGGTCAGCGCGATGAGAGCGATGAGGGAGGCAAGCAGCAGAAGCGCCTGGACGAGCGGCATGCCGGACATTGCGGTGAGGTGACCTTAGCTATAGCGCTATGCGCGCAGGCCTTTCGGAGAATTCATTGGCGAGGGTCTTTTTAGTTTAGAATTTTCCCAGGGCAACCGGCTTGATAGCCCGCCGGAACAAACGCCGCGACGCGCCTTGATCTTGGTAACCCAATGAAACTGCGGTTTTTCTGCTGCGGCGTTATTGCGCTTCTCCTCACGCTCGTCTTCGCAACCGCGCCGGGCCGCGCCGCGCCGAATTTCATCCATGCCGACGGCACGCAGCTTGTCGATGTGCAGGGCGAGCGGTTCGCGGTGAAGGGGATCAATCTCGGCAACTGGCTGGTGCCCGAAGGCTATATGTTCAGGTTCGCGCGCAAGCGCGCCCCGTCGGAAATCGCGGAAGTGATCGAGGCGCTGGTCGGGCCGCAAGAGGCCGCGCGCTTCTGGGCGGCGTTCCGCGAGGACTATGTCACGCAGGCCGACATCCGTTTCATCAAGGCGGCCGGCTTCAACACCGTGCGGGTGCCGCTGCACTGGCGGCTGTTCGTCGAGCCGGGCGCGGCCGACGACGGCAGCGCCGACAAATTCGAAGGGCAGGGCTGGACGCTGCTCGACCGGCTGGTGGGCTGGTGCCGCGACGCGGGTCTGCGCGTGATCGTCGACCTGCACGCCGCGCCGGGCGGACAGACCGGCGTCAATCACGACGACGGCACGGGCTTTCCGCTGACCTTCTATGTGCCGCGCTACCGGGCGCTCACGGTCGCGCTGTGGAAGGCGATCGCCGCGCATTATCGCGACGAGCCCGCGGTGCTCGGCTATGACCTTCTGAACGAGCCGATCTCGCCCTACAGCGACGAAACGTATCTCAATCCGCGGCTCGAGCCGCTCTATCGCGAGATCGTCGCCGCCATCCGCAGCGTCGACGCCCATCACGTCGTGCTGCTCGCGGGCGGACAGTGGAGCACGAGCTTTGCGATGTTCGGCCGGCCGTTCGACGCCAATGCGGTCTACACCTATCATAAATTCTGGGCCAAGCCGACGCGCGACGCGCTGCAGAGCTATCTGAATTTCAGCAAAAGCTGGAAAGTGCCGATCCTGATCGGCGAGACCGGCGAGATGAACAATCAGTGGAATGCGCGCTTTCGCGAATTGCACGAGCGGTTCGGCATCGGCTGGGTGTTCTGGCCCTACAAGAGTCTCGATACCGAAACCGCCGTGGTGTCGATCGCCAAACCGGCCGGCTGGGACTTGATCGCGCAAGCCGGCTCTGCCGACACCATCGATCCGGCCGCGCTGCCGCCGCGCACACAGGCGCTGAAGATCCTCAACGCCTATCTGGAAGCGGCGAAGTTTCAGAATGTGCGCGTCAACGGCGCCTATTTGAATTCGCTCGGGCTGACTGCGCCGTGATTTTCGCTCTGCGGCAGAACGGGATGATTTTTGGTCGAGTCGTGATCCCGCCCTGGCATTTTGTTTGGGCATGATCTTTTCCAAAAGCCGCTTCCCACTTTTCGGGATCATGCCGTAGGGCAACAACAATCACGCCGCGGCGAAGCCGTGTGAGAACGGCTTCGCCGTTTCAAGAAAAAACCAAGCGATCTATTCGCCTAGTAACAGGGCACGCAGCGGCAGCACCGCGGCGCGCATGCGCTGATCCAGCCCGGTCCGCAACCGCAATAGCCCGTGCCGCCGTTACACGCGGCCGGTCTGACAATCGGTGTGGCGTTCTTGAGCGCATGAATGCTGGCGGCACCGCGCTGCTCGTTTTGCGCACTCGCCGGCAACGCCAAAGCCCCCAACACAAGAACCGCCGCGCTCAATGCCAGTGAAAGCTTCCTCATAAGACCTTCCTCCTTGATGGCAGGACTGCCCGGAAAGAGAAACCCAGCGCGCAGAGTTTACGCGACGTTTGTTGCATTGTCTTTACGAGCGTTTGCATCCGGAAATTGCCGGTAGCGTAACCACACGATCTTCGAATCGCTGAAAATTTTCGCGCATTGCGATGGATGCCGGTGCTGCGCTTCGTCCAGCGGCTATCGGCTAATCGCCGAAAATCGCCTCCGGCAGCAGCGCCGAGACGACATAGTTCGGCACGTCGACCACGTTGGAGACGCGCAGATCCACGGCCACGCTGCAGATGATGTAAGCCTGCTCGCGGGAGAAGCCGCGCTCCTGCAACAGATCGATCATGTTGAGCACGGCGTTGCGCGCGGCAAGCGTAAGATTCTCGCTCTCGATATCGCCCTTGGCATTGATCGGCATGCCCATCACGGCGATGAAATTCTGCGGGGCGGCGAATTTCGGATCCTGGAAATAGCCGGGATGCGCGAAGACCGGGCCGGCGAATGTCCGCTTGGTGGCGAGGCCTTTGTGCACTTTGAAGCGCACCACGGCGGTTGCGCCCATTTCGACCGCGGTGACGCAGACCTCGCCGTCGCCTTGGGCGAAATGGCCGTCGCCGGTCGAGAACAGCGCACCCTTGGCGAAGACCGGCAGGAACAGCCTGGCGCCCTTGGTCAATTGCTTGACGTCGAAATTGCCGCCGTTCTCGCGCGGCGGCAGGGTGCGCAAGCCTTGCAGGCCGCAGGGGCCGCCCGGCACGGCGCCGTCTGGGCTCGGCGGCAGCACGAAGCCGCCGGCATCGAGCGCGCGCTGCTCGCGCTCGGTCCATTCCTTGAGCTTCTGTGCCGACGGCGCAGTGGCGGAAATGCCCATGAACGATGCGCCGGGGATGCGCACGCCGGGAAGCTCGGCCGCGGTGGCGAAGCCGTCACGGATTTTCCACTGCACGACAAACGGCGTGGCCATCACATCGCGCAGAAAGCCCAAGCCCGGCACGATGGCGCTGAATGCGGTCGGCTGCGGAAGGATGTCGACGAATTCGACCTCGAGCATGTCGCCCGGCTCGGCGCCCTTGACGAAGACCGGCCCGGTCAAGGGATGGACGCGGCCCGCATCGAAGGTGGCGAGATCGGCAACGGTCGCATCCGGGCCGAGCTGGCCGTCGATGCCGTCGCGCGTTTCGAGACTGACGTCCTCGCCCTCGCCGACTTCGAGAATGGGCGCGATGTCGGGATGATAGCGGTTATGGCCGGTCTTCGGTTCGGCGGCGAGCGGCTTGGTGCGGTCGATGCGGACGGCGTGCATGACTGATCCTTGAGGCTGAAGACACCGGCGCGTGGAGCCTACACTGCCGTGCGTTTGCGGTTCAACGGAGTTTGCAGGGTGGGTTGAGCAAGCGAAACCCACCGCCGGTGGTGAAGGTGCTTGATGGGTTTCCCGGCACGGCTTGGTTTCCCGGACGCGGCGCAGCGCTGTCGTGCTGCGCCGCGCCCGGGAAATCAGCCCGTCTTCACCGCGGCATAGATGCCGCGCTCGAATTGGCGATAGACGCGCAGCGCGCGCTCGTCGGCGAACGGCAGCACTTGGGTCATGAACACCGCGGCGACGCGTCTCTTCGGATCGATCCAGTAGTAGGTGTTGAACAGGCCGGCCCAGGTCATGCTGCCGGCGCTGCGCGCGTCCGGCAGCGGCTGCATGTTGATCATGTGGCCGAAGCCCCATTTCAAGCTGATGCCGTGGAAGAAATCGACGTCGTTGGAAACCCGCGGCGCCGTGGTTTTCAGGATGCCGGCTTCGACCGGGCCGATCTGGTTCTGGCCCATGAGCGCGACGGTTTCAGGCCGCAGGATGCGCACGCCCTCGAACGAGCCGCCATGCATGAGCATGCGGATGAGCGTCAGATAATCCGGCGCGGTCGAATAGATGCCGCCGCCGCCGGAATGGTGGCGGGGCGCGGCCTGCGGCTTGGGCGCGGGCTCCATCGGCTCGGGCTTGAGCGATCCGTCCGGCTGGCGGTGATGCCCGCTTGCTTCGCGCGTTCGCTGCGCCGCCGTGATCTCGAAGGTGGTGTCCTTCATGCCGAGCGGCTCGAAAACGTGCTTCTTGAAATGGGTCTCGAGCGGCTCGCCGCTGATCGATTCCACGATGCGGCCCACCCAATCGATGCTGGTGCCGTACTGCCAGCGCTCGCCTGGATCGAACATCAGCGGCGTGCGCGGGAGCTTCGGCCGTTCCGCCGCAGGCGCCTTCTCGATGGCGTTGATGTATTTGATCGCTTCGGCGTCCCAGAGCCGGTACGTGAAGCCCGAGGTGTGGGTGAGGAGATGGCGAAGCGCAATCGGCCGCTTCGGCGGACGAAGAAGCGGCGCGCCCTTGGCGTCGAAGCCATCCAGCACTTGCGGGTCGGCGACGGCCGGGTCGATCTCCGGCAGCGGGCCGTCGAGCGAGAGCTTGCCTTCCTCGACCAGCCGTAGCGCGGCGACGGACGTGATCAGCTTCACCATCGAGGCGATGCGGAACACCGTGTCGCGGGTCATCGCGGCGTCTTTGGCCGGACCGCCGCTCAGCCGGCGGCTGCCGAACACGCCCTCATAGAGGATGCCGTTCTCGGTGGCGGCGATCGCCACAACGCCCGGCACTTCCTGCGCGCCGACGGCCGAGCGCAAGCTCGCGTCGATGTGGGGGAAAGCGGCGGTGCGCGACGGCTCATGCGGGAGCGCGCCGGCGCGTGCCGGAAGCGCGCCCGTCGCGGCGAGCGCCATCGTGGTTTTCAGGATCTGGCGGCGGTTTGGACGGCGGATGATGCCCATCGTGCGTTCTGGTCGCCTTATGCTCTCCAACAGGCGGAACAGATTGGACGCTTACAGCTTCACGCCCAGATTCTTTGTTTTGAGCATGATCTTGTCCGAAAACCGGTTTCCACTTTTCGGGATCATGCTGCAGCTTCACCTCTTCGCGCCTTAAAGCTTCACTTCGTGAGCATAGTACACGATCTCGTGGTCGCGCCATGCGGCGGGATGACCGGCAAAGCCGTCTCTTATGCTGATCGACGTTTTGTTGACCGAACCGGCCTGGATCACATCGGGCCCTTCGGCGGCAATTTGTTCCGTAGTCTTGTTGCCCGGGCGCACGATGGCGATGTGGCCGGGGCGATCGTCATGGTGATTGTGGTAGCTTGCCACCACGAGCAGCCCGCGATTGGCGGCGGCCTGCGCTTCGCCGGCATTGGCGAGCTTGACCCAGCCGCGCGCCGCCCCTTCCTCGGCGAGCCATTCGTTCTGCGCATTCGCCAGCAGTTTTTGGCCGTGCTCCGGCGGGCGCAAAATATAGACGCCGAGGTTCTTCGCCGCGGCGGCGACGAACGCGCTGCAATGGGTATGTTTGCCAGGCGACGTTTCCGGCACGCCGGTCGGCAAGCCAGTCTCCCAATAAACGTGTTCGCCGGCGATCCATTTGCCCTCGACGTCCATGGCATCGAGCACCTTCATCAGCGCCTGCGCCTGCGGCGTGATGGTGTCGGCCGGGCGCGCCGCGCCGGCAAAAACGACAAGAACAACAAAGGTGCAAAATGCCGTGGCAGCGCGCAATGGGGCGGTCATGGGATCCTTCGGAATGAGTTTTCCCTCTCCTGCATGGGGCGAGGGTTACAATCACGCATCCACGAGATTACGCCGTAACGAGATTGCCAAATCGTTTCAGATTTTCTTTCTGTTTCGCGTTGCGCGGCGCGAGCTTGAAGAGGCGCGCGGCGGTGCCGCCCAGGATGTTGTGCTTGCCCTTCTCCGAGAGGAACGGCAGGTCCCAGATGGTCGAGGGCAGATCGAAATCCCAGTGCGGATAGTCGGATGAGTAGAGAAGCTGCGTCTCCGCATTGATCATGCGGAAGGTCGTCTGCATCGCGTCGTAATCCTGGATCTCCATCGGCTGCGACGAGTAGAACATCTCGCGCATATAGTCCGACGGCTTCTTTTTCAGGAGCGGCGCTTCCGACGGCCGCAGCATGTATTCGTGATCGAGCCGCTGCATCAGGAACGGAATCCAGGCGAGCCCCGATTCCATCCAGATCACCGGCAATTTGGGAAAGCGCTCCGACAGGCCGTTGATCACCCAATTGGTGCAATTGAGCACGTTGTACCAGGTGAAGCCGAGCGCATGCGCGGAGAGGAAGCGGTTGCAGCTTGCGAAGGCAGGCTCGCCCCAGTTCACGCCGGAATGGAAGGCGATGGTGAGGCCGCGCTCTTCCATGGCGCGATAGACTTTCATGTAGGCATTGTCGTGCACACCCATGCCGGAGCGCACGGTGGTGACCATGAAGCCGCCGACATGTTTCCTTTCCCCGAAGGTCTCGACATGGCGCAGCGCCGCGGCCGGATCGGAGAACGGCAGGCAGAGCAGCGAGAAGAAACGGCCGCCCGCTTCAGGCATCACTTTTTCCGTGAGCCAGCGGTTATAGGCCCAGCAGAGATCGACCTCCATTTCCTTTTGGGGATGCAGCCCGATATTGAGCATGCCGGTCGGGAACAGGCAGGAGTAATCGACGCCCATGGCGTCCATCCAGCGATGGCCGAGCTGCACGTCGCGGATCTTGCCGTCGTCGGTCTTCTCGCTCGAGCGCATCGGATAGCGCGTGACGCGGCCGCCCATGTCCTGATAGCCGGTCGGGATCGGCACGATGCCGGGCTGCTGCTTCTTGTTGCGGCCCGACATGGTGAGCTGGCGCAGCACGTCGTTTTCCATGAACGGCAGAAATTCGTCGTAGTGCTCGTTCTCGTAATGATGCGCATCGACATCGACGATCAGGATGTCGTCGAAGCCGCGCTGATGCGCCTGCTTGCGCGCATGCGCGAGGAGCCGCGTGGTGTTGAGCTCTTCGATGGTGACGCGGCGGCCGCGGTCGGAGATCAGGTCCATGACGTTTCCTCGGATCTACAAACCGCTCGTCCCCGCGAAGGCGCGGAGCCATATCGTTGCTCCCGCCTCTGGATTCCGGCTTGCGCGGGAACGAGCGGAGTCGGTGTCGGTCGCATCACCGCCCGGTCCAGCCTTGCCACATGCCGAGCTCGAAAGCGGCGAGATCGGCGGCGCGCAAGAGCCCGCTTGCCGTCACCATCACGTCGGTGGCGGCGAGTGCATTGTGCGCAACCGGTGTGAACTGCTCGCCGGCCTCGCGGCGCGCGGCATAGAGCCGGCACGCGGCGGCGATCAGCGCCTGCAAGGTCTCGGCGGGAAGTATGTCGAGCTTGCCGTCGGCGATGCTGCGCTCGATCGCGGCGCTGACGCGCTTGGCGTCGGCGACGGCGATCTTGGTGCTCGTCTTCTCTGTCGGTACTGCGGGCCGCGAGCCGCGCGCCGCTTTGGCGGCGCGCTCGAGCGCGTCCTTGGCCGCGCGTCTAGGCGAGGACATAGACCTCGTCTCCCTTCTGCACGACCTGATATTTTTTCAGCTTGAGGCGCCGGTCGGCGACGCATTCGCCAGTCTTCATATCGTATTCCATGCCGTGCCAGGGGCAGACGAAATTCATGTCGGTCTCGGAGAAGTAGAGACCCATCGAGGTCTTGTCCGGCCGCAGCCGCTCCTCGACGCGCGCGATGGTAAGCCCCTCGCAGGCCGGCCCGCCCTGGTGCAAACAGAAATTCGAGTAAGCGTAGAACGCGCCGTCGTGGCGGAACACGCCAATCTCGTTGTCGCCGACAAAGACCATGCGGCGCTCTCCGTCCTTGAAGTCGGCAAGCCTGGCGACGAATTTTTCCGGCATCGGCGCTCGCTGTGGTGACGCTCATCCCGCGCAGGCGGGGACCCAGGGCTGGATACCCGCTTGCGCGAGAATGAGCGGTTTTAGCACGGGCGCAATTGCAGCGCGACTTACGCAATCTTATTGCTGAACTCGCCGATCCCCTCGATCCAGACCTTCACCACATCGCCGGCTTTGAGGAACTCGCCGCTTTCGGCGCCGGTGCCGGCCGGCGTGCCGGTGAGGATGATGTCGCCTGGATGCAGCGTCATGTTGATCGAGAGTTGCGCGATCTGCTCGGCGAGCGAAAACAGCATTTTGCTGGTGTTGGAGTCCTGCTTGAGCTCGCCATTGACCCAGAGCTTCAGGTCGAGATCCTGCGGATCGTCGATGTCGCTTGCCGGCGTGATCCACGGGCCGATCGGGCAGGAGCCGTCGAAGCTCTTGTGCTTGCTCCAGTCCATCTTGAAAAACGAAGTCGGCTCGATGCCGGGCCGGCGGCCGCGGTCGCGCGCCGAGAGATCGTTCGACACGGTGTAGCCCGCGACGTAGTTGAGTGCCTTCTCCACCGGCACGTCCTTGCAGGGCCGGCCAATGATGGCGGCAAGCTCGATCTCCCAGTCGAGTTCCTTCGAATAGTCCGCGGCCTTGATGGCCGCGCCCGGGCTCGTGATGGTGCCGGCCGCCTTGATGAAGTGCCAAGGCTTCAGGCCCTGCTGGTGCGGGTCCGCCGGCTCGGGCATGCCCATTTTGCGCGCCATGGCGGCGGCGTGGTCGGCGTAATTGGCCCCGGCGCAGAAAATCGTCGGCGGCTGGAGCGGCGCCATGAGTTTGGCCTTGGCGAGCGGCAGCCTTTTGGCGCGGCTTTTGGCGGCGCCGGCCGCGGCCTTTTTGAAGGCGCCGTCGGCTGCCTTCCAGTCGGCGAGGATGCCGGCGACGGTCGCATAGGCTGCCTTGCCGGTGAGCTTGGCGGCGTCGAACACGTCGTCGCCGATCAGAACGCCCGCGCGCGGACCTTCGCTCGTACGATATGTCGCGAGCTTGTACCCCGCCCGCTTCCCCCCAGCCGACTTCCCCCCAGCCATGTCCAATGTCTCCTTTGGCGCACCAAGAATTTCCAAAGTTTCTTGTGGCCTATTTGGGGGCCGGGGACAACCGCTGAAAACCCTCCCCCTTGTGGAGGAGGGTGGAGAGGGGGTCGGGAGGCGGTGCAATGCGTCGACGATCGCGAACTACCTCTCGACCCCCACCCCTACCGCTTCCTCTCCCCAATCGAAGTCGGATGTTTCCGACTTCGATCACTTTGAGAGTGCCCGGACTCGGGAACACCCGAGTTCGGATGGAGAGGGGATCAGATACGGCCCAACGCTCTGAGCACGTGCTCGGGCGTGAACGGCATGGCGAGAAGCGGTGCGGTGCGGAGCGGACGGAGCGCATCGTTGATCGCATTCATGATGCAGGCAGGGGCGCCGGCGGTGCCAGCTTCGCCCGCGCCCTTGGCGCCCAGTTCGGAGTCGGCGGTCGGCGTGACCACATGGCCGACTTCGATATCGGGCATTTCGACTGCCATCGGGACCAGATAGTCCATCATGTTGCCGTTGATGAGCTGGCCGGCTTCGTCGTAGACGCAATGTTCATAGAGCGCGCCGCCGATCCCCTGCACGATGCCGCCGCGGATCTGCTCGTCGACGAGCTGCGGGTTGATCACCGTGCCGCAGTCTTCGACGCACCAGTGTTTCAGAAGCTTGACTTCGCCGGTTGTCACATCGACTTCCAGATACGAGCCCTGCACGCCGTTGGTGAAAGCGAACGGCCAGCCGCGCGGGACATAGTGACGCGTGACTACGAATTCGGCCTGAAAGCCGGGCGGCAGCGTGTCGGGCCGGAAATAGACCACGCGCGCGACCTCCTCGAGCGGCAGGCGCTCGCGGCCGCTGCCGGCGTCGACGACGATGCCGCCGCTTATGTCGAGCGTTGCCGGGTCGGCTTGCAGCATCGCCCCGGCCGCGGCCAGCACGTTGGCGCGTAACGCCTTGCCGGCTTGCCAGGCCGCTTCGCCGCCGATGCCGGCGGCGCGCGAGGCCCAGGTACCGCCGCCATAGGGCGTGTGGTCGGTATCGCCGGTGACGACGCGCACGCGCTCGATCGGCACGCCGAACGAGGTCGCGACGCATTGCGCCAGCACCGCCTCGGCGCCC
>Ga0210401_10006171_pt1 | contig 12225 bp, 10 predicted proteins | sample IncBWH32MmetaG_FD_150866 | JGI IMG/M metagenome (GOLD analysis project Ga0210401, IMG submission 150866) | Forest soil microbial communities from Barre Woods Harvard Forest LTER site, Petersham, Massachusetts, United States - Inc-BW-H-32-M | ecosystem: Environmental > Terrestrial > Soil >... | reverse complement strand
GCTCTCTTCCCGTCCAGTAGTTCCGAAACAATCTGACCTGTAATCTTCCCTTGCTTTTCAAATGGCATCACGTATCCGCCGACAATTCCGTGTCCGACATACGTGTCGGACATACCAAAATCCGGGCCATTAGAGGCTGCCGTGATCACGGGGAGTGCCTTTGTTGCGTTGAGAAATCTAGTTCCGGTGGAATCCTGAAAGAAGGATGTGTAGAACTCGATGGAATGGTCGGGTAAACTCTGTAACTGCGCCACTAACCTTCCCAGTTCCATTTGAGACAGATAGTGGATGTCCACTTTGTTGTTGAAGGAACTGAGCTTTGCTTGCGTCACCGACATTACCATCTTGTCGAAGCGGGAACTGCCGCCCACCACATAAACGTGACGCGTGTCTGGGAAAAGATGCAATGCCACTTCAAGGGTTTTTTCAGGTTCAAGTGTCAACCACGTTCCCGTAAACCTAGAATCGAGCCTTGAATTGCTCAATTGATCGGCACTTGTCCCGCAAATAACGATAGGGATCTCCAAGAACATAGTCTGGGCAGGATTTGAAATAAAGTCCACCGCACCCGGGCCCACGGCTACTACCACGTTTAGTTCTTGACTTGCATATTTCTTCGTAAGCCAGTCTCGTGCTTCTTCTCCCGACGGGCCGCTCGGAAATGCCAACAGATCGAGACTCTCAAAATAAAACTCGACGTCGTGAGTATGTGTCTTCTGCACCCAGGCGACAATTTGTTGCATCGTCAAGCTGATAGCGGGGTGAGACGGACCTACATCTGTGATGACCAGCACGTTTTTCTTTCGCTGGAGCTCACCAGGCGCGACAGGAGCTATCAAGAACACTAGCAGGATTAATGCTAGCAGTCTTGGAAGATATTTCCAGGTTGAGCAAGGTTGTGGAGGACCCCAGCGCCAACTGCTTTCGTCGTTCATTAGTTCGTACCTAAGCTTAATCGTATCCAGCTATAAGCCAAGAGGGGATGCTATGCAAGTGGTAAGATTCAGTCTCTGGTTGTCCAACTCTTGGGCTGAGCGTTAGTTGCAAAGATTTTTGCGCCTGTGTATCCATCCACGACCCAGGGGCCTCAGCGCTGCGACTAGCCCGACTCCGGTGTAAGGCTCGAATATTTCCCGTATTGATCAGTCTTGTGGGATCGCATTGCTCAGATTTCGATTTCGCCTCTTTCCGCTAGATCTTCGCCCAAGGGATTCTCATCAGACTACCTACTCAAATGACAATTCAAGGTGTAATAGCCACGATCTTGGTGGTAGGACACGTGGGGAGGGGTGGAGTGCCTCTGGAGTCCTACTGCCTGACAAGGCGGGTCTGGCTCTCTGCTGATTAGAACCGGAATTGAATGCCGGCTTGATACCTGAAGTTGCTCTGGTTCTGGTTTACGGCAGTGAAGCCATTGCCAAAACGGGTCAGCACGTAGTCCACCTGTACCGGCCGGAAGGCGATGCAGTGCGAAAGCGGAATGTCGAGGCCGTCACCGAGCACAAAGTCGAATGCATTGTTGCTCGGGTTATTGACGACGCAAGTTTCTGGTTCAACAGAGCCTGGCACCTGACACAGTGACAGCGGTTGGATTGGGCGAGGCTGACCCCGTTGCAGACAACAGCACGAACGAGGGCCGCCAGAAAAGCCATCGCGTGGAAACCGTCATCTCCGTGAAGTAATTTCTGAAATGTTAGTTTGCCTCAAAATGCAGTAAAACGGAATTACCGTTCTTAAAGACGAATTGGCCCTACTCGCTGAGAGCGACGCCAATGAAATAACAGTTACGTTGCACCACGATCTCTTGGTCGAGAGGATTCCTTGGCTTTGCGACGCTGTTCCTCTTCCACGCCAATCAGTTTGTAAGCAACCCCCAGAGCGACGGGGTCATTCAGTTCACGCCGCTAAATTCCGCTTCTTGCGTCGCCATCATCAACTCGCGTTGTTCGATGCGTTCCAAGAGAATTTCTATACGTGCGACCAATTTGTCGATAGCAGCCGCCAACATCACATCATTCGCGGCCCAGGCCGAGACCTGCTCTGTTACGAGAAATTCCCTTAAGGTAATCAATTCGCTCCGCGTTGCGTTGCCAAACATTTGGAAGAACTCGTCGAGTGGATTGTGGGCATTTGATTGCATATTTCCTCCGCGATTGGTCATCGCCCGATGAGTTGAACCCGACTGCGCGTGTGACCTGCGCTTAACTTTTTAGACTTGGCCCAGCTACCAAACCACTAGGGAATTCCCTAGTCGTACAGACACGAAATCAAACGTAAGGTTGTTTGTTGAGATGCGGTGTCTGTATTCGGTCAGCGGCGCAACTCAACAAAAAAGGCCGCACACAGTCAAGAGACCCGAGCGGCTTTCTAAGGAGAAATCAAAATATGCCAGTTAAGAATCCAAAGGAACTATTTGTGACTATTCTGAGCCACGTGCGACACGGCACGGAGCGTTCAGCCGCGATTTACAAAGAGCTAGGCGAATCGGCCCAGAATTCGGAAATACAAGAGTCCCTTGAAGCACGGGCTTTCGTGTCTCAGCAAACCCTTGCCAAGCTGGATGAAGCTTTCAAAATCATCGGGGAGAAACCCATGAACGTCACCGGACGGCTCCACGATGTGTTCGTCGAGGATTTCCGCAGGGAGCTTGCGGAGATTCAATCACCGGAGGCGAAGCGGCTCTTCGTATTGGCAAAGGCTAATCACTTGAGCCACATGCGCACGGCAGAATATGTGACGTTGGTCGCGGCCGCCGATGTTTCCGGCCACCATGGCGTCGGTGTCCTGCTCGAAAGTTGCCTCGCCGACCATTTGGCGTTCGTGGAACGGACGAAGCGGTTAATCCATCACGTCATCGAGGCAAAGATCGCGGCCAGAGCTACAGGCTGAAGCGCTCAAGTTAAGGAGAGTTCGCATGGTCCTGCCTCTTCTGCGAGACAGGACCATGCGCGTGCTTCCAAGGACAATCGCAAGTCCGCATTTACCGTGCTGGGATTGCTGACAACGTGCATCGTCATCGCATTGGGTGTGCTTTTCGCGATAAAGCTTCGGGACAGAATCTGAATCTGAGGTCCTGGGGCAAGCTGGTCTTTTGACGGTGTGATGGCGCGCAAGTATTGCCAGGGAGCACACCTGACCTGAATGGGAGAACCATTGTGATTCTTGAACGACCGATGCCCGATGAGTCGTATCTGAACCGGGCCGTTGAAGTCTCGATTCATATCGGGCTTATCTTTCTGCTTGCTGCTGCCTGCCTTAGTATTTTGAAACCGTTCATCGTCTTGGTCGCATGGGGACTGATCATCGCCATTGCGGGCTACCCAGGATACTGCTGGCTGCAGAAACTGTTAGGCGGACGAGGCGGCTTTGCGTCTATCTTATTTACCATCCTGCTCCTCAGCGTCTTGATCGTGCCGATTGCGCTGCTCACTCAAACGCTGGTCGAAGGCTTCCAAGGGCTCGCGGTCCGTCTTCACAATGAAACCCTGACGATTCCGCCACCGCCACCGTCTATCGCAACCTGGCCCATCATTGGCAAACCGTTGAGTGACCTCTGGAACTCGGCTTCCAACAATTTCCTTGTCGCACTTCAGAGCCTAGCTCCGCAGCTTAAAGCGGCTACCAACGGACTACTCTCGGCGGCCGCCGGAGTTGGACTGGGCGTGGTGCAGTTTTTCGTCTCGATTCTGGTTGCGGGATTCTTTCTCGCCAACTCTACTCAGAGCGCGGGCGTTTCGAGAAAACTTGCAATCCATCTTTTCGGCAATAAGGGCGCGGAGTATGAAGCACTCGCTGGAGCGACTGTTCGCAGCGTTACCACCGGCATCCTTGGTGTAGCTTTGATCCAATCTCTACTTGCGGGTCTCGGTTTTCTGGTGGTTCGGCTCCCCGGAGCGGGCCTCTGGGCGCTGCTGTTCCTCATTGCCGCTGTGCTTCAGGTGGCGAGCCTGGCGCTGATCCCCGTCGTGATCTATGTTTTTGCGACCACGAGTACTGCCAAGGCCGTGGCCTTTTTGATTTGGTGTATTGTCGTCGCCCTCATAGACAACATTTTGAAGCCGCTGCTGCTCGGGCGGGGCATCCCGGTTCCCATCACCGTTGTCTTCCTAGGTGCGATCGGCGGCTTTTTGGCGATCGGCATTATCGGCCTCTTCGTCGGCTCGATTGTTTTGTCGGTTGGATACAAGCTCTTCCTGGCATGGCTGGACGCGGACATTAAGATAGCGCCCAACGCACCATGAGGCCATTGCCATTGGGCCAACACTTTGGGGGCTGGCTTCGAACAGGCTCACAGTTGCGCCGCCCTCCTCCCTCGTGCTCCGCAACGCCTGCTAGGGAATCCCCTAGTATCCGAAAAGCCAAGGTATTAAGGAGAATCGAAAAGCACCACTTTGTGATTCGAACGAGTACCGAAAAGAGGAATGTCTTGGCGCGCGCCGTAATACGGATCATGTTTTTTCTAGCACTCGCTCTCTCGCACCCGCCCGCCCGCGCCCAGGAAGAATTCGAATTTGACTCGACTCCTGGCAATTTTCTTTCCACCAAGGTGCCCGGGTCCAATCTCCGGGCTGACTTGGGCTGGCCCGCATTCGTTGCGCAATCGAATCTCTTCTCGGACGATGCCCCGCTGCCGCTCTATCTGTACTGGCCGACTTCCACACTCATTGGTTCGTCTCCAGCCACAAGTCCCAAAAACATGCTTCTCCCAACCATTTCTTGCTCCTCCCCCGACCAGGTCGGCTCGCTTTCCACCTGTCTCGCTCTCCTTGCGCCAAGACTAACCATCCCGGAGGACATGCACGGGCTCTCATTCATTAAGCCCATCCAGCCCGCTCATCGTCACACGGAGAACTTTCACTGGAAAACCGCTTTCTGGCAGTCTTTCGGCTTCCTCGTCGTCGGTCACGGCTTTCGTTTGGCAAACGATGCCGGCGCCCGCTACCTTCTTTTCCATAAGCCTTTCTGGCATGACTACTGGGCATCTGCAAACAACTTTCACATGTCTCGTTGGGGCGACGGCGACAGCTTCCTTGTCAATTACATCGGGCATCCCATGGAGGGCGCTGTGTACGGCGACATCTTCATAAATAACGATCCAAGGGGGCGCTCTGCGCGTTTTGGCAAATCCTCGAACTACTGGTATAGCCGTTTGAGAGCCATGGCTTGGGCGACTGCATGGGAAGCTTATTTCGAGATCGGTCCAGTTTTCAGCGAGGCCGCGATTGGAAACGAGGGCGGCTATACCTATGTCCCTGGCTGCGGTATGTACCCTTGTCAGGGAAAACCGGGTGTTCAATACAAGCCTCCCACCAACAACACTGGCTGGGTTGATTTCGTCGTCACTCCCACGGTCGGCATGGGCTGGATTGTTCTCGAAGACGCCATCGAGCGCGAACTCGTTGACCCCCTAGCGAAGGATAGCCCGAAGCTCAAGTACAAAATTCTTCGTGGCTCTCTTGCTCCCAGCCACACCTTTGCCAATATGTTGGCCGGGAAGAAGCCATGGTTCCGTTATTCCGAGGAAGGAACTTTCATTCAGAACTTCGGTGTACCGCTTCATCCCGCGGAGCGTCCCGCTTGGAAGGGTGATCCTCGTTACAGCCTCGGCGTCCAATTCATTTCGATGAATCTCCGCCTGGACAACGAATCCTGCTCCAACTGCAAGCAGTTCATTCCGGGCTACGGATTCGATTTCGGTTATCGCATCGCGAAGTACGCTTACTTCGATTCGGTGGTGAATCTATTCCCAGGTTCGGGTTCTTACGGCCATAACGGAGCTGCACAAGAAGGGCTCGTCGGCCTCAAACTTGGGAGCACTCTGGGCAACTGGGGCTTGTTTTCCAATCTCCGCAACGGATTCATTCACTACGACAAAACGCTTGTTCCAGGAAGTTCTTCCAACTACGAGAGCGCGTGGCGCTATGCTCTCGATCTTGGCGGCACCCTAGAGTACGCTGCCTCCGGCAATTCCGCTTTCCGTCTCAATGTGGGCACCACGCTCATTCACTACTTGCAGGGCTATAGCGACCCAAATCAGCCGCCCACCAGTGTTATCTCCACGCAGTACTATTCCTTCCGGGGAAGCCCCTACCTTACCGGCGGTTACGTCTACCGCTTCTGAACTGGTCGCAAGCTATTGGGGTTTCAAAGAAATAACGCGCCGGCCATTCCACATCACCAATAAGTTGGTCAGCGGGTTCACCTTGAAGGGTTATAAGAGACCTGGCGGGGAATCGCCGACATTTCGCCGCTCCTAAGGCCAAATCTATTTCCATCGGTTCCAGGTCCCGGAACCAATTCGCGCTATGGTGAAGATCGACGGCGCGGAACTTCGAAGCGTTCATACTCCCTCCGTTGTGAGGTAGGATCTCAGACGAATGGCTCAAAGCCACAGTAAATACGCTCGTGTAAATTAAATCCATGTGCCCGAGGTGCCTGTAGCGCAACCTACTGAAAAACGCGGGTTCCAGAAGAAACTTTTCCGAAAGAACCTTGCTCATCTTACCTGGCAGCATCATGTTGCGAAAAGTAGGATTGACCAGCGAGCACCGCATGTATCGCGGGCACCAAATGGTGTTTCATGCCAGACTTTTGCACGTAGCCCAACCCCCCGGCGTCTTTGCATGCCTCGACGAACTCTGGTTCGGAATGCATGGTCAGGAAAACGAATACTGCTGTGCAACCAGCCTGCACGAGTTTACGCATGGCGTCGATTCCGTTCAAAACCGGCATGCTGATATCAGTCACAATTACGTCAGGATGGAGACTGCGGGTTTGCGACACCAATGCGGCACCGTCTGCTGCTGTCCCTACGACATCAAAGTAGGGAGACAGGAGAGCAATCTCGGCCTTGAGTAGCGCCAGGTGGTCATCTGCTAATAGGACGCGTGGGCGAATCAAGTTGTTCCCACAAACTTAACGGCGGACTCGGCGACTCAATTGCAGCCCGGCCGGTCGGGCAGGGCAAGATGCCTGATAGATGCTATGTGCTGGGATGAACGCAACACTACTAGGGAAATGCCTAGGCGTAGTGAGGTGCGAGATGCGCTTCTAGCCGCTTCTTCGAACGGCGACCGCTAGGCTGGTTCGGGACGGAACGCGAGCAGCGTTCGTTTCAAGGCAAGTAAGCCGGGACTACATTGCTTTCTAAGGTCGAAAGATCATTGGCAGCATTGTTTACGGTACCAGAACCTCTGGCTAAGACACCGACTTCAGCATCTTACTCGATTGAAGCAAGCAGCCACTGGACGATTGCTTGGTCGCCATTCGATAGGTCGGGGACCCTGGTTTTCAGTGCGTGGAGCAGTTCTTCATCGAAAAGTTCAGAGCTTGGTTTCTCTCCACTCTTCTCGAATAGTTGCCGGTATGCGCGTGCTAAAGCAACTGCCCCTGCGAGAGACGCCAACGCACACCCTCGGAATGATTCTATGACGAAACCGCCGCTCCTGAGGTCACATCCCCCAGTAGAAGCAAGTTCGATCCAGTAACGATGTGCCAATTCGACATTGGTGGGGTCGGAATCGAGAGTTTTCTTTAGGTTTGACAGCTTTTGTTGAATTGGATATTTGCTTTCCGTCATAGGCGCCCACCGGCGCTACCGCTAAACGTACTATTTTGGCACAAAGCATGCAAATTCCGGAAACGGCTTGGCATGGCAGGGACGGACAATACCGTCGTGTGTTCGCAAACCTCGAAGGCCCGCCGTTCAAGGTGACGATCAAGTGCCCTCTAGCGCTTCAGTTCCAAATCGCTCGCTTCTATCGGGCGTATCATTGTGCCAACAGCGGTAGTTTCTGAACGGAAGATTCGGACCCGGTTACCTGAAGGGTGTCCCCTCGTTCAATCATGTTGCCGTCACCGACGGGAAGCGATTGCTCTCCACACAATTCCACGCAACAAGACGCCATGCACCTCATCTAAATTGTCCGAGTGGACCGTAAAACTTACTTCAAGTAATTCTCTTATCAGTTATACAGAGAGCGTAGAACTCCACGGGAAGCTACAGCAAACTCGGTGTCGGGGGCTTCACTTACCGTGGGACAAGGGCTTTCAGCAGGACTTCCGAGCGCCCTATAAACAGCGAGTGTGTCGCCCGCCTCTAACGCAGTCGTTCGAAGGGCGAAAGAATTTCACCGTTCCGACGAATTCGCTCGAATAGCGTGGCGCCGGGAACGTAACTCGGTCCCTGCCACGGTCTTTCCGATTACAAGAGCATCCTCTGGGATTTTGTACGCTCTGCATGCTATGCATTGCCAGGCGGTTTGGACGCCCTGTTTTGCAGGCGCAATACCCAGTCTTGCTTGTACGTTCTTGGATTCTGAACGTAGATCAAAGCGCAGAGGTCTTGGGTCTAGACTCCCGCAACACCAAATAACACCCGAGGTGCCGAATATGTAGCAAATGGCATCGGCAACAGCGATTGCCCGCCTAAGAGTTCTTTTTGTTCGTTCGGCAAAGACAACGCCCCTTAAGGCTTGATTGAGATCAATCCCTGTTTCAGGGCAAATAAGACAATGTCGGCGCTGGTCCTGAGGCTGAAGGATTGCTGAATGTTGTGTTTGTGGAACTCCACAGTCTTCTCGCTTATTTTCAAAACATCGGCGATCTCCTTCACGGATCGCCCTTCGGCGTGCATTTGAACGATCTCCTTTTGTCGCTGAGTCAATTCCTTTGAGAATTGGCGCGCCCTGGCTTTTGTTGCAACCCAATCTTCCGCTCTCAGCTTGGGCGTTAAGTAGCACTTACCATGCAACACATGATCGATCGCCTGTAACAGTTCCTGTCCGGCCGAATGTTTCAGTACAAACCCGATCGCGCCGAGTTCGAGAGCCGCAGCCGCAAGATTTGGGTCGTCCTGCATCGTCAGAAATATAAACTTGATATTGGGAGACTCTAATTTGATTCTCCGGGCTGCTTCCAGCCCATTCAGGAAGGGCATACCGACGTCCACGATAATCACGTCCGGTCGGAGTTGCATGGCTTGCGCCATCAAAGCGCGACCGTCCAGCACCACACCGACAATCGCATAAGTTTTTTCCAGATAGCCCCGTAGTGCTTCCGCGAATATCGCGTGATCATCCGCGATCAGGAAGCGTGGAGATGTCCTATGAGTAGGTATACGTTCCATTAGTCCCCCTATCAATTAATCGTGGCATACAGTTGAGTTAATGCGGGCGAACCTGGACAGGACTCAGAGACATGCCAGACGTCTAGGATGAAGATGTTGCCTGTCTCTACCAGTCGGGTGCAACTGGCAGAAGTAACAGGTTGTGGATTGAAATTTAGCGATTGGGGCGAAACGTTCAAGCAGCGGTTGACTCAGTCTCGACTACACCCAAACCTCTGATACTCAAGTTCTAGGACAATTCCGGAAGAGGCAGACGCTCTGGTCAACGGAATTGCACTTCGATCACCGATCTAGTAGAGCTTCAATCACTTCATACCTCGCGAGCCTCCTTGCCACACGAATCGCAAAGCTCTCCCCGCGTGTATTCATCAATCAGCGTCAGCATTCGTAGCGTTCTTCCGTCATGCCTCATCGCGCTCACGAAGTCGCAGCTCCAAACGTGATTGGCACTCTCCCGTCGCAGCCGAATGCACGACCCATCGTTCAGCCACAACCTTCTACAGGCCGCTGCTTCTGCGGTACCTTCAACCCTCGACGCCAGTTGCGTTGTACCCGATCTTTTCACCTGCCAACCATCACGCTGCAACAGCGCCGTAATTCACCGGTATCCGTAGCAACCGTACTCACTGGCCAAGGCGATGATCGCTTCGGTCAGCGCATCTTCGTCGATCCTCTGGATCGCGGCATAGCGTTGTGTTCTTCGCCATTGCCCCAACAGCTAGTAAGCATGGCGCTCATTCACTTCGTACTTTTCGCGCGCATGCTCCACCGCACAACGCCGCTGCTCAGGGCTTAGAAGTTTCAGCTGCCAGACACCTGACTAGGAGTTTCCCTAGTTGTCGGAAAACGGGGCCACGTCTAGAAGGTTAAGCACAGGTCACGTGGAAGCGGTCGTACAACCCCTCCGACCGAAAACCCACAGGGGACTCGGGGACCTTCATTGCCCCCCAGTAACTCCCGAGTCCCCGCCCCCAGCGACAGGTTGGAATGAGTTAATGGGTCGGTGAGAATCGCAGACCGAGCCACCGTCTCTGGCCGGAATAAGAGTGCGGAAGAAGGGACGAATTTGAAAACGAATCTCCTATTGGCCGCAATTGCTTGGACTGTTTTGACGGCACCAGCGGTATGGGCCCAAAAGGGCATCGAAGTCACGCCTTTCGTTGGCGGGCAAATGAATGGTGGCGTCAATCTATCGACTAGCATTTACAACAATCTCAACGTCTAAAATGGGCTGAACTACGGCGTTAGCGCAACCTACTTAATCCGCAAGTACACCGGCGTCGACTTCATCTGGAATCACAACCAGGGCGGTGCCATTGCCCGGCCCGTAAACGGAGGGCCTGACCAGCAGGTGTTCGAACTCAATTCCAATCAATATCTGGGAAACTTCGTGATCCACTTCAAGAACCGCGAAAGCCGCATACGGCCGTACGCCCTCTTGGGCGCTGGTGTGACCACTCTTGCTGCCGACCGAGGCCACGCGAATACCGCCACGCGATTCGCATGGGTATTTGGCGGCGGCGTGAAATATACTCTCAGCAAGCATCTTGGCATGCGTGTTCAGGCAAAGTGGTCGCCCACCTATATCGATACAACTACCGCAGGCGTCTGGTGTGATCCGTACTGGGGCGGCTGCTGGACTAAAGGGGCCAGCGTTTTTCTCCACGAATTCGACGGCACCGCCGGCTTGACCTTCCGCTTCTAGTGACGGCTTGAACTGTCAACACGTACCCTCTGCAACAGGCTTCGATGTCCAGTCCCTCGAGTCAAAGCCTTTGTGCGCCAACAATTCTTCGACTTTTCTTCTCTCCGCGAGGCAACAGCAAACAACGAATGGAGTTATGCGGTTTCAGGCAAACGAGTCAGAAGACGCGTGGCAGCTGAGCCGTCCCGAAACACCTGATCAGGGATTCCCCTAGTTGTCCTGAGTCTAGAGACACATCTAAAACGGTACGAACAGATCAGATGGGAACGGTCGGCCCAACCCCTACCGACTTAGCATTCCTGCGTGGACTCGGGGAACCCCATTGTCCCCCAATGCTTCCCCGAGTTTTCCCTCCTACGAAATTTGCCCGAGTCCAGCAGCCCCAAAATGCGTTGAGTTCCGTCCAGATTGTCCTAGCAGGCTGCGGAAAAATGCAACAAAACGAGGAAAAAATTTCCTTCAGGGGCTGAAGCCCGTTGAGAGCACGCAGTTTACGTCGGCGCTAAAGCACCGACCTCCTAAAGTAAAAGACTTTTTCCGCAGCCTGCTAGGGAACAGTTGCCGACAATCAATCCAGGAGTTGCACAGACGGAAATGGGTGACGCGGAGGAGGCCATAGAATTTTCAGTTCAAATCATCTTTCCTGCACGACTCTCTCGGCGGGGAATTTATGTAAGGGCGACCTTTAGCTCTTTAGGTTCGATTTCCTTTCGAATTTGAGAAGGCAGCTCGATTAGAGACGGGGCAGCAAATTTCCATTTGCCCCGCGAATTGGCAGCAGACGAGTTTCCGAGCCCGAATGGACCTCGACCTACTGGTACTCGGTCCTCCACCGCCCCCCTTCCGGGCAGCTAGGGTTTCCCCTAGTTGTGCAAAGATCGGGTCGGACTTAGGGTTGTCTCCAGAGACGAGCGACAGCTACTCGAGATTCAAAGACTGAGATGAGGAGAGGCAACTATGAGTCGGAAAACGATTCTAACGAATTTAGCGGGGCTGCTCGTTTTGGCATCGGTAGGGGCTCTTGGCGCGAGTGGCGACGAAGTGAAATGAATGATCATGACCCTGCGGAGAGAAGATTGGATGTTGGATTTCTGAGATTCAGATGCCGTTTCGCCCGGCCCGTGCGATGGAAATCATCAAACTCAGATCGCAGCTCTTTCACCTGTCGGAACAGGTGACGGCACATCTACGGCTGGCACAGAACACGCTCACGAGACTGGGAAGGGATGTTGACCTGCCCCCCGTTTTTGGTCCAGTCATAAGTTAGCACTCCGGGGTTCCTGCACATCCGAATTTTGCCCACGTCGGGACGATCGAGACGACCGGCGTGGGGGGAGACGCCGGTCGCGTGGCCGCACTTGCGGCGAACTCTTCCGGCGTCAGATACCTTAGC
>Ga0210401_10006170_pt1 | contig 12228 bp, 10 predicted proteins | sample IncBWH32MmetaG_FD_150866 | JGI IMG/M metagenome (GOLD analysis project Ga0210401, IMG submission 150866) | Forest soil microbial communities from Barre Woods Harvard Forest LTER site, Petersham, Massachusetts, United States - Inc-BW-H-32-M | ecosystem: Environmental > Terrestrial > Soil >... | reverse complement strand
GGGTTCCAGGGCCGAAATCGATAACATTGGGAGACAATCGCCCAACCTTCGAAGCGGCTGGTTTGGCCCAAATCAGTCTTCTTCACGGGTGGAGGTCGAAGAACGAAAACGGAACCGGGAAAGCGCTTCGCCGAGGTTTTGCACGAAGGCCTCGGAATTGTAAACCTCTAACCCAATCTTCGAGCTACCAGTCGTTGTGCCGGACTCGACTTCGTCCAGCTGGAACTCTCTCGCGACCTCTTCGACGATCTTCGACTGGATCGGCCGCTGCTGTTCGACGAATGCATTCACCAGAGAGTGTTCGCACAGCACATTTATAATTCTTGGAATACCGAGCGAATAAAGGTGAACGGTGTCCACGGCCTGAGGACTGAAGATGGGTTCGCCCGCGTGGCCGGCGATTCTCAGGCGTTCTGCGACATACTGGTGAGTCTCTTCCTTTGAGAGGGGAGCGGTTTTGCAGCGAAGCATGATTCGCTGGCGGAGTTGGCGAAGTTGTGGAAGCTTGAGCTTTTCTTCGAGTTCAGGTTGCCCCGAAAGCACGATCTGCAGCAGCTTGTCAGTCGAGGTTTCCAGGTTGGTCAGTAATCGAATTTCTTCCAGCACCGGATACGTCAAGTTTTGCGCTTCGTCAATAATCAACACCACAGTTTCGCCGGCGCGATAGCGATCCAGCAGCCAGTGGTTCAGCTTCAATAATTGCTGGCTTTTCGATTTGGATTCACACTGAATATCGAATTCCGCGAGGACAAAGTCAAAAAGCTGGCTCGAGTTCATGCGCGAATTGAAGAGAAACGCGGTCTTTGCCCGCTGGTCGTGCAGCCAGTCCAGCAAACGGTTCACGAGCGTCGTTTTTCCCGTTCCTACTTCACCCGTCAGCGTCATGAATCCCTTGCGGGTGTGAATTCCGTACATCAACCCTGTCAACGCTTCCTCAATCTGCTTGGTCATGAAGAGGAAATGCGGGTCGGGATTTACGTTGAACGGATTCTCTTTCAGTTTGAAGAAATTCTTGTACATGTCCTTGAAATCCGCGTTACCTTTCTCATCCTCGACTTCTCAACTTTTTGACCACCCGGGACTATTTCTATCCTCTCTTCATTTTCATCAGAGAACAAAGGGGTTCGCGTGCCACTGGATACTGATTGTCACCACGTTCTGCGTGAAGCTGGTATTGCACCCGGCGCCGGCGCACACCGTGGGATTTACATATTGAATCTGGGCGGTATAAGCCAGCGAAATGCCAAGATTCCTTCCGATTGGCCGGTCCAATCCACCAGTGATGAATAGGCTGTTGTAATTACTCCCCTGGATACCCGTCTGGCTGCTCAACGCCCGGTCACTCGAAAATCCAAAATTTCCGTGTACGCTCCACACCCGCGTGAGGCGCGCGTTTCCGCTCAATGTGATCTGATCCGTATTCGAGCCGATCAGTACGCCGCTCCCTCCCGAGACCCCGTGAAAATATGTGGCGGAGACTTGGTTCCCCTCACGAAACGCATACTTGATGCTGGCGCTGCCGTTGCCGCCGGTGGTCTTCTTCTTATTTCCCACAGGGATCCGATAGGTCGTGATTTCCGGACCACCGAAAATTTGCAGCGCCAGCCGTCTGGTGATTTGCCTGCCATATGCCACACTGACTGTGTGATCCCCCACGGACTGAGGATCGCCTTGATAGTGGAAGGCCGTAAATCGATAAACGACGCCGATGGAATCCTCTTTCGTGAGCGCGTAGTTGTATCCAATGTTGCCGATGTAGTCGTCAGTGCTCACATTCCCGGCTTGTGAAAATCGCAGAAGTCCGTAGGACCCCCCCGCGGTGAATGAACCGCGCGGACTAGTCATGTAGGTTATCTGGTCTATAATTGTATTGCTGTATCTCGGTCCAGTTGCCGCGTAGATGCTCTGGTTTGGAACCACGGAGGTCCCGATTCCCGGTACCGTCGGTCCGAGCGAACCTCCAATTCCAGGCGTACTCAACGGAGTGCCCCCTCCAAAACCAAACTGCGATTCTGGCAAGTACGAGAATTGATCGAGGATTTGCATTTGCCAGCGTTTCCATTTCAGAGTTTCGCCTAATGCCAATTGCTGATACCAACCATTATTCTGGCCAGACTGCGTGGTCACGAATCCGCCACCAGTGTAGTTAACGTCCAGTTGCGTGTGGCTTGACGACTCGAGGAGACTCAGGCTTGCACCAAAAAAGTTGGTGGAGTACCACCCGCCGGAAGTTCCAGGTCCGGCAGTTCCGTTTGGCTGGTTCTGAATCGTGCTCGAGAACTGTAGTCCAGGCACCCAGTAATTGTGCCGCAAGTCCGGCCGCCCCAGCGAAGTAGTCTGCAGGCCGGTAAGAGGCGCCGTGTCGGCACTCCATGGGGTTGAGGTATCTTGGTCTGAGGGTTCGTTCTGAATAATTGAGGGGTCGGTGATTCCTGGAATTCCGCGCCCAGCCGGCTTGGGCTGCTCGGGTGTTTGCGTTTCCTGAGCAAACAGTATGCCCGCACACGCAAAGACCGCCAACGCAAGGACCAGAAGTTTCCAGTTATGCTTATTTTGTATCATCCTGATTACCTTACGGCACGACGATTGTGTCGCCTGCCTGCAGTGCGATGTTATCCTCAGGCTTATTCCCCGCCACTACCTCTTTGTAGTTGAATGGATACTTTACTTGCTTGCCGCCTTCTTGTCGGAGCACGTAGATCTTCTTTATTTTGGCGAATTGAGTGAAACCCCCGCAGCTCGATACCGCCTGTAGAACGGTCATGTTTGGCAATAGGGGGAGCGCTCCTGGCTTACCCACTTCGCCTGTGACATATACGCGTCGGCTATTGATCTCCGTGACGGTTACTGTGACTTGAGGATTGTTGAGATACTTTTTCAGTCCTTCGCTGATCGATGACGCGAGTTCGAGGGATGTGAGTCCTGCTGCTTGGATGTCATTCACCAAAGGCAAGGAAATCTTTCCGTCCGGACGCACGGGGATCGTCCGCGTGATCTCTGGTTCTTTCCAAACATCAACCCGAAGAACATCCTGTGCCCCGATCTTGTATTCTGCCTCTGACACAGATTTCGCAGCAGCTCCCGCACCGTTGGAAACGGCCGGCGCCGGCGAACCCTTTCCCGGTTCTTGGGCCCAAAGTGAAGCTCCAACAAGCATTCCGCTTAAAATGACTGTACTTAGTGTTCTCTTCATTCGCTCCCTCACTTTTGCGGTCTCGTTTCCCTCGCCCCAATCTGCTTCAGTTTGTACAATAGCGCCTTGTAGCTGATCTGAAGTTCTTGTGCCGCCCGTTTCCTGTTCCACTTCGTCCGCTGCAGGGCTTCAAGAATCAACTCCCGCTCCCTTTGCCGCGACGCCGCACGCGCCTCCACCTTCAAGGAGGAGCTTCGCTCCGTGTTTGGTGGTTGTTCTGCACTCGACACTCGCAGGTCATTTACAGCCAACTGCGCATTCCCCAGGGCCGCCATCTTTCGAGCGATATTCTCCAGTTCCCGAATATTTCCGGGCCAATCATAGGCCATCAGAGTATTCAGGGTCTCTTGGTTGACCGATCGAACCTCGCTATTCAAATCCTGCTCGTGCTTCTGCAAGAAGTGTTCCAGAAGCGTTCTGATGTCTTCCTTTCGCTCTCGCAGTGGAGGCAGTCTCAAGCACGCTCCGTTAATTCGAAAATATAGTTCGCGCCGAAACTTTCCTGACTCCACTTCTTTCTCTAGTTCGCGGGTAGTCGCGGAGATGATGCGTACCCGGGATGCTAACTGATCGATCCCTTGTTCCCCGTCTGTCAAGAAGGCGAGCAGCTGTTTCTGACATACTGGGTCCAACTCATCGATTCCATCGAGAAACAGCTGCAGCGTCCTGCCGCACCCTTCTTCCTGCGTCATCTGCTTGTGAAGTTCGTGCTGCAGTTGGAAGGACTCGATGGTCGCGCAATTAATCTTTTTGAGTGGTGCCCCATTGTCACCGGATAGTCCGTGGATGACTCGCGCGTACACTTCCTTGCCGGTCCCACTCTCCCCGATCAGTAAGATAGGGATGTTCGTAGGAGCTAACTCCTCTACCATTGCGCGCAATGCCTGCAATATGGCCGACTGGCCGGTTACAAAGCCCGGATCGGTAAGGGTTGTACACTGCATTCTTACGGTTTCCATCACACCATCTCAAGAACTCGAAACGGCACTAAAAAGCTGCGCGATTCAAATCCTAATTCAAGGGTCTGCATGAAATGAAGCAACTGGCCCTCCACATGACCATGAGTCCGCACTCCGCTTCTGTCCATTAAGTGGTTCATTTTGTGCTGATTAGCGAAAGGTATCCGGATGCATCCCGGCGTTGCCTTGCCCGCAGCCTAGTTTATTTCCACGAAGTGGTAGAGACTTACCCTTTTCTCCAAACGGCCACTTTCGGGGCAGACCAAGCCATTTCTTTTTATCAGCTTATGGTTTATTTCAGTTCGATGATCGGGAGGCCGAAGCTGGGATTGACTCGCGGCCGGGTTAAGGACCGATGCCCCAGATCCGACCTACCTGTGCGGCAGATAACTGTTTTCATGTCTTTGGATTGTGGAACAATCCCAACCTCTAACAGGCGCTCTCTCGATTGAGGAACGCCTACGCTCTGTAATGAAGAGGCGCTGCATGTGCAAGATTTTGCTCATTTTACGCAAACCTTTGTTCAATTTGGGACACCGCGCCCAACCAGGACTTGTTAACGTTATATAAATAAAGAGTTTATGCTGGGGGATCTGTTGGCATCAAATTTGCCAATCGATAAGTTAGTGTATGTATTAAATTGTGTCCCCAAAGGGGCAGCTATGAGCCTTAAGAAGCTGGGTATCCTGTTGACGTTCGGGTTTCTCGTGTGCACCTTTACGGCAAAGGCTGATACCGTCTCGGTCAACGGAACCTATGCGTTTGCCAGCAACGGGTATGGAATTCCTCCCTACGGAGGAACCTTGAACGGCCAGAGTGCTTCCTTCTACTGCGTTGATTTTTCCCATTCCATCACGGGTGGCATGAGCTGGACCGCGAACGTAATTAGTCTGGCCGCACCACTTTCCAGTTTTTCGGGAACGCGCATGGGTCAACAAAACCCAACCAACCTGTCTGCGGCGCAGACGGACTACTTGGAGATGGCCTGGTTGATCATGCAGATGATGGGCCCGGAAAGTCAGCAACTGCAAGCCGAGGACCAATTTGCGATTTGGAGCTTGAGCTATCCAGGAGCGCCTAATCCATACGGCACGAATTCCGCACTTTTGGCGCAAGCTTTTGCAAACATAGGGCAAGTGAACGCTTCAAATTTTAAGATTCTCACGCCGACTGGCTCAACTGGCCAAGAGTTCATCATCATCACCACACCGGAACCGGGCACGCTGCTGATGCTTGGGCTTGGCTTGATCATTCTGCTCATGAGCAGGACGCGGACAAAGAACGCCTGTTTGACCGCGTAATCTAACTCATCCAGGATTCAGGCTCGCACCGCTGGATAGCGGCCGCAAATCGCGTTCCACCGGATAATCACCACATCCAGGAACATCTGAATACTGTCCCTCCACATATTCACCTTTGTCGCGGGAGAGTGTGCCCATCGAACCGCGACCTCTGCGGTTCGAAGACCGTGATGCCGCGCAAGATACAGGAGTTCCGGATCGAATCCAAACCGTTCGATAGTCTGCTGCTCGAAAATAATCTTGCAGCTCTCTCGCCGGAACGCTTTAAACCCGCATTGTGTATCCACAAATGGCAGTCGCAGGATAACTCTCACGATCCGGTTGAAGATGATCCCTGCAAGTTCGCGAAATCTGGATTCGTGGACCTCGATCAGCTTCCGATCCACCGCGCGTGAACCGATGGCCACGTCATATTCGTCCATCTTTGCAAATAACTTGTCTGCTTCCTCGATCGGGGCCGAAAGATCCGCATCCGTAAAAAGAACGATCTCGCCGCGGGCTTCCATCGATCCGTGTCGAACGCTGTACCCCTTCCCCCGGTTCTGCCCATTCGAAACCACCCGGAGATTCGGAATTTTCCCGCGGAAGGAATCGGCTACGCGTATTGTGCCGTCTGCTGAACCGTCATCCACCACGATAACCTCGGTTTCACGGCCGGACGCCCTGATGTAGCCGGCGATTCGTTCGAGGGTCGCCGGCAGTCTTTTCTCCTCATTAAACGAAGGAATCACGATGGATAATTTCGGTGAGCCTGGGTTCATCCGTTTTCCTTGACGTCAGACCACGCTCCGTTGAATTCTTGCCGCCGATCGCTGCAAAGCCTAAATTCGCGCAAGTATACCCGACTACGAACCGATTTTGGCTTTTCGTTGTGGATTTTCGGGCGGATTCCCGCTTCTGGCCGTCGATACTGCATCGGCGGTTAAAAGAATGTTTCAGGCCGGGTCCGCGCTCTCTCCGACGCTGAAATACGTGCAATCCGGGTGGTGGAACGCGAGCGCGCTAACACTGGCTTCCGGATCCATCATGAACCCTTCTGTAAGTTGCACGCCTATTTCTTCCGGCCGCAGAATCTTCCAGATTCCCGCCTGATCTTCCAGGTCGGGGCACGCCGGATAGCCAAAACTGTATCTCTTCCCGCGATAGCGCGAAGTGAATCTCTGTGCCATCGTCATTTCCGGAGGATCAGGGAAGCCCCAATCTTCGCGGATTCTCCGGTGAAGCCACTCCGCGCAAGCCTCCGCGCTTTCAATCGCCAGCGCTTGCAAGCCGTGCGACTTGAAATAATATCCGTCGTGCTTCGCCTTTTCGGCGCGTTCGCGGATTCCTTCTCCGGCTGTTACCACAAACACGGCGACGTGGTCCCTTTTCCCTTCTTTGGGATCCAGCACATAATCGCTCAGGCAGATCTGGTCGCCGGTCTTCTGCCGCTTGAACTTCCAGGTCAGTAGCGGCTCTTTGCCGCCGGGCGTAAATAGGTGCAGTGCCTCCCCCTGGGCTTCCGCCTCAAAGAATTGCCACACCGCGCGTACCTTCATGAATCCCGCGGCCTCGTTTATCACCTCTTCCATCTCGTTGAACAGTTCCACCGCTTTTGCTTCGCGCGCCGCCAGATGCTTTTCAAAATCGCCGCGATATCCCATGTGCCGCCCGTACAGCATGAACGGGTTGATGTAGCTCCAGAGTTCTCGCAAGTCCGGTACTAGCCGCACCTTTCGTTCCAGCGTCGCCACCTCGGGAATTGGCACGTCCCTCCGCACCTTCGGCGAACGCGTGACTGGTGGCTTCTCAACAACCTTCACCGTGGTTGCCAGACTCACGCCGTTGCCGGAACTCGTGTGTTCGCTGATCACCCGTGCACGCGTCGCCGGATCCATCAGCTCATTCATCAGGCGCAACCCGGTCATCGCATCCTTCGCATAACACACCGCATTCTGATAACTCGGTGCGATCTTCTGCTCCGTAAATCTCGCGCTCAACGCCGCGCCGCCCACCAGCAGCGGCACAGCAATCCCCGCATCCTTCAAGTCGCTTGCCGTAATGATCATCTGTTGCGCGCTCTTCACCAGCAGACCGGAAAGTCCGATCGCATCCGGTTTGTGCGCCTGAAACGCCTTAATTAACTCCTCCGGTGGCACCTTGATCCCCAGGTTCACCACATCGAACCCGTTGTTTTTCAGGATAATTTCCACCAGGTTTTTCCCGATGTCGTGGACGTCTCCCTTCACGGTCGCCAGCACCACTTTCCCGCGCTTCGCCGTGTCAGCCTTCTCCATGAACTGTTCCAGGTGCCCCACGGCTGCCTTCATCGCCTCGGCGGACTGCAACACTTCCGCGACGATTAATTCGTTGGCGTTGAACAGTCTTCCTACTTCCGCCATTCCCGTCATCAGCGGACCGTTGATGATGTCCAGCGGCGCCGCTCCCTCCGCCCGCTTGCGCTCCAGGTCCTCGATCAGCCCGTCGCGGGTTCCCTGAATAATGTAATTCCCCAGCCGCTCATCCAGCGGCAATTCTTCTCCGGCTGCTTTTTCTTTCTTTTTTGCGGTTCGGAAATGTTCCGCAATCGCGGCGATGTGATATTGGTTGATCGCCGCCTTCTGTTCCTTGCTCTGTTGCCGCCAATCCTCGGGCACATCGCGCAGCAGCTCGGCGCGCGGATGGTCCGCCGGCAGATCCTTCGGCTTGTGCTGGAACAACAGATTTTCGGCCAGCCGCCGCTCGTGCTCCGGAATCGAAGCGAACCGCTCCAGTTTCTCCGCATTCACGATTGCCAGGTCCAATCCGGCCTTCGTGCAGTAATACAAAAAGACAGAATTCACCACTTCTCGCGCGCCCGCGGGCAGCCCAAACGACACGTTCGAAATTCCCAGGATGGTCCGCGTATCCGGCAGCGCTTCCTTGATCAGCCGGATCCCTTCCATCGTTTCCACCGCGCCGCCGATGTAGTTTTCGTCTCCCGTCGCGCAGGGAAAAACCAGCGGGTCAAAGATAATATCTTCCGGCGCCATTCCGTATTTCCCGGTCAGCAGTTCGTACGACCGCTTGGCGATTTCCCGCTTCCTCTCGCGCGTGAACGCCTGCGCCTGCACCGGGTCTTCGTCAATGCAACCGACTACAATCGCGGCGCCGAAATCGTGCGCAATCGGCACCACCTTTTCGAATTTCTCTTCACCATCCTCTAGGTTGATCGAATTGATGATCGCCTTTCCCTGGCAGTAAGTCAGCGCCAGCTCCACCGCCGTCGGGTCCGTCGTGTCAATCATCACCGGGGCTTTAATCTTCCGGATGAGCTTCTCGTAAAACGGCTCGATGTCCTTCTTCTCATCGCGTTCCGTGCTTTGCAGGCAGACGTCCACGATGTGCGCCCCGCCCTTCACCTGCCTGCGCGCGATCTCCGTTGCCTCTTCCCATTTTTCTTCCGCCACCAGATTTTTGAAGAGGCGCGAACCGATCACGTTCGTCCGCTCGCCCACCAGCAGCGGCCGCGTCGAATCATCCGCTTCGATGGTCTCGATTCCGGAGTACACCGCCCGGTGCGCTTCCTGTGGCCGCACCCGAGGTTTTTTCCCGTCCACCATCTGCGCTATCGCCCGGATGTGCTTCTCCGTCGTTCCGCAGCACCCGCCCACCACGTTCAGCCAGCCGTGATTCACAAACTTTTCCAGCTGTGCCGCCAGCGACGACGGTGTTTCCAGGTACTTGCCTTCTTCATCCGGCAGACCCGCGTTCGGATAGCACGACACAAATTCCCCGGTGATTGTGCTCAGCGTCCGGATGTGGTCGGTCATGAACTCCGGCCCCGTGGCGCAGTTCATCCCGAACGCCAGCGGGTGCGCATGACGTAGCGACGCCCACATGGCCTCCACAGTTTGTCCCGCGAGCATCGACCCCATCGGCTCAATCGTCACCGAAACAAGGAAGGGAACTCTCATCCCAATTTCCTTGGAGAGCTTTTGTATCGCCAGGATGGCCGCTTTGATATTTCGTGTGTCCTGGCAGGTTTCCACCAGCAGCAGATCGCTTCCGCCCTCGATCAATCCCTTCGCTTGGACATAGTAAGAATCCTGCAGCCCTTCAAACGTGACCCCGCCGGTCACCGTAATCGCCTTCGTCGTCGGCCCCATTGACCCGGCCACAAACCGCGGCCTGCCCGGTGCCGAGAACTCTTCGGCCGCCTGCCGCGCCAAAGCTGCCGCCCGCTTGTTCAATTCCAGCGCGTCCGACTGCAACCCGTACTCGGCCAGCACCAGCGGCGTCGCCCCAAAGCTGTTCGTCTCAACGATGTCCGCGCCGGCCTCAAAATACTTCCGGTGAATGTCCAGCACCACGTCTGGCCGCGTGCGCACCAGGTTCTCGTTGCATCCCTCCAGTGCGGCTCCCCCAAAATCGGCCGCAGTTAAGTCCCGTTGCTGCAGCATGGTACCCATGGCGCCATCCAGTACCAAGATGCGCTCCGCCAGCAACTCCCTCAGGGCTTTCTCAGATTGTTTCAGGTCCCGCACTTCCCGCCTCTTTCGCCCACACCCAAGCTCTTTCCGGAGCATTGGAATATCCCTCCATTTTACGGCCTTTCCCGGGGAAACGTACCCCTTCTCATTGAACGGCTCGCTATAACGCCCCAGGCCCCTCAAAACACCTCTTAACTGTCAGTAACAATTCGTGAACATCTGGCCGCAAGGTCCTTGCCCGAAAGCCCTGCTTTCTCTACCCTCAAGTACAGTGGCTACGAAAACTATGGCATCCAAACTTACAGTCTGCCTGCTCTCGCCTCACCCGCTTGTGCTCACAGAGTTTGAGCGCCTGCTGGGCAAGGCCTCTCAATTCAAAGTCATCGCCAAACAACTCGAATCCACCCTGGCTCCGGACTTGCGCAATTTCGAGCCTCCCGTCGCTCAGGTTTACGTTGTGGACGCTCACGCCGCTCGCCAGGCCACCGGCGCGCTGCTTACAAATATTCTGGAGCGCCATGCGGATGCGCGCCTCATTGTCGTCGGCGACGCCATTAACGAAGCGAACTGCTTTTCGCTTCTCCGTCTCGGCGTGAAGGGCATCCTCACCTATGCCGAAGCGCGTGACCAGCTTTCCCGCGCGCTGCCCCTTGTTTCGCAGGGCGGCTTCTGGGTTCCGCGTTCAGTGCTTTCCGGCTTCGTCGATTCCATTCTCACCAGCCAGGGGCGTCGCCTGAAGACTGATTCGGTTACTAATCTCAGCCGCCGTGAACAGGAAGTTCTCGATTCGCTTCTCGAGAATCTCTCCAACAAGGAAATCGCCAGCAAACTCAATATCGCCGAGCGCACCGTCAAGTTCCACGTTTCGAACTTGCTGAACAAGTTTGGCGTTCGCCGCCGCGCAGACCTGATCCTGCTCACCTTTCAGCGCCGCCTATCCCAAGCCTAATCCCGCGTAGCGGCCACCTTCAGGTGGCCCCGCTTTTTCTCTCCCGCAGCGGCCCGTTCAGCCGCCGTTAAGCTGACCCTGCATTACTGCGTCTGCGTCCCCTCCTATGCTTAAATAGGACGTTGGCTGATTTCTGCAATATGAGCACCTTCTTTATCGAACAATTTGGCTGCCGCGCCACGCAGGCAGATGGCGCGGCCATCGAGAGGCAGCTCCGCGAACAGGGCTGCTCTCCTGCCTCGAATTCATCCACTGCCGACGTCGTGGTTCTCAACACCTGCACCGTTACCGCCGCCGCTGACGCCCAGGCCCGCGATGCCATCCGCAAAATCCACGCGGCCAATCCGGCCACGCGCATCCTCGTAACCGGCTGTTATGCCCAACGCGCCCCGGAAGAAATCGCCGCTCTCCCCGGCGTTTCCTTCGTCGTCGGAAACTCCCACAAGCCCCAAATCCCCAGAATCCTCCACTCCATTTCTCCAGTTGCAGAGAATCAACCTGTAGGGACGGAGCTTGCTCCGCCCGCTCGATCCAGCGAGGAAACTTTCCCGCTGAACCCAGCGCCGATCCTCGCGGGCGACATTTTCAAACTCACTGACGTCCTCGTCGCTCCCGTCCTCGGCGGGGAAGGGAACCACACCCGCCCCACCCTGAAAATCCAGGACGGTTGCAACTCCCGCTGCTCATTCTGTGTAATTCCGTTCGTCCGCGGCAAGTCCCGTAGCCTGCCTCCGCAAACGGTACTCTCTGAAATCCAGCGTCTCTCTGAATCCGGATTCCGTGAAATCGTTCTCAGCGGTATCAACCTCGGCACCTACGGCCGCGACCTCGTGCCGCGCGTCGAATTTCTTGACCTGCTGCGCCGCATCCTCCGCGAAACTTCCGTCCAGCGCCTGCGCATCAGCTCCATCGAGCCGCTCGACGTCACCCAGGACCTGATCGACTTTTTCGCCTCCACTGACCGCATCGCGCCGCACTTCCACATGCCGCTGCAATCCGCTTCCGACCGCATTCTCGCCGCCATGCATCGCTGGTATCGCGCCGAACATTACGCCCGCCGCGTCGAACTGATCCATGAGCGCCTGCCCAACGCCGCCATAGGCGCCGACGTCATCACAGGCTTTCCCGGCGAAACCGATGCTGACCACGCCGCGACGCTCGACTTCATCACCGCGCGCCCCTTCACTTACCTCCACGTCTTCTCCTACTCGCAGCGCCCCGGCACCAAGGCAGCTTCACTCGCTGGCCAATTGCCCGGCCATATCATCAAGACTCGGGCCCGCGAACTTCGCGCCCTTGCTGATTCCAAATCCGCCGCGTTCCGGCGCGCTCAAATCGGCCGCACCCTGCGCGTTCTCACCCTCCGCCGGGATCC
>Ga0210401_10006168_pt1 | contig 12228 bp, 10 predicted proteins | sample IncBWH32MmetaG_FD_150866 | JGI IMG/M metagenome (GOLD analysis project Ga0210401, IMG submission 150866) | Forest soil microbial communities from Barre Woods Harvard Forest LTER site, Petersham, Massachusetts, United States - Inc-BW-H-32-M | ecosystem: Environmental > Terrestrial > Soil >... | reverse complement strand
CTCGGCCATGCTCGCCTACGCGGTGCTGCGACTGCGCGGGCACGACCGCACCCGGGCAGCGGCGCTGGTGCTGACGTACCGGACCGAGGCAGTGCTTGTCCCGGCCTATGTGCACAGCGTCGAGCGCTGGCTCGCCACCACCGACCGGTGACTTCAGCGGCCGCGATGTCCCACGGCAGGCTTGTCGTGGCCTCGAACCCGATCAGGCCTGCAACCCGAATCGCCGCGCGTAGCCGCCGTTATCGCCCAGGAGCGACGATCAGGTTCGCCGGGCGCTCGCTCAGAACTGGCTATTCTGCAGCGTTTAGCGAAGCGACTCGGCGATGTCGCTACCGGCCGTAGCCGCGGCCGGGGGCTGGCCGTTCACGGTGAGGACCGAGGATCCATGAGTTCCCGGGCCGGGTGTTTTGGGTGGGTTTAGTCCGGTTTGGCTAGGAAGGTCTCGACGTCGGCGGCGAATTCGGCGTGATGCTGGAACAGGAACCCGTGCGCGGAGTCGGGGTAGATCTTCACCGTGGCCTGCGAGATCAGGCCCGCGATCAGGTAGGAATAGTGCGGCAGGATCATCGGGTCGCGGTCGCCGTTGGCCACGAAGACCGGCTGGCTAATGCCGCTCAGCCGTTGCAGCTGGGAGTGATCGGGGATCCCCCAGGCGCAGACCGCGTCGTATTGCGCCTCGCGGGTGGCCCAGGTGGTCGCCGTGTCCCGGTCCTCGGTCCGGGCGTAGATGCGCCGTAGTACGTCCTGGCCGGCCTGCCGACTGGACGATGATCGTGCGAAGAACACTTCGAGGTACCCCTCGGGGTTGGTTTCGGGCCTGCCGACCGCTCTGATGACTTCAGGCGCCCAGCCGTGCATGCCAGCCGCGCCGCGGGGGGCCGAGGAGGCCAGGATCAGCCTGCGGACCAGGTCCGGCCGGATCAGCGCGATCTCCTGCGCGACGAAACTGCCGATGGAAAAGCCGAGGATATCGGCCTGGCGGAGCTCAAAGGCGGTCAGGAAAGCGATGGCGTCGTGTGCCATCTGCTCGATGACGTGTGGTGTGGTGCCGGTGGAGCCGCCGACGCCGGCGTTGTCGAATGCCACGACTCGCCGGGTCGAGGCCAGCGCGTCGACCAGGGCGGGATCCCAGTTGTCCAGGTTTGCGCGGAAGTGCTGGAGCAGGACCAGCGGAACCGGCCCCTCGCCCGCGTCCCGGTACGCGTAGTCGACGCCGTTCACCGCGTTTACGAGTTTGTTCGGAAGGCTCGAGTACGTAGCCATCATGGTGCTCCCTTCGTTGCAGGCGGCATGCACCACGGCCCGTTCAGTAAAATCGTTGTTCCGAACGGGCCGTGGTGTTACGGCCCCCGGCCGATCTAGGCCTGCACGGCCTGAGCGCCGGCCTGGATGAGGGCCAGCACGTCCTGCGGGTGGGAGACCATCGCGACGTGGTTCGACGGCACCTCGACGGTGGTGGCGTCCATGCGGGCGGCGAACTGGCGCTCGGCGTCGGGCGGGATGGCCTGATCGCCGGCGGCGATCAGGAACCACGACGGCCGTGATTTCCACGCCGGGACGCCCATCATCTCCTGCAGCGCGGTGGCGGACAGCGGCTGCTGTACCGGCCACATCACCCGGGCCCGCACCGGGTCGACGTCAGCGGCGAAATGGCCCACGAAGTCCTCTTCCGGCATCCAGGCGAACCCCTGCTCGTCGATGATCAGGTGGGTCGGCGCCGGGCTGGGCGGTTCCTGGCCGAGCAGCGCGCCGATCGATTCGCCTTCGTCCAGTACGAACGCCGTGATGTACAAGCCCGGCCACGTTCGGCGCGTCGGTGCCCAGGGCAGTGATGATCTGGCCGCCGTAGGAGCGGCCGGCCACGATCGCCGGGCCGTCCTGGCGAGCCAGCACCTGGCGCAGCCGGGCGACGTCAGCGGCCAGCGACGTCATCGGGAACTCCGGTGCGGTGACGTGATAGCCGCTGTCCTGCAGCCGCTCGATTACCGCGCTCCAGCTGGAGCTGTCGGCCCACGCACCGTGGACGAGCACGAAATTCGGCAGGTCACTCATCTGTCTGTTCCCTTCGGGTTCTTGGTTTGCGGTCTGCGGTGGTTCTCGCCGGCCCGGCGGTGAGCTGGTAGCGGGTGCCGCTGCTGCCTTGGACCCAGCTGTCGGGTAGCGCGGCGGCGAGAGTGTGTTGTGCTCGCCAGCCGGTGCAGTGTCCGGGTACCAGTAGGTCGGGTGCCAGTTCGGTGAGCGCGCGGACCGTGGGGCCGATGCTCGGGGTGAAGAAGGCGCCGCCCAGGTGCAGGCCGCCGAGTAGTGCATGTAGCCGGGGGACGCCGGTGAGCCGCTGTGCGTGCCGGACGATGTTGACGGCGCCGGCGTGGCTGCAGCCGGTCACGATGACCAGTCCCTTGCCGCGCACGTTCGCGACGAGGGCCTGGTCGTCGAGGATCAGCGGGTCGGGTTCCCACGTTGTGCCTGTCCAGTGCTGGTGTGCTGGGGGCATGCCGTGTTCGAAGTCGGTGGTGCGGTCGACCTCACCGGTGATCAGGATGGAGCCGTCGAGGAGCAGGGACGGCTGGCGGCGCTCGATCACGTCGAAGCCCTCGCCGGCCAGCGCATGCTTGCTGAGTGTCGGCCAGTCGTCGGCCCCCCCGCCGGGCAGGGCGAGGCGGCGGCGGGTCCACACCAGCGGGTGGACAACCATCGGCAAGGACCGGGTACCGCGCCGCCCGGCGAGTCCGGCCAGGCCGCCGGCGTGGTCGAAGTGGCCGTGGCTGAGCACTACGGCGTGCACGCCGGACAGGTCCAGGTCGAGCCGGCTGGCGTTGGTGACCATCGCATCCGGGGACAGCCCGGTGTCGAACAGCACTGACGTCGTGGTGTCGCCGCGGCGGACGGTGACCAGCGCGGAGAAGCCGTGCTCGGCCATCAGCCCGACGTTGGTACGCCCCGGCTCGAACTGGGGCGCTTCGGCGGTTCCGGCTGCCAACGGCGCTCGGGTGATGGTGTCGTCGCTGGTAAGCAGGGCGTCGTAGACGTTGTCGACCAGCGTGGTGACGACGACGACGTCGACCGGCTCCAGTGTGATCGGGTCGGCCGCGCTGCCCGCGACCGGGTGCGGCATCGCGGCGCGGACGTCGCCGGCGGCGGCCGGTTCGGTGCACACGGCTGCTACTCCCCGGTGGCCGGGTCGACAATCTCGATGAGCCCGGTGCTGACGTCGTAGACCAAGCCGGACACGAGCCGGCCCGGCGGCAGAGCATGCCGGGCGATGGCGGTGTCGACTCGCACCGCCGCGTACGGGTCGGCGACCGCCTTGCTGTCCAGCTCATCTGCCGGGATCTCGAAGAACGCCGCGAGCTGCTCGGGATAGTCCGTGAGGCGGGTGATGCCGCAGTCGGTGTGGTGCAGGATCACCAGGTGCCCGCTCCTCGGGGGCTGGCCCCGGCCGAGTCGGCCCAGCAGGGCCCATGAGCGCAGCGTCGCCGGGGTGATCCGGCCGCCGATGTTGCGCATCACGACACCTTCGCCGAGCTCGAGACCGAGTACATCACCCGGGTCGACCCGGGAGTCGACGCAGCCGAGCACCTGCAGGGTGTCGCTGGCCGGGAAGGGAAGGCCGGCGAACGCCCCTGTCGCGGCGAACGCCGCGTTGCGCCGAACCAGCTCATCGGAAGAGATGATCATGTCTTCGCCGGTCATTTGGTTGCCTCCTCAGTGCTGGCCGACCGCCGGGCCGGTGGCCCGAGCTGCCGGAGAACAGCGCGGCCACCGGGCCGGGTGAGTTGCTGACGTCAGCTGGTGGCCTGGGCCGCCTGGATGATGACGTTGGCCACGACCCCTGGGTCGGTGATCATTGACAGGTGGGGGGCGTTGATCTCGGTGATGTGGGCGTGTGCCCGGTTGGCCATGAATAGCTGCTCGGCCGGGGTGATGATGTGGTCGGCTGTGCCGACGACGTCCCAGGACGGGATGGTCTGCCAGGCCGGGACACCGGACTGGTCGGTAAACGTGCTGGTGGCCAGGGGCCGCTGGGTAGCGGCCAGGACCGCGCCGCCGCTGGCCGGCAGGCCGTTGGCGAAGCAGCCGGGGAACACGGCCGGTTTGACGTAGGCGACCGTGCCGGATGGTGATACGGGGTCGGGTACGAAGGTGAACACCGTGGACAGGTCGTGTACCGCGAAGCATGACCCGGCGGTGGTCAGGTCCGTCAGGTCCTCGCCTTGCTTCGGCAGGTAGGCGTCGTCGTAGACCAGGGCTTTCACCTGGCTGTCCCCGGTTGCGGCGTTGGTGATGACCTCGCCGCCGTAGGAGTGCCCGACGAGGACGATCGGGCCGGTGATGGTGTGCAGGAAATCGGCCAGCGTGGCGGTATCGATCGCCAGGCCTTCCAGCGGGTTGGGTGGGGCGTAGACGGTGTAGCCAGCGCGCTGCAGAAGCCCGGTGACGGCGTTCCAGCTGCCTGAGTCGGCCCACGCGCCGTGCACCAGGACGATGGCGGGCTTGGCCGGGCCAGTGCCTGTGACGACGGCGGCGCGCTCGGTGCCTGCGGTAGCAGCGCGGGCCGAGCCGGCGTGGCCCGCGGTGGCGAGCAGCCCCGCCAGGGCCAGGACCGCGGCGATGATGATCGGGTGCGTTCGGACGGGCCGCGAGGCGAGTTTGACGGACATCGTGGTGCCTTTCGGATATGACATGCGCGGATTAGTCCAGGAAGCCGAGCAGCGCCCGGTTGACCTGGTCAGCGTGGGTCCATGTGATGGCGTGCGGGCCCGCCCTCGATGACGACGAGTTGCATGTCGCTGATCAGGCCGGGCCGCCGCTGGCTCCTTTGGTCCTGGTGAGTGGGCTGCGCGGGGACTAGATCGCTCAGAGCGTGCCGGCGGCGGTGGACCACAGTTCGTTGGCGGGCACATTGCCCGGGTTGCCGATGAGGTGCTGCAAGATGATCGGGGTGAACAGCTGGTGAGCCGGGTTCCCCAGGATGGTCATCACGAACGGGTGGGTGAAGTCGGTAGTCGACGCGTTGATGATCGAGTAGTCGCCCGGCATCTGCGAATCCTTGAAGTCCAAGATCCACACAGTGGTGTCCGGGGTGCTGCACGGCTGCAGGCTCAGGGCCTCGCCCTGGTAGGCGGTAGTGGGTATACCCGAGCACAGGCCGCTGGGCTTGCCGTAGGGTGCGTACTCGATCTGAAGCGCGAGATAGCCGGCTCCTCCGTAATGGCTGGCGACCGCGGCGGACACCATGTCGTTTGCGTAGAAGTAGGACGCGTTGACCGGACCGCCTGTGGGGACGGTGAAGTCCTCCGCCGGGTTCCAGCCGACGGCCGGGCTGACGATCGTTGGCGCGCCGCGCAGCGGGATCCCGAACAGCACGGTCTCCACGAACCCGGGGTACGCCGCAGTTCTTGGCGTAATGCACTTACTGGCGCACTGCGGGGTGGCCGCGCTCGCTGCCACCGTCCCCGCCGCGCTGAGCCCGCCGGCCAGGGTCAATACTGCGGCGGCGGCAAGCATTTTGCTCTTGATGGACATAATGATTCCTTTCTTAGACATAGCCGTGCCCTGCGCACGGCGCTGTGGCGCTAGTCAGTTGGGTCAGCGCGGCCCTGATCAGGACAGGAACGGGTGTACGCGTGGCCCCCGGGAAGCGGGGGTGGGCTCGCGTGAGGTAAGTGCTTCGGGGCTGGCCTTGTCCCAGCGTTTGCAGCTACATCGGGGCCGAGTGCGGGCCGGGGGTGTGTACCGTGACCTGCTTGTCTCGGTAGGAGGCCAGAAAGGCGGTCAGCGCGGTCAGTGTTTCCTCGGGTGTTTCCTCGGCGGGATAGTGAGCGCAGTCGGGGATGACCAAGGTCTGCACGTCATCGGCGGCAAGCTTCATCGTGTCCGCGACCTGACCGGCCAGGCTGTGCCCGCCGCCAATGCCCAGCACGGGCATCGGCAGCCGACGGGTTGTGCGCTGCTGGTTCTGGGCGATAGTGGCGTCCAGCGCGCGGTAGATCGCGAAGCTGGCGTGCAAGGCTTCGGGGCTGGCGGCGAGGGTGCCGACATAGTGGCGGACCGCGTAATCGGGCAGCGGGCGGGCGGCCTTGGTGGCGAACTGCCAGCCGAAGTAGACCTCTTCCCGGCCGGCGACGAGTTCGTCGTTGACCGCGGCGAGCCGGTTGAACGCGAAGTGCCACAGCGCGTTGTTCAGGTGCGCGCCGGCGAACAAGGGCGGGGACGGGGACACGCCCGGCAGCGGGGTCTCGGCGACCGCCAGCCGGGCGACCCGGCCGGGGTGGTCGGCGGCCAGGGCGTAACCGATCCACATGCCAGTGTCGTGGCCGGCCACCGCGAACCGCTCGTGGCCCAGCGTGTCCATCAGCGCGGCTAGGTCGGCGGCCAGGGTGCCGGTGTCGTACCCGTCGGCGGGTTTGCCGGACAGCCCGCACCCGCGCTGGTCGGGAGCGATGACGGTGAACTCCCGGGCCAGGGCCGGCATGACCAGCCGCCAGGCGTACCAGGTCTGCGGCCAGCCGTGCACGAGCAGGAGCGGCGGGCCGTCGCCGCCGGTGACAACGTGCTGGCGCAGGCCCCCGGTGTCGACGTACCGGCTGGTGAACGTGCCGGTGAATCCGTCCGGCAGGTGCGGCGCTCCTGCGACCGAACCGGAGCTTTCCGGGATGGCAGATGACTTCATGAGGGTCTCCTTGGACGTACTTCAGCTCGGCGCTGGTGGTCGTGGATATGTCCGCTCACGGCTCGCTGGCGAGGAAGTGCCCCCCGTAGGCGGTGCTGGCGAAGTGCTCGCCTACCAGCCGCGACAAAAGCAGCAGTGTGCTCCGGGGCCGGTAGTTGCCCACGATGCGCTGCGCCTGCCCAGCGGCGTTGCGGGTGACCACCGTGAAGTTGCCGATCGGCTCGCCGCGGACCCCGGCGGTGTAGTCCTCGAGCCAGCCGTTCTCGTCATAAGGGCCAGCGAAGTTGAACTTCTGGTAGTCATAGAGCGAGCGGATGTACACCAGCACGGCCCGCACCGCGTCGGCGCCGTGCAAGAAGCCGTCCATCGCGGAGCCCTCCAGAGTGACGTCGTCGGCCAGGTTGTCCAGCCACCCCGGGTAGTAGCCGGTGAGCTCCGGGTCGGGATCGCTGCTTCCCATATATGTCATGGTGGCTCCATCGGAACGGGCAAGCTTTTCCGCGGTCGCGTGTGGCTTCACGCATGTATCGTGACGAGCCGGACCAGCTGTCCGAATCCGGAAGAACGCCTAGTCATCAAGACACTTCCCGGGCCGAGACTAGGTGGATGGCTGCGCGCCGCCGGGCAGTACCCCGGTGCCGCCCAGGCCGCTTGCCGGTCAGCCAGGTACGAGCCGGAACCGTTCGGCCTTGTCGATGGGAACGCTGGCGAGCTGGCGACGTGAGCCGACGCCGAGTTTCCTGAAGACCTTCCCCAGGTGATAGTCAACGGTCTTCGGGCTGATGAACAGCCGCGAGCCGATCTCCAGGTTAGTGAAACCAGCGGCCGCCAGCGCCGCGACCTGGAGTTCTTGGGGTGTAAGGTCCCCGCCGGGGGAGGAAGCAGGCTGCCGGGCCGTCCCTCCGGCCGCGGCCAGCTCGAGCCGCGCCCGTTCGGCAAAGCCATCGGCTCCGATCTCCCGGAACACGTCGTAAGCGGCTTGCAGGTGCTCGCGCGCGTCACGCTGGCGTCTTTCCCGGCGCAGCCATTCTCCGTACAGGAGCTCAACGCGAGCCAGGTGTACCCGGCCCCTGGCCTGCCGAAGGTAGCTGATCGCTTCCCGGTAGAGAGCCTCAGGGTCAGTCTCGCTTCCCAGCAAGGCCCGGGACCGGGCCAGCAGGCCCAGCATCAGCGGTGTCGGGCTGGCCGCGGCCCGGCTCGCGACGCTGGCCAAGGCCTGCCCGGCAGTTTCGCGTTCACCACAGCGGACCGCCGCCTCGATCAGATCCGGCAGGGCGAATGTGCGCAGGAGCACGTTCTCCCGGTACCCGTCCGGCGCGGCCGCCAGTGCCTCTTCATAGCGGCCCATCCCGAGCGCGAGCACGGCGCGGGCATACTCCAGCAAGGCCAGCTTCCATCCTTCGCCTTGCTCGACTGCTACCCGGGCGGCTGCTGCCGCCTCCGCGCGCGCCTCGGCGGCCTGGCCTCGCCAGGCCAGCACGAGGGCGTGCCCGACCTCGCAGCTACCCCCCCGGGCGGCTTCGATGGCCCCGCGCTCGTTGTAACGTGCGTGGGCCTGGCCGAGATGCCCGGCGAACAGCTCCGAAAACCCGGAGAAGATCAAGGCGATCGACAGCGGCGGCACCGCGCCCTGGTCCCGGGCCAGGACTTCCAGCCGGTTGGCGAGCGAGTACAGGGCATGGTCGTCGCCGAGCGAGCTCGCGGTGGCGCAGCCGACCGCGGTCAGGGTCAGCAGCTCGGCAGAGCTGGCCGGGGCCTGCAGCATCGCGGCGACGGCCCGCTTGACCACTGGGACGGCGGCCTCGTGACCGTCGAGAAGCAATGTCGCGTCGGCGTCCAGGACAAGATCGCCGACGGTGGCATCGGGGGGTGACGACAGCGGCAATGAGCGGACGGCATGTGCGATGTCGGCGTCACCCGCGCCGGTCTTGGCCAGCCGTCCGCTGATCCGCGCCGCGGCGAGCGCCTCGAGCAGGGTCGCCCGCGCGAGCGCGGTGTCCAGCGGGGCGAGCCGTCGCGCGGCATCGAGCAGCACGGAGGCCGCCTCCGCGGCCTGGTCCTGCGCGTAGCGGATCATTCCCTGAACACGCAGGGCCGCGGCGTGCTTGACCGGATCGTCCAGCTGGCCGGCCACGCTGTCCAGCAGCGCCTGCGCGCGCACGCAGGCGCCGGCCGTCGTCTCCGCCGCGGCGGCGGCCAGCACGCGTCGGAACCGCTCATCGGCGTCCGGCGTGAGCGTGGCTGCACGGGCCAGGAACCTGCCGCTCGCCGCCCACCCTCCCCGTTCCCTCGCGCGGTCGGCCGCCCGTTCGAGTTCCCCGGCGACGCTCTCGCCCGGCCCTATCGCGGCCTCGGCCCGGTGCCAGGCCCGCAGGTCGGCGGCTGCTTGCGGATCGGTGGCCCTGGCCAGCGCCTGGTGGACCCGCACCCGCTCGGCCAGTGCGGCTCCGTGATATACCGCCGAGCGGATAAGCGGGTGGCGGAATCTGACCAGCGGGCTGAGCCGCAGCAGCCCCTCGGCCTCGGCCGGAGCCGCCGCGCCGACCCCGAAGCCGAGGAACTTACCAGCGCGCCACAGCAGAGCCGGATCACCGGTCGGGTCCGCCGCGGCAGCCAGCAGCAGGACCTGCGTTCCGGCGGGCATGCTCCTGATCTGGCGCAGGTATCGCGCCTGCAGGCTTCCGCCCGCCGGGAGCAGCTCAGGCAGCGAAGCCTCGCCCGCCAGCTGTTCCCGGCTCAGCTCGCCGCCCAGCTCGATCAGCCCCAGCGGGTTTCCGCCTGTCTGGGCGATGATGCGCTCGCTTACTCCGCGGTCAACGCGGCCCGCTGCCGCCAACGCGAGCAACTGCCCGGCCTCCTCAGGAGGAAGGCCCCCGATCTGCACCGAGGGGATCCCCTCAAGACCCATCGTGCGCTCCGACAGGTCCCGCACCGCGAACAGCATCGCTATCGCATCAGCGCTGAGCCGCCGGGCAATGAAACCCAGAATGCCGGCTGATTCCCGGTCAAGCCACTGTGCGTCATCGACAACGCACAGCAGCGGCCGCCTGGTGGCGGCGTCGGCCAGCATGGTAAGCGCGGCGAGGGCCAGGAGAAAGCGGTCCGGCGAATCCGCGCGGCGCAAGCCCAGGGCCCCGGCCAGGGCATCCCTCTGCGGTACCGGAAGAGATTCGAGCCCGGCCGCAAACGGCAGCACAAGCTGATGCAGCGCAGCGAAGCCAAGCTCGGCCTCGGATTCGATCCCTAGCACGCGGACGGTTTCGAAGTCCCGGCCTGACTCGACGGCGTAGTCAAGGAGCGTTGTCTTGCCAATGCCCGGCTCGCCTTGAAGCACCAAGGCGGCGCTGCGGCCCTGCCGCGCCAGGTCAAGGACGCGGTCGATCTGACCGCGCTCCAGCGCGCGATCTAGCAGCACAGCATGGCCCGGTGGAAGCGCCGCGGCCGCAGGAACGCCTGCATCTGCCCGCTCTCCGCCGGGCACAGCGGGTTCACCCGGAGGATGTGCGCCGGTCTTCACATACACCAGCCCATGGTCGGCCCATACAAGAGTACGCCGGCGACACTTCCAGCGCGCTGCTCAAGATCGCTTCGGAGTTCTCCGCTAGCGGGAGAGGCAGCCTGGATGGTATCGGGCCAGCGTCGAACCGCCCGGCCGCAGAGCGTCTCCGTAGCCGGTTGGCTCCGGCACAAGATCAGCGCCGCCCACGGCCACCTCGAACCGGCAGATATGCGCCCAGATAATGGGGCATCTGGCCGTGCTGCCCGCAATTAACAATCGGCGATATGAAATCCCTTCCTGGTGGAGCGTGATACTCGCGTCGAGTGCTTACAGTGACGGGTGCTGCGGACGAGCGCGGCTTGCATCTTGGGCTTCATCCGGCAACTGGCGGAACTCCGGTGGGAAAAACCTTGCGATGCGCCTCATATAGGCACGCGGGTCCGACGCGGGTCGAGGGGGAACCAGATCTCGTCGGCGTAGGCGATGCCCCGGTCATGACCTGGCGGGCGGTTGCGGTCCCGGAAGTGCAGGGCGACCGGCTCGTCGCTGGTCAGCAATGCGGGCGAGTCGTACTCGGCGATCCACCAGGGCCGCGGCAGAAGCAGCTCGGGATATCCGCAGTGCTACGCCGACCATCACGCTCAGGTGCGCGTTCGGGTCGGGTACGAACTCGAAGTCCTCCATGCTGGTGCTGAGTTCCACGATCTCCTGGACCGATTCCGGCGTGGCCTCCTGCTCGTTGGCCTGAAGCCATGCCCGTGCCTGCCCGTGGTCATCCCGGTCGGGATCTGCAGATGCGCCCACAGGTCGCCGAGCATCTCGATCCTCTTGCGGGTCAGCTTGCCGCGTACCTTCTGGAAGGCAAGGAACAGGCACAAGTCGGCGCGGTCTTGCGGTTGCGGCGGGAACAGCGGGAAGACCGGGTTGAGAATGTTCTTGATCGCACGCGCGGCGTTGCCCTCGACGTGCGACAGCAGCTGCTCGCTCTTCCCGTCCTTCGCGCCCTCGGTGTTGATCGCGGTGTAGAAGTCCTTCTCCGCCGCGGTTTCCTTGATCGCCGCAGTCCGCCGGGCGCGTGTGCGCCGGTCGACGGTCGTGATCTGCATGCGCTCGTTGGCGAACCGCTCCAGATAGAAACGCGGCACGCGATGGTGACGCGCGCGCCGACGCTCGCATCCGGGTCCCCCGGCAACGGCCATTCTGGGCTGGTCGCGGTCACCGGCTAAGGATGGGGCGCTCCAGACGCGGTGGTCACGCACCGTCGCGGGAACTGGTCAGCGAACCGCGCTTGAACCGCCGATCTGCGCGGTCCTGGGACTCTCGGCCACCAATAGCTCGGCAGTACAGAATGAGCAGATCTGGCGCGTCACGTCGTTCGCGGGGTGCGGCGAGACGATCGCTCCTGTTTACCGGGAATGCCCAGGGTCACGAACTACCTGGGCGGCGCTTGAAGGAATGCCTCGAATTCCGGTAGCGCGGCCGGGTCTTGGACCAGGAACAAGTGTCCTCCTTCGTAGCCGCGCAGCTTGGCTCCGCGGATGCGCGATGCGATCGCCGTGCTGTTCTGGGCCGGCGCGATCTGGTCGTAGTTGCCGTAGCCGATCAGGGTCGGGCATGTGATCGCGCCGAGGCGGTCCCACACGTCATGGCCCGCGCGCGCCTCGAGCTGGGCCTGGGAGGCGGCTGCGGCGGCCGGGTCCCGCTGATCCTGGCCAGCGGCGGTCAGGACTTCGGCCAGCGCGCGATCTGCCGGGCGGGCCTCAAGCCAGCGCTCGTCCCAGCGGCTGTCAGCCAGCCTGAGTTGCGCCGCCGCCCGCTCCTCAGGCGGGAGCTCGCGCAGCTTCTGCAGCGGATAGGAGGACCCGCCGCCGCCACCTGCCGAGGTGCAGGCCAGGGCGAGGCGCTCGACCCGCTGCGGATGGGTGACGGCGAACTCCTGCGCCACCATTCCGCCGAAGCTCACGCCGAGCACCCGGCAGGTGTCCCAGCCGGCGATCTCCAGCAGGCCAGCGGCGTCAGTTGCGAGATCGGCCATCGTATAAGGAACCGTCAATGG
>Ga0210401_10006167_pt1 | contig 12229 bp, 13 predicted proteins | sample IncBWH32MmetaG_FD_150866 | JGI IMG/M metagenome (GOLD analysis project Ga0210401, IMG submission 150866) | Forest soil microbial communities from Barre Woods Harvard Forest LTER site, Petersham, Massachusetts, United States - Inc-BW-H-32-M | ecosystem: Environmental > Terrestrial > Soil >... | reverse complement strand
TACCTCTGCCGCCAGTAAATATTCCAACGAGTATTGACACCTGACGAGTGTGACACTAGAGTGTAGTGGCCCCCTAGTTACCGCAGTTTTCAATCTGTGCAACTAGTGGGAAGGGCCTTTCTAAATGGGGAGATTGGCTATATGTCGTGTCCCAACATAACAGTTAAGTCCATCGAAGCAAATGTGTTCCTTGCCACAGAAAACCGCTTGCTCCGTGACACCCTGGCGCGGCTTCTCAGAAAACAATCGGGAATCCGCGTAGCGGGAATGGTCGCCAATACGGAAAACATTTCCGGACAGGTACAGGAATCTGCCTGTGACGTGGTGCTCACGGATTTCTCTCCTGGTTCGAGCAACTCTCTCCTGCTGCATGCCCTGCACGAAGAGAACTCGCAACTGAAGATCATCCTCATTGGCATGGAGGATGATCCGGAGATCTTCATGAACGCCGTACGTCTAGGGGCCAGGGGGTATGTATTGAAGGACGCCTCCGCCCTGGAGATCGTGACGGCAATTCGCCGCGTTGGGCGAGGCGAAGCAATTTGTCCACCCAACCTTTGCATGGTGTTGATTGAACATGTTTGGAATGAGGAACGAAGGAAGCTTCAATCCTTCGGTGCGGCGGGGGCAATCAGCAGCAGATTGACGCACCGGCAAGTCCAACTGATGAACCTGGTCGCTGATGGCCTGTCCAACAAAGAAATTGCGACAAGCCTGAACTTGTCTCAGTACACGGTGAAGAATCACCTCCGCCGAGTCATGCGGCAAGTGGAAGCCACCAATCGCTACGACGCCGTCGAGTTGATGCGCGCCAGTGGCTTGCTCACAGACAGAAGAAGCGCGGCGCCGGTCGATTAATCCCCATCACACATAGGGGACGCACGGTTTACGCTGATTGATCTTGCTGATAGACCGCTCATTACCTTGCGGGCAATCGACGCAAAATAATGGGAATGGGATGGTGCGCCCTAGAGGATGATTTTAGGACTTGAAAAGCGTTAGGCGCCAAAACGCCTGCGCGGCGGAACTCCCGATCTTCGGGTTCGCATCCAATTTGACGCGATAGCTATTCGACGGATTAGGTGCCGCAGAAAAGTAGTTACTGGGTTGCCGCTGCGTTCGGTGCTGGCGGGTTGGCGTAGTAGCCTTTACGAGCATGGACCCTATAGGCTTTGTCCCCAGCGGAAATCTGGATCTTGCGGAACTTGCCGTCCCAATTCTTGTTTTCGGGATAGTAGCCCAGGCTGTACTGGTGATGCAGTTCGTCGGAGATCTCATCAAGCGCGTCTTCGAGTTTGTCAATTCCCCGGACTTCCAGCATGCGCCCGCCGGTAGCCTCGGCAAGTTTTTTAAGCAGGGGCTCTCCGCTGCTGTCCCTTTGGTAGATATGGAGGACGTCGCAATTATCCCGCTTCGAGCCATCGTAAATCTGCAGGACGTACGCGATCACGTCGTTTTCGAGCAGCGCCTCCAGGGCGTCTGCCATCGTAGATTCGCTCTTGGAATCACCGGATAGGGCCACGATAACGACAGCCTTGCGTCCCACCTCGCCCATAAGGTAGCGGTGCGTGGACACGCGGATGGCGTCGTAAAGGTGGGATTCGCGGTTCGGGTCGAGCGGGTGCCACCCGTTGATGCCCACGGTTCCGCCAGTCCAGATGCTTGGCTCCGCCGCAGCGTGTTCTGGCAATCCAATCGCCGCGCCCTTCCCAATGGACTCGGCGGCCTCCTTCAGGAGCACAGGGTCCGACGTCGGCAACTGCACGGTTTCTACCCGCGAGCCATAGCTCACAATGAAGCCGAGGTCCTTGGGGCGCACTACGCGCCTAAGGAACATCTTCGAGGCCTGCGCCTCTTCGCCGAGAATCCAAGACATGTTCGAGCCCGTGTCCAGGAGCACACCAACGTCCAGGACAACATCACTGTGGTGGGCAAAGAACTTGATGGCCTGCGGATGGCCGTCTTCCGAGACGCTGAAACTGTCTTGCGCCAGATCGCTGACCAGGCGTTTCTTGTCGTCGCGCACCGTGAAGTAGACGGAGACCAGATCCACCTGGCTTCGGAAGGCGCCTCCCTCAGCGCTTTTATCCTGCCCGAAAGCCGATCGGGGCCAACCCAGACCGGCCAACGCCATGACCAGAACCACCACGGGCGCGCAGACTCGAATAGGCATAAGTACGCTCCTTGGGCTTGGCAGAGGACGTGCACAGTTGGATGCCAACGGGCCGAGGTAGAGTTGTCGCGCGTACGTTCCTCTCCGCTTGCTAAAAGCATTTGCCGGAGGTGTGAAGTTCCAGTACATCAAATGACGGACAAACGCGGTCACCGGACACTCAAAGCTTTGGTACGGAGCATACTGCTTAGAGGATATTCACAGCGCGCGCCGCGAGCAAGGCAACAATCATGAGCGAAATCAATGACTGGACCATCATTCCGAGCTTTGCCCAACGAGACAGAACCGCCGTATCTGTCGGGGAGAAGGCCGTACTCGTATTAAAAGCGAGAAACAGGTAGTCCACAAAATTGGGCTTCCATGACGAATCCTGTTCATTCCGACTCAACATCTGTGGGAAGAGAAATGAGCTATTTGAGATGCCGTGCGGAGAATCGCGCTTCAGTGGACCGCCTGCATCGAGCTTCCAGTACCAGAGTGCGAATACCAGAATATTGGTGATCCAAAGTGCGCTCGCCGAACGCAGCAGAGCCTTCGGTGTCTCAAGATGTTCTGGGATGCCTCTGACCAAAAAAATTAAGGAGGCAATCATGGCGACGGTGATGACGGCATTGGCGGTGAATGTGAGAATCCGAGTTGCCTTGTAACGACCGTAGCGATAGGTCATCAAGATCGGAATCAACAAAAGCACTATAATAACCAGCAACAACCAACTCGGACCCAAGGAAAGCGGTTCCGGCAGGGCCAAATACACACCGGCGGCAGCCAGCATGGCTACGAACGCGGGCCAGCGGGGTTCACGGACAATGGGAGGACTCATAAAGTTACAGTCAAACTTCGCGCATCCAGTCTAATACAAGCGATGTCGTCAGAGCCGAGAATGCTTGTGCACAGAGCACGAGAACAAGTATGGCTGCCCGTGCTGTCTATAGTCCTTCCGCTGTTCCTGGTCAGATGTCCCCTTGTTATTTTTACCAATTGCTGCAGCGCCACTGGCGGGCGCATGCTTGCGCCTGCGAAGACATTCTTTCGCTAAAGACGAATTTGAGTCTCGAGAATCAGATTCATTTAATTGTCGATCTGCAGATTTCCGAGAACTTGCCAATTATTGAGGAAGCGCCTCCCAAGTAGCCTATGGCTCGCTTTGCCGCGGGCTTAAGCGCGATCTTTTGACGAGAAGCCGGCGCAGAGCCTGAGATCAGAAATTACTTGAGTAGGGCTCCTAAGCACCTTCGCCCCGCAAGGACGCACTGCACAATGAATATTCTGAAGAGCGAGGAGGTAAATCGACGCCTTGCCGGGATCGCAGCAATCATCGTAGTGGCGTTTACAGCGGTCGGGATCTGGCTAACGTTCTCACTGTTGCGCCCGACGCCGCCGCGTTCCGTGGCAATGGCCATTGACCCGGAAGGGAGTTTCAGTGCGGAGTTGGGGAACCGATACCGCGAGTTTCTTGCGCGAGACGGGATCGAACTAAGACTGGTGCCAACGGCAGGAGCCGTGGAAAGTATGGCTCGACTGCGGGAGGCAAAGCCGGGTATCAGCATCGCGATTATTCCGGCCGGTATCAGTAACCATCAAGATTCTACAGGGCTGGTCTCACTCGGCACATTGTTCTACGAACCACTCTGGCTGTTTTCCCGCGGCCAACATTTGGAAAGCCTCGAGCAATTTCGTAACTTCCGCATTTCGATCGGCCCCGAGGGCAGCGCCAGCCATGTGCTGGCGCTCGAGTTCCTGGCGCGCGTTGGAGTGGTCGACCAGAAATCTGCAACATTACTTCCGCTCAATCCGCAGGAAGCTTCTGCCAAGCTACTTAATGGAGAAGTTGACGCGGCGGTTCTGATGGGCGCTTGGGAAACGCCCGCTGTGCGGCAGCTTCTGGTAGCCAAAGGAATAGACCTGGCAGGCATTCGCAGGGCTGACGCCTGGGTCGCCTTATACCCATACTTGAACAAATTGGTATTGCCCGCCGGGGTGGCTAACATGGCTGAAAACCGACCCCCAACGGATGTGCTATTGATTGCACCTAAGGCCAGCCTTGTCGTGCGCGGCGATCTTCATCCAGCCATCCAGTACCTGTTGCTTGAAGCGGCATCACAGATTCACTCTGGACCCGGGGTATTCCACAAGGCGGGCCAGTTCCCTGCTCCCGAATCGATCGACCTGCCCCTCAGCAGTCATGCGCGTCAGTTCTACAAGACGGGACCGCCGTTCCTGCAACGAAATCTGCCTTTCTGGCTGGCAGTGCTGGTCCAGCAATTTCTGGTGCTGCTTCTCCCTGTGGTGGGGGTGCTTTACCCCTTACTTCGAATCGCACCAAAGGTATTTATGTCGATTCAAACCCGCCGAGTGTACTGGCTCTACTCTGAACTAAAGGTGCTCGAAAGGGAGTTGGCCTCTGCCGGAGACGACAAGGATTTCATCGAGCGATTTGACCAACTGGAAGACCGAGCCAGCCGCCTGTGGGTGCCAGCGTCCCTCAGGCCGAAGCTCTATGATCTACGGTCGCATATCCGGTTGGTGCGCGAGGAGGCTGAGAAGTGAGCAACGCCGAAGCGCCAGCCTCTGCCAATCCGATGAGAATCATCTAGTTTCGAGCGAATCCCGAAAGGAGGCGGTGGGCGAAGAGGGACACTCCCAGCACTGACTCCTGTGATTGACGCGGTTCCCGGTCAAGGTGGTGCCGGTACTAAGTTGCGCGGCTAACGTGGCGGCAGCAATGCCCCGCAAAATCGCATAAGATGGCTTTACACCGGAGGAATCATGCTCATCCAGGCCCGCAATTTAGCCGAAGCCGCGCTGCTCATCCTGACACTCACATTCCTGTCCGCGCCCGCTCGCGCCAAGTCTAATGTCGATCTCAATCCCAACCTCGACTTCAGCAAGTACAAGACTTTCACCTTCATCGGTGGCGTCGAACATCTCGCCATGTTGCAAGTCAATCCCAATCAACTTCGCGACACCATTCACGACTCCGTCTCCCGCGCTCTAACCCAGCGCGGCCTCAAGGAAGTCCGGCGCGACCAGAATCCCGACCTCGTCGTCCGCTATCTGGCCGAAAGCAATTCCCAGCTCAACTACACCGGCGAAGACAATTGGGGCGGCTACGATAAGTTCACCGTCGCTTGGTGGTCCACGTCCTACACTCTCTGGTACACCTCCACCACTCGCGAAGGCTCGCTCATGATCGATCTCATCGACGCCAAGCGCCGCGACCTCGCCTGGCGTCTTTTCCTGCAGCAAAAAATCCTGAATGTCGACAAACTCCCGGAAAAAATTGACAAGGAAATCGCCAAAGGTTTCGAGAGTTACCCGCCCACGGAAAAGGACAAGCAAGAAACCCGTAACGAACACGCCAAGCAGGCCTCCAAGAATCAAAAACCTCAATTTCAGTGATCATTACGTGTACCGCGAGAACTTGCCTGAATAACGCTTACCGGACAACTGGAGTCCTGCCCCACAAGAAGGAATTGCTTGGCTTAATGACCGAGGCCCAGGAACAGGAATTGCGCTGGCATCTGGCAGTTATGGTTCCGCGTCTCGGGCTGAAGCACGCGCAAAACGCCAAAGCGTTCAGGCTCGCCCGAGGAGACTGTAAAGCAAGAGCGCCAGCACGATCAGGGTGAAAACGACATACTTCCAGTCGCGTTCGTAAATGAACGCAAAAACTGAAAACGTGACACGTGCGATCGGCGTGGCGATCAGAACCAACAATCCAAGCTGAATCAATCCTCGTCCGTGAAATGCCTTCGCTTCGCTGAAAATCCCGGAAACCGTGCGCAGGTTTTGAGGCTCGCCCTGGAAAACGTGATAGTTGATTGGGGGAAAGGGATGACGGGCAAGATAAACCACTCCGCCGGCAAGCACGATGGAAGCCGCAAGAATCACGCCGCTGCGCAGAAGGAATCCCATTAATTCGTCCATCCGTTTGTCGGTTTGTGCGGATTCGCTACTAATTAGTGTTCCTTGCGCCATCAGATTCTCCCCGTCAAACCGCTGTAGATCATCTCGATCGCCAGGGAGCCGATTACGAGAGCGAAAACAATTCGTAGAACACGCACCTTTGCGCCGGCCAGTACGCGCGCACCTATGAGGGATCCGGCGAGAACCCCGAGCATCACGGGCATGGCCAGTCCAGGATCAATGTAACCACGGCTCAAATAAATCCCAGCGCCCGCAGCGGCGGTTACGCCGATCATGAAGTTTGAAGTCGTGGTGGATACCTTGAACGGGAGCTTCATCGCCTTGTCCATTGCAAGGACCTTCACCGCGCCGGACCCGATTCCGAGCAGGCCGGACAACACGCCCGCCACCAACATCAGCAGGAAGCCCATCGGCACTCCACGTACGTGGTAGCTCTCGAAGCCGGCGCTGGTCGGATATGTACTGTCCATGCGAAGCCAAGTAGCAATCCTGTCGGGGCCCAAGTCCTGTTTCAAAGGAGAGTCCTCGCGGAAGGAAGCGAGGGCAGAATAGATGAGCACAAAACCGAAAATGACCGCGATTACTGAGGCGTGCAAGTATAATACGAGAGCCGCCCCGGCCAAGGCGCCCACGGTTGTGGCCATTTCCAAAAACATTCCCACGCGAATGTTGGAATACCCTTCGCGCACGTAGGCTGCAGCGGCTCCACTCGACGTGGCGATCACCGAAACGAGCGCAGCTCCAATGGCGTAGTGGATATCCACATGGAAGACCACAGCGAGCAGCGGCACAACAACCACTCCTCCGCCCAGTCCTGTCAACGCGCCGAGAAATCCGGCAAGGAGTGAACCAACGAAAATCAACGCCGTGAATTCGATAGAGCCCATTGATGCTGCCTTCCAGCCCCCTTGAGCTCGGATGAGCGCATCGTGCGCTTCTCCTACGCTTGAAACACTGCTGTATTTAGATGATTTGGTGGTAGATCGTGATGCAGTCTTTTGGGGCAGCGAAAAAGCTTCAGCGTGTTTCTGATCAATTACTGACTTTTATCAGCTCCTCTTCTGGTTCCACGTGAACGAGAACCTCTGCTACCTGCGGTAATGCTTCGCGAATTTCGTCCTCGACCTTGTGCGATAGCAGATGTCCTTCGCGCACGGTCATCTCTCCCTTCACAACAACGTGAAGGTCCACGTAGAAGCTGAATCCCATTTTGCGAATAAAGCATTTGTCCAAACCAAGAATGCCCGGCACGCGCCCGGCGATCGCTCTGACGCGTGCCTCCATGCTCACGTCGGGAGCGATATCAGCAAGTTCGAGAACGGCGGGTTGCATTTGCTTCCAAGCATTGTACAGAATCACCAACGCAGCACAGAGGGCTGCCCATCCATCCGCGGCCTCCCACCCCGGCCCTCCCAGCAATGCGATGGAAATGCCGACGAACGCAAACGCGGATGTCAGGGCATCACTTCTATGGTGCCACGCGTCGCTCTTGACCGCGATGCTGCCGATGGCTTCGCCGACGGAGCCAACGTGCCGAAACAGGAGTTCCTTGAGGATGAGTACGCCTGCCAGCACCACCAGCGTGTAAGGCGCGGGTGTTCCGCTCGGGGCGGTTATTTCCCGGATGCCTTCATAAATGATGCCCAATGCGGCCGCCATCAAGGTCAGACTTACAACTACTGCGGCAATGGGTTCCGCTTTCCCGTAACCATAGGGGTGGTCTGCATCCGGCGGCTTGACCGCGATTTTCAGGCCAAAGTAAACAACCAGACCGCTGAACACATCTGTGACGGATTCAAGACCATCGGCTACCAACGCGAACGAATTCCCGAGCAAACCAGCTGTGCACTTAATCACTGCCAATCCAACATTCACAAAGATGCCCAGGACCGCGGACTTCGTGCCCTGGTCTGCGGCAATCTTTCCCGGATTATCATTGGGATTCAGGGACACAGGTGGAGTGATACTACACTCTGTCGCCTTCGCTGGCCAAACGGCAGGTAGTCTGTCCCAAACTGTCCCTTAGTCCGGTTGACCTAATCTCCTCGCTACCGTAAGCTCTCGCCCACAGCAACCCAGCTTGATCTAAGAATGGCCCCAACTATGTTGATGTTCCCCGCGCATGGCTGGGGCGCAAATTTCTAGGTTGATATCGACAATTGCCTGGATTGAATCGACCTAGGAGAAACAAGGAGCATGCCATGGGTGAAAAACATCTCCGTAGTGTCGATGAAAATGCCCCCCTACAAACTAAAGTGGCTAATCCAAAAAATTTGCCCGATCGTTCGGGCACCCCGCCTTCAGGCAGCCGTCGGAAGTTCCTTGGAAACGTAAGCGGTGTCGCCGTCGCTGCCATGACGGCCGGTGCGATCAGCTTGGAACCCCTGCTCGGCGGAAAAGAGTCGGTCGCCGACGCGTCGGTCGTACCGTATAGTTCTGAGGGCCGCGAGGATAAAAGCTTCAATTACCGCGTAAGGACGGCCAACGCCGAGAAGATCGACGTCGGGGACCAACCAGACAATGGCGACGCGACCAGATTCACAGACTTCAGCGGCAGCTACAGCAAGGCCTCGCTGCACGACGCCCTCGGCGTTCCGAATGCTGCATCCTGGCTTAGCCTAAAGCATGCCCTCAAGAGCGGCGAGTTCGAAGACTTCGAAAACATCATTGTTGGGACGCCGGGCGGGGGACCCAACTCGAAGCACAATGGACCACAGGCTGCCCTTGCATTGGACTTGGAGGGCCTCGACTCGCATGCCACTGTCATCCCACCAGCGCCTAGCGTCACCAGCAACATTACGGCGGCTGAGGAGGTCGAGCACTACTGGGGTGCTTTGCTAGCAGACGTGCCGTTTGCGGAATATCCGACGAATTCGCTAGTCGCTCAGGCTGTTGCCGACATGAATAGGCTATCCTTCCTTAGCAGCAGTCAAAATTTTGAGTACCCGTTCCCTGTCACGCCGGGGAATCTGTTCCGCGGGCAGTTCGTCCCGGGCGACGGCAACGTCCAGGGGCCGTACCTCTCGCAGTTCATGGTTCATCCGACGTTCTTCGGCGCGCAGCCCATCAGCCAGCAGTACCAGACGTTTCTTCCAGTGGGGGGCGGCGGGGGCGACTTCATGACCTCGGTCAGTGAGTACCAACAGATCCAAAACGGCGGAGCTTCGGTTGGCCAGTTGGCTTTTGACCCAACGTTTCGGTTCATCCGGAACGGTCGAGACCTCGCCGCGTATACTCACGTAGACGTGCTCTATCAAGGGTACTTTACCGCCTTCCTCGTGCTGGCGGGGATAGGCACACCGCCGAACCCAGGTAACCCCTATATTGGCTCGAGGACCGAAAAAGCTTTCTGCACCCTTGGCGGGCCAGACGGCGCGGGGACAATCGCTGAAATGGCCACGCGAGCGCTCAAAGGCGCCTGGTTTCACAAGTGGATCAAGGATCTGCGAATGCGGCCGGAGGAATATGGGGCCCTGGTGCAAGCGAATCTTACCAAGTCTACGCCAGCTCCCCAGGCGGCGGGGGCGCTGCACAAAGACGTTCTGAACTCAGCGGTGCTTCCCATCATCCATCAGAACTTCGGCAGCTTCTTGCTGCCACAGGCATTCCCGGAGGGTTCGCCGACCCACCCATGCTATCCGACGGGCCACGGAACGGTCGGAGGCGCGTGCACCACTGTACTCAAATTCTTCTTTGATGGCAGCCAGAAGATCCGGCCGCTGCTCACCCACGCCGGACGGGACGTGGTCATGCCAAGCACGGATGGCCTCTCGCTCAATTCCTACACGGGCTCGGACCGAGACAATCTGGACATCAACGGAGAGTTGAACAAACTGGCGTACAACATCTCATTTGGTCACGGGATTCACGCCGGCATCCACTTCCGCAGTTCAACCTACTGGTCGATCCTGCTGGGCGAGCAGATTGCCCTCAGCATGCTGCGGGACCGGGCCAAGTCCAACAACGAGCCGTTCACGATCAGCATCACGAAGTTCGACGGGACGACCGCAGTCATCACCAATCAATAATGCTTGCTAGTGTGTGGGTCCGGTCCCTGCGTAGTTACCGGACGTATGCCGCCCAATACGAATTTCTACGGTAATCCGACTTCCCAGGAGTTAGTCAAGTAGCTGGCGTCGGCCGCATCGTTGAGACAAAAATTAGGGGAGGGCACAAACCCGCGCCCTCCCCTTCGGGGACCTTGAGTCTCAGGTACCCGACGACAGCCCTTTGTTCAGCAGAACCTTAACCTCAACCCGGCGGTTCTCTGCCCGTCCGGACTTGGTCTCGTTCGAGGCTACCGGTGCCACTTCACCCATGGCGCCTGGAGCCACAATATGCCGAACCGGCACGTTGCATTGCTGGATCAAATAGGCAATTACGCCCTGCGCGCGCTCCATACTCAGGTTCTGGTTCATTGCCGCGTTGCCGCTGGAATCGGCGAAACCCTTGACCTGGATGATGTACCCTTTCAGGTTGACGGCATTGTGGGCTAACTTATTCAGAGCCGCCTGGTCCGCCGCGGAGATCTTGGTGCTGCCGCTTGCAAAGCGGACATCGAGTTGATCCTTGGTGTCGTATTCGCTCAATTCGGAAAACCGCTTGCTGGTCTCAGCGGCGTTGGCATCAATAACCGTCTTGTTTGCAGAGATATTCTGCTGGTTCGCTTCGATTCCCTGCTTATTTGCTGCAATGTTCTGCTGGTTTGCGGCAATGTCCTGCTTGTTTTCAGAGATGTTCTGCTGATTGGTGGCCACGTTCTGCGCGGTGGGAGTTAAACCGGCCTGAATCATCTCGGCGGTTTGTAGATCGTCTTTATCGAAGGTAATCGATTTTGCAAGGACGTGCGTGGCGTCCTGGCTTGTGCCGTCAACCGACACCTTGAGGCCAGGAATTAGCACGGCAGCGGACATTGTTTTCTTGCGAACTCCAAGGCCCTTCGGTTGCTGCACCTTGGTGTCATCGTCAAGCGTTACGGTCACACTAGTTCCCTCGGTGGTCTTCAGGACGATCACATCGCCAGCGCGGGCGGTGATCAGCCCCTTAACCTTAGTCTTGTCGCCCTGCGCATAGGCCGACACCCATGCCACAAAGCATATGGTCAACAGTCCCAAGATGATTCTCAATCGCTTGCTATTCATACTGATTTCTCCTCATTGCTCACGTTCACAGACTGGGCTCATGAATGTTTTCAGTCGGGGCCACCCGTGGCTATTGGCAGAAATGACAGTGGATCTGAAGGCGTTTTAGGCTGAAAGACCATATGCGGGCAAATCGCGAAAAACCGAAAGCTGGCTCAATGCCTGATTAACGCTAACCGGACGAGTGAGATGTCCGGTGATCCGCACGACTTACCGGGCACTAGGTCAAGTTGTGATAAATTTTACTTAGCAATGATTAGTCCGGAAGGTTTTTTTCGCTTGTCAAGGCTTGCTCCCCATCGTGATGCGCGAGCGCCTCAAGTCTGCTGGGCGGATTGGTTCTCTTTAAGAGGAGGGACCACGATGAAAGAATTGATTTCCCTATGGGTTCTACTTTCTGCCGCTCTTTTCCTGCAGGTCGGTCAAACCGCATCGCCCCAAAGCGACGACGAGGGGAGAATTCTCGCTTTGGAAACTGCCTGGAACCACGCAGAGCAGTCGAAAGACGCAGCAGCTCTGGATCAGCTTCTTGCTACCACACTCATTTACGTGGATTACGACGGAACGATGATGAATAAAGGCCAATTTTTGGCGAGCATCAAAACCGACTCGTTGGAACCAGATCAGATCACAAACGAGACCATGACTGTGCACATGTATTCTGGCGCCGCAGTCGTCACTGGCGTTTATCGCGAAAAAGGCACGCTCAAGGGGAAACCCTATTCCCGCCGTGGTCGATTCACGGACACCTGGATATCTCAGAATGGTTCATGGCAGTGTGTTGCGAGCCAATCTACGTTAATCAGCCACTGACAGCTCAGACCCGGTGCCCAAGGGTCCCTCTGGAACAATTTCCGCCACAGTGCCGCCGTGCTAGGAATGATCTATCCACGGCTGGAAGAAGTTCACAAGGAAAGAGGTTCTAGCTGAATTTCTGGGCCGATTTGAATTGCCGAATTGTCGCCGAGCGATTGCGATTGTGCCTTTT